>Ga0196962_10000445_pt1 | contig 17393 bp, 16 predicted proteins | sample S3v_20metaG_FD_183186 | JGI IMG/M metagenome (GOLD analysis project Ga0196962, IMG submission 183186) | Soil microbial communities from Anza Borrego desert, Southern California, United States - S3+v_20 | ecosystem: Environmental > Terrestrial > Soil > Desert | place: USA: California | collected... | reverse complement strand
CGCGGCGCGCACGCCGCCGCCAAGGGGGACCGAACGCCTACGGGCCGCTCTCTGTATTTTACATAATGTATATTATCGGACTTAGCGATGTCTTTCCCGACCCCCCTCGCCGAGCTGGCCGCGATCATGGCTCGACTGCGCGATCCGGCGACGGGCTGCGAATGGGACCGCGCCCAGACCTTCGCCACCATCGCGCCCTACACGATCGAGGAAGCCTATGAGGTCGCCGATGCCATCAGCCGCGGCGACATGGCAGCGCTCAAGGACGAGCTCGGCGATCTCCAGCTCCAGGTCGTCTACCACGCCCGGATCGCCGAGGAGCAAGGCGCCTTCGACCTGGACGAGGTGATTTCCGCCATTTCGGCCAAGATGATCCGGCGTCATCCTCATATTTTCGGCGAAGCGGCCGAGAGCCCCGGCTGGGAGGCTCTCAAGGCGTCCGAGCGCGAGGCCGGCACGGATTCGAGCGCGCTCGCCGGAGTCGCCCTCGCCTTGCCCGCGCTGAGGCGTGCCGAGAAGATCCAGCGCCGAGCCGCCCGGGTCGGCTTCGACTGGCCCAACGCGGAAGGCGCCCGGCTCAAGATCGACGAGGAGCTGGGCGAGATCGAAAGCGCCGCAACCGACGCCGAGCGTGCCGACGAGGTCGGCGACCTGCTCTTCGCCGTCGTCAATTATGCCCGCCACCTCGACGTCGACCCCGAGACGGCGCTTCGAGAAGCGGTCGAACGCTTCGAGCGCCGCTTTCGCAAAGTCGAAGCTTTGGCCTATAAGTCATTGAAAGAGATGAATATAGAAGAGCTGGAAGCGCTCTGGCAACAGGCGAAGAAGCTCGTCTAGCGCCGCTGCGCCCGGAGCGCCTCGAACCGGGCCCAGTCGGCCTCGGAAAGCCTGGCCTCGACCCGGGTCTCCTCGCCGTGGTGGCGCTGGCTCAGCACCTCGCCATGGGCGTGGAGCCAGGCGATCGCTTCGCCGTCCGATGCGCTCACCGCCACTTCGCGCACCGGCGCCCCCTGGCGCAGCCGCTTCGCCGCGCAATCGAGCAGGTCGCCGACGCCCTCGCCGCCGAGCGCCGAAAGGACGACCACCTCGTCGCGTCGAGCCGCTTCCGACCTCACCCGCTCCGACTCCTCGGGCCCGAGCAGGTCGATCTTGTTCCAGGCCTCGACGACCGACGCGCCGGCTTCCCGGGCCACGCCGATCTCCGCCAGCACGCGTTCGACATCGTCGCGCTGGGAGTCGCTGTCGGGGTGGGAGATGTCGCGCACGTGGACGATGAGGTCGGCGGCGACGACCTCCTCGAGCGTCGCCCGGAAGGCGGCGACGAGCTGGGTCGGAAGATCGGAGATGAAGCCGACCGTGTCGGAGAGGATCGCCTTGTCGAGCCCGGGCAGCGCGATCTCCCGCATCGTCGGATCGAGGGTGGCGAAAAGCAGGTCCTCGGCCAGCACCTCGGCCCGGGTCAGCCGGTTGAACAGGGTCGACTTGCCGGCATTGGTGTAGCCGACCAGTGCGATCACCGGCCACGGCGCCCGCTGCCGACGCGACCGGTGAAGAGTCCGGGTCCGAGCCACCTGCTCGAGCTCCCGCCTCAGCTTGGCCATGCGGTCGCGGATCAGCCTGCGGTCGGCCTCGATCTGGGTCTCGCCCGGGCCGCCGAGGAAGCCGAAGCCGCCGCGCTGGCGCTCGAGGTGGGTCCAGGAGCGGACCAGCCGCCCCGCCTGATAGTCGAGATGGGCGAGCTCGACCTGGAGCCGCCCCTCCGCGGTGGCGGCGCGCTCGCCGAATATCTCGAGGATGAGGCCGGTCCGGTCGATCACCTTGGCCGAGGTCCGCTCCTCGAGATTCTTCTGCTGGATCGGCGAGATCGCGCCGTCAACGACGAGAAGCTCCGCCTCGCTCGCGCGCAACGAGTCGGCGATCCGCTCGACCTGGCCGGGCCCGAACAAGGTCGCCGGCCGCGGCTGGCGGATCTTGAAGTGGAGCTTCTCCTCGACCGCGATTCCGATCGCCTCGGCGAGCCCGGCCGCCTCGGCGAGGCGAGCCTCGACGTCGCGGCCGCCCTGCTGCCCGAGATCGGGCAAGGCGATGACGGCGCGGGCGCCGCGGGCGAACTCGCCGTCCGATTCGCGCTTGGCCAGGCTCAGCTCGCCTGCTCCTCGCCCTGCACTTCGGCGAGGTTGATCGGCCGTTCCGGCTGAACCGTCGAGATGGCGTGCTTGTAGACGAGCTGGCACAGGCCGTCGCGCTCGAGCAGCAGGCAGAACAGGTCGAAGGCGGCAATCTCCCCCTGAAGCATGACTCCGTTGACGAGGAACATCGTCACCGGCTCGCCCGAGCGGCGCACCGCGGTCAGGAACACCTCCTGGAGGAGGGTGGGCTTGCGGGTCTGGAGCTGCTCGGCGAAGGCCTGGTGGATGTCGGAGAGGTCGACCGCCTGGGCCGGCATGATCGTCGAGATGGCGTGCTTGTAGATGAGCTGCGCCTGGCCGTCGCGGCGCAGAAGCACCGAGAAATTGTCGAACCAGGTGATGATCCCCTGGAGCTTGACGCCCTTGACCAGGAACATGGTCACCGGGGTCTTGGTCCGCCTCAGGGTGTTCAGGAACATGTCCTGGAGGTTGTTGACCTTGTCGGCCATTCTCTGTCTCCCGGATCCGGCCCTCCTTCGGATCGACGCTTCAATATCACGGCCCGTCGCGCGGCGCCATCGCCGCTACTCGCCCCCCTCCCCGCGCGAGTCGCCGAGGCCGAGCGCCTTGAGCTTCCGGTGCAGAGCCGAGCGTTCCATGCCGATGAAGCTGGCGGTGCGCGAGATATTGCCCGAAAAGCGGCGGATCTGGACGCGCAGATATTCGCGCTCGAAGGTCTCGCGGGCCTCGCGCAGCGGAGTCCCCATGATCGCCTTGACCGCCTCGCTCGGGGTCAGCTGCGCCTGATCGCTGAGCAGCTCGGGCGGAAGCATGTCGATGTCGATCGAGCCGATCCGCTCGCCGGGCGCGAGGATGATGGTGCGCTCGATCACGTTGCGGAGCTGGCGGACGTTGCCGGGCCAGTCATAGGCCTGAAGCGCCGCCATGGCGTCGGCCGAGACCTCGGGCGTTCCGACCCGCCGGTCGGCGGCGTAGCGGGCGGCGAAATGGCCGACCAGCTCGGGAATGTCCTCGCGCCGTTCGGCCAGCGCCGGCAGATGGACTGGAACGACGTTCAAGCGGTAATAGAGGTCCTCGCGGAAGCGGCCGCCGGCAATCTCCTCGGCGAGTTGGCGAGCGGTCGAGGACACCACCCGCATGTCGACCTTGACCGTGCGCTGGCCGCCGACCCGGACGAAGCTCTGGTCGGTCAGGACTCGAAGGATCTTGCCCTGGGTCGACAGGGGCATGTCGGCGATCTCGTCGAGGAACAGGGTCCCGCCATGGGCCTGCTCGAGCAGCCCGGGGCGGGAGAGCTCGCCGGCCTCCTCGGCGCCGAACAGCACCTCCTCGACCCGCTCGGGGGTCATTCGGGCGGCGGTGACGACGATGAACGGGCCGCGGGCGCGGGGACTCCAATTGTGGAGGAGCCGAGCCGCCACCTCCTTGCCGACCCCCGCCGGGCCGGAGATCAGCACCCGGCTTCCGGTCGCCGCGACCCGCTTCAGAGTCGCCCTGACGTTGTTGATCGCCGCGCTCGAGCCGGTCAGCTCCATCTCGTTGCCGACCTGCTGGCGGAGCGCCTCGTTCTCGCGGCGCAGCCGGTCCGTCTCGGTGGCGCGGGTAACGAGATGGACCAGATGGCCCGCCTCGAACGGCTTTTCGATGAAGTCGACCGCGCCCTGCCGGATCGCGGCGACGGCGGTGTCGAGATTGCCGTGCCCGGAGATCATCAGCACCGGCAGGGTCGGATCGCGCCGCTTGATCTCCTCGAGCAGCTGCAGGCCGTCCAGCTTGGAGCCCTGCAGCCAGACGTCGAGCAAGGCGAGCGAGGGGCGGCGCTCGGAGAGGGCCTGGAGCGCCTCGCTGCTGTCGGCCGCCGCCCGGGTCGAGAAGCCCTCATCCTCCAGCACGCCTGCGACCAGGTCCCTGATGTCTTTTTCGTCGTCGACGATGAGGATGTCTAAAGCCATAGGATCTCAACCATTTGCTACGCTCTCTTCGGAATAGGCGGCGGGAGTCCCGCGGACCCGGGCGAGGACTTCGGGATCGAAAAGGAAACGCACCAGCGACCCGCCCTCGGGCAGATCCTCGAATTCGATCTGGCCAAAATGCTCCTCGACGATCTTCTTGACGATGGCGAGGCCGAGTCCGGTGCCCTTGGCGCGGGTGGTCATATAGGGCTCGGTCAGGCGGCCGCGCTCGGCGGGAAGGCCGATGCCGGTGTCGGCGATCTCGATGGCGAGCTTGCCGCCGCGGCGGCGCAAGCTCATCGCGACCCGGTCCCGGCTTTCGCCCCCTGCCCCTTCGTCGCGCTTCTGCTGGATCGCCTCGACTCCGTTCTTGACGACGTTGGTCAGGGCCTGGCCGAGCAGGCGACGGTCGCAGACCAGCATTGGCGACGGCTCCGGAGCGTCGAGCGCAAACTCGATCTCGGGATGGGCGACCTCGTGCAGGAACAGCGCCTGGCGGGCGATCTCGACCACCGGCTCCTCGTGGAAGGTCGGCTTGGGCATCCGGGCGAAGGAGGAAAATTCGTCGACCATGCGCCGGAGGTCGCCGACCTGGCGGACGATCGTTCCGGTGAGCCGCTCGAAGGTGGCCGGATCCGACTTGACCTCCCCGGCATAGCGCCTCTGCAGCCGTTCGGCGGCGAGCTGGATCGGGGTCAGCGGGTTCTTGATCTCGTGGGCGATGCGCCGAGCGACGTCCGACCAGGCGGCCCGGCGCTGGTCGAGCAGCTGCTCGGTAATGTCGTCGAAGGTCAGGACATGGCCGCCCTTGACCTTGACCGTCTTGACCGCGAGCGTGCGCGGGTCGCCGCGCGAGGCGAACTGGATGATGTCCTCGCGTTCCTCGGCGGCCAGCTGGCGGTCGAGCTCCGGCGCCAGGTCGGACAGCTTCTGGCCGAGCGGGCTCTTGCCGCCGGTGTCGAGCAGGGCCTCGGCCGAGCTGTTGATCAGCCGGACGACATTGTCCTCGTCGACCGAGATGATTCCGGCCGTCACCCCCGAGAGCACCGCCTCGATGAAGGCGCGCCGGCTCTCGAGCTGGGCGTTGGCGGCGACCAGGGCGCCGGTCTGCTCCTGAAGCCGCCCGGTCATCCGGTTGAACGCGTTGCCGAGCGTCCCGACCTCGTCGCGAGTCGCGGTCGCCGGCACCCGGGCGGAAAGGTCGCCCGCGGTGACCCGCCGGGCCGCGTCGACCAGCTGGCCGACCGGACGGACCATCCGGTCGGCCAGCTTGAGCGCGATCCAGATGGCGAGAGCGACGATCAGAAGCGAAACGAGAAGCAGGATGGCGTTGAACCGGACCTGGAGGTTGCGAGTGCTCTCGAGCGTCGACTGATATTCGCTGGCGGCATTCTGCGCCTGCTGGATCTGGCCGATCGCGGCCGCGTTGACCACGCGGGCTCCGTAGAAATAGACCCCGGCCTGGGGATCGAGCCGGACGACGGCGTCGACCCGGTCGCGGGTGGCGGCGATCCGCATCTCGCCCGCCCTCAGCGCGCGCAGGACTTCGGGCGCGAAGCGCCGGGTGAGCGGCCGATTGTCGAAATTCACCTCGATCTCGCTGCGCACGGCGCCTCCCGGCTCGAGCGTCAGGATCGCCGTCTCGGTCAGCTGCCGCGCCGCGGTCTGGTAGAGAAAGTCGTCGCGGAACTCCTGGCTCTCGATGCCGTACCGGTTGATCCGGTCGACGACGTCGGCGCCCATCACCTGGACGTCGAGCCTGATCCGGTCGCGATGCTCGCGGGCGTAGATGTTGGACACGTTCTCGGCGCTGCCGAGGACCCGTATCGCCTGGTCCGAGAACCAGAAGCTGACCCCGCTCTGGAACAGCAGGGAGGCGAAGATGACGACCAGCAGGGTGGGAACGGTCGCGATGATCGAGAACAGAGCGACGAGCCGGACGTGCAGCCGCCCCTTGCCGCCTATGTCCGACCGGGCCGCCCGGCGGATGGCGAGGCGCCGGGCCACCATCACCATCAGCGCCATGGCCGGCACGAGGTTGGCGACGAGCAAAGCGGCGACCGTGGTCGGAGTGAGCGGCGCCTCGGGCCGGCCGCCGGTGCTGACGATGAAATAGGTCGCTATGACGATGCCGATGAGAGCGAGCACGACCGCGACCTCGATCAGCGGAATCACTCCGCGCCGCCGAAGGAAGATCGACACGCGCCGCCGCAGGCGCGATCGGTTGAGGTCAGGGATCGCGGCAGGGGCGTTCACATCGCGGCTCTAGCACAACAATGTGGCACAAAGAACACAGTGATGCTCTTCGGCCTGCCGCAATTGGCACCGCGTCCGTCGCTCAGGCGGCGGCTCGGCTCATCCAGGGCGCGTAGAAAGCGTTGAGCATCGCCCTGGCCCGGGCCGGGTCGGCTTCCTGGTTGAAGGCGTTGCGGAACTCGGCCGAGCCGTGCATCCCCCTCGTGTACCAGCCGACATGCTTGCGCGCGCAATTGACCCCGACCACCGGGCCGTAAAGCTCGAGCATCGCCTCATACTGGTCCATGACGACCGCGAACTGCTCGTCGATGCCGGGGTCGGGCAGACGACGGCCGGTGGCGAGCCAGTGGATCACCTGGCGGAGCAGCCACGGCCGCCCGTAGGCGCCGCGGCCGATCATCACCCCGTCGGCGCCCGACTGGGCGAGCGCCGCATCGGCATCCTCGATCGAGAGGATGTCGCCATTGGCGATGACCGGGACTCGGACCGCTTCCTTGACCCGGGCGATGAACCGCCAGTCCGCCTCGCCCTTGTACATCTGGCAGCGGGTCCGGCCGTGGACGGTGATCATCCGGACTCCGAGATCCTCGGCGATCCGGGCCAGCTCGGGCGCGTTGAGCGAATGGTGATCCCAGCCCATCCGCATCTTCAGGGTGACGGGCACGCCGACCGCTTTCACCGTCGCTTCAATGATCCGGGCCGCAAGCCCGAGGTCGCGCATCAGGGCCGACCCGGCCTCGCCATTGACCACCTTCTTGACCGGGCAGCCCATGTTAATGTCGATGATCGCGGCGCCGCGATCCTCGTTGAGCTTCGCCGCCTCCGCCATCTCCACAGGCGAGCAGCCGGCAAGCTGCATCGACACCGGCTCCTCGATCGGGTCCCAGGCGGCCTTTTGCAGCGACTGGCGAGTCTCGCGGATCGCGGCCTGGCTGGCGATCATCTCGGTCACGGTGAGGCCGGCGCCGTAGCTCTTCACCACCCGCCGGAACGGCAGGTCGGTGACTCCGGTCATCGGCGCGAGGATGACGGGGGCGTCGATCCGGACCGGACCGACGGCGATCGGCTTGAGGCGGCTCATCGGACCGGCGAGATAGGGTGAAAGGCGCTGGCGGGCAAGGTTGGCCTCGGCTAGGCGGACCGGATGGAGCCCTCTGGCACGACGGCGGCCTTGCTGGTCGCTGCGGGAAGCGGAAGCCGCGCCGGCGGCGCCGAGCCCAAGCAGTATCGCAAGCTCGGCGGCCGCCCGCTGCTCGCCCACGCTCTCGACGCGCTTCGCCATCCGCGCATCGACCGCATCCAGGTCGTCATCGGCGAGGGCCAGGAGCGGGCCTATCGCGAAGCCGCCGGCCCCCTCGACCTGCCTGCCCCAGTCGCCGGCGGCGCCACGCGGCAGCAATCGGTCCGCAACGGGCTCGCGGCGCTGAGCGCCGTCGGCGGCGTCGCCCGGGTTCTGATCCACGACGCCGCCCGCCCCTTCCTTCCGGCGGCGGTGATCGACCGCCTGCTCGACGCCCTCGGCCAAGGCCCCGCCGCCGTTCCCGTGCTCCCCGTCGTCGACACCCTGGCGCAAGGCGGAGTCGCTCTGGGAGCGAGCGTCCCGCGCGGCGATCTCGTCCGGGTCCAGACCCCGCAGGCCTTCCGGTTCGAGCCGATCGTCCGCGCCCATGCCGCCTGGTCGGGCGCGGACGCGACCGATGATGCCCAGGTCGCGCGCGCCGCCGGCCTCGCCGTCGCCACCGTCCCTGGCGACCCGATTCTGGACAAGCTCACCTACGAGGCGGACTTCGCCCGGGCCGAAGCCCGTCTGGCGGCGGCAAGGGTCACCTGCACCGGCTTCGGCTTCGACGTTCACGCCTTCGGCCCCGGCGACCGGGTCTGGCTGGGCGGAATCGCCATTCCGCACGAGCGCGGCCTCGTCGGCCACAGCGACGCCGACGTCCTCCTTCACGCCTTGGCCGACGCCCTTCTCGGAGCGGTCGGCGCCGGCGACATCGGCGAGCATTTCCCACCCGGCGACCCGCAGTGGCGGGGCGCGGCCTCCTCGCACTTCCTCGAACATGTCCGCGACCTGATCGCCCGGCAGGGCGCCGAAATCGTCCATGTCGACGCGACCCTGATCGGAGAGGCGCCGCGCATCGGACCGCACCGGGCCGCGATCCGGGCCCGGATCGCCGAGCTGTTGCGGCTTGCCCCGCCGAGGGTTAGCATCAAGGCCACGACCACCGAGCGGCTCGGCTTCACCGGGCGCGGCGAAGGGATCGCCGCCCAGGCCGTCGCGACGGTCCGCCTGCCGGAGCCCCGATGACCCAGACCAGCGACTTCCTGCTCCCGCCGCGGCTCGCCGACCTGGCGCGGCGGGCGATCGAGGAGAATCGCGCGGCGGGGCGCAAGATCGCGGTCGCGGAGAGCTGCACCGGCGGCCTCGTCGCGGCGGCCCTGACCGAGATTGCCGGCAGCTCCGACGTTTTCGAAAGCGGCTTCGTCACCTACTCGAACGAGGCCAAGATGGAGCTTCTCGGAGTAAGCCGCGACGTCATCGAGACGTTCGGAAGCGTGTCGGTCGCCGCCGCCTGGGCGATGGCCCAGGGCGCGATCAAGCGAACCGGCGCCGACGTCGCGGTGGCGATCACCGGGATCGCCGGCCCTTCGGGCGGTTCGGAGATGAAGCCGGTCGGAACCGTCGTCTTCGCCGGGCCGAGCGCGGCGGCGACCCCGCCCGGATCGTCGCCGACCGCAAGGAGTTCGGCGACCTCGGGCGGGCCGGCGTGCGCCTTCAGGCGGCGCTCTGCGCGCTCGAGCTCCTGCTTCCCGACTCCGTTCCGTAAAGGGCGTGGGCGCGGTCCTCGAACGCCCCGATCATCCGCCTTAGCGCGCGATCGAACATCTGTCCGGCCAGGCTCTCGAAGATCCGGCTCTTGAAGGCGAAGTCGACGCAGAAGTCGATATGCGTCCCGCCCTTGCCGTCAGGCCTGAACTTCCAGCTGTTGTGAAGATATTTGAGCGGGCCTTCGATATAGTCGATCTCGATCTCGTGCGGCCGGCGCTTGTGGACCTTGGAGGTGAAGGTCTCCTTGAGCGCCCGGAAGCCGACGACCAGGTCGGCGATCATGTCGGTCTCGCTGTCCGAGCGCACCCGGACCGCCGCTACCCAGGGCAGGAATTCGTGATAGCGTTTCACGTCGGCGACGAGGTCGAACAATTGCTCGGGCGTGTAGGGCAGGCTGCGCTGCTCGGTATGGCGGGGCATCAGAGCGCCTCCGCCGCCCGCCCTTCGCCGCCGGCGTCCGCGCCGAGGCCGAGCCTCGCCTCGCGCGCCGCCTTCATCTTGGCGAAGTCGTCGCCGGCATGGTAGCTCGACCGGGTCAGGGGACTGGCTGCGACGAGCAGGAAGCCCTTGGCCCTGGCGATGGCGGCATAAGCGGCGAAGGCCTGCGGAGTGACGAACTCGGCGACCTTGGCGTGACGCGGGGTCGGCTGCAGATACTGGCCCATGGTCAGGAAATCGACGTCGGCCGAGCGCATGTCGTCCATCACCTGGTGGACCTCGAGCCTCTCCTCGCCAAGCCCGACCATGAGGCCCGACTTGGTGAAGATGGACGGGTCGTGGCACTTGACGCTCTCAAGCAGCCTCAGCGACGCATAATAGCGCGCTCCGGGGCGGATCGTCGGATAGAGCCGGGGCACCGTCTCCAGATTATGGTTGTAGACGTCGGGACGCGCCGCGATGATCCTTTCGACCGCGGCCTGCGACTTGTTGCGGAAATCGGGGGTCAGAATCTCGATCGTCGTCGCCGGCGCGTGCCGCCTCAGCGCCTCGATGACCTTGACGAACTGGCCGGCGCCGCCGTCGGCAAGGTCGTCGCGGTCGACCGAGGTGACGACGATGTGGGTGAGGCCGAGCTCGCCGGCAGCAGCGGCGACATGCTCGGGCTCGAGCGGGTCGACCGGCCGCGGCATTCCCGTCTTGACGTTGCAGAAGGCACAGGCCCTGGTGCAGGTGTCGCCGAGGATCATCACCGTCGCATGCTTCTTGGTCCAGCATTCGCCGATATTGGGGCAGGCCGCCTCCTCGCAGACGGTGGCGAGGTTGAGCCGGCGCATCAGCTTGCGAGTCTCCATGAAGCCGGCGCTGACCGGCGCCTTGACCCGAATCCAGTCCGGCTTGCGCGCGCGGGGCGCGGTGATCGGCAAGGCGTCGCTCATGGCGCGCAGATAGCGATTGCCGCCGCCTCGCGCCACCCTCCGTCGTCCCGTCGAGCGCCCGTCATCCCAACGGAAGCTGGAATCTCCCTTGTCGAGGCCTATAGGCAGGCCGAAGGTTGAGCCCGGAGGGTTGCCGGGGGGGAGACGGGGGCGCGATGGCCGACTTCAACGCTCTGATCGAGGGATACCGCCGCTTCCGCGCTCACGGCTGGGCCGCTCAGCGCGAGCGCTGGGCCGCGCTCAGCGAGGGCCAGCGCCCGAAGGTGATGGTGATCGCCTGCTCCGACAGCCGGGTCGACCCCGCCCAGATCTTCGACGCCCGCCCCGGCGAGATGTTCGTCGTGCGCAACGTCGCCAACCTCGTCCCGCCCTTCGAGCGCGACAATGCCTATCACGGCGTCTCGGCCGCGCTCGAATTCGCGGTGACTCAGCTCGAGGTCGAGGAGCTGGTCGTGATGGGCCACGGTTTTTGCGGCGGCTGCGCGGCGGCGCTGACCGGGCAGTTCGACGATGCCGGCCATGGCGCCGGCCACTTCATCGCCCACTGGATCGACATGCTCGGCGAAGCGCGCGCCGCGATCCGCGCCCGCCACCCCGAGCTCGGCCGCGAAGCCTTCCTCGAAATGGAGCTCGAGGGGGTTCGCCTCTCGCTCAGGAACCTGCGCACCTTTCCCTGGGTGAGCGAGCGCGAGCAGGCCGGCCGGCTCAAGCTTCATGGCGCCTATTTCGCCATTGCCGACGGCATCCTCCACATCTGCGACGAGACCAGCGGCGCCTTCACCCCGGCCTAGCGCCCTGCCGTCATCCCGGACTTGATCCGGGACCCATGAACACGGCCTTCGAGAACCTGCGCCTTCCGAGTTCATGGGTCCCGACTTTCGTCGGGATGACGCAGCGAGTTACGGCAGGCGGCGCGCCGAGGCGATGCGCACGCGTGGCGCCAGCATCTGGCCGCGCATGGCGCCCTCGCCTTCGGTGGGCGAGGTCGGCGAGTCGAGGATCTGGCGGACCACCTCCATACCTTCGGCGACCCGGCCGAACACGGCATAGCCCAGGCCGTCACCGCCGTCGTTCGGCCCCGCGTCGAGTGCGGTCATTCCGTCGCCGACGATGATGAAGAAGTCGGCCGTCGCCGAGCCGGGCGAGCCGCGCGCCATCGACACCGCGCCGTCGACATGGCTGAGGCCGGTGCGGCTGGTCGGCTCGTGAGCGACCGGGGGCAAGGCGCGCCGATGATCGACTCCCCCTGGATCAGCCCTCGCTCGCCGAGCCGCATCGCGCGGTAGAAGCTGGCGCCGTCGAACCGGCGCTGATCGACGTAGCGCAGGAAGTTGGCGGTGGTGAGCGGCGCCCGCTCGGCCTCGAGAGCGAGGACGATCCGCCCCGCCGAAGTCTCGATCGCGACGCGGACGGGAGCGTCCTGCGCCGCCGCCGGAGCGGCCAGGCAGAGCAGCAGCGCGGCGACGATCCCGCGCAGCATCGCGCCGGCCGCGCTCATGCCGGCCTGCCCGCGACGCTTCGCCGCGCCCCGTAGAGCAGGTAGATGACGAAGCCGACGACGTGGGCGCCGAGGAACCAGAGCTGGGTGCGCTGCGGCAGGCTGTAGAACAGGTAGAGGCAGCCGAGGATCGCGACCAGGCCGACCAGCCAGGGCAAAGGCGTTCGGAACTTGCGCGGCGCGTCCGGAGCTCGCCGCCGCATCACCAGCATGCAGATGGCGACGAAGATGAACGCGGTGAGAGTCCCGGCATTGGCCAGGGCGGCGAGCTCGGCGAGCGGGATGATCCCGGCCAGAACGGCGACGATGACCGCGGTGAACAGGGTGATCCTGACCGGCGAGCCGCGTCCCGACACCCGCGCCAGCGCCGGCGGCAGCAGCCCGTCGCGGGCCATGACGAAGAAGATCCGGCTCTGGCCGTAGAAGAAGGCGAGGATCACCGTCGGCAGCGCGATCACCGCCGAGGCGGCGAGGAAGCGCGCCGCCCAGGGCTGGTCGAGCTCGCGCAGGATCAAGGCGAGCGGCTCCGGGCTGTCCGCGAACCGGCCGTAGGCGAGCGCCCCGATCGCCGCCCCGGCCACCGCCATGTAGATGATCACGCACAGGACCATCGATCCGACGATCCCGATCGACAGGTCGCGCCCAGGATTCTTCGCTTCCTCGGCCGCGGTGGCGATGGCGTCGAACCCGTAAAAGGCGAAGAAGATGATCGCCGCCGCCGCCATCACCCCGACCTCGGCGCCCGGGGGGCCCGATTTGGGGAATCCGTAGGGCATGAACGGGTCGAAATGATCGGCGTTGAAATAGGGCAAGGCGACCGCGACGAAGACGATCAGGGCGACGATCTTGACCAGCACCAGAATGGCGTTGACGGTGGCGCTCTCGCGAGTCCCGTAGATGAGCAGCCCCGCCACCACGGCGATGATGAAGATCGCCGGCAGGTTGACGATCCCGCCCAGCTCCGGCCCCTGGATCAGGGCCGGCGGCAGCCCGGCGCCGATGCTTTCGAGGAAGCCCGCGGCATAGCCGGACCAGCCGACGGCGACCGCGCTCACCACCAGCGAATATTCCAGGATCAGGCTCCAGCCGACGAACCAGGCGAGCGCCTCGCCGATCACGACATAGGTATAGGTGTAGGCGCTGCCCGAAGCCGGGATCATCGTCGCCATCTCGGCATAAGCGAGCGCGGCGGCGGCGCAGATCAGCCCGGCAATGGCGAAGGAGAGGATCACCGCGGGACCCGCTTTGGCGGCGCCGACTCCGGTCAAGGTGAGGATGCCGGTGCCGACGATGGCGCCGACCCCGAGCGCGACCAGATGCGGCCAGCCGAGCGAGCGGGTCAGCCGGTGCTCGGGCGCCAGGTCCTCGTCCCGAACCACCGCCTTGCGCGCGTTCCAGCTCCGCATCGCCAGCCCTTCTTCTCAATTGCTGCCCGACGGGTGATAGGCGAAGCGCCGCGGCTCGGCCAGACGCCTTCGCTCGGACGCGCCGGCGCCGGAGGCGGGCTCAGGGGACGGCCCGGCCGACGACGTTGCCGGGCGGGGCGTAGCGGCAGATCAGGAAGTCCCAGCGCTGCGAGCGGTGGAGGGCGCAGCCGAGCCGGGTCGTCGAGCGCCAGATCATCTGGGTATAATGGGAGACGTCGGCCCAATGGCCGCTGCTGCTGACCTCGGGGAAGGTGCCGGGCCGGAACAGCCTCTTCTCGGCCGCCCAGCCGCCGGCCATCTCCTCGAGGCTGTAGCCGCCGCTGGAGCCCATCCACAGATTCTCGGCCTGGCCGGGGCGGCTCTCGTCGGGCGAGTGGGCCAGCCGGCCGAGCCGCTCGAGCGCCGGCCCGTAGGCGGCGGCCGCGGCGGCGAGCTGCGGATCCCAGCTCAGCGGCGGGGTTCCGACCGCGGCGCGCTCCCGGTTGTGCAGCGCGAGCAGCCGCGACGGCAGATTGGCGAGGTCCTGCGGCGGAGCGTCCGCCGGCCGCTCGGTCCGGACCATCGCGCCTTCCGCCCAGACCGGGCGCGGCTGCGCGCAGCCGGCCGAGGCCAGGAGGGCGAGCGCCGCGGCCAGGCGTGAAACGGCCCTGTTCATGAGGGCAAGAAACCGCGATGGGGAAGCCGGTTCCAAGCGCTCGTTGGCGGCCGCTGCGGCGCTTCGGCCACAGTCCGGAAATATCGGGAAAGCGGTGGAACAGGATGGCTTAATCTGAGTTAACTCACCTCCATCGGGGGAAGTTTTCCGGAAACAAGATGCCGTTGACCGACGTCCAATCCTCTCGCCTTTCGCCTGCCTTCACGCCCGACGATATGGTCCGGGCCGTCGCCGGAGCCGCGACCCGCGGCGAAGCGCTGCAGGAACTGCTCGAGTCCATGCCCGCGCCGATCTACGTCACCGACGCCGACGGCTGGATCACCTTCTTCAACCGAGCCTGCATCGACTTTGCCGGGCGCACGCCCCTCCCCGGCCAGGACCGATGGTGCGTGACCTGGCGGCTCCACACCGAAGGCGGCGCCTATCTGCCGCACGACGAATGCCCGATGGCGGTCGCGATCCGCGAGCGCCGCAAGATCCGCGGAGCGATCGCCGTCGCCGAACGCCCCGACGGCACCCGCGTCCTTTTCACGCCCTATCCGACCCCGATCCTCGACGACGAAGGCAACCTCGCCGGCGCCGTCAACATCCTGATCGACGTCACCGACCAGCGCCAGGCCGGCGCTCTGAAGGCGCAGGCGCAACGCTGCCGCCGCCTCGCCCACTCCGTCACCGACGAACGCACCGTCGAGACCCTGAAGCTGATGGCCGACGAATATGACGACAAGGCTCGAGCCCTCACCTCCAACTGATCCGGGCCCCTCGCTCCCTGCCCTCCCCCACCCCATGCTGTCCCAAGCTGAACGTGTTTCAGCATCGAGCCCCCGGCCGCGGGGCGAATAAGCGACGTTGACCCGCTCAGGGCGGAGCCCGAAGCAGCGCGGCTCGACCGTCCCGCGCCGACTTTCCCTCGCGAAAGGGATCATGCTATCGCCGGGCGTGGCGCAAGACGGGGGGCGGCGGATGACGAGGTGGATGGCGGCAGCCGCATTGCTGGCGGTTCTTCCGGCCTGCGAGGTTTCGGTCGGAAGTCTCGACAATGACAGCGGTAATTCGAGCGGCGAGATCGTCGGCACGGCGGCTCCGGCGACCGCGCGCTTCGTCAACAGCCGCGAGAATGCGCGCTCCCCCGGCCTCGAGCGCAACTATGTCGACTTCTCGTTCGACTATCCGGCGCACTGGGCAATCACTCCGCAGCCGACCGACGGCAGCGCCAGCAACTACGTCCGGGTCGCCGCGCCCCTGATCGACGGCTACGAGCCCTTCGCCTTTCATGTCGGCCACGCCTACGGCACCGGCAATGCCGAATCGGACCGGCGCGACCTCGACCAGGCGCTCCCCCAGATCGCCCAGCAATTCGGCGCCAGCCTGCAGAATTACCAGATCACCGCGCTCGGACGGGGCCGCGTCGGCAGCTACGACAGCTGGAACTGGCGCTTCTCGGCGACGGCGCCCGGGATTAGCGGCGGGGCCCCGGCCCAGGTCTACGGCCGCGGCGACGTCATCCTGCCGCCCGGAGCGACCCGGGGCGTGCTCCTGCTCACCCTCGCCACCAGCCGCACCAACGAGGTGGCGAGCCCCGCCGACGTCGGCGAAGCCGGCACGATGAAAGCCGTCTTCGACAGCTTCCGCCTCGGCCCCTCCGGCGAGGCCGCCAAATAGCCGGCTGAAGCGCCGGCAAGCCCTCTCCGGCCTTGCTCATGCCGGTGTCGATTCCAGTGCCGCTGGCCGCCGCCGGGCGCCGGCGCCGCCTAGTTGCTGCGCGGGGGCTGGGGCTGGGCCGGAGGAGCCTGTTCCGGGCGCTGGGCGGAGAGAACTTCGGCGGGCGGGCCGCGGTCGATGGCGCCGGCGAGCTGCTGGGCCTGCGGACAGGGCTGGCCGCACAGAGTCCGAAGCCGAGCCAGGTTCGCCCGGGCGCGCTCGACGGCGCCGCGCTGGACATAGGCCTCGCCCTGGCCGCCGAGCGCGTTGACGTCGTTGGGCTCGAGCCGAAGAGCGTCGGCGTAGAAGCCGATCGCCTTGCCCGGCAGGCGCTGCGCCTGGGCCACCCGGCCGAGCGCGATATAGGCGGCGCGGTTGCGCGGATCGACGGCGAGCGCGGTCTCGAGCGAGTCGATCGCCTCGTCGTGGCGGCCGGCGGCGGTGAGCTGCTGGGCCTGCTCGACCAGCACGGCCGAGCGCGGATCGATCTGATCGTCGGGACGCTGGCTGAAGCCGCTGCTGGCCATGGTCGCCGCCACGATGGCGGCCGCGAGTGCGATCGGCGTAAGGCGCATCAGATACTCCATTCCTGTCGCCGCCGGGCCTAGCATGGGCGCCGCCAGCGCGCGACGAAAAAGCCGTCCGTGCCGTCCCGCATCGGGCTGAGCAACAGCCCCGGTCCAGCCGGCCGTCCGGCGCCGATAGAGGGCGGCGTCGAAACCAAGGATGAACGACGGGTCAGAGCCTCCGCCTGCGCCCTGCCCTCGCCCGCGAGCAGCGAGCAGACGGCATAGACGAGATGCCCGCCGGGACGGACGAGCTCGACAGCCGTGTCGAGCAAGCGCGCCTGGAGCGCGGTCAAGGCGGCGAGCCGCGCGGGCGTGATCCGCCAGCGAGTCTCCGGATTGCGCCGCCAGGTCCCGGTCCCCGAGCAGGGGGCGTCGACCAGCACAAGGTCGCAGCCGCCGGCGAGGTCGGCGAGAGCCGCCTTCTCGCGCCCCGGATCGAGCAGCCTCGTCTCGACGAGGGTGGCCCCGGCCCGTTCCAGCCTCGGCGCCATCCGGCGGAGCCGGCCACGGTCGGAATCGCACGCGAAGATCCGGCCTCGATCGCCCATTTCGGCGGCGATCGCGAGCGTCTTGCCGCCGGCGCCCGCGCACAGGTCGACGACGCTCATTCCGGGCCCCGCCTCGCATCCGAGGCAGACGAGCTGGCTGCCTTCGTCCTGGACTTCGACCAGTCCCGACGCCCACGCCGTGCTGCGCTCGACCTGGAAGCCCTCGGGCAGGCGCAGGCCGATCGGCGAGTGAGGAGTCGCCACCGCTTCGGGCAGCTGCGCGGCCGCTTCGGCCCGCCCGCCCTTCAACCGGTTGACTCGAAGGTCGAGCGGCGCTCGCTCGAGCAAGGCGGGCAGCTCGTCGGCGCCGACGACCGGGTCGAACAGCTCCATCAGCCAGGCCGGAGCGACCGCCGCCTCGGCCGCGGCCTCGCCCGGGACGATCGGCGCCGGCCCGTGGGCCGAGCCGTCGAACAGTCCGGCGAGGGCGG
>Ga0196962_10000444_pt1 | contig 17397 bp, 17 predicted proteins | sample S3v_20metaG_FD_183186 | JGI IMG/M metagenome (GOLD analysis project Ga0196962, IMG submission 183186) | Soil microbial communities from Anza Borrego desert, Southern California, United States - S3+v_20 | ecosystem: Environmental > Terrestrial > Soil > Desert | place: USA: California | collected... | reverse complement strand
ACCTCGAAGCCGTGCTCGCGCAGGCGCGCGACGGTCGCCTCGAAGTCGGGCGCGACCACGGCGAGGTGGCCGCGGGCGGGGACGGCGGGCCGCCGCTCCGGCATCAGGTGCACCTGGGTCCCCTCGCGCTCGAGCCAGGTGAACTCGGCCAGGGTCGGCGGCGGCTCCACGCGCCTGAAGCCGAGCAGCTCGAACAGCTCGGCCGTTCGCCCGATCTCGGTGGGCGCGATCTCGATCCCGACGTGGTGGAGCATCAGAACAAGAGTGACACGAGGGCAGCGGTGACCACGATCGTCGTCGACCAGGTCACTGCCTCGGCGGTGATCTCCATGTCTAGCCCGTAGGCGTGGGCGATGACCAGCGAGTTGAGGCCGGAGGGCATCGCGGAGAGCAGGCGGTAGGCGGCGGGAAGGTCGATCAGCGGCGCGGCCAGCAGCATCAGCAGCGCCGGCACGACCGCGAGGCGGGTGACGATCGCCACCAGCACCGGCCTGGTCAACGGGGGCGGGATCGGCAGCTCGCCGTGTTCGGCGTTCTCCGCCAGCGTGGCCCCGACGGCGAAGAACCCGATCGGGAGGATCGCGACGATCAGGACCTGCGAGGCGTCGACCAGGAAATCCGGGGCCAGCGCGTCGGGGGCGAGGATGCCGGCGATCGCGGCGTACAGCGGCGGGTTGCGGGTGAAGAAAGCCCCGACCCGCTCTCGCGGCGTTTCGCCCGCCTTGGTCCCGAAGGCGGCGCCGACCGCGAAGGCGCCGAGCAGGAGGCAGGGGCCGGTGACGAGGACGTCGTAGAGGACCGCGGTGGAGAGCTCGTCACGCCCGAGCAGCGCCACGGCGAGCGGGTAGCCGAGGTAGCCGGTGTTGACGCTGAGCACCGTGCAGACGACGGCGCCCGTCTGGGGCCGGCTCAGCTTCAGCGCCCGGCTCGCCATCCACCAGGCCAGGAGAGCGCCGAGCGAGGAGGCGACGATGCCGAGGACCAGCCCGACCCCGTGGCCGAGGTCGATCTCGCTGGCCGCGATGTTGAAGAAGATCACCGGCGGCAGCAGCACGTAGAGCAGCAGGACCAGCGCCCGCCGCGAGGCGTTCGCGGCGCCCTCGGGCCAGCGGCCCTCCGACCAGACGCCGACGGCGACGGAGGCGACGATCGCGAGGGTGGTGAGGAGGACGCCGATCCGGCGTTTCTATCCGAAGAGGGAGGCGCCCGCGCGTTCGGCGAACTCGACCAGGGGCTGCGGGATCACCCCGAAGAAGACGGTCGCCGCCGTCGCGAGCAGCGCCGGTCCGACCAGGTACCAGCGGCGGCCGGCGTCAGGGTCGACCGGGTCCGCCTCCGGCGCGGCCCCGGCGATCGCCGGTTGCGCCGCCGGCGCGGTCTCCCTCCCCGGCCGCATCCACATCGCGGCGACCACGCGCAGGTAGTAGGCGAGGGAGATCATCGTCCCGATCGCGATGAAGACTGCCAGCCAGGTGTAGTCGCCCTCGACCAGGGCCTCGATCAGGTAGAGCTTGCCGATGAAGCCCGCCGTCGCCGGCAGCCCCGCCAGCGCCAGCATCGAGATCGTCAGCGGCAGGGCGAGCAGCGGCCGCTCCGCCGCCAGCCCCTGCACCGCGCGGATCGAGTCGCCCAGCGGGGTTTCGCGCTCGCGGGCGACGACGACGGCGAACGCGGCGAGGTTCATGAACGCATAGGCGGCGAGGTAGAAGACCAGCGAGCTTGCTCCCGCCTCGGAGGCGACCACGATCCCGCCCAGCATGTATCCGGCTTGGGCGATGCCGGAGTAGCCGAGCATCCGCTTCAACGAGTCCTGGCCGAGAGCGCCGACGTTGCCGACGACGATCGAGACCGCGGCGAGGACCGCCAGCGCCGGCTGCCAATCCTCCAGCTGCGGCCCGAGGGCGACGACGAAGAAGCGCAGGAAGACGGCGAAGGCGGCCGCCTTGGTCGCCACCGCCATGAAGGCGGTGATCGGCGTGGGGGCGCCCTGGTAGACGTCCGGCGTCCACTGGTGGAAGGGTGCGATCGAGGTCTTGAAGGCGAGCCCGACCCCGGCGAGGCCGATCCCGATCAGGATCAGCGGGTCGCCGAGCAGCCCCTCGCGGACGATCCCGTCGGCGATCCCGTCGAACCCGGTCGAGCCGGTGCCGCCGTAGAGAAAGGCCATCCCGTAGAGGAGCGTCGCGGAGCCGAGCGAGCCGACGATCAGGTACTTCAGCCCCGACTCGAGCGAGCCCTCGCGGCGCAGGTTGGAGGCGCAGAGGATGTAGAGCGGGATCGAGAGGATCTCGATCGCGACGAAGAAGGTGACCAGGTTCTGGGCCTGGGCGAGCAGCGTCATTCCCAGCACCGAGCCGAGCAGCAGCGCGTGGTACTCGCCGGAGCCGATCTCCTCGGTCGCGGCCTCGCGCAGCGAGAGCAGGACGCAGGCCGCCGCCATCGAGATCGCGATCAGCGAGATCGAGATCGCCAGGTCGTCGAGCCGCAGCGCCTCGGTCAGCAGGTCGGCGTTCTCGCCCCACTGCCAGATCAGAAGGCCGGCGGCGGTTGCCAGCGTGATCAGGGTCAGCCCCGGCGCGGTCCGCCGCAGCGGCTTGAAGACCGCGCTGAGCAGGACGACGCAGAGGCCGGCGGTCAGCGCGATGATCGGCGAGATCCCGGCGTAGTCGATCGTCGGCTCGTTGAAGCTCATCTCTCCGTGTCTCCTTCGGAGCCGACGTATTCGAACTCGATGACCCCCGCGCGGCTCGGCTGGTCGCTCGCCAGCTGCGCCTCCGGCGCATCCCCGCCGTTCACCTTCGCCACCGTCTGCTGCACGGTCGGCGCGGTCCGGTGGAGGATCAGCTGCGGGTAGAGCGCGAGGCCGAGGATGCAGAGGACCAGCGGGGTCAGCACGACCGCGTCGCGCAGGCCGATCTCGCGCGAGGCGACACCGTCGGGCCCGCGGTTGTGCATCGTGCGCTGGTAGAGGCGCAGCGCGTAGAAGGCGGACATCGCGACGCCGCTGGCGGCGATGAAGGCGAAGACGATCTTCTCCTGGAACAGCCCGTTGAGAATGTAGAACTCGCCGACGAAGTTGGAGGAGCCCGGCATCGCCAGAGTGGCGAGGGCGACGATCAGGAACAGGGCCGCCAGCAGCGGCGCCCGTAACGCCATCCCGCCCATCGCGCGGATGTCTTCGGTCCCGGTGCGCTCGAGCAGGATCGCGACGATGACGAAGAGGGGCGCGACCACGAGCCCGTGGTTGACCATCTGCAGGATCGCCCCGTCTGCCCCGTCGGCGCGCAGGGCGAAGATCCCGGCGGTGATGAAGCCGAGCTGCGCCACCGAGGAGTAGCCGGCGATCAGCCGCACGTTGGTCTGGGTGAAGGCCATCACCGAGCCGTAGAGGATCGAGGCGAGGGCGATCACCAGGATCACCTCCTGGAACTCGATCGTCGCGTCGGGGAAGAGCGGCAGCACGATCCGCAGGAAGCCGTAGGCGCCGACCTTGGCGAGGACGCCGGAGAAGACGACGAGGACGGCCAGCGGCGCCGCCCGGTAGGCGTCCGGCATCCACCCGTGCAGGAGGAAGGCGGGCATCTTGACCAGGAAGGCCGCAGCGAAGAACCAAAAGATCCAGCGTTGGCTCTCGACGTCGAGCCCCTGCTGCTGGAGCGCGGCGATCGAGAAGGTGAGGTGGCCACCGTCGGAGGAGATGATCGCCGCGGCGATCGCCCCGACCAGCATCAGCAGCGAGCCGATCAAGGTGTAGATCATCATCTTCAGCGTCGCCGCCGCGGCGGTCGGGCCGCCCTCGTCGCTGCGATCGTGCCCCCAGATCCCGAAGAGGAAGTAGAACGGGACCAGCATGAAGTCGAAGAAGAGGACGAAGAGCAACAGGTCCTGAGCGAGGAAGGCGCCGACCGTCGCCGTCTCGGCGAGCAGCATCAGGAAGAAGAAGAGCTGAGGGCGCTCCTGCTCGCGGAGGGCGGCGAAAGCGATGCCGCCGACCCACAGCACCCCGGTGAGGAGGACGAGGAAGAGGTTGAGGCCGTCGACCCCGAGGCTGTAGTCGACCCCGAGCCCGGAGATCCAGGCGACGTCGACCGTGTGCTGGAGCCCCGAGTTGCCGGCGTCGAAGTCGAAGGCGATCCCGACCGCGATCGCCAGCGTCGCGAGCGCGCCCAGCGTCGCCCACCAGCCGCTCGCCCGCTTCGGCAGGAAGAGGCCGGCGATGCCGAAGGCCAGCGGGGTCCAGAGCAGCGAGTTGATCATGAGCTGCTCAGCAGGAAGTAGAGGGTGAGCGCGGCGACCCCGACCAGCAGCAGCAGCGCGTAGCTGCGGACGAAGCCGTTCTGGACGGCGCGGACGACGCCGCCGGCGCCGCGCACGGTCTCCGCCGTGCCGGTTACCAGCCCGTCGACGACGACGCGCTCGAAGACCCGGTTGGCAAAGCGGCCGATCGCCAGCGCCGGCCGCACGACCAGCAGGTCGATCGCCTCGTCGAAGTACCACTTGTTGACGAACAGGGTGTAGAGCGGTCGCAGGCGGCGCTGCAGGATCGCGGGCACGTCCGGCCGGGCGACGTAGAGGAAGTAGGCGAGCCCGATCCCGCTCAGCGAGATCAGGCCGCCGATCCCAAGGCCGCGCCATTCGGCCCCAGGCGAGGGGTGGATGTGGGCGAGTGGCGAGTCGTGGAAGACCGGGTCGAGGAAGCCGGTGATCACGTGGTCGACGCCGGGGACCTGGATCAGCCCGCCGAACAGGGCGAGGAAGGCGAGCACCGCCATCGCCGCCTTCATCGGCCAGTTCCCCTCGGCGACGTGGTGCTCGGAGCCGGGGAAGCCGACATCGGTGTCCTCGGGTTCGCCGGTCGCCGGGTTGTGCGGCTCGCCGTGGGCGACGTGGCCGGTATCGATCAGCTCCTGAGCCTCCTTGCACGGCTTGCCGGGGAGGACGCGGAAGACGAGCCGGAAGGCATAGACGGCGGTGATCAGGGCGCCGACGTAGCCGAGCACGGTGAAGATCAGGTACATGCCCCCGCGCGCCTCGGCGAAGGCGAGGATCTCGTCCTTGGAGAAGAAGCCCGAGGTGCTCGGGAAGGCGGCGAGCGCGAGGGCGCCGCAGAGGAAGGTGACCGAGGTGAAGCGCATCGCCTTGCCGAAGCCCGACATGCGGTCGATGTTCTGGTCGTTCGCCATCGCCGCGATGATCGAGCCGGCGGCCATGAAGAGCAGCGCCTTGAAGAAGGCGTGGGTCATCAGGTGGAACATCCCGGCGCTGTAGGCGCCGATCGAGACGCCCATCACCATGTACCCGATCTGGCTCATCGTCGAGTAGGCGATCGCCCGCTTCAGGTCGGTCATCACCAGCGCCATCGTCCCCGCGACGAGCAGCGTCGCCAGGCCGGTGAAGGCGGCGATGTCGGCGGCGGTCGGGGCGAGGTCGAAGAGCGGGTGGGTGCGGGCGATCAGGTAGACGCCGGCGGTGACCATGGTCGCGGCGTGGATCAGCGAGGAGACCGGGGTCGGGCCCTCCATCGCGTCGGGCAGCCAGGTATGGAGCGGCAGCTGCGCCGACTTGGCGAAGGCCCCGACGAGCAGCAGCAGGCAGATCGCGGTGACCGTCCACTCGTTGGTGGCGAAGGCCTCGGGCGCGCGCTCGAAGACCGGCCCGAAGTCGAAGCTGCCGAGCTCGCGGAAGATCAGGAAGGCGGCGAAGACGAGGCCGATGTCGCCGATCACGTTGATCACGAACGCCTTCATCCCCGCCTTGGTCGCGGTCTCGCGCCGGTACCAGAAGCTGATCAGCGCGTAGGAGGCGAAGCCGACGAAGGCCCAGCCGACGGTCAACAGGACGAAGTTGCCGGCGAAGACGAGCAGCAGCATCGAGAAGACGAAGAAGTTGAGGTAGCTGAAGAAGCGCCGGTAGCCCTTGTCGGACTGCATGTAGCCGTAGGAGTAGAGGTGGATCAGGGTCGATACGCCGGTGACCACCAACACCATGAAGACGGAGAGCGGGTCGACGTAGATCCCGAGCTCGATGTCGAGTCCGCCGGCGCTGGCGTACTCGTAGAGCGAGGAGGCGTGGTGGCGCGCGTCGGCGTCTTCGCCGAGCAGGGCGAGCAGGGCGCCGACGCCGCAGAGGAAAGCCAGCCCGATCGCGGCGGTGCCGATCGCGCCCGCGGCCTTTTCCGGCAGCACGCGGTAGCCGAGCCCGATCGCGACCGAGCCGAGCAGCGGGAAGAGCAGGACCAGCCAGGCCCAGGCGGTGGCAGACATCAAGCCTCTCGCTCCTCTCCGGGCGCGAGGAACCAGAGACGCGCGCTTGGTCGCTCCGCGCTCACTAGCCGCGCAGCTCCCGCAGGTCGTCGATGTCGAGCGGCAGCTTGCGGCGGAAGATCGCGACGATCAGGCCGAGGCCGACGACGACCTCGCAGGCGGCGACCACCATCACGACGATCGCGAAGACCTGACCCTCCTGGTTGCCGACCATGCGGCTGAAGGCGACCAGGGCGAGGTTGCCCGCGTTCAGCATCAGCTCGAGGCAGAGCAGGATCACCAGCGGGCTGCGCCTGATCAGGATGCCGACGGCTCCCGTGCAGAACAGGAGCGCCGAAAGGACGATGAACCACTCCACGTTCACAGGGAGGCTCCCGGGGACGGAGGCGCCGTGACCCCCTCCGGACGCGCCTCCGGCGCTGAGTGTCCGGTGGAGGTCACGGCACCCCCGTCTTCACGACGGCGTCCGGCGAGCACGACTGCGCCGACCGCCGCAAGCAAGAGCAGGATCGAGGAGGCCTCAAAAGGCAGCAGGAACTTCTCCAGCAGGAGGGTCCCGATCGCGGCTGGGTCTCCGAAGCCTGGTTCGACCTCGGGCCCCTCGGTGCCCAGCGCGAGGAGGGCGGAGGAGAGGACGGCGATCGAGAGCTCGACGAAGAGTGCGATCCCGATCAGCGGCGCGAGCAAGCGCTGGCCCGGGATCGGCTCCCAGGCCGACTCCCCGCCGCCGCCGACGTAGGCGACGACGAAGACGTAGAGGACCATCACCGCGCCGGCGTAGACGACGACCTGGGCGGCGGCGACGAAGGCCGCGGTGAGCAGCAGGAAGAGCACCGCCAGCGCGAAGAGGTGGACGATCAGCGCCAGCACGCTGAAGAACGGGTTGCGCATGGCGATCACGCCGACCGCCCCGCCCAGGGCCCCGACCGCCGCCAGGAAGAAGAGCGCCGCTTCCACTACTCGCCCTCCTTTTTCAGCGGCGTGCGCTCGATCGGCTCGGCGAGCAGCATCTCCTTGGTGAAGATCAGGTTCTGGCGGTCGTAGTCGGCCATCTCGTAGTCGTGGCCCATCGTGATCGCGTCGAACGGGCAGGCGATCTCGCAGTAGCCGCAGAAGATGCAGCGCGAGAGGTTGATCTCGTAGACGGCGGCGTAGCGCTCGCCGGCCGAGACCCGTTCGCCGGGGATGTTCTCCGCGGCGACGACGCGGATGCAGTCGGCCGGGCAGGCGGCGGCGCAGAGCGAGCAGCCGACGCATTTCTCCAGGCCGGAGTCCTCGAACTTGTGCAGCTTGTGGCGGCCGCGGAAACGCGGGTAGACCGGCGTCTTCTCCTCCGGGTACTCGATCGTCAGCGGGCCCTCGATCAGCCGCGCCATCGTCGTCTTCAGTCCGCGCAGGGTCTCGCCGAAGGCGCGGTAGGCGCCGCCGACCCCGCCCGGCTCGGGGCCGCGCTGCACCTCGACGACCTCGATCGAGTCGAGGTAGGAGGCGGCCTTCGGGTCGGCGCTCACGTCACCACCACCAGGATCGCGGTGACGAGGACGTTGAGGGTGGCCAGCGGCAGCAGCACTTTCCAGCCGAGGGTCATCAGCTGGTCGTAACGTAGCCGCGGCAGGGTCGCCCGCACCCAGATGAAGACGAAGACCAGGCCGAGCATCTTGACCAGCATCCAGATCGGGTCGAGGAAGCTCGGGCCGGGGCCCATCCAGCCGCCGAGGAACATCGCCGCGGCGATCCCGGAGACGACCAGGATCTCCATGTATTCGACCAGCAGGAAGGAGCCGAAGCGCATCCCGCCGTACTCGGTCATGAAGCCCTGAACCAGCTCGGCGTCGGCCTCGGGCATGTCGAACGGGGTGCGGTTGGTCTCGGCGAAGCCGGCGAGCATGAAGATCCCGAAGCCGACGAACTGGGGCACGATGTACCAGACCTCGCCCTGGGCGTGGACGATCGAGACCAGGGAGAGCGAGCCGCTCATCATCACCACGCCTAGCAGCGCCAGGCCCATCGAGACCTCGTAGGAGATCAGCTGCGCGGCCGAGCGCATCGCCCCGAGCAGGCTGTATTTGGAGCCCGAGGACCAGCCGCCGAGCAGCAGGCCGTAGAAGGCGATCGAGCCGACCGCGAAGAAGTAGAGGATCCCGATCGGGACGTCGATCCCGTAGAGGCCGACGCCGTCCTGGACGTCGCCCCAGGGGATGATCGCCAGCGAGAGCACGCCGGCCAGGACCGGCAGCAGCGGCCCGAGGATGAACAGCGCCGGCACCGCGGCGGCGGGCCGGAAGCCCTCCTTGGAGATCAACTTGCCGACGTCGGCAAGCGGTTGCAGGAGGCCGAAGGGGCCGACCCGGTTGGGGCCGTAGCGGTGCTGGAAGCGCCCGATCAGTTTTCGCTCGACCACGGTCAGGACCGGCAGGATCCCGAAGATGACGGCGAAAATGACGACGGACTTGAGGACCATGATCCAGGTCGCTTCCGCGAACCCGGTCTCGGCGATCGGGAGCATCAGGAGGGGACCTCGCCGAGCTTCTTGACCTGGACTCGAACCGGACCGCCGTTGAGCAGGCCGTTGGCGTTGTCCTCGGCGGTGCCCTCGGCGAGGAAGACGACGCCCTCGGGAACGCGCTCCTTGACCTGGACCTCGGCCGCGAGGGCGGCGCCGTTCTGGCCGACGCTCACCCTCTCGCCGCTGCCGACTCCGAGGCGCTCGGCATCCGCCGGCGACATCTCAACTCGCTGCCTCGGCTGCAGGAACTTGAGCGGCGGGTTCAGCTCCGTGATCGGCCCGGCCCAGAGGTCGCGGTAGGTCCCCAAAGCGAGGGAGCCGGTTGGCGCCGCCCCGGCGGACGCGTTGTCGCGCTGAGTGTCCGGCGCGTCAGCGCCCGGCTCGTCCGCCTTCGGAGCCTTCGCGGAAGCTTGCGTTTCTTGCCAGCGAATTCCCTTGCCGCCGATGTCCGAGTCGGAGACGTCGCCGTAGAAAGGGACGGCTTGCTTCAGGGCGGCGAAGGCTGAGGGCTGCGAGTCGATCCCGGTCTCGTGGCCCAATGCGGCGCAGAGCTCTGAGAGGACGGCGATGTTCGGGCGGATGTCGCCGGGGCGGCCGGCGCTGGGGCGGACGCGTTGGAGGCGGCCGTCGGGGTGAGTGACCGTGCCGTCTTTCTCCGCATGCGTCTCGAGCGGGAAGACGACATCTGCCTTCGCGGTCGTCGCGTTCTCATGCATGGAGAAAACGACTACGTGCTTGGCGGCCGTCAGCGCCGCCTCCCAGGCGGGGGTGTCCGGGAAGTCCCGCAGCGGGTCGACGCCGAAGAGGATCAGCCCCTCCAGCTCCCCCGACTCGAGCGCCGCGCGGATCTCCTCGGTCCCTTTTCCGTCGAGCTGAGCTTTTTTATCGCCAGGGAGCAAAAAAGCTCGGTTCGGCTCGCTGAGGCCCGGGCCGGCGTCGGGGAGGCAGCCGGCCTCGCGCAGGCCGCGGGCGTTGGTGGTGTCGGGGATTTCGAGCAGGCCCGCTCCGTCGGTGCCCGCGACGCCGAGCGCGTCGGCGAGGGCGAGGAGGGAGTCGGTGGCGCCGTCGCGGGCGAGGCGCTCGCCCCAGATCACGACGACCTTGGCCTCTGCGCCGGCCTCGCGCAGCATGTCGGCAAGCGGCGTCGCCACGTTTTCGGCGCCGCCGAGCGCGCTCCCCAGCTCGGAGACGAAGTGCGCAGCCTCACCCGGCGCGTAGCGGGCGATCGCCTCGGCGCCGCCGTCCAGGGCGGTGGGCCGCTCGGTCGCGACGCCGAGCCTGGCGCCGTTGCGGCGGATCGCCTTGCGCACCCGCAGGTCGAGGATCGGCGAGCTGTGCAGCGGGTCGGTGCCGAGCACGAGGATCAGGTCGGCGGCGTCGATGTCGCGGACCTTGGCCGCGAGCTCCGGCTGGGACAGCCGCACGATCTGCTCGCGCGACGCTCCGCGCGAGGGCCGGGAGTCGACGTGCGGCGAGCCGAGCGTCTCGCGGAGCAGGCGCTGGACCAGGTATCCCTCCTCGTTGGAGGCGTCGCCGACGATCGCCGCGACCTTGCCGCCGGCCGCGCTCAAGCCCTCGGCAGCCGCCTCGATCGCAATCTCCCCGCTGACCTCGGCGCCCCCCCGCAACCGCGGCGCGTCAACCCGCTCCTGCGCGGCGAACATCTCGAACCCGTAGCGGCCGCGGTCGCAGATCCAGCCGTCGTCGACCTCGTGGTTGTCGCGGGTGATCACCCGCTTCACCAGCTCGTCGCGGACGGTGAAGCTGACGTTGCACTGGCTCGGGCAGAGGGTGCAGACCGAGCCCGCCTGCTCGATGTCCCAGGGCCGGGCGCGGAAGCGGTAGGTGTAGTTGGTCAGCGCCCCGACCGGGCAGATGTCGGTGATGTTGCCGTGGAAGGGAGCGACGTAGGGCCGCTCGTCGAAGGTGCCGACGAAGGTGCGGTCGCCGCGCTCGAGCAGCTGCAGCTGCTCGTCCTCGGCGACCTCCTGGCTGAAGCGCACGCAGCGGTAGCAGAGGATGCAGCGCTCGCGATCGATCGCGACCAGCGGCGAGAGTTCGATCGGCTTGGGGAAGTGGCGCTTTTCGTCGATCACGCGGCTCTTGCCCGGGCCCCAGCCCTGCGTGATGTCCTGCAGCGGGCACTCGCCGCCTTTGTCGCAGACGGGGCAGTCGAGCGGGTGGTTGACGAGCAGGAACTCGACCACCGCGCTCTGGGCGTGTTTGACCTGCTCGGTGCGGGTGTGGACGACCATCCCGTCGCGCACCGGGGTCGAGCAGGAGGTCTGCAGTTTCGGGATTCCCTCGATCTCGACCAGGCACATGCGGCAGGCGCCGACCGGGTCGCCGAGTTTCGGTTCGTAACAGAAGACCGGGATCTCGACGTCGCCCTTGCGGGCGGCGTCGTGGAGCATCTCGCCTTCGCTCGCGACGATCTCGCGGCCGTCGACGACGATCGTCACCTCTTTGCCGCTCACGCCGACGCCCCCAGGGTCTCGGGCGGGGCCTGGACGACGACGTGGGGGTCGAGCGTCGCGTCCTCGATCACTTGCTCGAACTCGTCGCGGAACTTGCGCACCATCGCGCTGACCGGCATCGCCATCGAGTCGCCGAGCACGCAGAGGCAGTGGCCCATGATGTTCTCCTGGACCGAGCTGATGATGTCGAGGTCCATCGGCGTCGCCTCGCCGCGCACCACCCGCTCCAGCATCTTCACCGTCCAGTTGGTGCCCTCGCGGCAGGGAGCGCACTTGCCGCAGGACTCGTGGTGGTAGAAGCGCGCCGTGCGCAGCGCCATGTGGGGGATCGAGACGCGGTCGTCGGCGACGATGATCGAGCCGGAGCCGAGCATCGAGCCGGCCTCGGCCATCGCCTCGAAGCTGTAGGGGAGGTCGAGCCCCTCCTCGGCGGTCAGCACCGGCGAGGAGGAGCCGCCGGGGTAGAAGGCCTTGATCTCGTGGCCGTGCTCCGGGCCTCCGGCGAGGTCGTAGATCAGCTCGCGGGTCGGGATCCCCAGCTCGACCTCGTAGTTGCCGGGGCGGCGCACGCCGCCGGAGACCGAGACGACCTTGGTCCCGGGCGACTGCTCGGTGCCGAAGCCCTTGAACCACTCCGCCCCGTGGCGGACGATGTGCGGCACGTTGGAGAGCGTCTCGACGTTGTTGATCAGGGTCGGCCCCCCGTAGAGGCCCTGCACCGCCGGGAACGGCGGCTTCAGCCGCGGGTTGCCGCGCTTGCCCTCGAGCGCGTCGAGCAGCGCCGTCTCCTCGCCGCAGATGTAGGCGCCGGCGCCGCGGTGGACGACCAGCTCGAGGTCGCGGTGGCAGCCGAGGATGTTCTCCCCGAGGTAGCCGGCCTCGTACGCTTCGGCGACCGCCTGGTCGAGGATGTCGGCCTGCTGCGCGTACTCGCCGCGGATGAAGATGAAGGCGTGGCCGGCGTCGGCCGCCAGCGCCGCGATCGCGATCCCCTCGATCAGCTGGTGCGGGTTGCGCTGCATCAGCTCGCGGTCCTTGAAGGCGCCCGGCTCGGACTCGTCGGCGTTGCAGCAGAGGTACTTGGCCATCTCCCCGCGTGGCAGGAACGAGGCCTTTTTGCCCATCGAGAAGCCGGCGCCGCCACGCCCGCGCAGCCCCGAGTCTTCGAGCTCGGAGAGCACCTCGTCCTGCTCCAGCTCGCGGTAGGCCTTCTCCATCGTGCCGTAGCCGCCGGCGAGCCGCTTGTAGCCGTCGATCGTGCGCAGCGCCGGGTCCTCGGCGTGCTCGAGCAGGACGCGCTTCTCAGGCATCGGCGCCTTCTCCCGGGTGGGGCATGTCGCCGGCCAGCGCCCGCCGGTCCAGCGCCTTCTCCGGCAGCACCTCCTCGCCCGCCTTGAGCTGGCCGATCGCGGTCTGCGCCTCGGCCGCTTCCAGCGGCCCGTAGTAGCGCTGGCCGATCGCGGCCATCGGCGCGATGTCGCAGGCCCCGAGGCACTCGAAGCCGGTGACGAAGAAGTCGTCGTCGCCCGCGGCCGCCGCTTCGAACGCGTCGAGCAGGCTGTCGGCGCCCCGCATCCAGCAGCTGATGTTGGTGCAGACCTCGATCCGGTGGGTCCCGACCGGCTCGGTGTGGAGGAGGTCGTAGAAGCTCGCGACCGACTCCAGGTAGGCGGGGGTGAAGCGCATCACCGCCGCCGCCTGGCGGATCCCCTCCGGGGTGCACCAGCCGTAGCGCTCCTGCACAGCCCACAGGGCGGGGATCGAGGCCGAGCGGCGGTCCGGGTAGCGGGCCATCAGCGCCTCGATCCGGTCCTGCAGCTCGGGGGGGCAGTCGACTTCGTGCAGCTCGGGGATCGTCTCCTCGCGGCGGCCCGGAACCCGGCCCTCGCTGACGGCGCGGTCGACCGGGAGGTTGGGGTTGTCGATTCCGGCGCCGTCGACGGGGCTCACCGGTCCACCCCCCCGAGGATCGGGTCGAGCATGCCGAGGCTGCAGATCATGTCGGCGATGTAGCTGTCGACCGCCATGTCGCGGAACGACTGCAGGTTGACGAAGGAGGGGTCGCGGAAATGGACGCGCGCCGGCTTCGCCGAGCCGTCGGCGAGGACGAAGCAGCCGAGCTCCCCGCGTGGGGACTCGATCGCGTAGTAGACCTCGCCGGGCGGCACCCGGTAGCCCTCGGTGACGAGCTTGAAGTGGTGGATCAGCGACTCCATCGAGGTCGAGAGCTCGGAGCGCGGCGGCAGCACGTACTTGCGGTCGTCGGCGATGAACGGGCCCTCGGGGAGCTTGTCGAGGCACTGGGCGACGATCCGCGCCGACTCGACCATCTCCGCCACCCGCACCCGGTAGCGGTCGTAGTTGTCGCCGACCGTGCCGACCGGGATCTTGAAGTCGACCTCGGGATAGGCGAGGTAGTCGAAGGCTTTGCGCAGGTCCCAGGGCTCGCCGGCGGCGCGCAGCAGCGGCCCGGTGACGCCGAGCTCCAGCAGGCGCTCGCGCTCGACGACCCCGACCCCTTTGGTCCGCTGCAGGAAGACCTCGTTGCGGTCGAGCAGGGCTTCGTACTGGCCGACTCGCACCGGCATTTCCTCGGCGAAGGCGCGGCACTTCTGCTCGAAGCCGACGGGGATGTCCTCGATCACGCCGCCGACTTGGAAGTAGCGGGTGTGCATCCGCTGCCCGGTCGCCATCTCGAACAGGTCGAGGATCTTGTCGCGCTCGCGGAAGCAGTACCAGAGCATCGAGATCGCGCCGAGGTCGAGGGCCGTCGTCCCCAGCCAGACCAGGTGCGAGTGGATCCGGTTGAGCTCGAGGAAGATCATCCGCAGGTACTTGGCGCGGGGCGGGATCTCGAGGTCGACCAGCCGCTCGACCGCGCCGCAGAACGCCTCCATCTGGAAGAAGTAGGAGACGTAGTCCATCCGCTCGACGAAGGGGATGACCTTCCAGTAGCTCTTGTCCTCGCAGCTCTTTTCGATCCCGGTGTGGACGTAGCCGATCACCGGCGCCAGCTCCCGCACGATCTCGCCTTCGAGGTCGACGACGAGGCGCAGGACGCCATGGGTCGCCGGGTGGTGCGGCCCGATGTTGACCGTCATCACCTCTTGGCTGCGGTCCGCGACCAGCTCAGCCATATCGCTGCTCGTTGTAGGTGAAGGTGACGGGCTCGCCGCCGACCGGGAAGTCGCGCCGCTGCGGCCAGCCGACGTAGTCCTCGGGGAGCAGGATCCGCGTCAAATCCGGATGCCCTCGGAAAACGATGCCGAAAAAGTCGAACGCTTCCCGCTCCTGGAAGTCGGCGGTTGGGAACAGGGAGACGCACGAGTCGATTGCGGGGAGCGCCGAGGGAGAGTCCTGCGGGCGGGCGAGGGGGCCCGTTCTCGGACTCTGCCGCGGCGCTCCCGGGCTCGTAGGCGCGGCGCCCGGCTCGGCCGCGTCTTCTGGGGGGCTTGCGCTCGGAGCGGCAGGGTCGGAAAGCATCGCTTTGACGCGGATGCGCTCAACGCGGTCACGGTTGAGCAGCTCGTAATGCACGCCAAAGCGGGGCTCTGCCGGCAGGTAATCCGCCACGTGCAGGCTGGAGAGGAAGGCGTAGCGGTGGCCGGGCTCGTCGCGCAGCCAGGTGAGGACGTCGAGGATGCGCTCCGGGTCGGCGATCAGCGCCGCCTGGCCGCGGTCGAAGGAGGTGGCGAGGACGGCGCCGGGGCGGTCGCGCTCAATTTCCCCCCGGATCAGCTCCAGTCCGGGGGCGTCAGGCACGGGCCAGCTCCCGCGCTTCTTCGTAAGCCGTCGCCGCCTCCGGGCTCGGCGCCGAGCGCGGCCCGCCGCGCGCCCACTCCTCGGTGCCGTGGGCGTCGTAGCGCGCCCGCCAGCCCTGGTCGGGGTTGCCCTGGATCTTGCGCTGCAGCTTGGTGAAGCCGTAGAGGACCGCCTCCGGCCGCGGCGGGCAGCCGGGGATGTGGAGGTCGATCGGCATGAACTTGTCGGCGCCCTGGACCACGGCGTAGTTGGAGAACATCCCGCCGGAGGAGGAGCAGGCGCCCATCGAGACCGCCCACTTCGGCTCCAGCATCTGGTCGTAGAGGCGGCGGACGACCGGCGCCATCTTGATCGAGACCCGGCCCGAGAGGATGATCATGTCGGCCTGGCGCGGCGAGGCCCGCAGCGCCTCGGCCCCGAACCGGGCGAGGTCGTAGCGGGCGGTGACGATCGAGATCGGCGCCTCGATCGCGCAGCAGGCGAGGCCGAAGGTGAGCGGGAAGATCGAGTTCGATCGCGCCCAGTTCTGCATCTTCTCGAAGGTCGTGGTGACGACCCGTTCTTCCACGTAGCGCTCGAGGTCCTCGCCCTCGAGATCGCCGCGCAGCATGTCGCGGGCCGTGAGCTGCTTGGAGCGGAGGCTGCGGCGCTCTATTTCCAATCCAACGCACCCTTCCGCCAGACGTAGACGAAGGCGACCAGGAGCAGCACGACGAAGGTGACCAGCTCGGCGAGGACGAAGACGCTGTCGGCGCCCTTCAGGATCACCCCGACGGGATAGAGGAAGACCACCTCGATGTCGAAGAGGATGAACAGCATCGCGACCAGGTAGAAGCTGACGCCGAACTTGAACCCGGTGGCGGGTTCGACCGGGATCCCGGACTCGTACGGCTCGCCCTGGCGCCGGCTCGCCGCGGTCGGCTTGGCCGGCCGCTTCGGGCCCACGAGGTGGTTGAGCATCATGAAGACGCCGCCGACCGTGAGGCCGAGGACCGCGAAGACGAGAATCGGGAGGTAGGTCTTGAGCACTGGGTGGTGGGAGTCGAGACGAGAGGGACGGACAGCCGGGTTCGACGCCCGCGGACGCTGTTATACACCGACATTGTGACAACTTGCTACATAGTGCTTTTCCGCATCAGCAAGCGGAATCCCGACCCCTTTGGGCGGATATCCGAGGATGCCGGTCGGGAAGCGAAGAAAGGGGTCGGCGGTGCCTGAGGTCCACCTCGTAGTCGGCGTCGCCGTGATCCTGCTCAACCTCGCGGCCTTCGCCGTCGGCGGCGCCGCCTGGCTGCGCAGCAGCCCCTCGATCCCCTTCTGGTACCTGCTCCGCGCCGCCCAGGCCGCGGTCTTCCTCCAGGTCGGGCTCGGTGGCCTGCTCGTCTTCACCAACCACGAAGCGCCGGACGACCTCCACTACCTCTACGGCCTGCTCCCCGTCCTGGTCTCGTTCCTCGCCGAGGGCGCCCGCACCGGCGCCGCCCAGCGCGAGCTGGGGGAGACCGACTTCGAATCCCTCGACGCCGACACCCAGCAGGAGGTCGCGCTGGCGATCGTCCGCCGCGAGATGGGCATCATGGCCGTCAGCTGCGGCGTGATCCTCTTCCTCGCCCTCCGCGCCGCAGGAACCAGCACGCTTTAGCCCGCGGACCGAGTGATGCCTTTCTGGGTCCATAGACCCCGAAAGGCATCACTCGCGCCTCAGCTTTCCCGGTCGAGGGTTATCTGGATCGAGGCGACGAGGGCGAACAGGGCGCCGGTCACGAAGTGAAAGAGCGCGTCGGAATGGTTATTCGGGAAGGTGAAGACCCATGCCGGCTGTTCGTCGAACAGCGCCCAGATGCCGGTGACGATCAGCGCCCCCGCCGCGTAGATCGCGTAGTACAGCGCCCACTTCGGGTTCAGGGCGAAGTAGAAGGCGGGAGCGAACAGCAGCAGCCCGGCCAGCGCGTGGTAGCCGTTGAAGTCCACGCCCAACACCCGCTCGGTCGGCGCGTCGGCGCCCAGCTCGAAGCTCGGCTCGGCGATGAGCCCGGCCAGTGCCCAGAGCAGCTGCAGGGCGGCCAAGACCACGATCGCCTTCTGCGCGAACGTCCACTGCTCCCGCGCTGCCGTGGTCGCCTCCATGGGGCGATCAGGCTACTGCGCCGTCGAAGGCGGGGGCGGGGTAGGCTGAGGCCATGCTCTCGCACGTCGGTATCGAGGTCGGCGACCTGGGGCGCAGCCGGGCCTTCTACGAGGGCGCGCTGGCCCCCCTCGGAATCGAGGTCGTGATGGAATTCGAGGGAGCGATCGGGTTCGGGAAGGAGACCGAGCGGGGCCCGAACCCCTTCTTCTGGCTCAACGCCCGCGGGCGACCGCCCGTCGAGGGAGCCCACGTCTGCTTCGG
>Ga0196962_10000443_pt1 | contig 17401 bp, 19 predicted proteins | sample S3v_20metaG_FD_183186 | JGI IMG/M metagenome (GOLD analysis project Ga0196962, IMG submission 183186) | Soil microbial communities from Anza Borrego desert, Southern California, United States - S3+v_20 | ecosystem: Environmental > Terrestrial > Soil > Desert | place: USA: California | collected... | reverse complement strand
CGGGCTGACCCTCTCCCACAACCGCGGGGTCGCCTTCGGCATCGCGGGCGGCGCGGGGGCGCCGCTGGTCCTGGTCGCGCTGGTGGCGCTCGGAGCGATCGGCTACCTGTTCTCCCGGGAGCCGACCCGACCGGGGATGTGGGTCGCGATGGGCCTCTTGGCCGGCGGCGCGGTCGGCAACCTGATCGATCGCATCACCTCCGATGCCGTCACCGACTACGTCGACATCGGCGCTTGGCCCGCCTTCAACCTCGCCGACGTGGGGATCACCTGCGGCGTCCTGCTGCTCGTGGTCCTCTACCTGCGCGACGCTGAGCGCGAGGACGGCGCCGATGGGTGACGCCGGGCTCCGCGTCGTCCACCTCGACGAGGCGCTCGCGGTGGTCGACAAGCCGGCCGGGCTCGTCGTCCACCCGGCCCCCTCGCACCGCGGCCCGACCCTGGTCGACGAGCTCGCAGACATCCTCGGCGGCGGGGCGGACCCGGAGCGTCCCGGGATCGTCCACCGCCTCGACAAAGGCACCAGCGGGCTGCTCGTGGTGGCGCGAGGCGACCGGCCCCACGCCGCGCTGCAGGAGCAGGTGCGCCGGCGCGAGGTCGAGCGGATCTACCTGGCCCTAGCCGGCGGCCGGCTGGCCTCGCGCACCGGCACCATCGACGCCCCGATCGGGCGCGCGGCGCGCCAGCGGCACCGGATGGCGGTCTCCGGCGCCGCCTCGCGCGAGGCCCGGACGCATTTCGCCGTGCTGGAGCTGCTGAGCCGGGAGAGCTATGTGGAGGCACGGCTGGAGACCGGTCGCACGCACCAGATCCGCGCCCATTTCGCCGCCATCGGTCACCCGCTGACGGGCGACTCCACCTACGGCGGGGCCGATCGCTACGGCCTGCGGCGCCAGTTCCTGCACGCCCACAGACTCGCCTTCGAGCACCCGATCAGCGGCGAGCGGCTCTCCTTCGAGTCGGAGCTGCCCGGCGATCTCTCCGCCGCTCTCGATGCGGCCCGCGCTGCATAGCGCCCCTCTCTACAATCGGCCGCTGGCAAACCAACCCCCGTTCGCGGCGAACCGGATCCTGCCTGGCCTCGACGCCAGGTCCGGCTGACGGAGCGGGAGAGCTTCACCAACCCAAGGAGATTCGATGTCAGAAGCAGGCCTTACCCAGCTGCTGGAGGCCGGAGTCCACTTCGGCCACCAAACCCGACGCTGGAACCCGAATATGCGCCGGTTCATCTTCACCGAGCTGGACGGGATCCACATCATCGACCTGGTCCAGACCGAGGCGCTGCTCGAGAACGCCCGCCGTTTCGCCGGCGAGCTCGCGAGCGGCGGCGGCACGGTGCTCTTCGTCGGGACCAAGAAGCAGGCGCGCGACACGGTCCAGGAATGGGCCGAACGCTGCAAGATGCCCTACGTCAACAAACGCTGGCTGGGGGGCCTGCTGACCAACTTCAACACGATGTCGGGCCGGATCGCCCGCCTGCACGAGCTCACCGGCTGGAAAGAGGAGGGCAAACTCGACCTGCTCCCGACCAAGGAGCGGATGGGGATGGAGGCCGAACTCGCCAAGCTCGAGTTCAACCTCGGCGGCGTCCGCGACATGGAGCGCTTGCCCGACGCGGTCTTCGTCACCGACCTGAAAACCGAGGAGATCGCGGTCCACGAGGCGGCTCGCCTGCGGATCCCGATCATCGGCTTGGTCGACACCAACTGCGACCCGACCCCGGTCGACTTCGTGATCCCGGGCAACGACGACGCGATCCGCTCCTGCCAGCTGGTCATCGGCACGATCGGCGGCGCCGTCGAGGAGGGCTCGAGCGCCTGGCGGGTACAGGAGGAGAAGCGCATCGCCGAGGAAATGGCGCGGCGCAAGAAGGACGAGGAAGAGCGCAAGAAACGCGAGGAAGAAGAGAAAGCCCGCGTGGAAGCCGAGGAAGCCAAGAAAGCGGCTGAAGAGGCGGAGAAAGCGGCTCAGGCGCAGAAAGCTGCTCAGCAAGCGCAGCAGCAGGCGCAGCCGAAACCGGCTCAGGACAAACCGGCCCGGGCTGCGGGCCCCGTCGCCGGCGACAACCCCTCCTCCTCGCAGGCTGCGGGGGAGGGGTCGGCGCCACCCGCAGCACAGCCCGCTCCGCCGAAGGCCGAGGCTCCGGCCGAGCCAGCCAAGGCTGAGCAGCCTCCTGCCGCTGAGGAGAAAGCTCCCGAGGCTTCGGCCGACCCGGCTGCTGCCGAGCCCGCTGCGAAAGCAGAGGAGGCTCCGTCCACCGATCAGAAATCCGAGAGTTCCGAGGAGTCGAAATGAGCGTTACGGCCGCTGATGTGAAGGCGCTGCGGGATCGGACCGGGGCGGCGATGATGGACGCCAAATCGGCGCTGGTCGAGGCCGACGGAGACGTCGACCGGGCGATCGAGCTGCTGCGGGTGAAGGGTCAGGCCTCCGCCGCGAAGCGGGAAGGGCGCGGCACCGACGAGGGCGTCGTCGCCTCTTACATCCACGCCAACGACAAGGTCGGGGCGATGGTCGAGGTCCAGTGCGAGACCGACTTCGTCGCTCGCAACGAGGACTTCAAGGTCTTCGCCTACCAGGTCGCCCTGCACGTCGCGGCAACCGCCCCCCGGTACGTCTCCTCCGAGGAGATCCCGGAGGAGGAGCGCGAGGCCGAGAAGCGGGTCTTCGAGGAGAAGGCGCGCGAAGAAGGCAAGCCCGACAACGTGGTCGAGAAAATCGTCGAGGGCCAGCTCTCGAAGTGGGCGAGCGAGGTGGCGCTGCTGGACCAGGCCCACGTCAACGCCGAGAAGCACGACTCGAAGACGATCGAGGAGCTGCGCCAAGAGCTCGCCGCCAAGACCGGCGAGAACATCCGCGTCGCCCGCTTCGCCTACTTCCGGGTCGGCGGGGAATAAGCTCACTCCACGTGACCGTCCCTCCCGAGTCGCGCTTCGGGCGCATCCTGCTGAAGCTTTCTGGCGAGGCCCTGATGGGCAGCCAGGATTACGGCACCGACGGCGCCGAGGTCAGCCGCATCGCCAGCCAGGTCGCGGCGGTGCGGGATCGCGGGGTCGAGGTGGCGATCGTCGTCGGCGCCGGCAACATCTACCGGGGGCTCGACGGGGCGGCGAACGGGATGGACCGCGCCACCGGCGACTACATGGGAATGCTGGCCACCGTGCTCAACGCGCTGACCCTGCAGGACGCGCTGGAGCGGCTCGGCCAGCACACGCGGGTGATGTCGGCGATCGACGTCAAGGAGGTCGCCGAGCCCTATATCCGCCGCCGCGCCATGCGCCACCTCGAGAAGGGTCGTGTGGTGATCTTCGCGGCCGGCACCGGCAACCCGTTCTTCACCACGGATACCGCCGCCGCCCTACGGGCGCTGGAGATCCACGCCGAGGCGATCCTGATGGCGAAGAACGGGGTGGAGGGCGTCTATGACGCCGATCCGGCCACCAACCCGGAGGCGAAGTTCATCCCCGCGATCGGCCACCGCGAGGCGATCGAGCGCGGCCTCAAGGTGATGGACTCCACGGCGCTCTCGCTCTGCATGGACAACGACCTGCCGATCTACGTCTTCAACATGGGCGACGAGACCAACATAGATAGGATCGTCTCCGGCGAGAAGGTGGGCACGCTGGTCTCCAGTGCCCCCGAGTGAGCGAGGACGGTAACCACCGGTGGAGCTGATCGACGAACTGCTCGAGGACGCGAAGGAGCGCATGGCCAAATCGGTCGATTCGAGCCGTGGCGAGCTCGCCACGGTGCGTACCGGTCGCGCCTCCCCGCACCTGCTCGACCGGATCGTCGTCGACTACTACGGCAACCCGACGCCGCTGAAGCAGTTGGCAAACGTCTCCGCCAGCGACGCTCGGCTGCTCACCGTCACCCCCTTCGACAAGGGCGCCCTGGGGGGGATCGAGAAGGCGATCCAGGAGTCCGACGTCGGACTCACCCCGAGCAACGACGGCAACCTGATCCGCCTCCAGATCCCCGAGATGACCGAGGAGCGCCGCCGCGAGATGGTCAAAGTCGTCCACGGGGTCGCCGAGGAGGGCCGGGTCGCGGTCCGCAACGTCCGCCGCGACATCATGAGCGACCTCCGCGAGCTGAAAAAAGAGGGCGAAGCGGGGGAGGACGACGAGCGCCGGGCCGAGGCCGCGCTGCAGAAACAGACTGACGAGGCGGTCGCCGAGATCGACGCCCTGCTCAAGGGCAAGGAAGAAGAGATCCTCGAAGTCTGAGGGCGGTTCACCGCGAGCGTGACCGCGCCCAGATATGTAGCGATCATCACCGACGGCAACGGCCGCTGGGCGCAGCAGCGGAACCTGCCCGTCGCCGACGGGCACCGGGCCGGGGCCGACGTGGTCAAGGAGCGGCTGCGCGACGCGGTCGAGCTGGGGATCGAGGAGCTGACCGTCTTCTCGTTCTCGACCGAGAACTGGACGCGCCCCGACGAGGAGGTCGCGGGCCTGATGCGGATGTTCGGCGAGCGGATCGACCTCGAGACCCCGGAGCTGCACTCCGAAGGCGTGCGGATGCGCTTCATCGGCCGCCGCGAGGGGGTGGACCCGCGCCTGGTCGAGCGCATGCGGTGGGCCGAAGAGACGACCGCGGCCAACGAGCGCATCACCTTCTTCGTCGCCTTCAACTATGGCGGCAGGGCGGAGATCGTGGACGCGGCGCGAAGCTTCCAGGGGGGCTCCGAGGAGGAGTTCCGCAGCCACCTCTACGCGCCCGAGATGCACGATCCCGACCTCCTCATACGAACCAGCGGCGAGCGCCGGATCTCCAACTATCTGCTCTGGCAGTGCGCCTACTCGGAGCTGGTCTTCCGCGACGAGCTCTGGCCGGATTTCGACCGCGCCGCGTTCGAGAGCTCGCTGCGCGAGTACGAGACGCGGCAGCGGCGCTTCGGGGCGAGAACGTGACCGTCGACCTCTTCGAGGAGCTGTTCGAGGACGACCCGGAGCAGCAGCCCGAACGCCAACGGCCCCCGCGGAAACCGCGGCGGAAGCGTGCTCTCAGCGGCGAGACGGTAAAGCGGGTTCTGGTCGTACTGCCTTGGATCGTCGCGACGATCGCGATCGTGGTCGCCGGCGACCTCGTTTTCGCCGCGGCGATGATCGTCGTCGGCACCCTGTGCCTGCGGGAGTACCTGACGATGACCGAGGCCGCACGCCCGCTTGCGATCCCCGCCTATCTCGCCGTCGCCGCCCTGATCGTCGCCGCGCATTTCGGCACCGCCTTCAACGTGCTGCTGATCCTCGCGGCGTCCTTCCCGCTGCTCTTCTTCTTCGGAGCCCGGGCAGGGCAACGCGACGGGGCGACGGTCTCGATCGGGGTGACGCTGCTGGGGATCGTCTGGATCGGGGTTCCGCTGGTCCACGCGGTGCTGCTGCGCGACCTGCCCGACCACGGGGCCGGCTTGCTGGTCGACGTGCTGGTCGGCACCTTCGTCGCCGACACTGCGGCCTACGCGACCGGCAGGATGTTCGGGGCGCACCGGATCGCGCCCAGCCTCAGCCCCAACAAGACGCTCGAGGGTCTGATCGGGGGCTTCGTGATCGGGACCATGGGCTTCTGGTTCGCAGGCCTCTACCAAGACTGGCTCTCGGGTGTGGACGCGTTGATCATCGGCGCCGCGGTGGCCGCAGTCGCACCGATGGGGGACCTCTTCGAGTCGCTGCTGAAGCGCGACCTCGGCACCAAGGACACGGGCACGCTCTTCGGCCCCCACGGCGGCATCCTCGACCGCCTCGACGCCGTTTTCTTCACCGTCGTCGTCGGCTACTACCTCTCGGTCGCGCTGGTCTACTGACGCGTCTGCACTTGACCGTCCTATACACGGTCAAGTGCAGACGCGTGCGCTCTCTATCCTCTGCAGACGCATGAAGAAGGTCCTCGTGCTCGGCTCGACCGGGTCCATCGGAACGCAGGCGCTCGAGGTGATCGGGCGTTCGGAGGAGTTGCAGGCGGTCGGCCTGGCGGCTGGAGCTGGCTGGGAGCTGACCGTCGAGCAGGCGCGCGAGCACGGCGTGCCCGCGATCGCCCTTGCCGATGCTGAGGCCGCCCGCCGCGCCAGCGGCGCCTGGGGCGGCCGGGTGCTCGCGGGCGAGGAGGGCGTGCGCGAGCTGATCGCCGTCACCGAGCCGGATCTCGTCCTCAACGCGATCGTCGGGGCCGCCGGCCTCGGCTCGACGGTCCTCGCGCTCAGCGAGGGAATCGACGTCGCCCTCGCCAACAAGGAGAGCCTGGTCGTCGGTGGCGAGCTGGTGATGGCGCTGGCCGAGGCGACCGGCGCGAGGCTGCTGCCGGTTGACTCCGAGCACTCGGCGCTGTTCCAACTGGTCGGCGCCGAGGCGCCCGGCTCCGTGGAGAAGCTGGTTCTGACCGCTTCCGGAGGGCCGTTCCGCGGCCGCACCGATCTCGGCGGGGTCGGGGTCGGGGAGGCTCTCGCCCACCCCACCTGGAAGATGGGGGGACGGATCACGATCGATTCCGCGACGCTGATGAACAAGGGGTTCGAGGCGATCGAGGCCCACCACCTCTTTGGCGTGCCCTACGGGAGGATCGAGGTCGTCGTCCACCCCCAGTCGCTCGTCCACTCGCTGATCCAGCTCAACGACGGCTCTTCGCTTGCCCACCTCGGCTATCCCGACATGCGGGTGCCGATCTCCTACGCCCTTCATCACCCGGAGCGGGCCGACGTCGACGTGCCCCAGCTCGACCTCGCATCCGTCGGCGCCTTGAGCTTCGAGGCTCCGGACCTCGAGACCTTTGCCTGTCTGCGGCTGGCGCTGGAGGCCGGCAGGGCGGGGGGGATCGCTCCCTGCGTGCTCAACGCCTCCGACGAGGTCGCCGTCGCCGCCTTCCTTGCCGGCGAGATCCCCTTTACCGGCATCGCCGCCGTGATCGAGCGGGTGCTGGAGGAGATCCCGGCCCGGCCGGTGACCCATTTCGAAGACCTCTTCGCGACGGATGCCGAGGCACGGCGGCGCAGCGAAGAGCAGGTTCGCGGGTTGATGCCGGCATGAACTGGCTGCTGATCCTCCTCGGCTTCTCGCTGCTGATCATCCTCCACGAGGGTGGCCATTACCTGGCCGCGAAGGCGACCGGGATGCGGGTCGAGCGCTTCTTCCTCTTCTTCGGGCCGACCCTGTGGTCGTTCAGGCGCGGCGAGACCGAGTACGGGGTGAAAGCGATCCCGCTCGGGGGCTACGTGAAAATCAGCGGGATGAACCCGGAGGAGGAGCTCCCTCCGGAGGTCGAGCACCGCGCTTACTACCGACAGGCGGTCTGGAAGCGGATCGCCGTAGTCGCCGCGGGCCCGGCGGTCAACATCGTCCTCGCCTTCGCGATCCTCGCCACGGTCTTCTACTTCAACGCCCAGGAGCTCGACCAGCAGGTCGGCGAGATCAGGAGCGGATCGCCGGCGGCCGAGGTCCTGCGGCCCGGCGACAGGATCCTCGCGGTCGACGGCCGCTCCTTCTCCGGCCTGGGGACGGCAGAGCGGCTCAAAAGCTTCGGCAACCAGGTGTCGACCCATCGCTGCGCGGGCGCGCAAGTCGAGGGCTGCGTGGCGAGCACGCCGGTCGTCCTCAGGATCAGCCGCGACGGCCAGGTGCGGACGCTCACGGTCCGGCCCGAGTACGACGCAGCGGCCGAGCGAGCTCTGATCGGGTTCAGCTACGGCGTTCGCCCCGCCGAGATCAGCGCTGGCGCCGCCGCCGACCGAGCCCTCGAGGTGATGGGGACGGTCGTCTCGAAAACCGCCTCGGTCTTCTCGCGCATCTTCGAAGAGGAACAGCGCAAGCAGATCTCGGGGATCGTCGGGGTCAGCGACGCCGCCAACCAGACCCTCGATCGCAGCGGGGTCGACGCCCTCCTGCTGCTGGCCCTTGTCAGCCTCTCGCTCGGCGTGATCAACCTGCTGCCGATCCTCCCGCTCGACGGCGGTCACATCTTCTGGGCCGTGGTGGAGAAACTGCGCGGCCGGCCCGCCTCTCTGCGCGTGATGGAGCGGGCGACGGTGATCGGCTTCGCCCTGGTGATGGTCTTGATGGTGATCGGGCTCACCAACGACATCGGTCGTCTCGGCAGCGACGTCTACGACGTGCGTTAGCCCCCCGCGGCGCCGCCCTAATACGCTGTAGCCATGGCTTCCAAACGGCAGATCTTCGTAGGCGGCGTGCCGATCGGCGGCGGCGCGCCGGTCGCCGTGCAGACGATGACCAAGACCGAGACCGCCAATCTCGCGGCGACGATGGAGCAGATCCACAAGGTCGCCGAGGCCGGCGCCGATCTGGTCCGCTGCGCGGTGCCGCGAGAGCAGGACGCCGAGGCGCTGAAGACGATCGTGCGCGACTCGCCGATCCCGGTGATCGCCGACATCCACTTCAACCACACGCTGGCGCTGAAAGCGATCGACGCCGGCGCCCACTGCATCCGCCTCAACCCCGGCAACATCGGCGGACGCGAGAAGGTTGCCGAGGTGGCGGTGAAGGCGAACGCCGCCGCGGTGCCGATGCGGATCGGGGTCAACTCCGGGTCGCTGCCCAAACACCTGCACGAGCTCGAGCGCGAAGCCCCGGTCGAGGCGCTGGTCGCCGCCGCGGTGGAGTTCGTCGCGCTGATGGAGGGCCTCGACTTCGAGAACTTCAAGGTCTCGATCAAGTCGACCAACGTGCCCAACACGATCGCGGCCAACCGTTTGCTGAGCGAGAAGATCCCCTACCCGCTGCACCTCGGCATCACCGAGGCGGGGACGAAGTGGTCGGGCTCGCTCAAATCCGCGGTCGGCCTCGGCACGCTGCTCGCCGACGGCGTCGGCGACACGATCCGGATCAGCCTCTCGACCTTCCACGCCGAGGAGGAGGTCAAGGTCGCCTGGGAGATCCTCAAGGCGCTGCAGCTGCGCGAGCGCGGTCCGGTCCTGATCGCCTGCCCGACCTGCGGCCGCCTCCAGTTCGACATGGACTCGGTCGTCGCCGAAATCGAGCAGCGGCTGGAAAGCTACGCCGAGCCGGTCGAGGTCGCGGTGCTCGGCTGCGCGGTGAACGGGATCGGCGAGGCCAGCCACGCCGACTTCGGGATCGCCGGCGCCAAGAACGAGGGCCTGATCTTCGCCGGCGGCAAACCGCTGCGCAAGGTCCCGCAGGCGCAGCTCGTCGACACCCTCTTCGAGGAGATCGACAAGTCGCTCGACCGCGGCGGCGAGGTCGAGTTCGACGAGGCCGAGTCGCAGGAGGGGGCCGAGTGGGTCGCCAACATCGAGCGCGAAAACGCCGGCGACCTCACCCCCGAGAAGATCGCCCAGATGGAGCACGAAGCCGCCGAACGGGGCGAGTCGGACCGCGTCCTGCTCGACGAGGACGCCTCGCCGACCGCGGGCCGCCGCTTCACTCGGGCCTAGCGGGATAGGTTTCCCGGCGTGAGCCGGCTCAGCCAGACGTTCCTTCCCACTCTCAAGGACCCGCCCGCCGACGCGGAGGCGATCTCGCACCAGCTGATGGTGCGAGCCGGCCTGATCCGCCAGCTCGGGGCCGGGCTGTGGAGCTATCTGCCGGCCGGGTGGCGGGTCGAGCGCAAGGCCGAGGCGATCATCCGCGAGGAGATGGAGGCGATCGGCTGCCAGGAGATGCTGATGCCGGTGCTGATGCCGGCCGAGCCCTGGGAGAAGACGGGGCGCTACGCGATCGAGGAGCTGTTCAAGCTCGAGGACCGCAAGGGCTCGCCGCTGGTTCTCGCGATGACCCACGAGGAGGCGGTCACCACCCACGTCGCCCGCGACGTCCGCTCCTACCGCGACCTCCCCCTGATGCTGTTCCACATTCAGACCAAGGAGCGCGACGAGCCGCGACCGCGCGCCGGCGTGCTTCGCACCCGCGAGTTCACGATGAAGGACGCCTACAGCTTCGACCGCGACGAGGAGGGCCTGGCCCGCTCCTACGACCTGCAGGCCCATGCCTACGAGCGGATCCTCGACCGCTCGGGCCTGCGCTGGTACCGGGTCGAGTCCGACGTCGGGATGATGGGCGGCTCCGGCGCCGACGAGTACATGGCCCCCTGCGCCGCCGGCGAGAACGAGGTGGCGCTGGCGCCCGGCTACGCCGCCAACGTCGAGGTCGCCTCCGCCGAGCCGCAGCCGGTCGAGCTGCCGGCGCCGCTGGAGGGCCCCGAGGAGATCGACACCCCCGGCCTGGCCAAGGTGGAGGAGGTGGCGACCCACCTCGGGCTTCCCCACGGCGCCTTCATCAAGACCCTGCCGATCGTCGTCGAGGGGCGCGGGATGGTCCTCGTCCTGCTCCGCGGCGACCACCGGCTGAACGAGATCAAGCTCCGCAACGGGATGAAAGCCGACTTTCGGCAGGCGAGCAGCGAGGAGATCGAGGCTGAGCTCGGCCCGGTCGGCTACCTCGGACCGGTCGGAACCGGCCTCCCGATCATCAGGGACGCGGCGCTCACCGGCAACTCCTACGTCTCCGGGGCCAACAAGCCGAACACGCACCTGCGCGGGATCGACCCGGCCCGGGACTTCGAGGCCTACGAGATGGACGTGCGCAACGTCGAAGCCGGCGACATAGCCCCGGGGGGCGGCACGATCGAGATCGAGTCGGCGATCGAGGTCGGCAACATCTTCAAGCTCGGCACCCGGTACTCCGAGCCGCTGGGCGCCACCTTCCTCGACGAGGCAGGGAGCGAAAAGCCGATCGTCATGGGCTGCTACGGGATCGGGCCCGCGCGGATCGTCGCCGCCGCGATCGAGCAGCGAGCCGACGAGCGCGGCATCGTCTGGCCGCGGGCGCTGGCGCCCTGGGACGTCCACCTGGTCTCGCTCGCCAAGGCGGGCGAGCCGGAGCGCGATGCGGCCGACCGGCTCTACGAAGAGCTGCAGGCCGTCGGCGCCGAGGTCCTCTACGACGACCGCGACGCCGGGCCGGGGGAGAAGCTGACCGACGCCGAGCTGCTCGGCTGCCCGCTGCGCATCGTCGCCGGTCGCCGCGGCCTCGCCAACGGGGTCGTCGAGGCAGCCGAGCGGGCAGGCGGCGAGGAGCACGAGCTGCCCGTGGAGGAGGCCGCCGAGCGGGCGGCTGACCTTCTGCAGGGCATCGATGGCTAGCCGCGATCCCTTCGGCCGCGGGCGCCTGCGCCGCCGCTTCGGGCTCGACCGCAGCGCGCCGCCGCCCCGGCAAACCCGCAAAGGGGAGCCGCTCAACCCCTGGACGCTTCCAAACCTCGTCGGCTACCTCCGCCTCGCGGCGATCCCGGTCTTCCTGCTGATCGCGTACGGCACCGAGGACGGCACCTCCTTCGCGGCGGCGATGGTCTTCTGGGGAGTCGCGGCGGGCGACTACGTCGACGGCTTCCTCGCCCGCGCCACCGGCCAGTACAGCCGCCTCGGGGCGCTGATGGACCCGTTCATCGACCGGCTCACGATCCTCGCGGGCGCCGTGGTCTGCTGGAGCTTCGAGCTGCTGCCGCGCTGGCTGCTTCTGCTCCTGGCGCTGCGCGAGCTGGCGATGCTGTTCCTCGCCCAGTACGGGCTGCGCCATGGGGTCGACATCGAGGTCAACTGGCCCGGCCGGATCGCCGTCTTCCCGACCATGGGCGGGATCTGGCTGGCTCTCTTCGCACCGGGGTGGGTGGCGACGGCCCTGGTCCTGTGGGGACTGGCGACGGCGATCCTCGCCACGGTCCTCTACGCCCGCTCCGGGAGGCGGGCGGTCCGCGCCCGACGGCTGCAAAGTCCCGGCCAACCTTCATAAACCTTCAACCTTCGGTTGAACCTTGGAGGCGCCTCTACCTATAATCGTTGCCTGCGCAAATGGAGGCTCGCGCCTCCTCGATCAAGGAGCGAGATGGAGGACACCTTTCCCGATCTGGGCTCACTCAGCGACAAGGAGCTGAAGGAGCTGATCGACAAGCTCACGGAGGAGGAGAACGAGATCTCCTACAAGCGGCGCGTCCTGCACGGAAAGATCGACATCCTCCGCGCCGAGCTGGTCAATCGCCTGCGCGACAAACACGATGCAGGAGAGTCGATGATCTCGGGCGACGACGTCAGCAAACTGACCGACATCCTCGCCGGCAAGGCGCAGGGTGCGCCGGGGGACGAGCCCGCGGCCTAGCGGGAGCCCGGCATGGCCGTCCACTGTCCCGAGTGCGGGTTCGCCAACCCCGAGGGGGCGAACTACTGCCAGAAGTGCGGCGCCTACCTGGGCGGGCCGGCGGAGTCGGGCGACGACCCGACGACGATGACCTACACGGTCGACGACACCGGCGACATGCAGCCGGTCGACATCGACGAGGTGGTCGAGGCGGCGGGAGCCGCCCTGGTGATCCGCGCGGGCGGCGGCCGCGCGGGCGAGAGCTTCAGCATCGACTCCGACCGGGTCAGCATCGGCCGCAGCCCCGACGCCGGCGTCTTCCTCGACGACGTCACCGTCTCCCGCAACCACGCGCTGCTCGTCCGCCGTCGCGACGGCCTCTACATCGACGACCTCGGCTCGCTCAACGGGACCTACGTGAACCGGCGCCGAATCGAGTCGCACCGCCTCGGCGACGGCGACGAGATCCAGGTCGGCAAGTACAAGCTCAGCTACCTGGAGCGCTAGGGGTGCCGGTCTCCGAACAGCCGACCCGCCCGCCCGAATCGGCGAGCCGACCGCGTAAGGCGCTGACGATCGGCGCCGTCTGCAAGATCCTCCAGAGCGAGTTCGACGACGTCTCGATCTCGAAGATCCGCTACCTGGAGGACCAGAAGCTGCTCAACCCGCGCCGCACCTCCGGCGGCTACCGCCTCTACAGCCAGGCCGACGTCGAGCGCCTGCGCACGATCCTGCGCCTGCAGCGCGACGAGTTCCTGCCGCTCCGGGTGATCCGCCAGGAGCTGGCGACCGGTGGCGAGATCGGGCTCGGCGACGGCGACCGGCGACCGACCGGCGGCGCTGTGCGGCGGGCGATCCTGGTCGAGACCTCGCGCGCGCACATCACCCTCGACGAGATCGTCGAGGAGACCGGCGCCCGTGAGGAGCTGATCGCCGAGCTGGAGAACTTCGGGATCGTGCAGCCGGAGACGCGCGACGGCAAGACCGTGTACGACGAGACCGACCGCGAGATCGTGCGGGCCGCCAACGAGCTCTCCCGGGTCGGGGTCGGCGCCCGCAACCTGCGGGTCTTCCGCTCCTCCGCCGACCGCGAGGCGAACCTGCTGGAAGCGCTGCTCGGCCCGTCGCTGCGCTCCCGCAACCCCGAGCGCCGCAAGGAGGCGCTGCAGAGCCTCGAGAGCCTGGCGGCTACGGTCAGCCACCTCAAGCACCTGCTGCTCGTGCGGGATCTCCGCCGCCTGGCCGGCGACTGACGCCGGTCGTGGCCCGGGTGACCCGCAACCGCACGGTCCCGGCACCCGTGCCGGAGGTCTGGAAGCTCGTCTCCGACCCCTACAACCTGCCGCGCTGGTGGCCGCGGACGAGCCGGGTCGAGAACGTCGAGCGCAAGAGCGGTGGCCGGCGCAGCCAGTGGACCAAGGTGCTGGAGACGGCGGAGGGCCGCGGGGTGCGCGCCGACTATCGCTGTCTCAGCTCGGCCGAGAACGAGCGCTACGTCTGGGAGCAGCAGTTGGAGGGAACGCCCTTCGCCCGCCATCTCCGCAGCTCTCAGATCGAGATCGGGCTGCGGCCGGAGGGGGAGGGGACCCGGGTCGCCCTCAGCTCCGTGCAGTCGCTGAAAGGGATGTCGCGGCTCGGCTCGCCGATGATGCGCCGCGGCCAGCGCGAGACCCTCGACGAGGCGCTCGACGGGATCGAGCGGGCGCTGGGATGAATCCCCGGCGCGACTCGAAGTGGTGGGGGTGGGGCGACCCGGCAACCGAGCCGGAGCTCGACGCGGAGGCGCTGGCGATCCTGCGCGAGCGAATCGGCGAGCTGGACCCGTGGCCGTTGGCCGCCTCCCTCGATGAGTTCCCCCTGCCGAGAGCCCAGGCCCTGCCGGCGGCGCTGACCGAGGCGGTCGGGCCGGAGGCGATCTTCGCCTCTGCGGAGGACCGGCTCCGCCACGCGACCGGTTGCGGCTTTGCCGACCTCGCCCGCCTGCGCAACGCCCAGCTCGACGGCGCTCCCGACGCCGTCGTGGCGCCCCCCGACGCGGCCGCTCTGCGCCGCGTGCTCGAGATCTGCGCCGTCGAGGGCGTCGCGGTCGTCCCCTACGGCGGCGGGACCAGCGTGGTCGGCGGCGTCGAGCCGCTGCGCGGCAGCCACGAGCGCCTCGTCAGCCTCGACCTCGCCGCCCTGCGCGACGTGGAGGTGGACCGGCGCTCGCTGACGGCGCGCCTCGGCGCGGGCCTGCGCGGCCCCGAGGCCGAGGCGGCGCTCGGCGGGCAGGGCCTGACCCTCGGGCACTTCCCGCAGTCGTTCGAGTACGCGACGGTGGGCGGATTCGCCGCGACCCGGTCGGCCGGCCAGGCGTCGAGCGGATACGGGCGCTTCGACTCCGTCGTCAGCTCGGTCCGGCTGATCGCTCCCGCGGGCGAGATCGAGACCCTGGAGACGCCGCACAGCGCGGCCGGACCGGCGCTGCGCGAGCTGGTCGTCGGCTCGGAGGGCGTTCTCGGAGTGATCCCCGACGTGACCGTGCGCGTGCGTCCGCAGCCGCGGGTGCGCCGCTACGAGGCATGGATGGCCGAGAGCTTCGAGGCGGGCGCCGAGATCGTCCGCGAGCTGGCCCAGGGGCCGGGCCTGCCCGAGATCATCCGCATCTCCGACGAGGAGGAGACCGAGGGCTCCCTGGCCCTGAACGGCCCGCGCGGCGTCGCCGGCAACCTCTTCGGCGCCTATCTCGGCTTGCGCAAGAAGCAGCGTGGCGCGCTCACGATCGTCGGCTTCGAGGGCGGCGAGGAGTCGGTGGCGCGGCGCCGCGCCCTGGCCGTGCGCGAGCTACGCCGCGCCGGCGCCGCCTACCTCGGCCAGGCTGCCGGACGCTCCTGGGAGCACGGGCGCTACCAGGGCCCGTACCTGCGCGACACCCTGCTCGGGATGGGGGCGATGGTCGAGACGCTGGAGACCTCGCACACCTGGACCCGGCTTGGCGAGCTGCACGAGGCCGTCGGCAAGGCGATCGGCGATTCGCTGGGGGGGCAGGGGACGCCAGGCCTCGTCTGGTGCCACCTCTCGCACGCCTACGCCGACGGCGCCTCGCTCTATTTCACCTTCATCGCCCGCCGGCGCTCGGGGGAGGAGCTGGAGCAGTGGCGGCAGGTGAAGCAGGCCGCCTGCGAGGCGATCGTCGCCCACGGCGGCACGATCACCCACCACCACGCGGTAGGACGCGACCACGCCCCCTACATGGAGGCCGAGGTGGGGCGAACGGGGGTCGACCTGCTGCGCGCGGCCAAGGACCAGCTCGACCCGGCCGGGATCATGAACCCCGGCAAGCTGCTGCCGGGCGCTTAGACACGCCCTAGTTGCCTTTGCGATCGGTTTTGCGGGCCGCCTCGATCGCGGGCCCGGTGATCGGGCCGCGGAGGACGTCCTCGCCGACGTAGAAGGGAAGCCGTTTCTCTTTTTTCGCTTTCGCGATCTCGGCCTCGTAGGCGGCGTCCTCGGTGAGCGAGATGTCGATCTGGTCGAAGGCGCCGCCGGCGACGAGGGCAAGCAGTTCGGTCGGGAGCGGGAACTGGGCGGCTATCCCGCCCGACTCGCCGACGTTGACCGAGCCGATGCGGAGCGCCAGCCGGGGGGACTTGTAGAGCCAGACGGTGTACGAGGACCCCTGAGGCGAGGGCTCCAGCCCTTCCGCCTGCACCTGCAGGATCACTTCTTTTTTGACCCGGCCGAAGATCGCCCGGCCTTCGGCGTCGCCGCCATCGACCGGCGTGAGCACCGCCTGCGTCAGGTTCGGCGTGGCCGCCGCGGCTTCGCTCGCAGTCTCGCTTGCCGCTGCTTGTCCGGAAGCCTCGGAATCCGTGTCGCCCGAATCGTCGCCAGCGCTGAGCAGGACGATCAGGACGATCCCCAGCACAGCCACGACGTTGGCGGCGATCGCGAAGCGCGCGCCCTTGCTCTCGGGGAACTTGAAACCGAAGCCGGAAGACGAGGGCTTGGGGGAGGGCTTGGGCGCTGGCGGCTTCGGGGCGGGGGCGGGCGCCTCCTCGGCCGGCTCGGAGCTCGCCTCCGGCTCAGGGGCGGCCGGCTCGGCTTCGGCCGGTTTCGGCTCCGGGGGAGCGGCTGCTCCTCCCGGCGGCGCCGGGATCGCGGGCGCCGGGATGCCTTCGGACTCGAGCTGGTCCGCGGCTTCCTGCGCCTTCGCGTGCACTTGCTCGGGGGCGATCCCGAGCAGCGCGCTGAGATCTTCATACCCCTGCTCGCCGCGCTGGGCGAGCAGCCGCAGCATCGCCTTCTGGTCCTCGCTGAGCGCCATCCGCAGACACCCTATTAGGGTGCCGCCATGGCTGACGACCCACGTGGGCTGCTCTCCCACTTCGACGAGCTGGTCGGGACGCAGTGGCTCGACGACGACCCCGACCACGCCCGGGTCCGGATCGAGCTGCGCGACGAGCTGCGCCAGCCGGTGGGGCTCCTCCATGGCGGCGTGCTCTCGACCCTGGTCGAGAGCATCTGCTCGCGGGCGACCGCGCTCGTCGTCCTCGAGCAGGGGATGGCCGCGATGGGCCAGTCGATCAGCGTCAACTTCATCCGCCCCGTCACCGAGGGCGGCGCCGAGGTGACCGCCCGCGCCCGCCACCGCGGCCGCACCACCTGGGTCTGGGACGCCGAGGTGCGCGACGACCAAGAACGTCTCTGTGCTCTTGCCCAGATGACGATCGCTGTACGGCCCCTGCCTTCCTCGGGAGGATCCCGGTAGGGGTTCCTACCGGGATCGCCTCTAACCGGCGAAGCGGTTCGTGATCGGCAGCCGGCGGTCCTTGCCGAAGGCCTTCGGGGTGATGCGGATTCCCGGAGCGGATTGGCGGCGCTTGTACTCGGAGCGGTCGACCAGGCGGATCACCTCGTCGACGGTCGCCGCCGGCATCCCCGCCGAGATCATCTCCTCGCGGCCCTGGTCGCGCTCCACGTAGGCCTCGAGAATGCGGTCGAGGAGGTCGTAGGGGGGCAGGGAGTCGCTGTCGAGCTGGTCGGGCCGCAGCTCGGCGGAGGGCGGCCGCTCGAGCACCGAGGCCGGGATCGGCGCCTCCCCGGCGCGCTGGTTGCGGCGCGCCGTCAGCTCGTAGACGAGCGTCTTCGGCACGTCCTTGATCGCCGCGAAGCCACCGGCCATGTCGCCGTAGAGCGTCGCGTAGCCGACTGACATCTCGCTCTTGTTGCCGGTCGCCAGGACCAGCCAGCCGTGCCGGTTGGAGAGCGCCATCATCAGGTTGCCGCGAATCCTCGCCTGCAGGTTCTCGGCGGCCAGGTCGGGC
>Ga0196962_10000442_pt1 | contig 17460 bp, 24 predicted proteins | sample S3v_20metaG_FD_183186 | JGI IMG/M metagenome (GOLD analysis project Ga0196962, IMG submission 183186) | Soil microbial communities from Anza Borrego desert, Southern California, United States - S3+v_20 | ecosystem: Environmental > Terrestrial > Soil > Desert | place: USA: California | collected... | reverse complement strand
CATGAGCAAGTCCCCTAGCGGCCCCTCCTCATCACCGTGCTTGGCGACGAGTACCTGCAGCCTCGGAAACCCGAACATCTCGCGCTGGGGGTTATGCGCCTCTACGAGGCCGTCGCTGTAGAACAGGGCTGCCTCGCCAGCACCGAGTTGGGTCTCCTTCTCCTCGTAGCTCATCCCAGGCATGAGACCAAGGGGCATCCCCCTGGCCCTCAACTCCTCGCAATCGCCACCCTGGCTGCGCAGGTAGGGAAGATCGTGGCCCGCGTTTGCGTAGCTCAAGTGTCCGTTCTTAGGGTCGAGGATAGCGTAGAAGCAGGTGACGAACATGTCGGCAGGGATGCGAGCAAACAACGTCTCGTTGACCCGAGAGAGTACCTCTCCAGGCGAGGAGGAATCCAGGGCTTGGGAGACTGCCTGCAGCATGCCGCAGGTGGTGGACATCACAAGAGCGGCGGGCACGCCCTTACCCGTTGCGTCCCCCACGACCACTCCTAGCCGTCCCTCAGAGAGGAGGTGGAAGTCGTAGAAGTCGCCTCCCACCTCCCTGGCTGGCCGGTAAAAGGGATTGATCTGCCAGCCCTCTAGAGTGGGCACCTCCTTAGGTAGTGAGGCTTGCTGGATGCGCCTCGCCACTAGAAGGTCCTGCTCTACACGCTCGCGCTCACGCTCTTCTTGCTCTAGGCGCAGTCCCCTTAGTTCGGAGAGGCGCGTGCCCCCGCCCCACTGCTCGGCGATCTTGCCCCCCTCTATGCGGTGGATGTCGATGGGCATGAAAACTAGCTCCCTGCCGGTAGGCGCAAGGCCCATGAGCTCCCCTCGATCGTGGGTGGCGTGCACGACGAAGCGGGTAACCACCTTGTCGCCTTGGGCTATCTGGTCCTCGAAGTGTATGCTGCGGTCGGAGAGGGCAGCATCGAATTGGGCGGTCGCCCATATTTGGCCTTCGCGGGTAGGCTCTTGGTCGGGAAGGAGTTTGGTGTGGCTGACGAAGTCGGGGGTCATCATCTGGTCTACTGTGTCCAGGTCCCCCTTGATTCGAGCCTCCATGAAACGGCGGGCCAAGGCCATGTTCTGTTCTGCCGACGACACAGCAGCTTCCTCCTAACTCTAGGCCAACCCGCATTCTTCTTCCGAGAGGTCGGCAACAACATCCATGATGCCACCAGGAGGGGTTAGGCGCATCGACCGGAGGCTTCTTCACCGAAGTGCGTGGAATAAAGATTCTCGGAAGTTCATTTGCAGGATCCTGGATAAAACCACGTAATACCCCGACCCGAAGCTCACGGGCCCGCCCTATCCGCGCTCAAGGCGGTCGGTATTATCAGATGTTGGATGCTTATGCACTTTTATGGATGCTACCGCCCGAAAAACCTCCGGACGAACAGGCGGAGCCTCGTGGCCAGGTCTCCCCTCCCCTCTTCGGCCCGTTGCTCCTTTCCCTCTTTGGCCTGCTCACGCGTGTTCTGCGGCGAGACCGCCGGCCGGCCCGGGACCTCCTCGCGCTCGCTATCGGGGTTCTCTCTCACGGGCCTACCTCCTATCCGCCGAACCACCTACGCCACCACGGCGTCTGTACGCCCTCCTTGGCCTCTACGCTGCACTCGATAGGGACATCACTAGTAGGACCACTGCTATGCGTTGTCTATCGCAGCTATACCCTGAAGGGTGATCAGGAACATCCCGTTACGCGAGCTCATGGCGCGGTCTGCGTACTCCTCTATGTATCCGGCCCGGACCAGATAGAGCAGGCTGCGATCGAGGGTTTCGGGGTACATGCCAAGACTCTTCGCCGCGGCCCCCGCGTCCACGGTACGACCTGTGCTTTCTCCTACCTGCTCCCTCATAACCTTCAATAACTGCAGGCTTCTTTCGTCCACGCTAACCTCCCAGCACCCTACGCCACCAGGACCTCTGTGTGCCCTCCTGAGCCTCTCTACCCTATCGGTGTGGGGCTCACCCTATCCTGCTGCTCGACCGTCTGAGGCTGCACTTAATGCTGCCTTCGCTCCCAGATCTCCTCCAGCAGGGTCCGCCCATCATCGGTGATCCTGAACACAGAGCCGTAAACGTAATCGTAATCCGGAACTTCCTTCCCTTCGTCCCGAAGGTTCTCGGTCTCCTTCACAGGCCCCAGCATATTGTTCTCGATCAGCCACGACATCGCGGCGTCGCGGCGGACCCGATCGAGCCCCGCCTGCTCCGCGTCAGCCCAGTTTGGGGAGAAAGGTCTGTCCAGCCCATACGGGCTGGCCGTCCTAGCTTCTGGATGGTTGGAACTCATCGCCACTAGGAGCCTCTTCGCGTCCTGTGCAGTCTGATCGTTCTGCATGCTCCTCCTATCCTCCGAAGACTCTTCGCCACCATGGACGACGTGTGCCCCTCTGGGCGCCTGGGGCCTCGGAGCGAGGCTGGCCCCTACCCTGTTGCTCCTCGCCCGTCTCGGAGGATTGTCGCGGCTCTCTGAGGGCGTACAGTTCCCGACGTAGGTCGTCGCGCTCCCGTTCGGCCTCTTCGCGCCGACGCTGCTCTTCCGCCATCCCCTCGCGCAGCGTGGTCTCCGCCATCTCGCGGCGGGCTCGCTCGGCACCGAGCTCTTCCCGAAGGGCGCCCAACTCGTGCATATAATCACGCACAATCTCGTCCAAGCGGGTCGCTATCATATGAGAGAGCTCCTCACTCGCCGTTGGGCGTTGTGCGTCCAATGTATGCACTTGTGCACTTGTGCGCCCAACACCTAGCGAACCCCGCTCTACACGGTAAACTTCACGTCCTCCTTCAACGACCTTGTGCGCCGTTATGCGCCCAATCTTGATCCTGTGGTGTACTGTGTTCCGATGGATCCCGAGGAGTTTGGCAGCCTCGCCGACCGTCACGTACTGCTTCGGAGGCTCGTCCTGCTGTGCACCCTCTGTGCGGTCCTCTCCCACATTGAGGATACTAGACCATCAGGACCGTGGCTGAAAGGCCTTACAAGCCATCCTCGCAGCTGTTATTCGAGCCTGAGCGTGCTGCCACGCTCGCTAGTTTCATATAAGAGCTTCCGTCAATAAGCTGGCAACTTTTTATACTCGACAGCTCTCCGAGTAATTCAACAGCCCTCTCGTCGCGTCTTGATACATAAGCTACTCGCCTATTGACGGAGCCCCTAATTCAATTTGAAGGACGGCACTCCTTGGTATAAAGACAACTCTCTCTTCGACTGAAATGACGAACCCGTCGTCTCTTATGGCTTCCAGCATGCCGCTCACCGCGCCGCGCCCGCCAAGCATATTCAACGCGACCAACTTCCCTACCCAGAGGTCTGGTACTTCGCGGGAGGGATAGCCGAATTTCTCATGAAACGCTTGTTCCTGTCTTGAAGCCAGCCGCTTGAGTTCGTTGGCGTCAGGCACGATCCTCCCATCGGTCGTTTGCGGACATCTTACCCTTGCCGGAGATCTCCGCGCCCGTCAGGCTGCAACCTCGGCGCTGTAAACGGACCTAACGCCCGTGCGAGCCTCCGTACACGGCCTCTGCCGTAGACGTGTACAGCGAGAAGAGACTCTTCGCCAACTCCCCTGCCTCCTCTTCTGTCATAGCCTCGAGGTTGCTCTCGAGCAACCCCTGTCCGCTCCCCTCCTCTGGGGGTGGCCGGGCTAGAGCCTGGCGGATGTCCGCGTATTCGTCGCGAAGGTGGCCAGCTGGGAAGTCGTCGGGGAAGATTAGCACAAGCGCCATCGTGGCGACCTCAAGCCGCTCCTTGACGTCTCCCGCACCTACTAACTCCCCGATCGCCTGCTCCAACTTGCCAAATGCGTTGGTGAAGCCTACTGGATCCGCCACCCTTACAGTCCTTTCGGTCTCGTTGTCACGACCGGGGCAACCGAGTCCTTAGAAGTCTACAGCACGTGCGTATCATGGAAATTCATCGGGGGTTCATCGCCCTCTGCTACCGTAGAGGGTGCCTGGCGGTCGCCCCACGGGGGTCTGCATGTTCCGTTCCCCGCGGCCGCTGGGTTCGTTCTAAGCCATCCTCAAGCTTTGGCGTACGTGTCAGTCATGTGGACGCACACGGTGTGACCAAAAAGGCCTCAGGTCTGTGTGAACGTCTGGGGGGGTGAGGTCTCGGGACGTGGAGAGATCCCTGGCGTTGGAGCCAATCTCGATGGAGAGGGCTGTGCCGTCACTAAAGTGGAAAACCACAGCCTCCGCAGCGTGCATCCCCCGGCGAGACTCGACCTCCCCGTACTCTATGGCCGCTACCGTCTTGCCGACGGCCTCGAGAATCGTCTGCAGTTTGTTCTCCGGGTAGGGTGGGCCGATTATCTTGGGGTGTTCTCCGCTACTCGCGTGTTGGCTGTCCATCCGTGCTCCTTCGGCTCTTGCAAACGACCTCTACCTTCCGACACCGCGCATCTTACCCTTGCACGCTTCGACGCGAGAGAGGGAGGTGGGAGCGAAAGGGGAAGCCATGACAGAACCTCCCTGCGGTCCTCTCGGTGGTCCAGAGGATACGGGCGGCCTCCTGGACAGTGTAGGTTTCCTCCTCCACATGTGCATCCTCCCCCTACCCGTAGCCTTCGCGCCCGTTAGACGACAACCTCGTGCCGCTGTTATGCGAACTTAGCCGCTTACCGAATCACACGGAGGGTGGTATGGCCTTTTCGCGTCTGCCAGCCTCACAGCGCCAGGCCAGCAGGTGTTAGGGTGAGAGAGGGCTTAGGGCATCGGGACGGGGCAAAGCGAAGGTCCGGAGCCTGGGGGCCTTGAGAACTCCGACCCTATGAGAACCGGTGCGCCGTGCACGGAGTAACTGTCGACACTGCGCTAGGAAAGGAGTGTGCCCGCTCCACCGGTGGTAGTCATGGGCGCACCACAGACGCTCCTGAGCAACGCTTCAATGGCGTAAATCTAACGGCGACGCTAGAGGTGGGGTAAGAAGAGCGCGGCCACGCTAGAAGTGGGGGTAAGCTAGGCAGCCTCGACCACAAATTCACGTTGGTTCATCTTGCGCTGGGAGGGCGAGTGTGTTTAGGCTACAGAGGAGGGCGGTCGCCTTCACGCGAAGCAGGGACAAGGGGGGAGAAGTCCCTGTCGTTCGAAGTGAGCACCGCCCTCCGACTCCATTCTCCCATCCTGCGGCTTTCTCCGCCATAGGCGGCAGAATGTCTTTAAGTCTCTTACGCATTTAGGGGCGGGGTCGAAAGTCCTTAGACGCCATCCTCGCGCCGCTACTTTAGGCGAACTCAGTGCAGATCGGGCTCATCGAGCCGTACAATCCTGGGTTGGCGGAGCGAGAAACCGAGGTCTTCCTCAAGCATGGCTTTGAAGACGGATCCGGCTATCCTCTCTCCGTCGACGAAGACGTTGCTAGGTACGCCAGTGTTCATCGCCTCAAGAAGGTCCCTGGGGCTTTTCGCGACTATGACGACGTGGTCGTTGCCTTGCAGGTGCCTGCGCTGCAGCTCGCCATCGGGGGAGGTGTATAGGGAGATGCCCAGCGCTCCAGGGAGAGCTTCTCTTGTGAGTTCGAAGAAGGCTATCTCTGTGCTGCCGTCTTCCTCTTCCACGCAGAGCGCGTAGTATTGCTCGCCTGCCATGCTATCCCTCCCTCATAAGCCGGCTGGCCTCCTTCACATGCTGAGCATATCCCCTAGACCGGACCTTCGTGCCCGTTCTGGCGGCCCTCAAGCGGCGTCAAGCGTGTTACAAGCGGGCCTTTATGAGGGTGTTTCCGAAACGCCGGGATGTTGGAGAATGTTGGAGCTAAAACATAAGACTCTCGAGAACGGCCCTATGTCGCGCAGCTTGCCCACAATGAAAGGCGTGCCACTCGAGACGCGCCACCTGTCGGCGCTTCTCTTCATATGCTCTTACGGACTCCTTCCACAGCTCGCTTTCCAGGTCAGGGTCGTTCTGGCGAGAGCACCTTTCAATGAGCCGGTCTAACTCGGCTTCGACGACCTCGCCCGGCGCCAGCTCGACGACACACCCGGTGGCGGTGGAATCTATTACCTTGCCCGTAAGCGAGCTGGTGCCCCCGATAAAGTCGATGGACACTTGCTTATCGTTCCAACCACTCGGATAGTGTTCACCCACCATGTTGCCTCCTGATGCCGCTGGTCGCTACGGCGTGCATCTTACCCACGCCGGAGGCCTTCACGCCTGTAAATGGAAGAGAATCCCCGGCGGGTAGACAGTCTTGGAGGAATCCGAGATAGAGCCCCGCCGGGAGTAAATACTAACTTCAGAGGACCGGTGCGCCCAGGCTCCTAGAAGCCATCCTCGTGGTTCTCAGCATAGACAGCTTAGCGTACGGATTCGGTTGATTATCCTACGCCTCGCTCGGTACAATACTTTCGTCGGAACTGGACCTTCTAGTAGGAGGTAGAGACCGATGGACAGGGTAGCTTGACATAGAGGTACTCTGTTGGATGAACACCACGGCTTCCTAGTCGTGGTCGGGCCAGCGAAGCCACTCGGACTCGGCTTCGCTGGCCTTCTTCTGTGCGTTCTGTGGGCAGAAGGAGCTCCTCGGTGGCGACAGTACCTGGGAATTCATCAGCATTTCATAGCCCGTTGCTACCGTAGAGGGGACCCGGCGACCACTCCAGATCGCTTGCACAACAGCGTAATATGGCCGCCGGGTTCTATCTTGATCCGGCAAGCGCCGTCAAGCTCGTTAGAAGCTAGTCCCGCAGGACGTTCACCTGCGTGTTCACCTGCACCGGCTGCGTGCCCGCCTGCAGCTTCCTCACCCTGGCAAGCTCCTTGATGGACGCCAGGTAGCGCCTTGTGGCGCTCTCTAAGATCCGCGACTGCTGGATGACGACCGTGGCCGGCACGCGATGGGCTGTAACATCCCGCTGGTATTGCGCCGCGATGAGGCCCTCTAGGACCTCCACTAGCAGCCACCCAGAAACCACGCGCTCTGTGAGCAAGACCTCAAGCGGCGTGGGATTCTCCCCGGCTATCTCCGCGCGCATCTGATCCATGCGTTCCTGAAGGGCCTCCTCCATCAGCGGCTTGCCGGCGGAGATGGTCTTAACCAGCATCATCTCAGCCCTACGTGCGATGCTGGAGGCCTCCACAATGACCTCTGGCGAGGACTCGCGTACTAGCCGGCGCAACTCCTTTCTGGCCTCCTGGTCTCCTGACTGAGCCTTCTCAGAGAGGGTCCTAAGCTCTGTTAGGCGGCCTCTTGCATCTTCTGATAGTTCAAGCGCTCCTGGCACGTCTCCACTCTCCTTTGCGTTTGCGATAGCCCCCGTCTACCAAGCGGGCTGTTACGAGTACATCTGCCGCGTCCGAAATCTCCTCGAGAGGGGCGACCAGATCCTTTAGCTTCTCCAGCTCAGCCCTCTCTCGCTCTCGCTGCGTCCTTCGGCTGGTTCTCTCGATTATGTCTGTCTCGGAGCAGATGCGAGCGATATCTCCCGCCCCGACGTAGCGCTTGCGTACCTTCTCGCCGTCGCGGATGCTGCGGTAGTAGTAGAGCCGGCTGTCCCTGCGCTCAAGTGTCACGTTAGGGTCCTGTTACAAAGTCGGGGGATCCGAAAAAACGTAGTACACACGAACCTACGCCACCGGCTAGGAACTCGGAGCGGTCATCTCGCTGGCAAGCTTCGGATCCCCAGTTTCCGGCTTCGTCGGCCAGGTCGTCCACATACCCGAGCGAAAAGAGAACATGCTGCAGTTCCCAGGGCTCGAGGTGGGAGGTCTCGGGCAGCCTCGAGTAGAGGTCTCGGCCGGCCGGCGAACGGTCGGAAGTAGCTCGGCTGACCCAACTGACCTAACTGACCCACTTTCTAAGGTCCCTACGCGAATCATAATTTCCTAGTCCCTACCCTAGTTCTAGGGTCAGTTAGGTCAGAAGTGCTGGAAATCACGGATTTTCTAAGGGTCAGCATCTCTCAACACTTCCTTCTCGCCTTCCGTCAAGCGCACTCCGCGCCAGATACCGGCGCCCCTGGAGCCGCCGCGGTCCCTCTGAAAACCGCGCTCACCGAGGCGCCCGCCGAACTTGCGTTGCGGTTCCGGGCGTTCCCCGTTCTCATCGCACCACCGCTTGTAGCACTCGTAAAGATCCTTCGCGTACTCCCAGTGGCCGGTGTCCAGTTCGCAGCACTCGGCAAGGAAGCCAGCCAGAACGTCCATCTCGGCCCGGTACTCTCCGGTGGCCTTGCGTACCTCGTTGGGGGCATGGAGGCCTTGGCGCCTCCACTGTAGGCAACCACGCACGACCCACGCCAGAATCCCCGCGAGCTCCTGGCGGAGCGCTATGGGTAGCTTCTTATCCTGCTCCGCCGGCGGGATGGTCACGGTCCAGGGCACGAGGCGGATCCGGCGCCAGATTGCCGCGTCGGTGCCGCGGATCTCGGGCTTATGGTTGGTAGAAAGCCATAGCTTGTGCGTGGGTGCGAAGTCGAACCACTCTGCCTTCATGAACCTGGCGGTTATGGTGTCCTGGCCGGTGAGGTCTTTTATTCTCGACTCCGCCAAGCGGCGGCCATCTTCCGTCTCAGAGGCCGAGACGAGCCGGGCGCCCTTGAGGCGGGCAACGTCGTTAGGCACGCCGTCGGCGCGCCTGGCGAGGAGCATCTCCGTGGGCGTTCTCATTGCGTAGTCACCCAGAGCGGCGGAGAGGGCCTCCTGGAACGTGGACTTGCCGTTGGCGCCGCCGCCGTGGTTTATGAACATGCATTGCTCGGAGGTATCACCGGTGGCACTGTAGCCCACGGCACGCTGAACGAACGCGCGAAGATTTTCACCTGGCAGCACCCGCTCGAGGAAAGCCTCCCACGTGGGTGCTGCCGCATCTGGCCGGTACTTGGTCGGTGCGATCTTGGTTATCAGGTCCTCGCGCCTGTGTTCTCGCAGCTCCCCGGTGCGGAGATCAATCGTGCCGCTCTCAGTGTTGAGGAGATCTGGAGAAGCGTCGAGCTCGTCAGGCACCACGGGCACGTCGGAGCGTGCTAGGTCTACCATCTCCTTTATCCTCGCCCCGGCTTCTGAGCGCGTTGCGTGCTTGCCGAGCTCCTTCCGGGTTTCATCGTTGGGGGCTGCTGCAGCCTCCTGGTAGATGCTTGATACGGTCTCTTTGGCGAGCCTGTAGACTTCGCCAGTGTCGTCCTTCACCCAACGCTTCCCATCCCACACGAGCCACTTTCGCCACAACCAGCAGTAACGGAGATTGCGCCCGTGGCGGTGAATTAGACGCCGGGCGTTGCCAAGATCTGTAACATGGTACTCCGGCGTTGGCTGAGCAGCCCCGTTGCCGTTCAATGATATGCGCGCGACCTCGCTGGCTGGCTGGTACCTCGCTATGCTGGTGGAGATCTTCTCTACCTCTGCTCGAGGCAGAGGAGGCTCGCAGCGCCGTTCGTTTTCCTCCAGGAGCGCCGCTAGGATTGCCGTCTCGCTCATGCCGGGCCGGCGCATAGTTCCAGCAAGGCGGGTGAGAGCATTGTTGCGCTGACCCGAGGGTATTCGCTCCCCGACTTTCGGCGCCGTCCCTTTAGGTCGTGCGCGCTCCAGAAGATTCAAAAGCCACTCGGGAGGGTCAGCGAGCTCTGCCTCCTCCGGCGGGATGATCCACTCGTAAGCTCGGCCGTTTGGCCCCACGGACGGCGGCGCCACGACGTACCCGCCAGCCGCCTTCACGTCTAGGCCGGGCGCCACGCGGATTCCGGTCCTCACTAGCTGCTCGGGATGCCTGAAGTAGAGATGCAGGCCGCCGCTTGCGGTTCGCACCATCGGGGTAACGGGATGGCCTTGCTTGCGTAGCTCCTCCTCGCCCTCGGGACCGTCCACGTCGAGGACCAGGACGCCGGAGACGGGGCCTGTGACAATGCCGACACCTGGCCAGGCCCACGCGGCGAGCTCTTGTTTCGTCGCCCGCCTGTTGAGGTATGGCGCGAGCTGGCCAAGAGCGGTTTGCTTGCTGCGCTTCTTGATTGGTATTGGACACCAGCCGCCGCGCCGGTAATCGGCGGCTGCCGCCTTCGCGCTACTCATCGATGCGCTCCGGACTTTTGTCGGTTATCATTACGGGTAGAACCTCCTTTTGCCATCGGGGGTCAGATCTGGCCGAGCTGTCGGGGCTCGGCCTCTTCTTTGTCTAAGACGCATCCGCTTCGTGTTCCTCACTAACGCGACTTTTACCGTTGTCTTTGAACCTGCGGGCAGTGCTCCGCTCTTCCTCGGTGGCGTCAATGTCCTGGTGCAGCATGGCCTGGATCCTGGCTTCGACTTCCTGATACGCTGCCTCTGCCTCGGCTAATTCATCAGAGTCACGGCCGAAGATGTCCCGCCTGCCCTTGATTCGGTACAGTGCACGGGTTTCGGCGTGGTACTCGGTGAGCTCCCTGGACAGAGCTTCCGAGGGACCTACCCTCACGCTGTGCTCGACTATTCTTTTGCCGCGGCGGGCGAGGCCCTGAAACAACACAGCAAGCGCATGTTGGAAGGCTTCAGATTGCGCCGCGTCCTCGAGACTAGGCTGCGGCGCTTCTACTTTTGGGTAATTGCCTTCAATGAGGTCTACGAGGCTGACACCCAGCGCCTCTGCCAACTTTCGGAGTGTGCCAGGGCTTGCATTGCGTGCGCCACGTTCAAGCTGGTTGACCGTTGCGGGGTTAAGGTCTGCCCTCGCGGCGAGCTTCACTTGACTGAGCCCTCGCTCCTCTCTCAGACGTTTCAACTGCTCCATCAATACCTCCAGATAGTGTCTAGGACACTATTGTAACCAGGGTCTTGCATCTGCGCAAGACCCGTGGTTCAATACCGTAGATGTAAAGATGGCTCCGCGGAGCTGGAACCTCCCGGAGCCTGGTCCAAAGGAGTGAGGACCTATGGACGAGCACACTATATCGCCAGCAGTCGATTCCTTCTACGCAGCACCCCACGACCAGGACGAGCGCCCCCACGCCTGCACAGATGGCTGGGTAACGATAGGTAAGATCGTGGTCGACCCCGAGACGGGCGAAGAAGTAGAGGAGTATGCGCTTTACCTCTGCCGCATGTGCGCGGAGCGAAGCTAGAGCGTACAGAGTACAGACCAGGCCGGGATATCCTTCGGGGTGTCCAAGCCCCCATTACGAGGAGGATGAATGGTCGAAATTGCAAAGAATTTGAGCGGTTTGGCGGAGCGCATCAACGCCGAGCACAGGGCGTGCGAGACAGCCGTGAACTCCGCCTTAACGCACGCCATGAACGCTGGCGGGATGCTCTCAGAGGCTAAGGCCTCTCTACCGCACGGCGCGTTCGGACCGTGGCTTAAAGAGAATTTCGCGGGGTCGGACAGGACCGCCCGGGCGTACATGCGCGTTCACTCGCACCGCGAAGAGCTGGAGGCGAAACGGCAGAGCTCTGCCACTTTGAGCCTCGACGGTGCGCTAAAGGCTCTCAGCATGCCGAAGGATGCGCCGGAGGCAGGGCGCTCGGTCACGCTAGAGGAGATGGAACGCCAGGTGGAGGCAGCGCTATCGAAGGCGCGGGCCGGGGCGTTGGGAATTGCGGAGAACCTCGACGCAATCCGTCGTGGGCGTGGGTATGAGCATCACGGGTATGCTAGATTCGCGGACTATGTCACAGGCGAGTTTGCAACCCGGACAACGTCCTTTCCGATACCGTATGAGGTCATATCCGATGACGCCGGGGAGCCGCTGCCGGTGTTCGCGATGGCGGAGAGCATACACGCTTGGGGGATGGCGCGGGCGGTTGCGCCCCTGCTCCGCGAGGACGAAGCGCAGTAGAATACTCGCACCGCCCTTCTTCGGGCCGGGGTACTGCATGTCTCGCGCCTTTTATACTGTCGAAGGCCGCGCCACTCCCAAACTACCTTCGGCGCGGCCCTTCGCTTCGCCCCATCCCCGATGCCCTAAGCCCTCTCTGACTCTGGTCCCGCTGCGGGCGCATAATACCCGACGATATGGGTATCCCCTCGCCGGCGGGCCTGGGCCTATCGGGGTGGGGCGAAGCCTTATTCACCCACCCCGTAGAACAGGATTGCTCGGACGTTCGGCCCAAGAAATGGCCACCTGGCAGATGCGCCCCAGCCCCATGCATGTTAGGTTACTTCTGTAACGTTACGGGGCGGAGGTCTGACACCCTTCTTTCCTCCGCCCCACTAAAGAAGGGTGTATGGGGATGAGAAGGATCGTTCTACTGTTGTCTTCGATGGCCCTAGCGTTGCTGCTCGCAAGAAAAAGGAGAAGCATGCTGAGACGAATCACGATAGCTCCGCTGGTAGCTTCGCTGGCGCTACTCATGGGGAGCCTTATCTCCTCAGCGGAGGCAGCAGAGCAAGGTGCTGCGCCTGTGGAGGGGGAGAGCTTCACCAAGCCGGCTGGAACGCAGGTTGTGCTGGGGGATCAGTATTCAGGTGGGAAGGCGCTCAAGATTGCCAGTAGCCAGGCCGTCCCCACCAAGCAAGTGACCATATCCAAAACGTCTAACGTGCTTGTAAGGGCGCGTGCTGGGCAGAAAGGTGGCTCGCCTACCCCTTACCATTCGGGTAGACGGAGCGAACGGAGGGACGCGCAGGATCACCTCCAACGTGCTCTCTAACTACCGCTACTCCGGCTTCACCTTGCCGCCTGGTACCTACAAGATCGGGCTCAAGGGTGGCAACCTCGCCCAGGGTAGGTACGTCTTCGTGGACGTGGTCAGTTTTCCTGCGGTTGGACCGCCGGCAGATACTACGCCGCCCGAGATAATCCTACATAACGAGTGTCCAGGCCGCACGACCGTTCAAACAGCCAGCAGTTCGGACATATGTTTGTTTAGCTCTAACGAGACGGTTGAGTTTAGTTGTTCCTTTGGGCCGTGGCCGAATGAATCGGCTGTGTTTGAGCCGTGTTCCGCTCCGGGCGAGCCTCAGTTCGGCTACTTCAGTTTCGACGTGAGTCAATCTGAGGGGAAGAAGTTGGAGCTGAGGGTGAGGGCTGTCGATAGCGCAGGTAACGTAAGCGAGAAACAAATGATTTGGACGGTCGACACGATTTTCCCGACCATTGCCATAACCAGCGGGCCAGAGGAAGGCTCAGTCGTCAATACAAATAGTGTGTCCTTTGGTTGGGAAGCGAACGACAATCAGGAAGTCCGCGACGTTCAGTGCCATCTGGAGGTTGTCGGAACCCGCGAGATAATACGGGTGGACGGCGCTGCGCTCGACGACCCGTATTGCGGCGGTACCATTTACACGGGTGAGTCTCGCAACCCTGCTAAGTTCAGTAACCTTGCCGATGGTGAGTACACCTTTTGGGTTAGTGCTGTTGATAAAGCTGGCCAAGGAGTGTTTGCTAGGCGTACCTTCACTGTAGATACTGCACCGTAGACACCCGCAACGATTATCGAGCCCCATCACATCAGGCGGGGCTTTCTAATGCCTAGGGGTTATGGTAATTCACCCAACGTCGTGGAAGAGAAATTCTGCGAAGTTCACAGTAGCAAGCTCGGCCGGGCCGCTAGGGGCTTAGGGACTCGGACCGGTGCTGAGCGCGGTTTTGGTGCTAATTGTCACCACGCTGGCCTCATCCGTTACCAGGAATCGTTGCAAGCGGTTGCGACTTGCTACCGATGGACTTCCCGAGAAATCCGCTCCTAGCACTTGGGCGAACGAAGGGGTAGCGCTCCTCAGTCCCAAGCCTCCACTATATGGATTTCCTCTGCCTCAAAGGGCAGTTCGTCGCCGCCGCCGCCGTCCTCCATGCGGACCACGTATCCTACGGCGCCCCCCGTGGACGGGTCCTTCTCGACGTGCGTTATCTTGACCCTGCATCCCGCGTAGGTCCGCCCGTACCTGGTGGTTTCTACGTCCAGTACTATTGCTTGCCTGCTTAGGTGAGGATGCAAATGGTCCTTCCGCTGATCACGGCTTCCCCTAACCCCGACCATCTTACGCCACCAGGACCGGGGCGGGGCCGAACTCCACTCGACCGAACTCCCTTCTAATAGAGTTCCGCGAACTTCCGCTTTGCGGGGTTCTAAGAAGTTCGGAGAAGCGTCGAAAGGCGTCCTAGAGCTCGGACGTTTACGGGGGGAGATCCGAGGGGCATCATGGATGTCGGTAGAACGCCCGAATACTTCGAGAGGTGGTGACGAAGGCGATGAGCGTGACCGACGAGCTGCTCGAGAACAACGCGACCTACGCCGAGTCCTTCGAGAAGGGGGACCTGCCCTTACCCCCTGCAAGGGCCGTGGCCGTCGTCGCCTGCATGGACGCCAGGCTAGACGTGCACAAGATCCTAGGGCTGGAGGAGGGCGACGCGCACGTCATCCGCAACGCAGGCGGGGTCATAACCGACGACGAGATCCGCTCGCTCACCATCTCCCAGCGCCTGCTCGGCACCCGCGAGATCGTCCTCATCCACCACACCGACTGCGGGATGCTCACCTTCTCCGACGACGAGCTGAAGGCCCAGATCCACGAGGAGGTGGGGATGAAGCCCCACTTCTCGATGGAGAGCTTCTCGGATCTGGAGGAGGACGTGCGCCAGTCCATAGCACGCATCCAGGCGAGCCCTTTCGTGCCACATAAGGAGAGCGTGCGCGGCTTTATCTACGAGGTGGAGACGGGCAGGCTGCGAGAGGTCACCTAGCCGCTTCCCGGAATGCGTGGAAGGGGTATTCTGCGAACCTGGCTCACCACCCTGAGAACCAAGAAGCATAATCCTCATCTTCCTAGTTGCGGAGGGCTGCACCGAGTGCGAACATCCTTAACAGAGGAGAAAGCAGGTAGGGGGAGGTTTTGGACACCGCTAATTTCCGTAGAACGCTAGCCGGCATCTGCCTCATTACCCAACCGTTCCTCAACCTGATTTCGGTCTCCATTAGCCCACAACAAAGTACCAACACATCCGAGCAGCTCGCGATGATCGGTGCCTACCCTACGCGCTTTCTCATCTCTAGCCTTCTGGATCTGGTGTGGTTGTTGTTGCTTATACCCGCCGTGCTCGGCCTGCTACATCTGCTGCGCGCTCGGGGCGCGCTGCTCGGACACATCGGTTGCGGCTTCGCCTTGGCGGGGGCCGTGGGGGCTGCGGCCTACCGGGGCGTAAATCTTGGGCAGTTGCAGGTAGCTCAATCCGGTCTCAACCAAGGACAGGTACTCGCGGCGTTTGGGCAAGCAAGCCTAGGAAGTGTCGTCGTGATGCTCATGAGCGCGATCGGCCTGATCGTAGGTTATGCCCTCCTGGCGGCGGGGCTGTGGAGAACGCGAGCTGCTCCGCGTGGGGCATCGGCCCTCATCGTGGCCTTTCTGGTGGTCGACATCGTTGGTCTGGCCGCCGGTGGCAACAAGGGCGTTCTTTTGGTTGCTCACACACTCTTGTTGGTGGGGCTGAGTTGGATCGGAGTGAGGATACTAGCGATGTCGGATGCACAATGGAGAGCACAGGTGGGAACCCAAGATCGATCTTGAGAGCTTGGTGTGGCTTCTTAGAGTCCACGACCAGCTAGCCGAGGCTTGGTTGGACTTAGCTGGCGAGAGGGTGGTCCCAATTGCCTTTATTCACCTGAGTGCGTGGAATAGAAATTCTGCGAACTTCGCCTTTACGGAGTTCTCCGAAGTTGCTCTAGTCCTCGCATGCCCTCATAATAGTCCCGTTGCATAATGGGGCGGGGGTTCTCACTTCTCTCCTCCACCCCACGCAAGGGAGGATGGATGGGATGAGAAGGACCCTTTTGTTGTTGCTTTCGATGGCTGTAGCTTTTCTTTTTGCCAGCGGGGCTGTAGTGGCGTTGCCCTCGGAGAAGCCCGACGACACCCCCATGATCGACGGACGCGTCAGGACTATCGAGCAGGTAGGCAACAACATCTGGGTTGGCGGCCGCTTCTCCAGGGTCGAGCAGCGTAACGGCACGCTCTTGGGCAACGTGGCCAACGTGGCGGTTTTCGACTCCGAGACGGAGAAGTACAGGAAGGGCGTGGCGCCGACTCTAGGGGGCACGGATGCCGAGGTGTTCGACATGGCCCTCTACGGCGACGATGTGCTGATCGCGGGCAACTTCCCCGGGCCCAGCAGTACGCAGAACAATCTGGTCCTGGTCGACGGCAACACCGGGCGGGTGATCCGATGGTTCGAAGACGCGCCGACGCTGAAGTCGGTGGAGGGTGCGCGCAAGCTCGGGAGGGTCTACGGTGGTGGGGTGAGTCTCTCGTCATTCGATTTTTCCACGGGCAAGAGGCTTTGGACCAAAGCGAAGACCGAGGTAGACGTCATGCGCGCCCACGACAGCAAGCCGGCCTACCGCGACCTCGAGCTCGACGCCAACAGCGAGGCGATCTGGGCTGCCTGCATCTGCGACAAGGTGGACGACAACCCCGCCAAAGCCTTGGTCAAGCTCGACACCGAGGGTAACCACGACGCCTCCTGGCTCACCCAGGCGGGAACGGGAACGTTCGGCCAATCTGTTGTGGACCACGATGGGAAGCTCTATCTGGCGGCCGGGGGCAGCGACTTTGTGGCCGAGCTCGATAAGAGGTCAGGAGGGGAGCTCGGCTGGAAGCAAGACACCTCGGGCTCGGCACAGACAGTGGCGGTCTATGACAGGAAGCTGGTGGTCGGGGGACACTTCTACTACGTGGGCGACGATAAAGCAGATAAGTGCGGGGCCGGGCGTCCCGGGGACGCTCGGCTCGACCCAAACGGAGATTGCCAAAGGAGGCAGGGCATAGCCGCCTACTCCTTGGGTGGGCAGCTCGACCCGGCCTGGCATCCAGCCTACTCGGGCAGCTACAGCCTGGTGTGGGAGCTGCACGTGGAAGGGGCTAGGCTGCATACCGGAGGGGAGTTCAAGACGGTCAGCGGGGTCACCCAGAACTCCTACGCGCGCCTCTCGCCGGATTCTACCAAGGGCACTATCAAGGGCAATAACAGAGCTAACACCCTCGTAGGCACCCCCGATAGTGAAGCTATCTACGGCTACGGTGGCGCCGATCGTGTCGACGCTCGGGGCGGACCCGACACGTTGGGTCTTGGCGGCGGCAAGGACAAGGGACGAGGGGGGCGTGGCGACGACCAGATCCGTGCGGTGGACGGGAGCAAGGACGACATCTCCTGTGGCCCTGGCGCTGATCGGGTCAGAGCCAACCCCGGGGACAACGTTACAGGGGGGTGTGAGAAAGTCAAAAGGGCCGGCAAAAGGGTCGGCTAGCCCCCAGGAGAGGAGGGAGGAGAGAACTAGCTGGGCTGAAGAGACAAGTTTGGCGGTTAGGGCCTGCTCTCGTGTAGAAGTCCCGGCCCTTCCTTTCAGCCCTATTCACCCGAGTGCGCAGAATAGTAATTCTCGGAAGTCGAGATCGTAGCAAGTCGCAACAGCTTGTATCGGATCCTCGCAATACATGTAGCATCGGGGTGTGGCTGAGGGCTAAAATGTAGGCTTTCCCCCGTCCCTATACGTGCCGGGGCGGGGCAGAGAGCGAAAGTTTGCTACCGTGAACTTCTGAGAATTCACCTTCCCCGAAGGTGGGTGAAT
>Ga0196962_10000441_pt1 | contig 17522 bp, 11 predicted proteins | sample S3v_20metaG_FD_183186 | JGI IMG/M metagenome (GOLD analysis project Ga0196962, IMG submission 183186) | Soil microbial communities from Anza Borrego desert, Southern California, United States - S3+v_20 | ecosystem: Environmental > Terrestrial > Soil > Desert | place: USA: California | collected... | reverse complement strand
ATCCCGCCGGACGCGCCGCACGAGGCCGCGGCGGTCGCCGCCGACGGCGGTCTCGGCAACGAAGTGAGGTCGCGACTCGTCGGGGGGGCCGGGCTGACCGGCGGGCAGGGCGGCGAGGTGAACGCGGGCGGGCGCGTCTACGACGTGCAGGCCGTGTCGCTCGCGGGCGGCGCGACGCTCGTCGCCGCGCGCGAGCGGCGCGACGACCCGAGCCTGCGCCAGCTCACGGCCGGCGCGCAGACCTTCGAAGACTTCCGCCGCAACCAGCGCAAGGTGCGCGCCCTCGGCCTCTCGACGCTCGGGCTGCTCACGCTGATGCTCCTCTTCGCGGCGACGTGGAGCGCCATCCACCTCGCGCGGGGCATCGGCCAGCCCATCCGCGCGCTCGCCGAGGCGGCCGGCGAGGTGGCCGGCGGCAACCTCGACTACCGCGTCCAGACCATCGCCGACGACGAGCTGGCCGTCCTCGCCGCCGCCTTCAACGACATGACGGCGCAGCTCGCCGAGAACCGCGGCCGCATCGAGCGCGACGCCGCCGAGCTGGGCGAGAAGAACCTCGCGCTCGAAGAGCGGCGCGACTACATCGAGACCGTGCTGCAAACGGTCTCGACCGGCGTCATCTCGCTCGACGGCGAGAACCGCCTGACGACGATCAACGCCGCCGCGCTCGCCATGCTCCGGCTCGAAGACGCGCCCGCCCCTTCGACGCCTCTGGCCGAGGTCGTCAGCGTCGGGGACTACGCCGTGCTCGAACGCGTCCTGTGGCGCGCGCGCCTGCGCGGCCGCGCGGCCGAGCAGATGGAGCTGGCCCGCGGCCCCGCGCACGAGGGCGGCCTGATCCCCGTCGCCCTGACGGCCACGGCGCTCAGCCCGCGCGCGGGCGAGAATCGCCGCGGCATCGTGCTCGTCATCGAAGACCTCTCGGAGCTGCTCGCGGCGCAGCGCGCCGCCGCGTGGAGCGAGGTCGCGCGCCGCCTCGCGCACGAGATCAAGAACCCGCTCACGCCCATCCAGCTTTCGGCCGAGCGCATCGCGCGCAACTTCCGACGCCGCGAAGAAGCGAACGGAGACGCGCACCCTGCGCGCGTGGGCAACGGCAACGGGCACGCCGCGGGGCCGGAGGGCGAGCGCGTCGCCCGCATCGTCGAGGAGTGCACGCAGACGATCAGCCGCGAGGTCGCGGGGCTGAAGGCGCTCGTCGACGAGTTCACGCGCTTCGCCCGCCTGCCGCACGCGCGGCTCGAACCGGCCGACCTCAATCAGGTGGTGCGGCAGGCCGTCTCGCTCTACGAAGACCGCCTCGACGGCGTCCGCATGGACGTGCTGCTCGCGCCGAGCCTGCCGGGCGCGCTGCTCGACGCCGAGCAGTTGCGCCGCGTCTTCGTCAACCTCATCGACAACTCGCTCGAAGCGCTCTCCGAGGCCGAGGGCGACCGCCGCATCACCGTCGCCACCGCCCACGACCCGGCGCGCGGCCTGCTCATCGCCGAGGTCGCCGACACCGGCCACGGCATCGCCCGCCACGACTTCGCGCGCCTCTTCCAACCCCACTTCTCGACCCGCCGCCGCGGCACCGGACTCGGCCTCGCCATCGTCCACCGGATTATGACCGAGCACGGCGGCCGCATCCGCGCCGAGTCGAACCGGCCGCGCGGCGCGAGGATGATTATCGAGTTGCCCGTGGCCGAGGAGGCGCGCGACGCGAGCTGAAAGGGATGGCCGATTCCGTTCTCATCGTTGACGACGAGCGGGGCATCCGCGAGACCCTGCGCGCGGTGCTCGAAGACGAGGGCTTCGAGGCCGAGGCGGTCGGGTCGGGCGAGGAGTGTCTGCGCGCGGTCGAGCGGCGCGCGTTCGGCTGCCTGCTGCTCGACGTGTGGCTGCCCGGCATCGACGGGCTGGAGACCCTGCGGCGCCTGCGCGAGACGGGGACGGAGGCGGCCGTCGTGATGATCTCGGGCCACGGCACCATCGAGACGGCCGTGCGCGCCACGAAGCTCGGCGCGTTCGACTTCATCGAGAAGCCGCTCTCCATCGAGAAGACCGTGCTCACCGTCCGCAACGCGCTCCGCCAGCGCGAACTCGTCCGCGTCAACGCCGCGCTCAGCGAGGAGTTGGCCGACGAGTGGGTGATGGTCGGCGAGTCGGTGGCGATGCGCGCGCTCCGCAAGCAGATCGCGCTGGTCGCGCCCACGGACGGCCGCGTCCTCATCTACGGCGAGTCGGGGACGGGCAAGGAGCTGGTCGCGCGCGCCATCCACGCGCGCAGCCTGCGCGCGCACGCCCCCTTCGTCGAGCTGAACTGCTCGGCCGTGCCCGAGGAGCTGATCGAGTCGGAGCTGTTCGGCCACGCGCGCGGCGCGTTCACCGGCGCGACCCACCCGAAGCGCGGCAAGTTCGAGCTGGCCGACGGCGCGACCCTGCTGCTCGACGAGGTCGGCGACATGAGCCCGCGGATGCAGGCCAAAGTCCTGCGCGTGCTCGAAGAGCAGCGCTTCGAGCCGGTCGGCGGCGCCACCCCGATGCGCGTGGACGTGCGCGTGCTCGCGGCGACCAACAAGCGGCTCGAAGTCGAGATCGAGCGCGGCACGTTCCGCGCCGACCTGCTCTACCGCCTCAACGTCATCCCGTTCGAGATACCGCCCCTGCGCGAGCGGCTCGAAGACGTGCCGCTCCTCGTCGAGCACTTCAACCGCAAGTTCTCGCGCGCCTACAAGAAGAAGCCGAAGCGCTTCGAGCCGGACGCGGTCGAGGCGCTGCGAAACTACGCGTGGCCCGGCAACGTGAGGGAGCTGCGCAACACCGTCGAGCGCGTCGTCATCATGCACACCGGCGCGCGCGTCTCGGCCGCCGACATCCCGCCCCTCGGCGCGGACGAGCCGGCCCCCGCGCCCGCGCGCTTCTCCACCTTCCGCGACGCCAGCGAGGCCCACCAGCGCGACTTCATCCGCGCCAAGCTCGCCGAGGCCGAGGGCAACGTCTCGCGCGCCGCCGAACTCATGGGCATGGACCGCAGCCACCTCTACCGCCGCATGCGCGCCCTCGGCATCAACGTCCGCGAGGAGCGCGCCGGCACGAACTGAGCGCGCCGCGTTCGGGCGCGAACAACGAGAGGCGGGGCGCGGCGGCTACTTTGCTGCCGCGCCCCGCCTCTCTGCGTTACGGGGTTAAAGCTCCGGGGCCGGCCGGCGGGTCAGTGCCGGGCGACCTCGCCCCACTTGGCCGGGTCGTGCTCGATGTAGACGAACTTCCACGCGTGGAGCGTGCCGACGTTGGGGTACATGCCTTTGACGTAGGGCTTCTTGACCCAGTTGGTGGCGGGCGTCCAGATGGGGATGACGGGCTGCTGTTCGAGCATGAAGGCCTCGGCCTTCGCCAGCAGCTCGTAGCGCCTCTGCCGGTCGGGCGTGCGGTTGGCCTCGTCGAGCATGGCCGCGAACTTCGGGTCGTACCAGCCGGTCGCGTTGTTGCCGCCGACGGTGTGCAGGAGGCTCAGGAAGCCGTAGGGGTCGAGGAAGTCGGCGCTCCAGCCGGCGCGGGCGAAGCCCTTGTAGTCGAGCTTGGAGCGCGCGCTGAGGTAGGTCTTGAACTCGACGCCGCGCAGCGGGACGGTGATGCCGAGGTTCTGCTTCCACTGCTGCTGGATGAACTCGGTGAACAGCCGCACCGACTCGTGCGCGTTGTACATCAGCTCGACCTCGGAGACGGGGAACTTCGACGGGTCGAACTTGCCCGAGGCGTCGCGGTAGCCGGCCTCGGCGAGCAGCTGCTTGGCGCGCTCGGGGTTGAAGTCGTCGCCCTTCGGCTGCGGGTAGCCGGGGAACATCCCCTCGGGCGTGAAGGCCGTGAGCGGCTTGACGACGCGCTTCCAGTCGGCCATCGCGCGCCGGTTGAGCGCCATGTTGAAGGCGCGGCGCACGCGCACGTCGTTCATCGGCGGCTTGGTGACGTTGACGGTCAGGAACTCGATGGCGGCCTCGGGCGCGTCCATGTAGTCCTTGAGCGGGCGGATCATGTCGATCCAAGAGGCCGGCACGGTGTGGTTGAGGACGGCGTCGACCTCCCCGGCCTTGTAGAGGTTCATTATCGTCGTGTTGCTGTCCGACGGGTAGAAGTGAATCTCGTCGAGGCGGACGCGGCCCGCGTCCCAGTACATCGGGTCGCGCTCGACGATCAGCTCGTCGTAGGGCCTCCACGCCTTGAGGCGGAACGGGCCGCAGGTGATGATGTTGCCGGGCTTCGTCCAGCCGGCGTCGCCGTGGCGCTCGATGGCGCGGCGCGGGACGAGGCGGAAGAACTGGTGCGGGAGCAGGCCGACGAAGTAGGGCGCGCTCTGCGAGAGCGTGATGCGGACGGTGTAGTCGTCGACGGCCTCGACGCCGAGGTCTTCGGCCCTGACGGGGACGAACTCCTTGCCCTCGACGGCGGCCTTCAGGCTCGGGTTGGCCTTGAACTCCTTCTCGCGCCCCTTCTCGTCGCCGGCCACCGTCAGCCGCAGCGCGTCGGCCAGCCCCGCGGGGATGACCTGCGGCTGCGAGCCCTCGGGCGCGGGCACGTCCTTCGCCAGCAGGAAGCGGCCGGTCTGCGGGTCGCGGACGAACGCGCCGGCGTGGTTGAAGGCCTCGGCGTAGAGGATGTAGTAGCCGTAGTAGGCGTTGCGCGAGGCGAAGGCCGGGGCCATGCCGCGGCGGATGGTGTAGACGAAGTCGTGGGCCGTGATGGGCTGGCCGTCCGACCAGCGCGCGTTGCGGCGCAGGCGGAAGGTGAAGACGGTCGAGTCCGGGCTCGACTCCCAGCTCTCGGCGACGGCCGGCATCGCCTCCATCGTCTGCGGGTGGTACTCGACCAAGCCCTCGTAGAGCGCCATGTAGATGCGCGCCTCGGGCTGGCCCGTGCTCACCTGCGGGTCGAGCGACTCGGGCTCGGAGCCGGAGATGTAGCGCAGCACCTGCCCGGCGGGCGGCTCGGTCTTGCCGAAGTATTCGGGGCGGGCGGCGCTCGAAGCGCAGGAGGCGAGGAGCAGGGGGAGCGCGGCGGCGAGGGCCAGCGCCCGCGTCGCGCGGCGCGGCAGGGCGCTGGCCCGGAGTGCTGCTGTGAATTTCATGGCCGGTTTCCTCGTGCGGAAGGGGCTGGTCGGGGGCCGGGGCATTCGAACCCCCGGCGAAGGACGCGCCACAGTTGTAGACGGATTCCGGGGCGGAGTCAATAGGCCGCGTCTTCGGGGGCCGCCTCCGCCGCCCGAAAAATGGCGCGAAACCGGCGAAAATAGCGGCGGACGAAAAGCACGGGGTGGCGCATCTGAATTGATTCGGGGTCGGGGGCGCGCGGCGTTGACACCCGTCACGAAATACCGTATCTGTAACAATGCCGCTCGTGCGCGAGGGCGCGCGCGGCGGCGGCTTAAGTTAAGGACTGATAATGGACTACACGACCAGAGAACTGCTCAAGCGCTACGCGAAACTCGCCGTCGGGCAGCCCTTCGCGCCCGTGCTGCTCAACATCCTCGTGACGAGCGTCTGCGACATGCGCTGCACGCACTGCTTCTTCACCGACGAGCTCGACGACCGCCCGCGCAAGAAGTTGCAGATGAAGACGCACGAGATCGCGCGCATCTCGGAGACTCTGGGCGGCAACCTCGGCGTGCTCATCCTCGCCGGCGGCGAGCCGTTCACGCGCAAGGACTTGCCCGAGATCGTCCGCGCCTTCTACGAGAACAACCGCCTCGAAAGCGTCTACCTGATGTCGAACGGGCAGATTCAGAAGAGAATCCTGCCCGACGTTTCGCGCATCCTCGAAGAGTGCCCGAACCTCAACGTCACCGTGGCCCTCGGCATCGACGGCCTCAAGGAGCAGCACGAGAAGATTCGGCAGAAGCCCGGCTCGTGGGACATCGCGGTCGACACGGCCCGCCGGCTTCAGGCCATCAAGCGCGAGCGGCCGCGCCTCGACATCCAGACCTGCACCTGCTTCATGCACTCGAATCAGGACACCATCTTCGAGTGGTACGACTTCCTCAAGTACGAGCTGAGGCCGGACAAGGTTAACTTCAACTACATCCGGCCGCCCTCGGCCGACCCCGTCGAGCTCGACATCGACCACGAGCGTTACGCCAAGCTCGCGCGGATGATCGACGACGACTCGCGCCGCGCCGCCATCAAGAACAACTACGGCGGCGAGGCCGGCTACTTCAAGGCCGCCATCGACATCTACATGCACGGCCTCATCGACCGCGCGCAGCGCGAGCAGAAGGCGCAGATGAAGTGCTACGCCGGGACGGCCGGCGCGGTCATCTACGACGAGGGCACGGTCTCGTCGTGCGAGAACAAGTCGGCCGTCGGCAACCTGCGCGACCACGACTGGAATTTCCAGTCGCTCTGGCGCTCCGAGGCGATGAAGGCGCGGCGCAAGGAGGCGGCCGACGGCTGCTTCTGCACGCACGAGTCGAACAGCTACTACCCGTCGCTGCCCTTCAACCCCCGCCACCTCATCCAGATCAAGCGCCTTGAGCGCGAGATGAAGAAGGCCGGCAGGGAACTGGCCCGGCGCGAAGAGGCCGAGGGGCTCGCGGTCAAAGCCTGACAATGCCACAAAGCGCAGTCCCGAAAATCTTAATCATCTCCTCGGACACGGGGGGCGGCCACAGGTCTGCGGCCGCGGCCATCGTCGCCGGGGTGCAGAAGTTTTTCGCGGGCGACTCCTACGCCGTGCGCGTCGTGCGCGCCGTCGAGGAGTCGCACCACCTCTCGGACAAGCTCGTGCGGCTCTACAACTGGGTGCTGCGCCACCGCCAGCACTGGATGAAGTACCTCTACTGGGCCGTCAACCGCTTCCGCCCCGAGACGCGCGAGTTCTTCTACCGCCGCTCGGTCGGCTTCATCCGCGAACTCTTCGAGCGCTGGTGCCCGCACGTCGTCGTCAGCGTCCACCCCCTGACGCAGCACGCCTTCGCGCGCGTGCTGCGCGAGCTCGGCCTCGCCGACAAGGTTCCGCTCGTCACCGTCGTCACAGACCCCTGCTACGGCTTCTGGAGGGGCTGGGCCTGCGACGACGTGCGCCTCTACCTCGTCGCCAGCGAGGAGGCGCGCCAGCAGTTGATCGACTACGGCGTCTCGCCCGCGCGCATCAAGGTCTCGGGGATGCCCGTCCACCCGAAGTTCGAGCAGCCGGACGAGCGGGCCGCGCAGGCCGCGCGCCGCGCCCTCGGCCTCGACCCCGAGAAGTTCACCGTCTTCGTCAACGCCGGCTGGGTCGGCGGCGGCAACATCCCGCAGATTTTCCGGGAACTCGCGCGCGGCGAGCTCGACGTGCAGGCCATCTTCCTCGCCGGCAAGAACGAGGAGCTGCGCGCCGAGGCCGAGACTCTGGCCGCGGCGGCGAAGTTCCCCGTCAAGGTCATCGGCTACTCGGAGCAGATCGAGCAGTTGATGCAGGCCGCCAACGTGATGGTCTCGAAGCTCGGCGGGCTGACGACCTTCGAGGCGCTGGCCTGCCGCGTGCCGATCATCGCCGACGCCACGACGCCCCCGATGCCGCAGGAGTCGGGCGCGGCCAAAATGCTCGCGCGGCGCGGCGCGGGCGTCCTGCTCGGTCGCGCCGGCGACATCGTGCCCGTCGTGCGCCGCATGGTCGAGGACTCGCGCTACTACGCCGGGTTGCGCGCGGCGGCGGCGAGCGTCGGCCGGCCCGACGCCACGCGCCGCATCGTCGAAGAGATCGCCGCCCTCCTGCCCGCGCCCCCCGAAGACGAGAACGTCGCCGAAATCAGGTCGGCTTAGCCGACGGTTTCGGGTTTGAAATTCCGGGTTCCGAGTTAAAGAGCGGAGGCCCGGCCGCGAGTGAGGGCGTCGAGCTTGACGAAGGCGGCGACGCCCTCACTCGCGGCCGGGCCTTTGTCTGCCACCCGAACCCGGAACTCGAAACCCCCTTCGGTTGACGCGCCCTCCGGCTTTAAGTTTTAATCAGCCTGCTCGTTCCAACACAGACCGATTCGCCCCCGCGGCGCTCTGGGCCGGGGCGTCTACGTCCGGGAGACCGTCACTTTGAGTCTTCTTCTCGAAGGGAAGCGCGCGTTCGTGTCCGGCGGCACTCGCGGCATCGGGGCCGCCATCTGCGAAGTCTTCGCGCGCGAGGGCGCGGACGTGGCCTTCAACTACCACTCGCGCGAAGACCTCGCCGCCGAAACTGTCTCGAAGATCGAGGCCCACGGCCGCCGCGCCAAAGGCTACAAAATCTCGGTCACCGACCGCCACGGCCTCAAGAAGATGACGCGCGAGCTGGTCGAGGAGTGGGGCGGTCTCGACGTGCTCGTCAACAACGCCGCCATCAACCGCGGCGACAACTTCGCCACCACCACCGACCGCGCGTGGGACTTGGTCATCGACACCAACGTCAACAGCCTCTTCGCCGTCACCAAGCCGATCTACAAGCAGATGATCCGCCGCCGCAAAGGCTCGATCCTCAACATCACCTCCATCGGGGCCATCCGAGCGCTGCCCACGGCCGTCCACTACGCCACGTCGAAGGCGGCCGTCATCGGCTTCACCAAGTGCCTCGCGCGCGAGGCCGCCAACTTCGGCGTCGCCGTCAACGCCATCGCCGCCGGCATCTTCGACACCGAACTCGCGCACGAACTCCCCGACCGCCTCATCGAGATGCACAAGTTCTGGGCCGCCGCCGGCCGCATGGGCCGCCCCGCCGAGCTGGCCGAAATCGCCGCCTTCCTCGTCAGCGACCGCAACAGCTTTATGAACGGCGAGATCGTCATCGTGGACGGCGGGGCGGTCACGTGAAAGCTTCGAGTTTGAAGCTCCGAGTCCCGAGTTAAGACCACAGTCGGAGGCCCGAACGTGGGGGAGGGCGTTGAAGGTCACGACGACCGTCAACGCCCTCCCCCACGTTCGGGCCTCCGTTCTTAACTCGAAACCCGGAGCTTTATCCGCCCTAGCTGAAATTGAATTTCATTATTAAGTCCTTTGTTATCAAGGAATAGCTTGACAGGCCGGGGGGCGGAAGTTACTATCGTCTCGACTTTGAAAACCCCTCGGCAGGCGGTCTTTCCTTTGGAGGCGACGATGGCTAACACGGAGCTGATCGACAACTTGAACCGCGCGCTCAGCCTTGAGCTGGCGGGCGTCATTCAGTACCTTCAGCACAGCTTTCTGGTGACGGGGCCGGAGCGCGAGGTCTTCCGCAAATTCTTCCGCGACATGAGCGAGGAGGCGCAGGATCACGCCACGCTGCTCGGCGACAAGATTGTCGCCCTCGGCGGCGTCCCGACGGTCGAGCCGGGCGACATCATGCAGTCCACCGACCTCGCCGAGATGCTCCGTCAGGATTTGGGGCTGGAGCGCACCGCCATGGAGGCTTACGTCGCCGCGTGGAAATCCTGCACCGATAACGAGCTGGGGACTCGCTTCCTGCTCGAAGAGCGCATCGCCGAGGAGCAGCGCCACATCGAGGAGTTCGAGAAGCTGACGAGCGAGCGCAGGGCCAACGTCACGCGCGAGAAGATCACGCTCCGGCAGGTGAGTTAAGGGAAGAGTCGGAAACGAGAACGCGGCGGCCCGTCGAAGCTGACGGGCCGCCGCGTTCCTGCGTGCGGAGATTTTATGAGAGCGGAGGCAGTTGGATGACCTGCGCCGGCTTCGGCGTCTCGCCCGCGTCGGCGCGGCGGCGGCTGATGCGGTGGCGCGCGACGGTGATGGCGCGGTGCAACTCGTCGAGTTGGTCGGCCTCAACGCGGATGGTCTTCTGGCAGCACCAGCCGAGACCTTCCGTCCACGTCGAGTAGCGGAGCGCCACGCGCTCCTCGCCCGGCTCGAAAACGACTTCCACCTTCTGTTCGGGGCGCGCGTGGTGGAGGGGCTGCGCCGCCTTCATCTCGGGTTGCATGACGGTCTGTTCGGCTCCTCGGGAAAACATCGTGCTCGACTCCAATTTCATCGCCGGTGATGGTCTGAAATTGAAATCCAATTTCAAGACGGGATTATCGGCGAAGGGCGTCGAAGCTGTCAAGTAAAATTCTCTCGGTCGCTTTTTTGGCGCCTCGCGGCTTGCGGCGGCGACTGCGACCGCCGCGACGCCGGAGAGGCGCGGCTCGGGTCTGGGCGATTAGCCGGAAGGGTTGTTTTCGAGGGCCTTGAGGCGTTGTTCGAGCGCGCGGAGGGTGCGCTGCATTTCGCCCAAACGTCGGAAGGCCGCCGTGGCCCGCAGCCACTCGCGGTTGTCGAAGGCGGGGATACCCGACAGCATCTTCCCCGAAGGGACGTTGTGGCTCGTCGCGCTCTTGGCGGTGATGACCACGTCGTCGCCGAGGGTGAGGTGGCCGGCGACGCCGACCTGCCCGGCGAGGATTACGCGGCGGCCGACGTGGGAGCTGCCCGCCAACCCCACCTGCGCGCACAGCAGAGAGTCCTCGCCCACGGTGCAGGAGTGGCCGATCTGGACGAGGTTGTCGATCTTGACGCCGCGCTTAATCCTCGTCTCGCCGACCGATGCGCAGTCGATGGTCGCGCCCGCGCCGATCTCCACGTCGTCCTCGACGACGACCCGCCCCGTCTGCGGAATCTTCAGCCAGCGCCCCTGCTCGTCCTTCGCGTAGCCGAACCCGTCGGAGCCCACGACGGCGTTGTTGTGGATGCGGACGCGGCTGCCGACCTGCGTGCCCTCGCGCAGCGCGACGCCCGAGTGAATCTCCGAGTCGTCGCCGACGGTGACGCCCTCGTAGAGGGTCGCGTTCGGGTGGACGCGGACGCGGTCACCGAGCACGGCGTTCGGGCCGACGACGGCGCACGCGCCGACGGCGACGCCGACGCCCAAGCGCGCCGAAGGGTGGACGACCGCCGAAGGGTGGACGAAGGCTTCGAACTCCGGCTCGGGGTGGAAGACGCGCAGCGCGCGCGTGTAGGCGAGGTAAGGGTCGGGCGCGCGCAGCACGGCGAGGTCGGGGCGCCCGGCCTCGACGCCCTCGGCGAGGTAGACGGCCGAGGCGCGCGTCGTCGCCAGCCGCGGCGTGTAGCGCGGGTTGGCGAGGAAGGTGACGTGGCCAGCCTCAGCCTCGTCGAGCCCCGCGGCCCCGGCGATCTCAAGCTCGGAAAAATCCCCCTCGACGCGCGCGCCGGTCAGCCCGGCCAGTTCTGAAAGTTTCATGGCGAAAATTTATCGCACAACAATAGCCGGAGGCCAGAGACTGGGGGCCGGATGCCGGTTGAAAGCGGACGCGGGAGGCGGCCCGAGGACGGTGATTGCGGTAACCCGTCGCTCGGCCGCGGGCCGCGAGTCTCAAGTCTCCGGCCTCACTCACATGAGATTGACGGGGTCGATCTCGACGTTGACGGAGTTCACGTCGCAGCCGGGGACGCGCGCGGCGTCGGCCAGCGCCAGCTCGATGACCTCGCGCAGGCGCGGCCGGCTGCGCGACTTGAGGAGAATCTGGACGCGGTGCTCGCCGCGCAAACGGGCGAGGGGGGCGGGCGCGGGGCCGAGGACGCGGACGTGGCGCTCGGCGTTGGCGTCGTCGAGGGCGCGGCGCAACTCGGCGGCCGTCGCCTGCACGCGCGAAAGGTCTTCGCCGCGCGCGAGCAGCGAGGCGAGGGCGACGAAGGGCGGGTAGCTGAGGCCGCGGCGGTAGTTGATCTCCTCCTCGAAGAAGCCCTCGTAGTCCTGCGCGCAGGCGTGGCGCAGCGCGTAGTGGTGCGGGTGGTAGGTCTGTATGAGGACGCGGCCGGGCAGGTCTCCGCGGCCGGCGCGGCCCGCGACCTGCGTGATGAGCTGGAAGGTGCGCTCGGCGGCGCGGAAGTCGGGCAGCGCGAGGCCGGCGTCGACGGAGACGACGCCGACCAGCGTGACGTTCGGGAAGTCGTGGCCTTTGGCGATCATCTGCGTGCCGACGAGCATGTCCAACTCGCCCGCGCCGAAGCTGAGGATGGTCTGCTCGTAGGTCGAGCGCCGGGCGGTCGTGTCGCGGTCGAGGCGCGCGATGCGCAAGCCGGGGAAGCGGGCGCGCAGGATTTCTTCGAGCTGCTCCGTCCCCTCGCCGACGTAGTGCATGAACGGGCCTTTGCAGGCGGGGCAGCCCGAGGGCACGCGCTGGCGCAGGTTGCAGTAGTGGCAGATGAGGCAGCCCTCGCTGCGGTGGTAGGTGAGCGTCACGTCGCAGTTGTCGCAGTTGATGCGCTCGCCGCACGAGCGGCACAGGACGAAGCTCGAATAGCCGCGGCGGTTGAGCAGCACGATGGACTGCTCGCCGCGCGCGTGCGTCTCATCGATGGCCGAGATCAGTTCGGGGGCGAAGACCTCGGGGCGGCCGCCGGCGCGGAAGACCTCGCGCATGTCCACGATCTCGGCGCGGGCCATCGCGCGGCCGGCGATGCGGCTGGGCAGTTGCAGGTAGCGATACTTGCCCCCGCGCGCGTTCTGGAAAGACTCCATCGAGGGCGTGGCCGAGCCGAGGACGACCACGGCGCGTTCGAGCTTGGCGCGCATCACGGCCGTGTCGCGCCCGTGGTAGTAGGGCGACTCCTGCTGCCGGTAGCTGGATTCGTGCTCCTCGTCGACGACGATGACGCCGAGGTCTGCGACGGGCGCGAAGACGGCCGACCGCGTGCCGATGACGACGCGCGCCTCGCCTCGCCGCAGGCGGTGCCACTCGTCGAAGCGCTCGCCCGTGGTCAGAGACGAATGGAAGATGGCGACGGCGTCGCCGAAGTGGGCGCGCAGGCGGCGCGAGAAGACGGGCGTGAGCGCGATCTCGGGGACGAGCATCATCGCCGTCCTCCCGCGGCGCAGCGCCTCGCGCATGGCGCGGATGTAGATTTCGGTCTTGCCGCTGCCGGTCACGCCGTGCAGAAGGAAGGGCGCGAAGCCGCCGCCGGCCTGCGCCTCGCCGATCTCGGCGAGCGCCGCGGCCTGCTCGCCGGTCAGCTTCAACTCGTCGCGCTCCGGCAGCCGCGCGCCCGCCAGCGGGTCGCGCCGCACGTCGCGCACGTAGACTTCGAGGACGCCGCGCCGCTCCAGCGTCTGCACGGACGAAGCGCCCGCCTCGGCGGCTTCGAGCAGTTCGGCGAAGAGCATCTCGCCGCCGCACCCGATGAGCGCGCCCACGATTCTCTGCTGCGCGGCCGAAAGCTCGCGCGCGCCGTCGCCCTCGTGGCGCTCGGACGGGAGCAGGCGGACGGCCTTGCGCCGCTTGGCGCGGGCCTGCGCGCTGCGCGCGCGGTGCGAGACCGTGACCCAGCCGGCGCGCTCCAGCTCGCGCACGGCCTTCGCGGCGCGCGCCTGCCCGACCTCGCGGGCCGCCTCGCGCAGCGTCGTCGAGCCTTCGACCGAGGCGAGGCGCAGGACGTGCGCCTTCGCCGTGGCCGCGCGCCGCGGCGGGAGACGCGCCAGCTCGTCCAAGCCTTCGGCCGTGACGGCGACGACCTGCTCGACGGTCGAGTTCAGCCCGGCCGGCAGCGCGGCCTTCAAGACCTCGCCCCACGGCGCGGCGTAGTAGTCGCTGATCCAGCGCGTGATCTCGAGGACTTCGGGGGTGATGAGCGGCTCGGCGTCGAGCAGCTCTTCGGCCTCCTTCAAATCTTCGTCGGCGAGGCCGTCGGCCGGGTCGAGCGCGTCGTGGAGGGCGACGACGTAGCCGGTCGTGAGCGTCCGGCCGAAGGGCACGAGCAGGCGCGCGCCGACCCTCGCCGCCTCGCGCAGCGCGAGCGGCAGGCGGTAGGTGAAGGTCTGCGCGAGGCGCAGCGGCAGCGCGACCTCGGCGTAGAGCGGCGCGGCGGTTTCGATGGCAGGGGCGGCGGAACGCACGGCCGACTACGTTAACTTGAAGGCGGGAAAAGTTGAAGCGGGGAGGGGCGTTTCGAGTCCCGGGTTCGGATGACAGACGCAGGCCCGGCCGCGGGGGAGGGCGTTGAGCTGTAGGTCAGCGTCAACGCCCTCCCCCGCGGCCGGGCCTCCGTTCTTTAACTCGAAACCTTTTATTCGATGTCGAGCGGGTTGTTGAAGAGCGCGGGCAGGCGGATGCTGCCGTGGCCGGCCTGCGGGAAGTTGGGCGCGTTGCGGTCGCCGGGGTTGAGGTTCGAGACCGTGTCGTCGGGCGGGAAGAGGACGAGCGAGCTGAGGAAGACCAGCAGGTTCGCCTCGTCAACCGGCGAGAGCGCGGCGAAGGCGTCGCGCGCGGCCTGCGCCTCGCCGCCGTGGCGGAGGATGACCTGCTTGAGGTTCACGCTCCGGCCGTCGTGCCCGTAGGGGCTGGTCGAGCCGACGCCCCACAGCGGGATCGTCAGAAACTCCTTCTGCAAACCCCCGTTGTAGTTGCGCTCCCAGAAGTTCGGGCCGAGGTCGTGGCGCTTGAGGTCGGAGAAGAAGTTGCGGACGAGGAAGGGTTGGAGCGACGGGCGCTTCAGGGTCGGGTGGCCGCTGCCGTCGTCGGTCGCCGCGAAGCGCGCGGCGGCGGTGGCGAAGAGGCTGTTGAAGATGCCGTTGACCGGGTCGTGGACGGTCTCCACGTCGGCCACGCGGCGGTCGCGGTCGATCTGGAGGTCGGGGACGTGGCACTGCGCGCAGCCGATCTGCATGAACTTCTGGCGGCCGGCGGCCGTGACCGCGGTCTGCTCGCCGAGGCCGGGCTTGAAGTAGTTGAGCAGGTAGAACTCCATGTGATCGACGATGGACGTGGGAACCTCGTTGGTGACGCCGTCGCCGTCGGGGTCGGCCGTCGGGCTGTCGGTCGGCGGCGCCTCGACGGCGTCGGTCGAGCCGTCGAGCACCATGCCGGAGGGCGTCGTGAAATGCGCGCCCGCGGCGGCCGCCTTCAGCTCGGGGTCGACCGACTGGAGCCCCATCTCGGCGTTGAACGCGCCGACGAGGAACTCGCGCATCGAGATCGTCCCGCCCTGAAAGAAGAAGGGGCGGACGCGGAGGTCTGCGTTGACGCCCTCGACGCCGGAGGTGTCCACGCTCACGTTGTTGCCGTGGCGGGTCGCCTTGATGACGCCGAAGTTGACGCCCTTCGTCGTCAGTTGCCGGGTGACGGGTTTGTTCGAGGGGCCGCCTTGGGCCTGAGCGACGGCCTGCTGGCGGATGGCGCGCAGGTCGGCCGTCATCTCGTCGGCGAGCATCTCCTTGAGGCCGAGGCCGAAGAGGTGGGGCGCGTCGCGGCTGTCGGGGCGCGTCACCACGTCGCCGCCGAAGCCGGCCGAGCCGCGGGGGCGGCCGTGGCAGGAGGCGCAACTGTCGGCGAGGCCCGCGCCGATGGCGAGGTCGACCTCGATGTTGCCGAGGCCGTCGCCGAAGAGCGGGCCGACGCCCTGCGCCCGCGTGAACTTGCGTTGGAAGACCTGACGGCCGCGGCGGATCGAGCGGAAGGGGTCGCGGGCGATGATGAAGGCCGACGAGCCGGGCGTCGCGAGGTCGCCGCGGCCCGCGCCGATCTGTTCGGCGTAAGACTTGTTGATGCCTTCGCCGGCGGCGTTCGGGGTGACCGTCCTGTCGGGGAGTTGCGCGTGGCCGGGGGGCGCGAAGAGCGCGACCGAGCCGAAGCCGGCCAGCAGCAGGAGGCCGCCGACGAGCTTCACTTTCTGGATGCGGTTCATGTTTTTCTCTCCTTCGGAGGGAACGTGTCGGGTTTGAAGGTGAGGGCTGGCGGCGGGGTAGGATGCCCGTGCGCGGCGCGCGCTCCCCCGCCGCGTCGCGGCCGGACGCGGGCGGAGACACCGCTGGGGAGAGCGGACGTTTCATGCCTCGGGCGGGGTCGGTAGCCTTGAGGTGCGGGGCAAGCGTTCCGGGAAGTCGACTCGGAGAGGGGATGCGCCGAGCGGGCTCAAGTACGCGGCTTCGGCAAGACCCTGATGAGTGTGAGCGGGCGGAGGCGCTGCGGCGCGCGCTCCGTCGGAACCGTGGCAAGCGCAGACAGTAAACACCCGCGGGCGAAGCTTTGTCAACGATTTCCAACGCGGGGCGGGAGAACGGGCGGGCGGGGCGGAGACGACCGCGGCCGAAGCCGGCGGCTCACTTCTTCTCGCCGAGGTCGGCGCGCACCTTCTTCATGTCCTCCCAGACCTCGCGCTTCTTGGTCGGGTCGCGCAGGAGGTAGGCGGGGTTGAAGGTGGGCATCAGGCGCATGCCTTCGTAGTCGTGGAACTCGCCGCGGAGTTGGGAGATGGGTTTCTTGGTGCGGAGCAGGGCGCGCGTCGGCGTGTTGCCGAAGGAGATGACGACGCGGGGGCGGACGACGGCGAGCTCGCGGTGCAGGTAGGGCGTGAAGAAGGAGAGGACTTCGGCGTCGAGCTCGTCGCCGGTCGAGATCATCTTGACGGTGTTGGTGAGGTAGCAGTCGGCGCGCTGGAGTCCGATGCTGCCGAGGATGCGTTCGAGCATCTGCCCGGCCGGCCCCATGAAGGGCCGGCCCGAGTCTATGTCGGGCGGGCCGGGCGATTCGCCGACGACCGCCACGCGCGCGCCCCTCCGGCCTTCGCCGAAGATGAAGACGCGGTCTTTGTACCGCGGCAGGCTCTTCGCGCGGCGGAGCAGCTCGGCGTTGATCTCGTCGAGCGTCTCCTTCGGCTCCGCCGGCTCCCCGCTGAAGAGGCTGTCCTGCATCATAAAGCAGTAGACGGTAGACGGTAGACAGTAGACAGTAGAAAAGAGCTTCGGCGGCGAATCTTGAAGGTGTCGGAGTCAACGCCCGCGGCGCGCAGCGCCACTGACTACTGACTACTGACTACTGACTACTGACTACTTCCTTTCGTTGAGGTAGTCGCGCACCTTCTTCATGTCGTCCCAGACCTCGCGCTTCTTCGAGGGGTCGCGCAGGAGGTAAGCGGGGTGGAAGGTGGGCATGACCTTGATGCCTTTGTAGTCCTGAAACTTGCCGCGCACCTGCGTGATGCCGACTTTGGTGTCGAGCAGGTTATGCATCGCCGTGTTGCCGAGGACGACGATCACGTCGGGGCGGGCGATGGCGATTTCGCGCAGGAGGAAGGGCTTGCAGGTGCGCGCCTCTTCGGTGGTCGGCGTGCGGTTGCCGGGCGGGCGGCAGCGGTTGACGTTGCCGATCAGAACGTCGTCGCGCTTGAGGCCGATGGCCTCGATGATCTTGTTGAGGAGCTGGCCGGCGCGGCCGACGAAGGGGCGGCCGGAGGCGTCCTCGTCCGCGCCCGGCGCTTCGCCGACGAACATGAGGCGGCCCTGACGGTTGCCCTCGGTGTGGACGATGTTGGTGCGCCCCGCGTGGAGCGGGCAGCGCAGGCACTCGCCGATGTCTGCGCGGATGTCCTCGAAGGTCTCGCCGGGCCGGCCGAGGCTCAGTTCGTCCTTCGGCGTGATGTCGCCGAAGAGGGTTTCGCGCGGCGCGGGCGGGTCGGGTGAAGGCGTGCGGACGGGTTTTTTCGGCATCGCTGTCTGGTAAAGGACGTTCGGCGGATCGCTCTTGAGAGGGGGGGGCGGGTTGAACGCGCGCGGGGGCAGCGCGGGAGTTTTCGCGGGAGGCGGCGCGGGCCGCGCGGCGTTGGCGTTGCGCGCGAGCGCGG
>Ga0196962_10000439_pt1 | contig 17531 bp, 13 predicted proteins | sample S3v_20metaG_FD_183186 | JGI IMG/M metagenome (GOLD analysis project Ga0196962, IMG submission 183186) | Soil microbial communities from Anza Borrego desert, Southern California, United States - S3+v_20 | ecosystem: Environmental > Terrestrial > Soil > Desert | place: USA: California | collected... | reverse complement strand
TCGCCCGCGCGCCGAAGACGGTCGAGACCCACCTGTCCCCCATCCTCGCCAAGCTCGACGTCGCTCGCGCGCCGCCGTGGCGGCCAGGATCACGCCGCGGTCCCACGCCCCATGGCGGAACCCGGCGCCGCCTGCAGGCCGACGACGTCGAACGCCTGGACCGGCCGCGCCAGCCCGCGCAGGCCGAGCTCGCCGAGCGACCGGGCGATGACGATCGTCTCGCTCGCCGCGTGGATGCGCTGGCTGACGAGGATCTGCCCCGGCTCCGCCGCCTCCCCCAGGCGCTCGGCGAACACCGTCACCCGCCCGATGGCGGCGTAGTCGGAGCGGCCCTCGAAGCCGATCCGCCCGAGCGTCGCGTGGCCCTGGTCGATGCCGATCGCCGGATGCAGGTCGTAGCCCCGGCGGGTCCACTGCTCGGCCAGTTCCCAGACCCGGTTGCGGATCGCGACCGCCAGGCGGACGGCGCGCTCGGGGGCGTCAGGGCACGGCACCGGGTCGTTGAAGAACATCGTCAGGCGGCCGCCCGCGAAGCGGTCCAGCGTCCCCTCGAAGCGATGGATCTGCTCGCCCACGCCGGCGTGGTACTCCCGCAGCACCTGAATGACCTCCTCCGGCTCGACCGACTCGGCGAACCCCGTGAAGTCGCGCAGCTCGCAGGCCAGCATCGTGATCTCGGCCCGGTGGCTCTCCAGCGACGGTGCGTCGCCGGCCACCAGCTCGGCCACCTGCGGCGAGAGGAAGCGCCGCAGCTGGGCGGCCTGTGCCTCGATCGTGTCGTGGTAGCGCTTGATCCGCAGCAGCGACCGCACGCGGGCCAGCAGCTCGGCGTGGTCCAGCGGCTTGGCGACGAAGTCGTCGGCGCCGGCCTCGATCGCCTTCCGCTTCTCATGCTCGCCGCTGGCCGTCACCATCACCACCGGCAGGAAGCTCGTGCGCGGACCCGCGCGGAGGCGGCGGCAGACCTCGTAGCCGTCGATCCCGGGCAGCACGATGTCGAGCAGCACGAGGTCGACGCCCTCCAGGCGCTCGAGCGCCTCCTCCCCCGATGTCGCCGTGACCACGGCGTAGCCGCGCGGCCCGAGCACCGCCTGCAGCAGCCGCAGGTTCTGCGGCACGTCGTCGACGACCAGGACGGTCTCGGTCATCTCCCGATCGGCGCCTCGCCCTGGGCGGTGAGCGCGGCCACCGGGATGCCGGTCGTCGCCGCGTCGGCGCGCGGCCGGCCGAGCGCCTCGATGCCGTCGATGCCGGGAAGCCGGACGTCCATCACCGGAAGGGCTCCTTGGGGGACCGGTCGTCCGACAGCGACGCCCGCGTGCGGGTGGCGAGCGTCTCGATGGCATCCGCGACGTGGACGCGGTCGATGTGGTGGTCGCCGCGGTCCACTCGCAGTCTGTGCGCCTCGAGCAGCACCTCGGCGTGGGTGACCCCGTGCGGCGGCTCGAAGCGGTATGACGCGAGCTCGATGAGCAGGCCGAGCGGGTCCTCGAAGTAGATCGAGTCCATGAACCCGCGGTCCTTGACGCCGCTGTGGCCGATGCCGCGCTCGTCGAGCCGCTCGACCGCCTGATGGAAGGTGGCCTGCGAGAGCGCGAACGCGAGGTGGTGCACGCAGCCGGGGTCGGTCGCCGTCCGGGCCGGGTCGGGCTCGCGCTCCTCGCTGGTGAAGATCGTGATCAGGCGGCCGTCGCCGGGATCGAAGTAGAGGTGGCTCTCCGCCGCGTTGTCGAGGTTCGGCTGCTCGAAGACGAACGGCATGCCGAGCAAGCCCTCCCAGAAGTCGATCGACGTCTGGCGGTCGGCGCCGACGATGGTGATGTGGTGCACGCCCTGGGTCTGCAGCTTCCGCATCAGCGCTCCACGAGTCTCGACTTGTATTCGCTGCGCGCCAGCGTGCCGTGAGGGACGAGCTCGACGCGCGTCTGAACGACCAGGACGCTACGCAACCGCTCGCGGATGGCATCCGCCAGGCGCTCGTCCGGGTCCGCGCCGCGCGCGAGCTCGACGCTCACGGGCAGCGGCGGGTCCTGCTTGACTCCGCCGTCGCGGGGCCTGACGCGGATGTGGCCGCTGACGGCGGGGCCGAAGCCGCTCACGACATCGCGCACCGCCGACGGGAAGACGTTGACGCCGCGGACGATCAGCATGTCGTCGGTGCGGCCGATGCAGCGGATGCGCGGGCCGGTGCGGCCGCAGGGGCAGGGCGTGGTGCGGACCTCCACGTGGTCGCGCGTGCGGAAGCGCAGCAGCGGCGCGGCCCGGTGCCGCAGGTGGGTCAGGACCAGCTCGCCGGACGCGCCGTCCGTCATCTCGATCGCCTCGCCGGTCTCGTGGTCGATCAGCTCGGGATGGACGAACCCCTTGGCGCCGAGGTGCATCCCGTCCTGCTCCGCGCACTCGCCCCACAGCGAGACGCCGATGTCGCCGATGCCCATCGCCTCTGTGACGCGGGCGCCCCAGCCGGCCTCGAGCGCGGCGCGGAAGGCCGGCTCCCCGCCGCCGGGCTCACCGGCGACCAGCACGCGCTCCACGCTCGAGGCTGCGAGGTCGATGCCGCGCTCGGCCGCCCACTCGACCAGGTGGGCGGCGTAGGATGGCGTGAGGACGACCACCTCGGGGCGCAGGTTCTCGATCGCCTGCATGAGGCGCTCGGTGTTGCCGGTCCCGACGGGGATGTGGCAGAGCCCGAGCCGGTCGAAGCCGGCGAGCGCCGCGCCCGCCACGAACGGGCCGGCGTTGTAGGCGGAGACGATCCGCTGGCCGGCGGTGATCCCGGACGCGGCGTAGCTGCGGGCGGAGCCCGTGATCCAGTTCCCGAGGTCGCCGGCGGTCAGCGGGATGTAGCTGGGCGCGCCGGTCGTGCCGCTCGTCGAGTAGATGCGGACGATCTCGTGCGGCTCGGCGCACAGGTGGGCGCCGAACGGATTCTCGGGCCCGGCCGTGGCGCGCAGCTGCTGCTTGTCGGTGAGCGGCAGCTCGGCGATGTCGTCGAGCCCGCCGAGCCGCAGGTTCGCGAGCTTCTCCCGGTAGAACGGCGAGCGCGCGAGCAGATAGGCCAGCTGCTCGCGGTAGGCCTCCTCGTCGCTCATCGCTCGTACGCGATCGCGTCCTCGGCCGCCCCGGCCATGAGGAAGCCGACCGGCTGCCGCTGCTCCTCGGCCAGGTGCGCGAGCAGGCCGGCCGTGCGCGCGAGGATCGGCACGGCCTTGACGGTGGCGGCGGGGAACCCCAGGTCGAGCATGACGGCGGCGATCGGCATCGACACGTTCATGGTCAGCGGCCTTCCCCACACCTTCGCGACGGCGTCGCGGAAGGTTCGGGCGAGCGCCACGTGCGCGCCGCTCACGCCGCGCTCGTCCGCCACCTCGAGGATCCGCTCGGCGCGCGGGTCGAGCGGGCGGTGCACGGGATGGCCGAAGCCCGGCACGCGGCCGCCGGACGCCCGGATGCGCCGCGCGAGCTGCTCCGGGTCGCCGCCCGCGCGCGCCTCCTCGAGCAGCCGCGCGCAGGCCTCCGACGTGCCGAGGATCACCGGACCGCAGCCGAGGATGCCGGCGGCGACGGCGCCCTGGAGCGATCCCGGGTCGGCGGCCAGCGTCATCCGCGCGGCGACGTTGGTGGGCATCATCCCGTGCTCGGCGATCGCCACCAGCAGCAGATCGAGGAAGAACCGCTGGTCCGCCGTCGGCTCTTCGCCGGTGAGCAGGAGGTGGAAGTACTCCGTGAAGCTGAGCCGGCCCATCAGGTCGCCGGTGAGGTCGCGCCCGCGCACCTCGACCCGGTCCGCGTAGGCCTGGCTGACGTGGGTGACCGCCGCCCCGCGCTTACCGATCATCAGCGCGACGCTATGCGCCGCGCGCCGGACCGTCAAGGAGCGGCCCCGCGGGCCGATGCCGCAAGGGGTTCGTGGCCGGCGGACGTGCTCGGCGTCGACTTCGCCTCCGCCGAGCTCCGACGCCGCCTGGCGATGCAGATGTGCGCAGCGGCCGCTTCACGGGCGAGGATCGGCTCGGACGTGCGGTGCCGACAAACACGGGTGCTGCGAACGCCGAGCGAGAGCCCCCGTCTCGCCCCGAGGATCCGCTGCGGCCTGGTAGGTTCGCGCTCCCCGTGCCCACGCTTCGCGTGATGAGCTGGAACGTCGAGAGTCTCGGCTGGGCGAAGGCCGTCGCCGCCGGAGGCGGCGCCGGCAACGCGGAGATCGTCAACTTCATCGCGCGCACGATCGTCGCCGGGGGCGTGTCGATCGCTGGGATCATGGAGATCAAGTCCGGGATCGGCGCGACGCTCGCGCCGTGGCTGATCGCGAAGCTCAACAATCTCCCGGGGCAGCCGCCGGGGGCGTGGCGGGCCGCCGTCAGCCTGCGTCAGGACGGCGGAACCAAGGAGCAGTACATCGTCCTCTGGCGCGAGCAGGCGGGCGCGCTCACGCTCAACCCGGCCGCCCTGCCGGCGCCTGCGTATCTCGTCGGCGTCTTCGACCCCGCGGTGCTCGACGCCCTCCCGGCGCCCGCCGTCGACAAGGTGGCGCTGCTGAACGCGCTCACGAATCAGCAGTACGTCGTCCACGGGCAGTTCGGGCGCGGGCGCCGAACGCAGACGTTGCGGGTCAACGCCGCCAAGTGGGCCCAGATCGGCGCCGGCGCGCTCAACCTGGGCGTGGCGCTCACGCCCGCGCAGGACAGCTGGCTGAGGCAGCGGCTCCTGGCCTTCGACGTGTTCAGGTTCACGACGTACGAGTACCGCTCGCCGTTCGTCGTGTCCTTCCTGCTCGGCGCGGGCGCGGTGCCGCTGACCGTCGTCCTCTTCCACGCTCCCGGCCCGCAGGACGTCGGCACCGGCAGTGCGACGAATCTCATCGCCGAGACGGGCCCCGCCGCCGGCGCCGGCTGCCTCGTCGTGATGGGCGACTTCAACGTGACGGCCACGCGCAACGTCCCGGCCCGCGTGTGGACGCGCTTCGGCGAGGCGGTGCCGCGGGCCTGGGCGAGCGTGTACGCCCCCTTCGGCCCGGTCGGGGCGAACCCCCTGCTCGGGAACACGCAGACGACCCTCACGAACGCGTTCCGCCGCGACCAGACCGGCGTGCCGCCCGTGGCGCTCGCCCCCGTGGCGGTCCGAAAGAACGACTACGACAAGTTCTTCTTCCGTCCCGACGGGGGGATCACGGCCACCGCACAGGTGGGCGCGGTCGACCTCGTGGCGGCCACGTCCGGCAACCAGCCGGGTTTCGCGAACGCGCTGGGCACGTCGTCGCTCAAGCTGTTCCGCGGCCTGCGCGGCGCGGCGTGGGTCAACAAGCGGATCGCCGAGCTCAACAGGGCGGCGCCCAAGGCCGCCGCCGAGGCCACCGCGGCGACGGCGCGGGTGACCAAAGCGCAGGCGCAGGTGACCGCGGCCGGAGGACCGCTCGCCGCGCCCCAGGCGATGGTGGCCCGCCTGGCCACCGCGCAGAACGAGCTGCTGTCAGCGCAGCGCTGGCAAGCCGAGATCGCCGAGGGCCAGACGGCGCTCGCCGAGCTCAGCGCGCTTGTCGCCGGCGCCCAGACGTGGCCGCCGGGCGTCGGCACCGCGGCCGCGGTCTACCGCTACGGCGTCAGCGACCACCTTCCGATCTCGATGCAGCTCCAGTTCCCGTGACGACCGGCGACCTGCTCGCCCGGCTCGAGGCCACGCTGCCGTCGCTCACGTTCACCGACGTGGACCCGAGCTACGGCGCCCGCCTCGACGCCTGCGGCGTGCCGAGAACCCTGCGCTTCGAGGAGAACCCGTCGATCGCGTCGACCACCGCTTCGGTCACGCTCTCGGGAACGCTCGCCGGCGCCGGCGTGCTGGGCTCGACCCAGGCCGAGATCGTCTTCACGCTCGACGGGACGAGCTACGACCTCCGGCTCACACTCTGGCTGGAGCCGACATGGAGCTTCGGGCAGGCCTTCCCGCCGCTGCAGGGCGGAGCGCTCGACGGGCTGCGCCTGCTCGGGACGCCGCCGGCCGCGCTCGTCGTCGCGTCGGCGGCCACCACCGATCCGCGGAACCCGAGCGTGCCGCTGGACGAGGGCATGACCTTCCTCGGCAACTTCGACGCGAGCTCGCCGGCCCTGGCGTCCTTCGCCTGGCTCGCGGCCGGCGACGGAATCGCCAGCGACCACGAGATCGTCTACGACGCCGCGCGCGGCCGGCTCCAGATGCAGCTGCCGATCGCCGCCGCCGCCAACACCCTTCCGGGAACGAGCGCGGAGCTGAGCCTTCAGCTGTCCGCCTACAGCGGCCTCGACCCGGCCTTCCAGCTCCCGGCCGCGGGCATCCTCTTCGAGGGCTCGCTGCAGTTCGGCGACGAGATCGGCCTCGCCGCGCTGCTGAGCGACCAGGCGCCGGGACTGCTCGAACTGACGCTGACCAGCGGCGCCTTCGCGCTGCCGGACGCCGCGACCGTCGCGCGCTACTTCGGCAGCGGCGAGGACGTCGCCGCCTCGCTCCCGCACGGGACCGGCAGCCTCGCGCAGGTCAAGAACGTCACCTTCGGGATCGGGCTCGCGAGCCGCACGCTCGAGTACGCCTCGCTGCTCGTCGGCGTCGGCGACAGCTACGCGTGGGCGATCGGCGGCGGGCTCTCGGTCACCGGGCCCACGTTCGCCTTCCTCGCCTTCGACCCGCTCGGCGACGATCCCGTCTACCAGGTGTCGTTCAGCGCCACGCTGCTGTTCGGCGGGCTCGCGCGGGTGCTCGTCGCGGGCCAGACGGGCACCAGCGGGCCGACGGTGATCAGCGGCCGGCTCGACGACAGCGTCGACCCGCCGGACGTGACCGCGCTCGTCGAGAGCGTCTTCGGCCGCACCAACGACCTGCCGGTGGGCGAGCTCGAGCTGGTCGACCTCTCCTTCGAGGCCGACTTGGCCGACAGCGCGTACGCGGGCGCGATCGAGATCGCCGGCAACTGGACCTTCTCGTTCGGCTGGGACGCCGAGCTCGCGCTGCGCGACCTGAGGATCGCGTTCGCCTCGGACCAGGGCGCGCTGTCGGGCTCGCTGCTGGCGGCACTGGCCCTCGGCGGCGCCGACTTCGCGGTGTCGCTGACGATGACCGAGGACAGCACGACGTTCCACGGCGAGTGGAGCGCGGACCCGGCCTCGCCCGGCACGCTCACCTACCAGGACATCGCGCTCGCGCTCGGGATGTACTGGCTGCCGGACCTGCCGCACGGCCTCGACCTGAGCCTCGCCTCGGCCGCGTTCACGCTCGACTCTCTCGCGGAGGCGCCGAGCTTCGTCTTCCGGCTGGAGACAAGCGCGCTGGGGAGCGGCGCGCTGATCGCCGGCAAGGACGCCGCCGGCAACTGGGGCTTCATCTTCGGCGCGCAGCCGCGGATCCCGTTCGCGCTCGACGTGGGCGACGTGGCGCCATTGGGCGGGATCGTCCCGCCGGGCTCGGCGACGATCGCGATCGAGCGGCTGCAGGTGGTCGCCGCCAGCGAGGCGCTGCCGCCGGTCCCGCAGGACGCGGCGGTGCAGGCGCTGCTCGGCGACGACCCGCGCAGCGGACTCGCCCTCGCCGTCACGCTCAAGATCGGCGCGAGCTACACCGAGGAGCTCGCGGTGCGCCTCGGCGGACCGGACGACCGTTCGGCGGCGGACGCCCCACCGCCCGGCGTCAGCCTTCCGGCGACCCGGACCGACCCCGCGCAGCCCGCGCCGCAGGCGGCGACCGCGAACGTCCAGCGCGCTTTCGGGCCGCTGCAGGTCAACCGCGTCGACTTCAGGATGTCGTCGACGCTCGAGCTGGCGCTGAGCATCGACGCCGCGGTGACGATCGGCGGGCTGCGGCTCGGGCTCGCCGGCCTGGAGGCGCGCGTGCCGCTCTCCGAGCCCTACACGCCCCGGTTCCGGCTCGACGGGCTCGAAGTGATCTACAGCGGCGGGGGCCTGACCATCGGCGGAGGCCTCGCGCGCGTGCCCGGCCGCATGCCGGAGACGTGGGCCGGCCGGCTGACGCTGTCGTACGGGCGCTTCGGCGCGGCCGCGGCCGGGTCCTATACGACGGTCGACGGCCGGCCCTCGCTGTTCGCGTTCGTCTGGATCGACTACCCGCTCGGCGGCCCGCCGGCCTTCTTCGTGACGGGCCTGGCGGGCGGCTTCGGCTTCAACCAGCGCCTGCTGCTGCCGACGGTCTCCGAGGTCGCCGACTACCCGCTCGTCAAGGGCGCGGCGGGCGGGAGCGAGGCCGACACCCTCGGGGCGCTGATGAACCTGACGCTGCCGGCCGAGGGCCAGAACTGGCTCGCCGCGGGCGTGCGCTTCACGTCGTTCGGCATGGTCGACTCGTCCGTGCTCGTCACGATGTCGTTCGGCACGCACGTCGAGTTCGCGCTGCTGGGCCGCTCGACCGTCACCGTGCCGGCGCCGGTCCCCGGGCGCCAGGTTCCGACCGTCGCCCAGGCCACGATCGTCGTGCTCGCGCGCTTCGACCCGGACGTCGGCCTGCTCGCGATCGACGCGCAGCTGAGCCCGCCGTCGTACGTGCTGAGCCGCGACGCGATGCTCAGCGGCGGGCTCGCCTTCTACACATGGTTCGCGCCGAGCCCGCAGCGCCGCGCCAACGTCGATCTGCCCGACCGGCTGGCGGGCGACTTCGTGCTCACGCTCGGCGGCTACCACCCGCGCTTCAACAAGCCCGCGCACTACCCGCCCGTCCCGCGGCTCGCGCTCAACTGGCAGCTCGACGGGCTGACGCTCAAGGGCGAGCTCTACTTCGCCCTCACGCCCGCGGTGCTGATGCTCGGCGGCAAGCTCGACGCCAACTGGAGCAAGGGCGACCTCGCCGCCTGGTTCAGCAGCGAGGTCGACTTCCTCGTGCGCTTCCAGCCGTTCGCCTACAGCGCTGACATGAAGGTCTCGATCGGCGCCTCCTACAAGGCCAACCTGTGGCTCACGACGAAGAAGGTCACCGTCCACGTCGGCGTGACCTTGAGCCTGTGGGGACCGCCGTTCGGCGGCCGCGCGTACGTGGACCTGAAGGTGATCTCGTTCACGATCGCCTTCGGCGCACGCCCGCCGGTCCCGCCCAAGGGGCTGCTCTGGCCCGACTTCCGCAACGCCTTCCTCCCGCCCGTGACCAAGGCCGGCTTGCCGGCGTCGATCACCGTGCCGGGCTTCGGCGCGCCCGTCTATCCGACGGACAGCGTCATCACCATCGGCGTCCCAGCAGGGCTGCGCAGCGGCGCACCCGGGGCCGCGCAGATCGTCGACCCGGCTCGGCTGCGGCTCGCCGTCGCGCTGCTGATCCCGTCCACGACCGCGACGTTCGCCGGCAGGGCGATCCCGGGGACGTGGAACGCGGCCTTCGGCATCGGGCCCGTGGGCGTGGCGCGCGGCGGGTCGACGGTCGCGACCACGATCACGGTCCAGCGCGACGGCCAGGCCGACACGCAGTCCTGGCTTCCCGCGGCGGTGACGGGCAACGTGCCGGCTGCCCTGTGGCTGAACACGACGGCCACGCTGGGCGGCGACCAGCTCGTCCGCGGCGTGCTCACCGGCGTGACGCTGGCGCCCTCGCCGAGCGCGCCCCCGACGACGGTCACCGTGGCGGTCGAGAAGCTCACTGCAGGCGCCGCCGCCCCGGCGCAGCGCCCATTCGCCTGGTCGGCCGCGGTGGCGCCCTCGACCGACGGCTTCGCGACGGACGATCCCATCCAGACGCTCCAGCAGACGCTGACCGACCCCACCGTGGCCGCGACACGGGCCGACATCCTGTCCGCCCTCTCCGGCCAGGGCCTCACGACCGCCGACAGCGTCGACGTCGCCGGCTTCGCGGCCGCCGCCGAGCAGCTGCTCAGCGCGCCGCCGGAGCTGCGGCTGCTCGGCGAGCAAGGAGCCGCGACGTGAGCACGATCACCTTCGGGGACCATGTGACGCCGCCGCTGGGCGCGGGCGACTACACGGTCACGGTCACGCAGACGCTCACGATCGGCACCCCCACCGAGGGCTACCGGGCCGTGCAGGACCTCACGGTCCTCGGCCCGCGCTACGCGCTCGCCCCCGGCACGGTCGGCACGCTGTTCCCGCCGACCGGCAGCCAGGGTGACTTCGCGAACGTGCTCCCGCACGTCGTGCTCAGCGAGCCGTCGCTGCCGTGGCAGCGCTCGCCGGGCGGCAGCATCCCCGGCCCGCCGCCGAGCTGGCTCGCCGTGCTCGTCTTCGACGCCGCCGACCCGCCGCCGCGACCGTTCGCGATCCCGCAGGCGCAGCTCGCGGGCGGCGCGCCGGTCTTCGCCCCGCCGCGCGTGGCGGAGCAGGGCGAGAACCCAGCCGACCCCGTCACCGTGATCGACGTCCCGCTGCCGCTGTTCATGGCGATCGCCCCCGCTGCCGCCGATCTCCCGTGGCTCGCTCACGTACGCCACGCGGACGTGACCGCCAAGGCGACGGACGGCGACAGCCCGGCGGCAAGCGACTACGCCGTCGTGCTCGCCAACCGCCTGCCCGCGCCCGGCACGGTCAGCACCGCCCACCTCGTCTCGCTCGAGGGCCTCGGCCCCTACCTGGCCGGCGGCGGCACCGCCATCCCCGCTCAGTTCGCGGCGGTGCGAGTGCCAACGCTCGCGAGCTGGAGCTTCGGCACCGAGAGCGACGAGGAGACCTTCGCGGGCGCCCTGCAGGCCGTCGACGCGGGGCCGCTCCAACGCCGGTTCGTCACCACCGCCGCCGCCGGCTCGGAGGGCGCGCGGAGCGCGGTCCAGAGCGCGTTCGGGATGGGGTACCTCCCGTTCGACCATGCCCTGCGCGACGGCGCCGCGACGGTGTCCTGGTACCGAGGGCCGCTGCTGCCGATCGCCGGCGGCGCCCCGCCTGCGCCGCCGTTCGCCGACGCCGATCAGCTCCTGCGCTACGACCCGACCAGCGGCATGCTCGACGTCAGCTACAGCGCCGCCTGGACGCTCGGGCGCCTGCTCGCCCTGCACGACAACGCGTTCGCGACCGCGCTGTACCGCTGGAAGCTGACCCAGACGCACGCGGCGGTCGCCGCGCTGGAGCAGCAGGTCCTCGACGACCTGCTCGCGGGCGACTCGGCCATCAACCAGGTGACGCGCGCCGTCCGGGCGCTCGTGACCCCGGCGCTGGACTCGCTCGGCTGATGCCCCGGCAGCTCGACTCGATCCAGCCCGCCGCCGCGACCGTCGCCGCCGATGCCGAGCCGCTGCCGGACCAGCAGCAGATCGTCGAGTGGCTCGCGCGGCTCGGACTGCTCAACGGCGTCCCCTTCAACTACCTCGTGCCCGACGAGTCGATGCTGCCGACCGAGTCGATCCGGTTCTTCCAGGTCGACGCCGCCTGGCTCGTGGCGCTGCTCGACGGCGCCTTCAGCCTCGGCTTCGCCGGCGTCACCGAGGCCACCGCCGAGGCCGCGCGCCCGGGCCTGATGGACGCCGCCCGGACGCGCTCGCGGGAGCTGCGGGCCGGCATCGTGGGCGCCGAGGCGCCGGGCGACGGCGAGCCGCAGCCCATGAGCGGCTTCCTCCTGCGCTCGTTCGTGGTCGCCGGCTGGCCGGGGCTCGAGGTGGGCGGCTTCTCCGACGCCGCCGGGCAGCACGCGCTGACGCTGCTGCGCATGGAGCGCCTCGGCACGTCCGTGCTGCTGTGCCTGTTCGCGGGCGTTCTCGCGCGAGCGGACCTGACCGAGCCGGCGGAGGGCCTGCGCTCCGGCGTCGACGGCACGGCGAACTGGACGAAGGGGCTGCGCTATGCGACGGCGACGGGCGGTCACGCGATCGGCGACCCGGTCGGAGGGACGCCGGTCGCCGTGCCGGTGCGCTCCGGGCGCGTGCTCGACATGGCCGGCCTCGCGAGAACGATGGCGCAGACCATCACGCCGTTCACGCCCGCCCAGTTCGCGGTCGAGCTGTGCCAGGGCGCCGCGACCGTGAGCTTCGTCGCCGGGGCCACCGGATGACCGATCCGAGCGTCTGGCTCGTCGTCCCGATCGACGTCGAGGCACTGTGCGTGGGCGGGCCCGACACCGACACGCAGGGCGGGCCGCCGCCGACCGTCGGGCCGCTCGCCGACTTCTCGCAGCTCGCCGACGAGCCGTACGTGGGCCGAGCCGTGGCGGCGCCGCCGCTCGCCGGCGAGCAGCCGCTCGCGGAGGGGATCCACGTGCACTGGGCGCTCCCGGACGCCCTCACCCAGGGCCTCCAGGATGAGACCGGCGTGGTCGACTTCCCGGCCGTGCCGAACCGCTGGCTCGTGACGCGCATCCTCGTGCCCGCGTCGGGGCCCCCGCCCGCGCCGGCGTCCTGGGTCGTGGAGAGCGACCGGCTCTCCACGACGCCGCAGCGGGGCATCGTGCAGTCCACCGTGCCGGCCGCGCCAGGCGCTCCGGCACCCAGCTTCCGCTACATCGGCACGGTCACGCCGCTGGCCGAGTGGAGCGAGCAGCCCGGGGCCGAGCGGCTGACGCCGCTGACCGCCGTCGGCTACGGCGAGCCGACGTTCGCGGCCTTCTATCCGGCCTGCTCGGCCGTCTTCGGCTTCCACGACGCGCTCACCGACGTGCCCGAGGCGACGCTGCAGGGCTGCACGATCGCCTATCACGTCGCCGGCTGGTATGCGGCCGGCGACCCGCTGGCCGACGCGGCGCTCGACCCGGCGAACAACCCGTACGCGTGGCGGTTCGACGCCGGCCCGCCGCCGAACCGCACGCTCTGCGGCGGGATCGTCCACGGCATCGCCTTCGACCCGTCGCAGAGCTACCTGGGCGACGACATCCCGGTCCCGAGGCTCGCCCTCGGCGGTTCGACGGCCGAGGCGCTGTCGGCCCTGCTCGCCAACGAGCTTCCGGGCCTCGACAACGCTGAGGCGCTGCTCAACGCGCTGCAGTTCGGCCTGCTCGGCCGCGACCACCAGATCGGCGCGCTCGAGCGCTTCGAGGAGGCCGTGCACGCGGCCGGGTTCGACAGCTTCCCGGGCGGCCGGCTGTGGACGATCCGCGCGGCCGACGAGGGCGAGGAGCTGACCCTCCCGGACCAGCTGGCCACGCCGCTCGACGAGCTCAACGCCCAGCAGGCGGCCTACGACGCGGCCGCGCTCGAGCTGGCGGGCATGCGCCGGCAGCTCTTCCTCGACTGGTGCAAGTTCCTGCAACTGACGGGCGCGCCGGGCTATCAGGCGGGCGACTCGGGGGCCGCGGCCGCCTATCTGCAACAGCAGGCGACCGCGATCGGCAACGCCGCCGGCGCGCTCACGGACGCCGCGAGCGCGCTCGACGGCGCGTCGCGCGCGCTTGCGGGGATGCTCGAGGAGTCGATGACGTTGACGCCCGAGCCGCTCGCGCCGCGCTACTACGCCGCTTCCGACCCGGTGCTGGTACTGCACGGCGAGGCGGCGCAACCGGCCTTCCGCTACGGCGGCGACGGCCTCGGGAACCCGCAAGGTTACCTCGCCTGCCGGCGCGACAGCGAGCTGGTGACCAGCATCGAGCTGCACGCGGGCGCGGTGGGCGGCAGCAACGACGTGAGGCTCGCGGCAAGCGCGCTGCCGGGGCTCGGCGCCCAGCCGGCCGACGCGCCAGTCACCGTGCTGACCGCGGCGCTCCGCGACGCGATCTTCCTCTCGCCGCCGCTGCAGCCGATCGTGGCCGCCGCGATCGCCGCCCAGGGCGGCGGCGCCAACCCGGCGAGCCTGGACCTCGCGGGCACCATCAGCGTCCTGCAGGCCGCCGCGACGGCGTTCCTGGACAACTCCACGCCGGCCGTGGAGACGATCGCCGGCCTGCCTCCGGACGGGCTGGCGCTCAAGCAGTGGACTGGCACGCCGTGGCTGCCGATCATGGTCCAGTGGGAGGTGCAGCTCGCCCCGCTGGTCGAGAGCGGCGACTACCCGCCCGGCGTGCTGTTCAACCTCTTCGGGCTCCACGCGGACAGCATCGACCTCGAGTGCACGACGGCGCCGGCCACGACGCCGCGGACGCTCTACGGGAGCGCGATCCTCACCCCCGACGCCGTCGCCGACCTCACGAACGAGATCCAGCAGTACGTCGCCGCGACCGGCGCCGACGACCCCGACCTCGACGACGTCGTCACGCAGCTCACCTCGCTGCCCCTGCTCTCGCAGGCGCTGAGCGGGCTCACCGACGCGCTCCTGGCGCTGGATCCCGGGATCCAGCTCCCGGTGGCCGACCCGGCCGGCGGGGAGGAGGCGCTCGTCGCCGCGGTGGCCGCGGCGGTCGCAGGCGAGAATGCCGTCGGGGCGCTGCCGGACAACCCGCTCACCCCGCTGCGCGGCGGGTCGTTGACGATCGTCAAGCTGCGGCTCGTGGACGCGTTCGGGCGCGTCAAGGACTTCGCGGCGCCCACCCCCGTCGTCGCCGCGGGGCTCACGCCTCCGGGTACCGCGGCGGCCGGGACCGCGTTCCTGCCGCCGCGGATCGCGAGCCCGGCGCGGCTGCTGTTCCGCTGGCGCGCGGCGATCGACGACGGCATCGAGATGAACAGCCATCCGGCCACGTCGCCCGTGATCGGCTGGGTCGTGCCCGACTACCTCGACAACAGCATCGCGGTCTATGACCCGGACGGCAATGCGGTCGCGTCGTTCGGGCTCTCCGCCGACCGCCGGTCCGTGCTCTTCACGCCCGCGCCCGGCGGCGAGTTCGGCCCGACGGCCACGCCCGCCGACGTCTTCTCCGAGCAGCAGGACCACCTGCGCGAGTTCGGGCTCGGCCTCTACGACGACGGCGAGTCGGCGCGCCTGGCGGGCTTCTTCGACAGCGTGCGCGCTGCACTCGCGCTCTCGCTGCCGGCCTCATTCAAGGAGGACGCCGGCACGGCGCTGCTGCTCGGCCAGCCGCTCGTGCTCGCCCGCGCGAGCGTCAAGCTCGAGCTCGCCGGCCCGCTCCCGCGCGACCAGTCGTGGTCCGCCTTCCTGGCCGCGATCCGCAACGGCACGGCGCCGTCGACACGGGAGCTCGAGTCCGTCCTCTTCCCCGTGGTCCTCGGGTCGCTCGCCCAGCTCGACGACACGCTGATCGGCTACTGGATCCAGGACCCCGACGGCACCACGGACTACGGCAAGTTCGATTCGCCGAGCGCGCAGGCGGTCCCTCTCTTCTGCTCGCTCGGCGACGACGGCGGCGAGACGGTGACGCTGCTGCTCGACCCGCGCGGGTCCGTGCACGCGACCACGGGCGTCGTGCCGGTCAAGTCGATCTCGATTCCGCCCGACCAGTTCGCCGGGGCGCTCGAGCGGATCGCGGTCACGCTCGCGACGCGCCCGCTGCTCGCGGGCTCGGTTCCCACGCTGCCGCTGCCGGGCGTCGTCGACGGCGACTGGTCGTGGGTCGCCGCGACGAGGGCGGGCTGGGCCGCGCAGGGCGTGGCCGACGCGCCGCTCGAGGCGACGCTCGATCAGGCGCCGCAGCGGTTGGTGGAGGGGTGGTTGCGGCTGAACCTGCCCGCGACGGACGACGAGTGACTCGGTGTCCGCGCAGTCGAGCTCGCCATCCTCGCCCGGGAGCCGCCGGACCGGGAGCTCGTCTGCCCCCGGCGTGAAGATCGGCCAAGACACCGTCGTCGGCGCAGGCGCGCGCCAAGCTGCCCGAACGCAGGTGCGAACGCGCCCGCCGGGCCTACTGTCAGTCCGCCATGAGGCGGACGATCGCGGCGCGCGGCGGTGTGAACACGTCCAGGGCCTCGCAGCCCTGCGGGCCCGCGAAACCTCCGTGCTCGACGTTCGGTGGGATCGCCACGCAGTCCCCGGAGTGCATGACCCGGGTCTCTCCCCCGACGGTGAACGTGAGCTCCCCGGAGAGGACGATCGCGATCTGCTGCTCGGCGTGGTGGTGTGCCGGCGCGACCGCATCGGGCTCGAAGGTCACGAAGTTCGTCATCACCGTGTCGGTGGTCACCGGGCGGAACTCGAGGCCCGGGACGACGACCAGCGGGTCGAGGTCCTCGACGCGGACGAAACGGGCGGGCGCGTCGGAGGCCTCGCCTGAATGGTCGAAGTACGGCTGCTCGTCCACGCGCCCTATCCGAGGACCCGGCCGAGGAACTCCAACTGCCCGGCCGGTGCGCGCAGCCCGTCGGTGACCGCGCCGCCGATCAGCACGAACACCATCCGCATGGCGCGACGCTCATCGGTCGGTAAGCGTACCGGCTCGACCTCGGGTCCACCCCCGTGACCCGCCTCCTTCAGCGGCGTCGCCGCCGAGCCGTGAGATGAACCGCACTCGAAGCTGTAGCGGAGCCTCGGCCCGGCCGCCGCGCGACGATCCCGCCGGGTCGATGCGGGCCCATGCGCGCTATGCCGGCCGGTCGCCCTCCGTGATGAAGCGCTCGATCTCGCGCGACCACTCGGGATGCATGGTCACCGTGATGTGGCCGCGACGCTCGAACACGCGCAAGCGGCTGCCGGGGATCAACCGCGCCGTCTCGGCGAAGAGCTCGCGGCCGTAGAAGCGATCCGCGCTGCCCGCGAGGATCAGCGTGCGTGCTTGGATCGGGTTCCGGCACGTCGCCAGATCGAAGGCATCCTCCGCCTCGATCGTCGTCGCCATGTCGGCCAGGTCATCGCCGCCGGCAAGCAGGCGCGGACCGGCGAGCCACGCGAGCGACGCGGCGGCGATCTGCCCGCGCCGAGGCGGAACGATGCCCGCCATCATCACGGCGAGCGCCTGCCGGGAAGCGCCGCGCCGTATGCGGGCGGCGACTCGGCGCTGCAGGGCTCGCCCTTCCGGCCCGAGCCGGCAGGCGGTGCTGAGCAGCACGAGGCGATCGACGACGTCGGGATGGTCGGCGGCCAGCTGCTGGGCGATGCTGCCGCCGGTCGAGATACCGGCGACGTCGACCGGCCCGCCGCCCAACGAGCGGATCGCGTCGGCGTGCTCCTCCGCCAGCCCGCCCATCGACATCCCGCGCGGCAGCCCGCTTCTGCGGTTGACGAAGATCACCCGCCGCCGCTTGGCGAACGGCCGCAGCAACGGGGCGTTCATTCGCTCGGTGCCGGGCGCCTCCACCCCTGTCTCCGGAGAGAGACCTGCGACGAACAGCATCGGAGCGCCGCTTCCCACCCCAAGGTAGGGAAGGCGACCGATGACGCCGCGTTCCGCTGTCACCCGCCCATCATGCCTGACCGCCTCCATCCGGCGTTGGCGCCCGACAGATGCTCGGTGCCGCTCGGGGAGGCGGGCGTCATCGCGATCATGCGACGCGGAGCCGCGTGCTCGGGTGGTTCAGAGCAGTCCGGGCCAGTCGTGGGCGTGGGCGCGCCAGGCGTCGCTCCAGCGCGCGAGGTCAGCCGACGGCAGGGGACCACGCTCGACCGCCGCGGCGGCAGCCCGGATGTGCTCGACCGAGGCGGTTCCCACGATGGCCGTCGAGACGTTCGGCGCGTGCGCGCTGAACCGGATGGCGGTGTCCGCCCAGTCGCCGTCGTCCGGCTCGAGGCCGAGCGCGCGCAGCCGCTCCCAGTAGGCCTCGGCATAGTGCCCCGCCGGCCGCTCGGCGAAGCGCCACGGCGCGTTGGCGAGGGGACGCTTGGCAA
>Ga0196962_10000438_pt1 | contig 17541 bp, 17 predicted proteins | sample S3v_20metaG_FD_183186 | JGI IMG/M metagenome (GOLD analysis project Ga0196962, IMG submission 183186) | Soil microbial communities from Anza Borrego desert, Southern California, United States - S3+v_20 | ecosystem: Environmental > Terrestrial > Soil > Desert | place: USA: California | collected... | reverse complement strand
CGGGTGGATAATTTTCGATGTAATGGTTCAGACCAGCCAGATTCAGGATGGCGTTGAGTCCATTGCGACCCATCACCTCTTCCAGCGATTTGATAATGATCAATCCGAATTTATTCGGGTAATATAGACCAGTCTTTTGAACAGGGCTCATAGCATGACTCCACTAAATCAGTTTCGACAGATCTTCGGCAGCGCGACGCATGTCCAAAAGGATCAGGCCCAGTTTTGCCTGTTCACGCGCAAGTGCAGTAAGCACGGCCTCTTCCCCCACCGACATTAAAACAACGTAGCCTTTTTCCCCCTTTACGTAAACCTGCTCGAGGGAACCACGCCCCAACTCAGTGGCAATTCGCTCGCCCAGGGAAAGCATAGCAGCAGACATGGCAGAGACACGATCTTCTTCGACACCCTGAGGTAACGCGGAAGCAATGCTTAGACCATCCACACTGACGACGGCTGAGGCTTCAATATCCGGCGATGAAGCTTGAAGTTCGCGAAGACGGTCCACCATTTGTTGTGTGCGTGACTTTGACAAGACAACCCTCCCACGTGGAGATCATGAAGCCAACTTGCCAGCCAAGTGCGTATAATTTTTGGCTTGCAGATAATTTAGCATAGTGGAGGAAAAGTGTCAAGCCAGCCTGTCTTTTGGAAACGTTTCGCCAGCAACTGTACTGCTGGCGGGCGGCAGTGCAACTGCCGCCATATCTTGGGGTCTTAAGCCAAACTTCCTCATGCTATAATCGCCAGACTATTAAAAAAGCCTATGACCAAAACTATTAAGCTTCTGACGTTTATTTTTCTGCTCAGCCTGCTGCCGCCAGCTAACGCATATGCCCAGGAGACGACTCCGGGCGAAGAACCCGCAAGCGGCGCTGTGGTGTGTTCTCCAGATGTCTATCTGGCTCCTCCAGGCGATTGCCTGCCCCTGGGACCCTCCACATACATCACGGAGATGGCTCAACTGGGATTGACCTTTCCACAGCGAGCATTACCCGCCCTTAAGCCGGATCCCGCCCTAACGCAGCTCCCCTACCTTTACTTCAGATTGGACGAAGACATTGTTCCCATTTTAAGCGGGCCGGGGGGTGGAGAATCCGGGCAAGCCTTTCAGCCAGGGTTTGTTTATGTATCTTATATTGACCGTGTGGAGTCGAATGGGGTCTTTTATATGCTTCAAAACGGCGGTTGGATTCCAGGAAAAGGCTCGCGCATCGGTGAGTACTCGCGTTTTCAAGGACTTCAGTTCCGAAAGACGCCAGCGAATGCATTTGCCTGGCCTCTGCCATTTTACACAGACAGCATTCCCGTCTACAGGGCGCCGAGCTATAGCGCTCCGTTGACAGATCGAGTCATTTATCCCTATGCAGAGGTTGTACAAGTGTACACGACACAGAGTGCAGAGGGGGTCGAGTGGAATATGATCGGCCCCGATCAGTGGGTTGAGGCGCGCATCTTTGCAACGGTCACGCCAAACCTGGTCCCTCCCGAGGGCGTCACCACGGGGCGCTGGATCGATGTAAATCTGGCAGAACAGACACTTGCCGTCTATGACAATTACCAACTGGTCTTTGCCACAGTCATCGCTAGCGGACTGGAACCGTTTTGGACGCGTCCCGGCTTGTTCCAGATCTTTCAAAAGAAAGAAACCGAGACGATGCGCAACAACGACCCAACGGACTATTACTACCTGGATAACGTCCCCTGGACGATGTATTTTGACGGAGCCCGCGCGTTGCACGGTGCCTACTGGCGCACTCGCTTTGGTTATCCACAGTCGCATGGTTGCGTGAATCTATCTGTCGGGGATGCACACTGGTTGTTTAATTGGGCGCATGAAGGAGATTACGTTTGGGTTCATGACCCCACCGGTCTCACGCCGACCGATCCGGCATTGTATCCGAGCTGGGCATATTGACATTGGTTCCTGCGCATGGTAAACTACTGCCCGCTTGTTAGGAAGTAAATGGTCCCGTGGTGTAGCGGCCTAACATGCGGCCCTGTCAAGGCCGAGATCGCGGGTTCGAATCCCGTCGGGACCGCCAGGAGAGACAACTTGATGAGATTTCATCAAGTTGTTTTGTTTTAATACCCAGGTGAGTCAAAATCATCGTTCCCCTATAATGTGTCTATTAAATCTATACTACAAAACTTTAGACATCGTCCATCACTCCAGATACCGATCAATAAAATTTAATGCCTTCTCCTAATTAAATGAAGTCGCAAAATCTCATTGTTAATAGGAAAGGCCATATACGGTTACCCTGTCTCGCTTTCCCTTGATCTGAACGTCCATCAGCGACCTGGCGCCGACGTCCGAAACTTCATTGAGCGCCCGATAGGTTTCGTCGCTAACAAGAATGGGAAAGCCGGTATCCTTCGTCTTGTCCTCCAGCCTGGCGGCCAGATTGACGGCATCCCCCATCACCGTGTATTCGATACGCTCTTTGCCACCGACATTGCCGGCAATGACTGGACCAGTGGCAATACCAATCCCTGACTCGAGGGTTGGTAGGCGGGCGACGGTTTCCTCCTGATTGAAAGCTGCCAATGCCTGGCGCATCTCAATGGCCGTCCTCACTGCTCGATCTGCATGATCGCTCATGGGATTGAGAGGCGTGCCAAAGACCGCCAGGATAGAGTCTCCTCCAAAGCGAGTGACCACGCCCCCATGATTAACGATGACAGACACCATGGCGGTCATGTAGCGGTTAATCAGTTCAACCAGCCGTCTGGGCTGCATTTGTTCGCTGAGAGTTGTAAAGTCACGGATATCCGAGAACATCACCGAGCAGTTGACTAGCTCTCCACCTAGACCGGCCCCGGTTTCCACAGCCGCTTGAGCCACTTCAGAACTGACGTAAAGGCCAAATAACTCCCGCAATCGCTCCCCCTGTCGCAACCCGTCTGTCATCGAGTTAAACCGCTCGCTCAGGTATCCCAACTCGTCGTTGGTGGTCACCACAATCCTGGTATTAAGCTCGTTCTTTTCCACGCGACCCATTGCCTCTTGCAAAACCTGCAGTGGCCCCACGATGGCGCGGGCGACGAGTACGGCCGTGATCACACCGGCGACTAGGCCGACTGCAAGGATGAATAACTGCACAAGGATGAGATTTTCCAGAATTGCCGCGGGGTTCTCGGCATCAAGCAAGGCGCGGGTGCGTACCGCCGACAGGATGACGAGCAAGATTGGCGTAAGCCCGCCAATCAGGAGGAAGGCCAGCAACAAGCGCCTCCGTACCCATAGTCGAAAGGCGGGGACAACGCTCAGATGCCCTTCGGGGAAAAAGGTGGGTACCTGTTGACGCCAGATCAGATCTGTGCCAAAGTAAACGACGGTCGTCGTGACGGCGCCGCTTATGGCTATGCCAACGAAGTTGCCCGGACTATCGTACAAGATGGAGAAAAATATGGCCACCAACAGCCCGGTCGCGGCCACGAGTAAAGCGACAATGAGGGGCCAAATCAGTACCAAACGGGCGACACTCGACGGCAATTCTGTAGAGGGCGTGCCAGCCTCAATTAACCGCAGCCAATTCTGGATTGGTCGCCCTAGCCGGCTGATTATCGCGAAAGCCCCTACAAATATCACGACACCGGCGATCCCAAAGGTCACGATGTCTTCGGTTTCGAGCGAGCGAACCGCCACTCCACCAACAGGCAGAGGATCGATAACCGAGAAATACAGAAAGATGATCAGCGCACCAAAGAAGTTCGCGCCGAAGATTAGCGCCACGAGCTTGCGAGAAATGTCTCGTGAAGATGGCTGGGAGGTAGTCATGGTATCTGTCCTCTTCCCTGTAAAGGGTGTGGATTTCACAAAACTATTCTATTTTAATGATCTTCTTTTTTACTGCTTCGGTTACTGCTGCTGTGCGGTCTGTTACTCCCAATTTAGAAAAGATATGGACGAAATGAGATTTAACAGTTGCTTCGGTAATGAATAATTTCTTTGCAATTGCCTTGTTAGGGTTTCCCTGCGATGCAAGCTCTAACACTTCAATTTCACGGCTGCTCAATGTGCTTTTAGAAGAATTTGTCAAACGCTGCGTTATTTTTTCTGCTACACGCGGCGCTAGCGCCATCTCGCCACTTGCTACATTGCGCACCGCTTGAAATAGTTGTTCCGGGGGAGTGTCTTTTAGTAAATAACCAATGGCTCCAGCTTCGAGAGCTGGCAAGATGTCTGCATCTGTTCCATACGTAGTCAGCACTAAAATATTTGCCTTTGGCAACCTGTCTCGAATACGTTTTATTGCCCCGATGCCGTCTAAAATGGGCATTTGCAGATCCATGAGAACTAAATCGGGAACGAGAGAGATTGCCAGTCTGGCAGCCTCTTCGCCATTGTTCGCCTCGCCTACTATTTCAAAGTCGGATTGCGAGGCAAGCAATGCCCGCAACCCACTGCGGACCACGGGGTGGTCATCAGCAATGATGATCTTAATCGTCATGTTCTTCTTTCATAGGAATAGAAACAGCAATTGCTGTTCCTGCTCCTCGCTCACTTTCAATGGTTAAGGTTCCACTTAATTCTTCCGCTCGGTCCCGCATCGTTTTCATTCCGAAGCCATTCTTGATGTTCGAAGGTTCAAAACCCAGGCCATCATCGGCAATATCCATCACAAACATATCTTCCATAAACGAAAAGGTGATATTGACGTTTTTAGCTTGCGCGTGCTTATGTATATTATGCATAGCCTCCTGTGAAATGCGGAGTAGTGTCGTTTCGGCGAATGATGTAAAGGAGCGCGGAGTACCTGTCACGTTCATTTTTACCAGTACACGATTTTCTGCAGACCATCGTGCTGCCAGTTCTTCGACCGCTTCGATAAGAGACGCCTTTTCAATTTGTTCAGGCTGCATGTCCCAGACGATTCTGCGAATTTCGTTAAGCCCGTCCCGTGCGGCGTCTTCAGCTTGTTGAACTTCTGATTGGACGGCTTCCGGGTTGCTGTGCTTTGCCGCAGAGAGATGCATGATAATAGATGTGAAATGCTGGGCAAGCGTATCGTGAATGTCACGGGCGAGGCGCTGCCGTTCAGTCAATCGGCCCGCTTCCCGTTCAACTTTCATTAAATTTGCCCGGGATTGCGTTAAGTCATCAATAAGACGCTGGCGGTCTGTACTCTGTACTATGATGGATGAAATAAAAGCACCAATGATCGTCGAGATGATCAGCAGACCTAAAATGATCACGAGGATGAGAAACCAGTGCTCGGTTGGATATAGCATGATATATAGGAAATAAAGGCCCAGGGTTTGAAAAATTGTTATTCCAGTTGCCCAGAGAATGGGGAAGCGGCTAAATACTAATGGAAGGAAGATCCCTATTAACATAAGCGATTGATTGGTCAAAGAGATCAAGCCGGCCCAAATCGCCCATCCTGGAACCAGGTAAAGCACGCCGCGTTGCGGATGATCCCAAATGCGTAAAGTTAATATGTTTACAAATGGGATGTACCACAAACCCAATAACACAGAAAGAACGAAAAAGAACGAAAAGCCAGTGATTCTTGGTTCACTGTTGTATACAAATATGATGTTCAAGATTAGCAGGCCGTAGGCAGAAAAGTGCCATACCCAATCCCATTGTTCCCATACCTCGGGGCTTTTGCTTATTGGTAATTTCATCGCGACGGCATTATACCCTGCGATATCTGGCGGTGTTTCGTCCAGACTATCGCAGGGTAATGTTTAACTTCTAAGCACCCGGTGCAAGGAATATTAGCATTGTTGCAAAGGGTTCCGAAATGAGGACAACAAGGCTGTGCCCAAGCATGACTGGAGTAAGACTGCGCTTGCCCCATAAGAACAATCCTCCCAGCAACAATCCGTAAACCACGCTAAAGACAAATGAAAAGGCATTGAAGCCCCAGATCGTGTGGTAAAGTGCGAAGATCAAGGCGGGAACAACTAACTGCACCCATTTTGATGAACCGATTTTATGCAATTGATTCATTATGAAGCTGCGTGTAATTAGATCCTCAAGTAGTGCGCCGCCCGCTGCCAATAACGCAGTCAGTATACGGAAGCCATTGATCTGAGTAATATTGGCATCCGGGTCAAATTGAAGGATGCTGGACAGGAATAGAAGCGCCCATACTATTCCTAATATGAGTCCTGCGATGTTCGCGCCGATTCCAGAAGGTGCACCTAGTCCATGGGATGTAAGAAATTCTCCAATAGACGTGCTCTTACTCATTCTATATACGACTGCCAAGATGATCAGAAAAGCTACCCAGAACCAAATGAGGACGCCAGTAATGGAACCTTCAAGGGATAAGCTCTCCCTAAGCAAGTGGGGAAGCGGGCCGAAGTTAGGTCCAACCAGCACCAGCAAGAGAAGCGTAACAATTGCGATCCTTCGCCAGACGGTGCTTTTTTCATTCGTTGCGATCCCTCGCCAGACAGTACTTTTTTCACTATTTGTTGTGCTCATTTTCTTCCTTTCTCTTTGATAAATTGATTTTGATAGGTGATGCCTTTGACGGCGGCAAAATCACCATAATTCTTTTGGAGGTCTTTTACTTCGAGAATGGATTCCACAAAACGCTCCTGCAATCATTTGTGCTTAAGATCTTCGCCCGCGACCGATGATCAAACCAAGGCCGAGGACAATGAGAATGATGGGCCAGTACACCCTCAAGTTTAGATCGATCGCATCGCTAACAAGCAGGCTCATGGACAGCAGAAGCATGAACAGACCGACCAATGCGGGGATCATCACACCCATTTCAAATACATCATTCGTGGAACGGTAGCGGTTGTATGCGCTGACAAGTGTGCCAAAGGAGGGGAAAAGGATCAGGAGTGCCCACCAGTTCAATTCGAAAGGCAGGATGTTAAGTTGATTGAGCAGGATAACTGCCCCGCCAAGGATAAATACCAGTCCAATCCAAAGGGTTGTGTTCATTTTTTCCTTTCTCTTTGATACATGGATTTTGATAAAGGAAGTGTAGAATACTTTTATTCGGGTGTCATCAAGAGAGAGATGGATGTATTAATCAATCAAAAGTTGGATTAATTAGAGAAGTGCCCTTCGATAAGGTCCTTCCTTCATAGCTTCCATTGAATAAATTGATAGGAATTTCATTAGACAGAAACGGATTTACATATGTTTTCGCTGGTTCTCACAGTAAAATTCCCCCAACCACCGTGCTTTTATAGTTTCCTCATCGAGGAGGATCTGAAATGCATATTGGCATAATGTGCACCAAGCAGGATCATGCAGTGACGGGAGTTCTGTACGATATGAGAAGCGTGTATGAATGCTTGAGCCAATTGTTAGATATGCGCAAAGCACGGGGGAAGTTGTCAAGGTTGGAAACAGTGCTGATGATCACTGTGATGGCGAAATTGTGTGGGAATGGTAAGAAGATATTTCGCCGCTCATATCTCCAAGGCTTTTCATTACTAACTCCCCCTTTTCTCGACCCTGAGAAAACCATGTATTGAAACCTAGTCTTCTGATTTACGTAGCGATACTCCATGATAAATATAGGAACTAACTAAATCACTTGACGCCCAAGTAGTTGCGCGTCGCGAACCCCAATCCCGTCGGAACCGCAGATAAAACAACTTGGTGAAAATTCACCAAGTTGTTTTCTTTTTAATTGTTGAACGAATGTATGTGGCTATTGAATTTTGCCGCGTGCTGTAATTTCCCATTGGGCTTCCACGTTTCGTCCCCTTAATCCAATCAACTCGTTATGCATGTTAATGGTCCCGCAGGCATGGTTGGGAATCACGGTCAATCGCTCTCCAATCCTGGGTCGATGCGCGCACTGAGCGACATCTACAAACCCGTGCTCTTCGCTCATCTGATAGATTTGTGCCTCCGGATATTCAAGGATGTAACCCATGGGATAGCCCATATCGGACGAGAATGTCTTGCTTCCCCCGTCAACGATCACGCGGTCCGCTGTGGGCGCGCTGATCACCGTTGTAATCACTCTCAGCGCACATTGCTCCAGCGTACAGACTCCCTTTCGCAAATAGCTCGCATCATTGAAAACATAGGTTCCTGCCCGAATTTCGGTTAAACCTTGAAACTCATGCGAGTGAAACGCTGTTGGACTTCCCCCGCCGCTGACCATATCCACAGGGAGACTGTTGGCTCTCAGCAGATCGACTGTCTCCGTGACGAGCTGCATCGACTGCATACTGGAAGGATAGACCATTACACCCTGGAATTTCAGTCCGCGAATACGATCGATCTCACGCACCAGTTCCAGCGCGGAGCCGGCATTTGTCACGCCGCAGCGGTTCAACTCGCTTGTCAGCTCGATCACCGTCTTGATGTTGAGTCCCTGCCGGTGCAAATAATCCCCTATCGGACGTGCGACCTCCACCGAGTCCACAGACACGATAACGTGCGCCCGGCGTGCCAGCGCAGCCAGCCGTTCCAGTTTACGCTGCCCCAGAATGTTATATGGAATCATGATATCTACCAGCCCATGATCCGCCATCACTTCCGCCTCACCGAGCTTCTGGCAGGCAATGCCCACAGCACCCAGGTCCATTTGTGCCTGGGCAAGGGCTGGGATCTTATGAGTCTTGATGTGCGGTCGTAACCCAATCCCGTATCGGTTGCAGTAGTTTTGCATCCGGGCGAGATTGGACTCCATGATATCGAGGTCGACGATTAGCGAAGGTGTATCCAGGTCGTCAATGGTGTACATCATAGATCGTTATTTTTCAAGATTGACCAGATAATCCGCGACGGCTCCCAAATGGTCGAAGATGTAGCTCGGCTGATAGGGTGACGCCGGCACGTCGTCTTGGCGTGTTTCACCACTGAGGACAAGTATGGTAGGGATTCCCGCAGTGGCACCGAGCGCGATGTCTGTGTAAAGTCGGTCTCCGATCATGCACATGGAGGGGACAGAAACACCAACTCGTTCCGCGGCTTTTTCAACGAATAAGGGATTGGGTTTTCCGACTATAAGATCTGGTTCACGACCCGTGGACGCTTTGACAAAGGCAATCGTTGCCCCAATATCGGGCATATAGCCGCTTTCCGTCGGGCAGTTGTAATCAGGGTGGGTGGCAATGTATGGGATGCCGGCGCGGACTAGGTCGCAAAGAGTCCATAACTTGTCATAGGTCAATGTCGTATCAAATCCCAACACGGCAACATCTGGGTGTTCACGTGTGAGTGTGAAACCAGAATTGAGAAACTCTTTTTCGAGGGCGGGTGTCCCTACCAGATACACGCGCGCCTCAGGCGTTTGACTCTGGATGTGCATGGCTGTTGCTTCCCCCGAAGTAAATACTTTCTCACGCGCGATGGGCAACCCCAAGCGTGCGATCTTTTCTACATACTGCTGGCTGTCCTTGGATGAATTATTGGTGAGGAATAGAAATTCACACTCTAGCTCTCGCAAGACATCGATAAACCTTAGCGCGCCTTCCAGGAGTTGCTCTCCCAGATAAAACGTTCCATCCATATCCAGTAAGAAACAGCGTACTTGCTCGAGAGAATCATCTTTCATCATGATGCCTTAGACGCCGCGCCGAGCCGTCTGCTCGAACACGGGCAGGAGAGCAAAATAGGTTTGCCGGTACCGTTCATATGCCTCTGTGTAAACAGGTTGCGCCGAGGGATTCGGATCAATCCGTTCACGGATCTGGACGATGTGTTGACCGGCTTCTGAAAGCGAAGCATAAGCTCCCACCCCAACCAGCGCAAGGAATGCAGCACCCAGAGCCGTTGTTTCGGTCACATCGGGCACGCTCACTTGCAATCCGGTCACATCTGCCTTGATCTGATTCCAGAGCCGGCTTTTCGCGCCTCCACCCACAACGCGCAATTCGCGGAGATCCAAGCCGGATGACTGCATTTGGGTCGTAATATCACGCACGGCAAACGCGGAGCCCTCCAGCAGGGCTCGAACAAAATGTGCGCGGGTATGCGCCAGAGTGAAACCGGTAAAGGTCCCGCGCGCCGCTTCGTTCCATGTGGGGGCGAGGGCGCCCATGAGACTGGGTAAAAAGGTCAAGCCTTCAGCGCCGGGGGGGATAGGAGCTGCTTCCTCATCCAGGGACGAGTAGGTCTGACCTTCCGCAAACTGATCGCGCCACCAGCGATAATTCCCGCCGGAGACAAAGCCCGGGTTTTCCAACAACCAGAGTTCCGGGTCGGCATGGCAGTGTGTTTCCACGAGACGGCTGGGGTCAAAAACTAACTCACGGCTAGCAGCGCAAACAGGTTCTGCCGTCCCGACAATGTCTGCTACCAGGCCGGGTCCTGTAATCCCCGCGCCCAGACAGGCTGCGTGCTCGTCGCCACATCCGATCGTAACCATTGTATTTGCGCTCAAGCCGAGCTCTTCGGCAATCTCTGGACGGAGCTTCCCTAATGCCTTTGTCGCGCCTCCTAACGGCGCCATTTTATGCAGGTCAATCTGGAAGGCTTCGCCCATCGAGCCGGACCAGGTTTTTGTGCGCACGTCGAGTAACAATGTGGACGAGGCATTTGAGTAGTCGACAGCCAGTTCACCTGTCAGATAATAGGCTAAATAACTACCGGGCAGAAGAAAATATTTGGCTCTATGGTAAATATCCGGCTGCTGCTCTGCCAGCCAGCGGATCTTGGGTGCGACGTGCGAGGCGTCCAGGTTGAGACCCGTCAGATGAAAGACTTGTTCCCTGCCGAGGCTTTGTCGCGCGGGTTCACATTGAGCAGCCGCGCGCCTGTCCATCCAGATGATGGCGGATCGCAAAGGGTGACCATTTTCATCAATGGGAATTACACCGTCTACCTGCGTGGCGAGGCTCAGAGCCCGGACATGTTCGGCTGTGACACCGCTGGCGGAGAGCAACTTCCGGACGGTAAGGCGCAGAGCATTTACCCAACGTTCTACCGGCTGCTCCGCCCAGAGCGGCTGAGGATAGTCCATCGGATATCCTTCATAGGCTTCACAGACCAGCTTGCCGTCCAGAGAAAGCAAGATCCCCATCGTTCCCTGTGAGCCGACGTCACAACCAATTACATAATCCATGAAAAGATATTATTGCGCCTGCAGCCAATTGCAAACTGCCAGGACATTCTCCTCAAAAGAGCCATCCGGCACAAACTGCCTGTCGAAGAAGGCAGAGCCAATTGTAAATCCCCATGCGCCCGAAGCCCATACGTCGTTGATGCGTTCAAAGGAAGCAATACTGCCTGCTGAGATGACTGGTATCTTTGTAGACTGCACGACTTGCGCTAAGAGGTGGGACGCGTCCCCCTTATAACGGTAGGTCAACAAATCCAAACCATGCACACCGTATTGCTCGAGCTCACAGGCATGAGAAACAATCTCATCGATGGTCCCATCAAGCACGCTTGGGTGGCTATGGACATGACCGGGAAATGGATAATAATGAACGGGCTTGTCCTTCAGGTAAGCCCCAATAGAAGGATAGAACACCGTGCCCATTAAGATGTCAAACCCCAGATCGACTGCTAAACGTGCGCCTTCCAGGCCTGCTTCTTCGGAAAGACTCACCACTTCCAGGTAGGTGGTTTTTCCGGCGTCTTTCATCGCTTTGACTACCGGCTTCATTTCTTCCGGCGAAAGTCCCACGTCCTTAAAACCCCAATGCGAGATGGGGCATTCTTTTGTGCGCTCAAATAATTCCAGCGCATCTCGAACGGTTTGATCGTGGTGGGTAAGCATGACTATCAATTCGGGTTTGGCGTTTTGGGGGTGCATAGGTTAGTTCCCTTTATCAAAGATTTGACTGGCCCGTGTCCACAGGGCTTCCTGATCCCATTGTAAAAACATAAACATATCGCCTAACGTGAAGCGATGACGGATGAGCGGCGCATTTTTGAAAGCAAATTCTACTTCTGCCTTTGGCGGGGCGGGCGTTAAGTCCTCGAAGCGCGCGGGCGATGAGATGGCGTTTAGGATGCGCGCAGTTACATCGGGCGTCTTGGCTAAAGTACGCAGCCGGTCGCGGATACTCGGCCAGTCGCGCAGCGCTTCTTCAAAGTCAGCGCGATGCGCGTGCCAGGACTCCAGTTTGATTTTATAGTCTGACCAGCACTCAGCGGCAACGCGCCCGGATGGGTCCAAAGATCGGAAGGCTTCTTCGATGCGCGCCCGCATCTGCGCCTCGGTTGGGTAACAGCGTTCCAGGTTGATCTCGGCCGGCTCAAACTCATCGAAAAAGATTTGATAGGCATTCGTGGTGAGCAGGGTCGCCAGTGCTACCTGCGTCCCATGTTGCGCAAGAGCACGCGGCGCGCGCTCGGCGATGAGGTCGAGCACATGGGAGATCACGTGCTCATAGCCGGAGAGAGGTGCTGTGGCATGGGAAAGGGACATGGCGATCCCCGCCAGCGCAATGAGCTTTGCTAATACACTTGTACTTTCGAGGGTACCTGCATTGATTCCCTCCGCATGTTCCAGAAATATCTCGTCCAGCGGACCCATGAGCGTTTGGGCAAATTCTGTATAGGTGGAGTCCATGCCGAGGCGATGTGCCAGCCACCAGTCCGCGTAGCTCCCAAATGCGGCGAGCAAATCGCCAACGCCGGCTACGGTCATAGCCTGCGGCGCGTCGCGTAGAGTCTTCAAATCGCAGACGAGCACATCCGGATAGCGCGAGGGAAGCGTGCGCTTGACGCCGTCTACAAAGGTTGGAGCCATATTTGATGTGTAGGCACTGACGCTGTTCGCCGTTTGATAGACGACAAACGGCAACGAAGATACTTGCTGCTCCTGTTGATAGACATGACAGGCATGCTTGGCAATGTCGGTGACCGTGCCGGACCCAACCGACAGCACGGCGGAATTAGGTTGCAACCGGGCTTTGACGGAGTTGATCTGCAAAAAATCTGTGTGGACTTGTCCGGTCGAATCCGGTTCCAGCCAGATGATTTCCGGTTGCCATCCAGCATTCTTGAGAACATCAAGAATGAGAGACTTGAGCTCTTTTCCTTCGCGTTTCATCGAGGTGCGGTCCATCACCACCGACAGTTGCTTATCGGGTGTGGCACCTGCCAACGCAAGTAGACTTGGCAGGCGTGCGAGGGCGTCAGGTTCAAAGACCATAGCGCGGATGGGAAGCTCCTCCCCCGGTGGATAACCCGGGATGCCGCGGATGTCCGCTTTGAACCGGTCAATCTCTTGAGGATCAAACTGCAACGTCATGCAACACCTTATTTAGTACATCGGGCCGATTGGTCATAATTCCAGATACACCCAGTTGAATCACTCGTTCCAAATCTGACGGTTCATCCGGATCCCATGCCCACAGAGCCAGCCCGGTAAGTTGACATTCCCGCATAATCTCCGGCGTTAAGAATCGAAAATCATAACAAAGCGAGTTGGCTCCCGCACGCAAGGCCTGGGCACAAACTTCTCTTGGAGAAAGTGTTCCATCCTGCGGCGAGGGATCGAGCATCATGGAAACTTCTGCATTTACTGATTTTGCACGCAATAAAGCCTTCGGGGAATATGAGGTGACGATGGACTGACTTAGAAACGTGGTAGCTTCCAAAGTCCGGATCACGGCTTCGGCGACTGCCACTTCTTCCTCTTCCGTGATGCTCTTGACCTCCACACACAAACGGACTCCGGACTCGCGCGCCAACTGAATTACCTCTTCTAACAGAGGAACCTTTTCCCCTTGCCCGGCATCCAGCTGGCGAATTTCCTGTAAACTGTGCTCGATTACATCGCCCTGCCCATTGGTCGTTCGCTCCAGCGTGCGGTCGTGCATCACGATCAAATGAGCATCGGCTGTACTTCGGATATCGATTTCCAGCACATTCACGCCTTGCTCAATGGCTTTGCGAAATGCCAAAAGAGTATTCTCCGGATACTGGGCTGACGCGCCGCGATGGGCAGCCCGAACAATCGAATTGCGACTCATAATTAACCTTTTAATCCCGTCAGCATAATGCCGCGAATGATATAGCGCTGGAGAAATAGATAGAGAATCATGATGGGTAAGATTGCAATGGCAGAGGTTGCCAGCGCCACTCCTGTAAAGATGCCCTGCGATCGGCCGGCAATGGCCAACCCGAACGTGATCGTATACAGGTCCCTGTCTGAGATAACGAGCAAAGGCCAGAGAACATCATTCCAGCGCCAAAGTGCACTCAGCACCGTGAGAGCTGCCAGAGCGGGACCGCATAAAGGCAGGACAATTCGAGCGTATATCGTCCATTCATTCGCGCCATCCACGCGCGCAGCGTCGATTAATTCATCGGGGATGGCGCTGATGTATTGCCGCATAAGGAAGGTGCCGAACCCGCCGGAGATAAACGGCAGAATCAAGGCCGCGTAGCTGTCGCTGAGATGTAGCTGACGCATCAACTGATACATCGGAATCATTCGAATCTCAAACGGGATCATGAGGGTGGTAAGAAGAATGATAAACAGGAAAGACTTTCCGATAAAACGGCCTTTGGCAAACGCGTACCCGGTAAGAGAGCTAAAGAAAAGGTATCCCAGGGTAGACAGTGCAGTTACGATTACACTATTGAAATAATAGCGCACCAGCGGCAGGTTCGTAATCGCAACTCTGTAATTGAAGAAACTGGGATCTGGAGGCCAGAAGGTTGGGATGCGCGGCATGGCAATATTGGCGGAGCGTGAGAAGGACGTCGCCAACATCCATTCAAAGGGTGCAATCATTACGATGGCTCCAACCACCATGATTATGAATATGATCACCTGCTGTAATCGCTGGAAGTTACGCTGTGATGCCAACCAGCCACGGATTGCTGTCATGGGTCGCATAGAGGAGATATTCTCAGAGGTAGCCATGCTCATACTCCTGATTGGCTAGAAAACTCGCGCTGTAGAAAGGAACGGAAATTGATCAGTGTCAGGAGAAGGACCACGACAAACAAAATCACCGCGGCCGTCGACGCAAGATTGAAATCATTGCTCTCGAACGCCGTTTGATAGATATACATGACGATCGTTTGCAGGGAACGCGCCGGCGTTCCAGCTGGGCCACCTAGCATCCATAGGTCGCTGAAGCGCGACATGGCCTCAATCGTTCCCGTAATGTAAAGAAATACGAATGTGGGTCGCATGCTGGGGAGCGTGATCAACCACCAGGTCTGCAACGGTCCAGCGCCATCGACAACGGCTGCATCGTAGAGCTCTGCCGGAACGGCTTGTAATCCCGCCTGAAAGATGAGCATGTAATATCCCAAAGCAACCCACACAGCCAGTATGGTGACCGCCGCCCGCGATCCTGTCAGTACATAACGTGGCTCCGCCAGCCAGAGTGGCAAGGGATCCACACCTAGTTGGCGCAGCAAACCATTGACCAATCCCCAGTTTGGCTGGAAGACATAACTAAATACCAGGGCAACAGCAACTGTGGACGTAATTTGAGGCAAGAAGTAGATCGCCTTAAACAGATTTGGCCACACGCGCAAATTATTGAGCAAGGATGCCATCACAAAACCAAGGGGGATGATGATCATGAGGAAGAGAATGCCCAAGAACGCTGTATTTAACAACGCAGCCAGAAAGACTTGGTTGCTCAGCAGGCGTAAATAGTGTAATGCTCCGACAAATTCCTGGCGTGTGGCTACCTCTTGAAAAAAACTCAATCGGAAGGTTTCCAGGGTAGGATACGCCACAAAGAGTCCGAACAAGATAAATGTTGGGGCCACAAAAAGATACCAGATGAGGCTTTTACGAAGTTTTCGTAGCATGTCTTCCTCATAATGGACTGCGCACTAGCGGCTCACCAGAACGCCAGCGCGCAGTCTGTGGTTGGAGGAGCTTAAGGAACCGGAGTAGCGACCTGCTGGGCAAGCCAGTCTTCCGTTTCTCTTTGAGCCTGCTCCAGTGCCTGCTTGGGCGTTAGAGTTCCAGCAATGGCTGCCTCAATCGCGGCCTGCAAAGAGAAGCGAGGCTGTGCCGAAGCCCAGGGGTAGCGGATCTCAGCAAAGGCATTCTGGTTCAAGATGGCGTCGGCATCGACGAGTGCACCCAGCTCCGGAATCGCCTCAGCAGCACCCTCGATCACCGGCAGGTTTCCGCCCGAGTCAAAGTTGTACTTTTGTGATTCGGGACTCATCGTCAGCCATTTCATTACTTCCCAGGCGGCTTCCTTGTTCGGACAGCTGGCAGCCATGGCGATCGGGTCGGCAATGAACAGGCCGCCCTTGCCGTCGGGGCCCTGAAGGTTATAGGTGGTGCGGAAGCGTTCATTCAATTTCGGATCATTGACGAATGGGGTGAGGTAATAACCGGTCTCCCCTTCGGGGATGATCGCAACGACATTCTGATCGGTTAGGAACCCCTCGGGCATTGCCTCTGCTGCCAGCGCTCCCGGAGGCGCATACTGAGACATCATCACTAACCATTCCAACGCCTGCAGATATTCAGGAGTATCCCAGTTTATAGTCCATGTGCCATCGTCATTGACTTCGCCCCATGTCGCGCCCAAGGCATGAGCGATTGCCTGGAACTGCCAGTTGATATATTTGCCTTGGTACCAGTAACCGTAGTTTTGCTCACCAGTGACCGGGTTGATACCCGTCATAGCTTTTGCTTTCTCTTCAATCTCTTCCAGCGTAGGATGCTGGCTTAGGGGTTCCACACCCCATTGCTCAAAGAGCACCGAGTCATAATGGATGACACGATTGCCGCCGCTGTACGGCAGGGCCCATTGGTTCTCCGGATTCCCAGGTCCCCAGCCGCGCCATTGCTCAAGGTAATCACCGGGCCATACGTCCTCAAAGGTGGGATCATTGGCAATCCATGGATCCAGGTTCTCGAGGTAACCGCGTTGACCATATTGGAATGCACCTGGCATCATATAGACACAGGCTTCCTGCGCCTGAATCATTGACTCAGTTTTCGGACCGTAGCCGGTTGCCCCGGATCCCCAAGGGATATTGGTAATCTGTAGATCAATGCTCGGATAAGCGGATTCAAACATGGATTCAAGTTGCTGGATGCCCGGAATATTCTTCCCGGTCACCGGATCGATACTATCCTCGTCGGGCTTGCCAATGAGCAGGACTTTTACTTCTCCAGAGACAGGCGGTGCCTCGACGGTCACGACCACTTCTACCTGCTGTGTCTGCACTATGATTTGGGTCTCCACCACGGTTTGTGGTGTAGCTGGGGCAGATGGGGCACAGCTGGCTAATACGATACTACAGAGAATCGCCCAGATAGACGCGCTTCGAATTTGCGACTTCATATTTACTCCTCCATTTCTTATAGGTAAAGAGAGACAATAATCGATTCAACAGCATCTTTCATGGCCAAAATCTCCTATTAATGGTTGTTGCACAACGACCGCGTGGGTGTCTCATATTATTTCTTTGCTACAATTAGGTTGAGCTAGAACAGGTCTTCCAGAGGTGTAAGGCGGGCCAAGCCTGTCTTCTCGTCGAAGTTGTTCCGGTTCCCTTTCAAGAGACTCAAGCACACTTTGACGGAGGAGCTTGAGTCTCTCTTTAGGTTCTCACTGGCGAAAGCAACCCTGCGTTCTGTAGTGCGCGTTGAATCGTTTTACGCTCGACATCCGAGATGGGAAGAAGAGGCGGCCGGAGTG
>Ga0196962_10000437_pt1 | contig 17580 bp, 12 predicted proteins | sample S3v_20metaG_FD_183186 | JGI IMG/M metagenome (GOLD analysis project Ga0196962, IMG submission 183186) | Soil microbial communities from Anza Borrego desert, Southern California, United States - S3+v_20 | ecosystem: Environmental > Terrestrial > Soil > Desert | place: USA: California | collected... | reverse complement strand
AGTCAGGGCGCATTCTGGCGTAGTAGTCCCAGTCGAAGTCGATCTGGTAGCGTCCCGTCTCGTCAGCCTCGTCGACGGGGTTGCTCATGCCGAGCAAGACACCCTGCTCCTCGGGCCGCCAGTAGTAACCCTTGCCCACGTTGAACACCAGCGGGAACGGATGCTCGAACCCCTCGGGCAAGTAAGGGAAGCTCACGATCTGGTGCCGCACCGCCATCACGGGGACCTCCACCCCGACCATGCCGCCGACGTCCCGCACTCCCCGCGGCCCGCCCGCGTCCACGACCCGCTCTGCCTCGAAGGTGCCGCATGCACTCTCCACAGAGTAGTGGTCGCCCTTCTGGCCAACGCCCGTCACCTCGCACATCTCGAAGAGGTCGACCGTATCGTCACCAAGAACCGCGCAGGTGGCATTGCGGGCCGCCACCGGCGGATGGACGTACCCATCGTCGGCCGTGTAAGTCGCCCCGACAAAACGGTTCCAGTTCAGGTCGGGAAAACGCCGTCTGCCCTCCTCGGGCTCCACCCACTCGTTCTCGACGCCCGCCGCCAGCCGCACCTCGACCAGCCGCAAGAACCCTTCCTTCTCCTCCTCCGTCTCGGCGACGATGAAGTATCCCGTCTCCCGAAAACCAGAGTCCAGGCCCAGCTCTTCCCCGAGTCGCAAATACAACTCCCTGGATAGCTTGCCCAGCTTCGCAGCCGTCTCGGAACCGCCCTGTTGGCGTACCACGCCGGCCGAACGGCTCGTCGCCCCGCCCCCGGCCCAACCCCGCTCCAACACCGCTATCCGCCCGAAACCACGACGCGCCAGCCGGTGCGCCGTCCACAACCCGAGGTTTCCACCGCCAACCACGACAACATCGTAGATCCTCATGCCCAACTCCTCCTCACGATCCTTCGCCCGCCCCTACGAAAATCCTATCTACGGGTGCCAGGCAGCCCGAACGCCACGCTTGAACCGCAGTTCAGGAATACGCTGTCGCGTCGACGAGTTCGCCGCTGCCGCCCGCATGCGGCACCTCCCACTACCTGGCTCTCCGGAACATGTTCGGAAGCCCGTGTCCCAGAGGACCGGAGACGATAACCCGATACGGATGCATTCTTGAACCGTCATTCAAAATAGATTATACTGAAATCGGCGGGCTGGGGCAACCGGCATGCTGCAGATCAGCACGCTGGTGGCGAGGCCGTAGAGAAGTGTGTAACGGACGGGTTCGAGAGGGAGTGCTCATGACGCCTATTGACCGCGAGTTGTTGGCTTCGTCGTTGGTCTCTGAGGGGCAGATGAGTTTGCCCGCCGAGGCTTACACGGACGATGCGGTGCTCGATTGGGAGATGGAGCACTTCTTCGACGAGAGTTGGGTATGCGTGGGCCGTTCGGAGGATTTGCGCGGTGTGGGGGACCGGTGTGCGGTTGCGCTCGGCCACGAGTCGGCGCTTCTTGCGCGGGACGAGGGGGGGAACTTGCGGGCCTTCTACAACGTGTGCCGCCACCGCGGGCACGTGCTCGCCGAGGTAGGCGAGTCGTCTAGCGGCAGGTTCATCCGCTGCCCTTATCATGCCTGGGCTTACGGGCTGGATGGGAGTCTGCAGGGGGCTCCTGGTTTCGGCCAGCTACCCGGGTTCGACAAGTCTGACTACTCGCTCGTGCCGGTCAGGGTCGCGGAGTGGGAGGGGTGGCTGTTCGCGAACGCGAGCGGCGAGGCACCTCCTTTCGAGGAGCACGTGGGCAGTTTGGGGGAGATGATCGGGAACCACCGCTCGGGTGAGCTCGTGACGGCCGCCAGGCACAGTTACGAGGTGGCGGCTAACTGGAAGATCTTGGTGGAGAACTACCACGAGTGTTACCACTGCTCCTCCATACATCCCGAGCTCTGCAAGGTGAGCCCGCCCAAGAGCGGCGAGGACCACGAGGCGCGGGGGATCTGGTTCGGCGGCTCCATGGAGCTCGAGGATCACGCCGAGACCATGTCGCTGACCGGCGAGAGCTTCGCCCCGAAGCTGCCGCACCTGACGGCGCTCCAGGAGCGGGAAGTGTACTACTACCAGCTCTTCCCGAACCTCCTTATAAGCCTCCACCCGGACTACGTGATGACCCACCGCCTGAGACCCCTCGCCCCCGGAAGGACAGCCGTGGAGTGCGAGTGGCTGTTCTCGAAGAAGGCGGTCGAGTCCGAGGGCTTCGATCCTTCGTACGCCAGCGAGTTCTGGGATATCACCAACGGGCAGGATTGGGGGGCTTGTGAGGGCGTACAGAGTGGCGCTTCCTCGCGCGGTTACCGGCAGGGCCCGCTCTCACCGGACGAGTCGACGTCGGGCAAGTTCGTGGCAACGGTGGCCCGAGGGTACCTGGAGGGTGGGATCTCCCACGTACCGGACCAACCAGCAGTCAGCTAACGGCTTTCAGCTTTTTCTTGCTGAAAGCCGTTAGCTGATTGCTCTACGAGGGCGTCGACGGCCACGCACCCGCGCGGACCGACGATAACAGGGTTGACGTCGAGAGCGCCGATGAGATCCCCCAGGTCTCCGGCCAGCAGGGAGAGCCGCGAAAGAGTCCTGGCCAGAGAGTTCACATCCGCCGGTGGTGCGCCCCTGACCCCATCGAGCAGCGGACGGACGTCGAGCCTGTCGATAAGCTTCGAGGCCCTCGCCTCGTCCAGGGGCGGCAAGGCCAGGCGCCTGTCGCCGAGCGTCTCGATAAGTACGCCGCCGGCGGCGACCATCACGAGCGGACCGAACTGGGGATCGTGTACCATCCCGAGCGCCATCTCGACGCCCGGATCCACCATCTCCTGTACCGTGACGGAGGGGCCGAGGTGTGAGGACATCTCCCTGTAAGCCCCGGTCAGGCCGTCTTCGTCCCGAATACCGAGCGTCACCCCGCCGAGCTCCGTCTTGTGGGAAGCTGCGGCCGTCTTCAGGGCGACCGGGTAGCCGAGGCGCCGGGCGGCGGCCAGGACACCTTCGATGTCGGTCGCCGCGGCGGTACGCGCTACGGGCACCCCGTAGTCCGCGAGCATCTGCAGCGCGCTGGCCTCTCCGAGATCCTCCCCTGCGATCAGGGTTTCGCGCCAGCGTCGTACGGTCTCTCGTGGAGGGGGGTCGGGAGGTTCCTGGGAGGACGGCCTGCGGGCGTCGCGCCGCTCGAAGAGGTGCAGAAAGGCGCGCAGTCCCGAGGTTACGTCTTCGAGAACAGGTATACCGGAGGAGCGCAGGCGCGCCGCGGCGCTCTCCTGGATCGCGCTCGTGACGCCGCAGACCACCGCGAACGGCTTCTGCGTCGAGTTCCAGACCCTTTCTGCGGCCCAGGCGTGGCCGCGCTCGGCGCGGTCGCTGTGCAGGTCAACCACGTAGGCGAACGCCCCCGTGTCGGGATCGTCGACCAGATACCTGGAGCAGTCCACGAAGATGTTGTAAGGATCGTTGTCAGTACCCCAAGCGTCCAGGGGGTTGACGGCCGGCAGGCCAGGCTCCAGTCGCGCTGCGACGTCCCTTAGGGTCTCCTCGGAGGGCCTGGCGAGGGGGACTTCGAGGTCTGCTGCGGCGTCGACCAGGTGCGCCCGCTCTCCGCCTGAGTCGAGGATGGCAGCCAGGCCTCCCGGGGCGGCGCGGCGCTCCGACCCGAGGAGCTCCAGGAGGTCGGCCATCTCGTTGAGCGACCCCACGCGGGCCACTCCGTAGGCGTCGAACAGGGCTTCGTAGGCGGCGTCGTCCCCGGCCAACGCGCCGGAGTGGGCCGTGACAAGCCGGCGGGAGGTGGGCGTCCTCCCGACCTTCAGCGCGACCACGGGCACGTCGCGCCCGGCGGCGGTCTCCAGCGCAAGCCTGAATCTCTGGGAGTCTCTGACCGTCTCCAGGAACAAGGAGATCACGCGCGTCGACTCGCGCTCCAGGGCGTAGAGCATGTAGTCGGCCATAGTGGTCGTCAGCTCCTGGCCCGTCGAGACGGCGAGGTTGAAGCGTATCCCCCTCTCCGCGTGCAACAGCGCCGAGAAGGCGGAGCCGGAGTGGGAGATCCAGGCTACGTTCCCTGGTTCGAGATCCGCGCGCTCCTCGAAGGCCAGGGCGCGCAACCCGCGCTCGACGTCCGCAAACCCCATGCAGTTGGCGCCGCAGACGGCCATACCAGCGTCGGCGGCGATGCTCTTGAGACGCTCGGTGAGCGGAGGATCGTCCGGCGGGTCCTCGAGCCCGCTCGCGAACACGACGACGCCCCGAGCGCCGCAGCGGGCCGCCTCCTCCATCTGCCTCTCCAGCCGCCGGTTGCCAACAGCAAGTAGCACCAGGTCAGGGACGAAGGGCAGCTCGTCGAGCCCGGGAAAACAGGCGATTCCCTCCACCTCATCGTACTTGGGGTTTACCGCTGCCGCCTCGCCGGAGAAGCCGCCGATGATGAGCTGTTTCACCATGTAGTTGCCCGGGGTGTCGAACCTCGGGCTCGCGCCGACCATCGCGACCGAACGCGCCTCCAGCATGGCGCGCAGGGCCTCGTCCACCGCCACCTTGCTATCCGCGGTTGCGCACGGTCAGGCGTTGCTTCAGGCGCTCCCTGCGCCGGTCGCGCCGGATCTCCCGCACGCAGTTGTACGCCGGGATGGCGCACACCCCGCCGCCGGCGTGGGTGGCCGACGAGGCCTGGTAGAGGCCCCGGATGGGGGTACGGTAATCCGCGTAACCGGGGGCAGGCCGCATGTGGAAGAGCTGCTCGGCCGAGAGCTCGCCGTGGAAGATGTTGCCCCCGATGAGCCCGATCTCCTGCTCCATGTCGTAAGGACCTAGCACCTGGCGGTGCAGGATCGCCCCTCTGAGATTCGGCGCCAGCTCGCTGTAGCCGTCGATCACACGGTCCGCGTAAGCCTCGAGTTCTTCTCTGTGGGGCTCCTCGGACCATTCGTGCGGGACCCACTGCGTAAAGAGCGACATTATGTGGTATCCCTCGGGGCAGAGCGTGCGGTCGAACACCGTGGGTATAACGCCGTCGGAGAACGGCCGGCGCGCCGCCCTCCCGCGCCGCGCATCCTGGAAGGCCTCCTCGATGTAGTCGATGGAGTGGGCCAGCTCCACGGCACCGCCGAGGTGCTCCCCCCGACCCGGGTCTGCGGTGAAGTCGGGTAGCTCCGAGAGGGCGAGGTTGATCTTGACCACCCCGCTGCGGGAGTTCCACCGCTCTATGTTGCCCACAAAGTCGTCGGGCAACTCTTCACTTCCGAGTTGCTCCAGGAACGTGATCCTGGGGTGCGTCGCCGCCACCACGATATCGGCCTCCAGTTCCTCGCCGCTTTCGAGCACCACGCCAGTTACGCGCCCGTCCTTCTGCAGGATACGCTCGACCGGGGCGTTGGTCCTTACTTCGGCGCCGAACGCCTCCGCCGAACTCCTGAGGGCGTCGGAGACGGCTCCCATACCTCCCCTGGGGTATCCCCAGGAGCTGAGGCCGAGGCCGGCGTCCCCAATCTCGTGGTGCATCAAGACGTAAGCCGTCCCTGGGGTCGCAGGACCGGCCCACGTCCCGATAATGCCGTCGACCGCCATCGCACCCTTTACCTGCGGCGACTCGAACCAGTCGTCGAGCAGATCCCAGGCGCTCATCGTCATCAGCCGGGTGAGTTCGCCCACCCGCGGCACGTCCAGGCCCCGCATCCGCCACGCCAGCTTCAGCTGATCCAGGAGGTCCAGCGGATGCCTGGATCCTATCTTCGGCGGCGGCGTAAGCAGCAAAGGCTCCATGATCGCCGCCAGCTCCCCGAGCCACTTCCGCCACTCCCCGTACGCCTCCGCGTCCCTGCGCGAGAACCGCGCCAGCGCCTCGTAGTCCTTCCCGGCGTCCACCCCGGTCATGGTCAGGGACCGCCCGTCGGGGAACGCGTAGTAAGAAGGTCCCATCGGAAATACCTTGTACCCGTGATGCTCCAATCGCAACTCGTCGATGATACGCCGGGGCATCAAACTCATCACGTACGAGTAGGTGGTGACGTTGAACTCGGGGGCCTCCTGCCAGGGCGCGTCGGTCGTGGCCGCCCCGCCGACCTTGTGACGGGCCTCGAGCACCACCGTCCTCAACCCGTCCCGGGCGAGATAGGCCCCCGCGGCCAGCCCGTTGTGCCCCCCGCCGATGACTATGGCCTCGTAACCGCCCCTCATCATCTCTCCTCTCACAAGCCTGCGACTGATTCTAAATCGCCATTCAATGTAACATCTTGCGTTTGCGGTGGCAAGACGTTTCTTACCGGTCGCGGATTACGGGTAATTGTGGACTGATTGGGACGCTTATGCTATGGTGGTACATTAAATAGCCATTCACAAGTTCGGATGTAGACCGTAGGAGGAGGATGGGCGCGAGGCCCAAGTTGACGCAGAAGCGTCGCACGCAGATGCTGGAGGCGGCCATGGAGGTGATCGCGGAGCGGGGTCTTGGCGAGACGCGAATCGCCGATGTGGCGGACAGGGCCGGTTTGAGCCCGGCGTTGGTGGTGTACTACTTTGGGTCCAAGGAGACGCTTCTGACCGAGGCGCTCGCTTACGCGGAGGACCTTTTCTACGTAGAGGCTTTCCGGGAGTTGACGGACATCGAGGGCGCTTCGGAGCGTCTGGTGCGTTTGATCGAGCTGGCGTGTCCGCCTGTGGTGAGTCGCGAGAGCGACGAGTACTGGAAGCTGTGGGTCGAGTTGTGGTCGCGGGCTCTACGCAATGAGGAGGCGGCCCGCAAGCGCGAGGCGCTCGAACGCCGGTGGCGCAACACCATCGCCGAGGTAGTAAGGGAGGGCCAGCGCTCCGGAGAGTTCGGACCTTGCGACTCCGAGCGCTTCGCGACTTACCTCTCCGCGCTGATGGACGGCCTCGCGCTGCAGGTACTTTTCGGCGACCCCGCGGTGAGTGGGGAGCTGGCCAACGAGATGTGTCTTGGCGCGGCGGCCAGGGAATTGGGCTTCGACGCGCTCGGGCTGAGGGGTGGGCAGGGGAGCGTGGGACAGAAGGAGCTCGCTGCCGAGGGGTAAGGACGGGGCCTGGGGTCCCAGAGGAGGTCGATAGAGATGGCGTTCCACCCGAGGGAGAGATCGCCCTGGCGGCGGCCGATGTCGCGCCGCGAGATGCTCGGCTTGGTTGCCGGTACGGCCGTGGCGGGCGGATTGCTTGCGGGTTGTGGCAGCTCTTCCGGTAGCGGTTCGGCTTCGCAACTCGCGATCGGGACCAGGGAGAACCCGGTAGAGCAGCCGCTATTCGACGACATCCCGCGCATAGAGTCGGGGCTCGAGCCGGAGGAGGGTCCTCTGCGCGTCTATAACTGGGCGGACTACATAAACCCTGCGGTCCTCAAATCGTTCACCAAGGAGTTCGGGAACGAGGTGGAGGTAACCACCTTCTACAACTCGCAGGAAGCGGCGCAGAAGCTGAGGACCGGCAAGATCAGCTTCGACATCTTCTTCCCCACGCAGGACGACCTGCCGAAGTACGTCGCGGGCAAGCTACTGCAGCCGCTCAACCACGACTACATCCCCAACCTAAAGAAGAACGTCTGGCCGACGCTCGCCGACCCCTTCTACGACAGAAAATCTCGTTACACCGCCCCCTACGTGACCTACAGCACGGGTATCGGATGGCGGACGGACATGGTTTCGACGGACGTGGCGAGCATGGAGAACCCGTGGGACGTACTATGGGACTCCGAGTACAGGGGCGTCACGGGCCTCTACGACGAGTACAGGGACGCGCTGAGCGTTGGCATGTACAGGAGCGGCATCACGAACGTCAACGGTGCCGCGTCCTCGGACCTGGAAAAGGCCAGGGACAACCTGCTGGAGCTTCCTGACCTCATGGAGATCCGCTACACCATCGACGGGGCCTACTCCAGGCTGCCCGAGGGCAATCTCGGTCTGGTCCAGGCCTGGTCGGGGGACACGCTCCTGGCGATCCAGTACGCGCCCAACGCCGAGGACGTCTCGGTGTTGCGCTACGCGTGGCCGCCCAAGACGACGCAGAACAAGGTGGGGGGTATGATCTCCAACGATTGCATGGCGGTGCTCGCGAACGCGGAGCGTCCCGTGCTCGCCCACGCGTTCATCAATTACGTACTGGATGCGAAGGTCGCGCTCCAGAACATGAGCTGGCTCGGTTACCAGCCGCCCCAGAAGTCCCTCGATCCGACAAGCATGGTGGACAGGGGGCTGGTCCCCGAGACCCTGGCAACGGCGGTCGTCGCGCAGGAAGACTTCGAGCTGGGCCAGATCACCACGCAGCTGACCCCGCAGGAAGAAGGACGCTGGCTCGAATCCTGGTCCAGGGTCCAGCAGGGAGGCTAGCAGCGTGAGCGGGCCCGACGAAGGAGGGCGTCGCGCTGTCGGCGAGAAGCGCTGGCTGTGGCCCTCGCTGGCGGCTCCTGGCGTCATCTGGCTGGTCCTGCTCTTCCTCGTCCCGCTCTACGCGGTTCTCGCCGTGGCCATGGGAGCGCCCGACCCCATCTTCGGTGGCGCGCTGCCAGCATGGAACCCGTTGGCGTGGGACCCGAGCGAGTTCGGGACGATACTTGGCGAGATCTTCGGCGGCCAGCTTGGCTTCGTCTTCCTGCGTACGCTTATCTACGTCGCGGTCGCCACGTTTCTGAGCCTCCTGATCGGGTACCCGGTCGCCTACTACGTCTCCCGGCACGCCGGACGCTGGCGCGTGCCGCTCCTGTTGCTCATCATCGCGCCGTTTTGGATCAACTACCTCATGCGCATGCTCGCGTGGGTGAACCTGCTCTCCACGGACGGCTACGTCAACCAGGTCCTTATGTTCGTGGGCATCCTCGATGCGCCGAGGGAGTGGCTGGTCGGCAAGCACTCCACCGTTATCCTGGGTCTCGTCTACGGTTACGTGCCGTTCCTGATCCTGCCCCTCTTCGCCGCGCTCGACCGCATCGACCCGCGGGTGATCGAGGCGGCGCGCGACCTCGGGGCGAGCCCGGCGCGGGCCTTCTTCGCCGTAACCTTGCCCCTTTCCTCGCAGGGCATCCTTGCGGGGTGCGTCATAGTCATGCTTCCGATGTTCGGCGACTACTATACGGCCACGCTTCTCTCGGGGTCTCCCAAGACGAACATGGTCGGAAAGCTCATCGAGCAGGACATCCTGAGCGGCGCAGGCAGCGGCAGGGGTGCGGCCCTTACCGTCGTGCTGATGATGTTCGTCGGCATCCTGATGACCTACTACCTCTACAGCGTGGCGCGGGCGTCGAGGGAAGCCAGAAGTTGAGCGCCACGGTGAACAAAAGTGCGGAGGTGCGCCGGGGGCCATCGCGTCTCAAGGTGTGGTGGTCCAATCCCTGGGGCAAACCGCGTTTCCTGGTGCTCTTCACGATAGCCTACATCCTCTGGTCGCTGGTCCCCGTGGCGATAGCCGTGCAGTTCGGTTTCAACGCGGGCCGCTCGCGCAGCGCCTGGCAAGGTTTCTCGCTCCGCTGGTACTTCCAGGACCCGAACCTCTCCGTACTGCACGATCCGTCGCTGCGGGCCGCGCTCGTCCAGAGCCTCCAACTCGCAGCGCTGACGATGCTGATAGCCACACCCTTAGGGGTCGCATTGGCCATCGGGCTCGCGCGCTGGACAGGGTGGGGCGCAAGGCCCGCCAACTTCCTGATGCTCTTCCCACTCGTCACGCCCGAGATAGTGATGGGCGTCGCGTTGTTTCTGGTCTTCGTGCACCTCTTCGGCTTCGTGCGGCTTGGTACGATGGCCCAGGTCCTCGGGCACGTGACGTTCACCGTCTCCTACGTCGTCATTGTCGTACGAGGACGGCTGTTCTCCGTTGGAAGAGAGTACGAGGAGGCGGCCATGGATCTCGGCGCCTCCAGGTGGCAGGCGCTCAGGACGGTGCTGCTGCCCATGCTGGCGCCGGCGATCTGGGCGAGCCTCATGGTCGCCTTCGCCATCTCCATAGACGACTTCGTGATCAGCGCCTTCCTTATGGGAGACGCCTCGTCCACCACCATACCGGTCAAGCTCTACAGCGCGGCGCGGCTGGCCCCAAGCCCGGCCCTGAACGCCCTGGCCAGCATCCTCCTTTTCGCCTCCATGCTTGCTATTGCAATCGCCATCCTGGTGATGCGCCGTTCCCGCAAGAAGGAAGGCGCAGAAGGCTCCGCGGTCGAGGACTTCGCCCGCCTGGATCTGTGAAAGGCAACAGGCATCATACGGAGTCCACACGATTATTTCCCCGCCGTGTACAAGCTGCACGAGCGCAAATCCTGCCCCATCGCTCACATCATGACCGTCATTCCCGCGAAAGCGGGAATCCACTGCGCAGGAGCTCTACTCCTCCAACCGGAATCGCTTTGTCGGATTACATATCAGGCATCAGACAACAGAATTTGTCCGGGCGGACGTTATAGAGGGCTCTCCGCTTTCCTCCTCGTTCGCCCCGGTGTGTTCGGTGCGCAGCACACGCAGGGCCTCGCTCGGGAGGCACACTGACACAGGCGCTCCCCGATCGAAGGATGACGCCGCGCCGTCGTTGGCGAGCATGCACCGGATCGGGGTCCCGCGGTCGAGGGTGACTACGAGTTGTGAGATGGCTCCAGCGTAGACGACGCGTTCGATCCTCCCCGGCAACCGGTTCTCGCCGGTCTTTTGAGGAGCCTCTACACGCACCCGTTCCGGACGCACCACAACTTTGACGGAACCCCTGGCCGAGGTATGTCCGCATGAGGCAAGCAGTTCGGAGTCCCCGACCCTGACCCGGCACCTGCCTTCGGAATCCGTGCCTGTTGCGTACGCGTCGAGCAGGTTGGAGACGCCGAGGAAGTCAGCGACGTAGGCGGTCGCCGGTTCTTCGTAGACCTCGCGGGGAGAGCCGACCTGTTCGATCCTGCCCTCGTTCATCACCGCCAGGCGGTCGGCCATGGTGAGGGCCTCTTCCTGGTCGTGCGTCACGTAGACGAAGGTTATGCCGACCTGCTCCTGCAGGGCCTTCAGCTCGATCTGGAGCGCCTTCCTGAGCTTGGCATCGAGCGCGCCGAGCGGCTCGTCCAGCAATAGCACCGAAGGGTTGAGGATGAGGGCCCGCGCGAGTGCCACCCGCTGCTGCTGGCCGCCGGAGAGCTGATGCGGCTTGCGGTCGCGGAACTCTTGCATCCGCACGAGGGCGAGTGCCTCTCCGACCCTGCTACGAGTCTCCTCCCTGGACGCCTTCGCGAAACGCAACCCGAAGGCGACGTTCTCGGCGACCGTCAGATGGGAGAAGAGGGCGTAGCTCTGGAACACGGTGTTGACGTTGCGCCGGTTCGGAGGGGTGTCCGACACGTCCTTGCCGTCGAGCAAGATATGGCCCTCGCTGGGACGCTCGAAACCGGCGATCATACGCAGCGTCGTCGTCTTGCCGCAACCGCTCGGGCCTAGCAGCGAGAAGAATTCTCCCGGCGGGATCTCCAGGTCTATGCCGCGCACGGCTTCGAAGGCCCCAAAGCGCTTGGCGAGATCTACGAGCTGTACATGCCCCCCCGCGGGGCCTTCTTCCGCGTTCACCTGCGTAACGCCCGCGCGAAGGACTCGAAGTTGTCCACGAAGCGCCTGGCATCGTCCTCGGAGTGCTGCACCGAAAGCGTCCACTGCTCCGCTTTCCCCCACGGCGGTAAGAAGACACCGCCGTTGTGCTGGAAGAGCCAGTGCGCCTGGCTGAAACGGTCGTCGAGCTCCAGGAAATCCCTGTAGTTTCGGACATTCCTGCCTGAGAACGTCACGGACCCTTTGGCCCCGAACGCCCGCGGGTAGGCGGCGAGGTCGTACTCATCCACGACATCCTGAACCCCTTCGGACATCGTCTTGGCGAGACGGTCGAAGTGCTCGTAAGCCTCAGGGGTGAGGATCTCGGTCAGCGTGGCGCGGGAGGCGGCCATCGTAAGCGGGTTGCCGTTGAAGGTGCCGACCTGATCGTAGGTGCCGTCGGCGATGCGGCCCATGACCTCCTCGGTCCCGCCGATGGCCCCGCAGGGGACGCCACCACCTATCGCCTTGGCGAGGCACACCATATCAGGGCTTACGCCGAGGTACCCGCTGGCTCCCCTGTAGGAAGTGGTGACGCCACACTTGACCTCGTCGAAAGCGAGCAGGGCTCCGTACTCGTGCACTATCTCGCGCACGCCCTCCAGATAGCCCTGCTCGGGGGGAATAACGCCGGCGTTCATCATTATGGGTTCGAGGATCATGCCCGCTATCTGTCCGCGATGCTCCTCGAAGAGTCGCTCCAGGGCATCGAGGTCGTTGAAAGGGACGATTAGGGTCAGGTCGGTGATAGCCCGCGGGATGCCCGTCCCGGAAGGCGCGCTGTAGGGACGTTCGGCGGGTCCGATCTCATCCTTCTCGTTCGACACCGAGACCATGACCGAATCGTGGTGTCCGTGATAACAACCCTCAACCTTGACGATCAGGTCCCGGCCCGTGATCGCACGCATGAGATGCACAGCATCCATCGTCGCCTCGGTGCCCGAGTTGGAGAACCGCCACAGCGGAAGACCGAAACGCCGCGCGAGCTCGTCAGCCACGACGATAGCGTCCTCCGTCGGTTGGGCGAAGTGCGTCCCCCGCGGAACCCTGCGCGTCAAGGCCTCGACGATCTTCGGATGGCCGTGTCCGACGGCCCCGACGCCGTACCCGCCGTGGAGATCCACATACTCCCCACCGTCGGCGTCGTAGATCTTCGATCCTTCCCCGTAGCTGACCCAGATCATCTGCGGACGGGCGATCTGCCAGCTCGAGGTCGCCCCCCCAGCCAGAACCCCCCGCGCCTCCTCGATCAAAGCCCCCGACCTGGGCTGGCGTTCCTTGAATCGGCGTTCACCCTCGACGATGATCTCATCTAGCCTGCGGAGGTCCCCATCCGTCCAACCCCGCACAGTCTCCATACACTCCTCCTTTAAACAGTGATTCAATAATAGAGGTATGGCTCGTCTATGTCAACGCTTCAGTATTTCAGCACGCCTGCTTCGCAGGCTTGTCAGCACTTCAGCACGCGCCCTGTCGGGCGCTTGTCAGCATTTCAGCTTGTTAGTTTCGTATGGGCAGGATCTTGCTGACATGCTGACAAGGCGGCGCAGCCGCCGTGCTGACAAGCGAGGGCCGCAAGGTCCGAGCGTGCTGAAATGCTGAAGCTTAGCGGGGAGTCGACAGGCTCCCGTTGCGCGTTCCGGCGCTAAAAGATGTACTCTCTCTCGTCTGGCGCACGTTTACGACGAGTAGTCCTGTGTCGTGACCTGTGGGGGCCTCGAGCACGTTCAGGACACAGACGTCCATGAGGATCCAACCTTCCCACGCGTCGCGGAAACGGACTTCGACGCTCTCCGAGGCACCCGGCTCTTCCTTGACCAGGGAGAGGAGAAACCAGAGGAGGGGCAGGTCGTCTTCGTGGACCAGCTCGAGGGCGTCTTTCCAGAAGATCTCCTGAAGATAGCCGAGAAACCCTCTACCTGTGGCGTTCGGGCGGCCCGGCCCGGGCCGGAGGCCCATGTGGCGCAGGCCTGAGGAAGTCAGGACGAACACTGTGCCGGTTCCTTCCCGTCCTTCCCTCCCGCCGCTGGGCCTCATCGCAGCCAGACTCGTATGAGCATCTTGGCCACCCCTGTACAAGCGAAGAAAGTGGCCCAACTCTTTTTCATACCGTTCCAAGTAGTCTCCCCAAGCATGTAGATACGTCTCACCGGCCAGGGTAAGCCCGTACCCTTCGGCCCCTGAGCCGGAAGGGACGCCGTCGGGCACCAAGGGATCCTCTTCGAGGAGGCCCTCTTCCTTCAACTGTTGCATGGTCTTGTGTAACTCCTCGGGGGTGACGGCGCCGAAGCCCAGATCACCGAGCCTCTCGGCGAGTCCGTCTATGCGGATGTCGCCGTCTCGCGCGTACAGAAGGAGAAAGAGCGTGAGCCACCGCGCGTTGGGCAAGCCCGTGATCTCTGTTGGATGGAGCTCTGTTCCGTCTTGCGATCTGTGAAAACCGTCCATACTTCTTCCCCTTTGCGGGTGATGCCCTCTGCGGCGCAAGGTTACCTGTTGCGGACCACATCACTACTAATAGCACGCCAGCCTTCGCACCATAAGTCCGCGATGATTCCGGGCGAGAAAAATGACCCAAAGTATGCAGAGAATCGTCAGTACGGAGACTGGTTTAGAGCCTTCGGACAGGGAGACGGCTCCTTATCCCCCCTATACGTTACTGCAGGCGGGGCTGACGGCGCAGGCGTTCCTGGATCCAGGCCGCCCTGGCGTTTTCCGACTCTATCCTGGCCTGCCTGTCATCCCTGGTGATCTCGTCTATGTGCTTGAACCAGACCTCGTTACCGCTACGGAGTTCCACCAGTCCTCTTTCGGCCTTGCGCTGATCATCTTCGGCTATGCGTTGCAGCTCCTCTTGTGACTCGCCGGGGAGCGCCCGTCCGAGTGCCCGGCCCAGTTGCCCGTTTCTACGTTGCTCCAGCTCCCGGCGTTCGACCTCCATGTACTGTTCCCACAGCTCCTGGTGCGTCTTGCGTGATTCCTCGTCCATAAGCCTCCTCTTACCAGTATACGAACGGCCCTCGACAGGAGGCGTCGTGCGTAACCAGGTGCAGCCCGCGCCACGTCTCGACGTCTTCAGCTACCGCATTGTACATCCAACGACGCCCCGCATGCGGTCGCGCCTGTGTCCGCAGCATTGTAAAATTACAAGGTTGCTATACTCTGCCCGCAGAGGTTGTTTTTCGGGGATCGTGGGCACCGGGAGAACATCAGCACGACAGCCGGCAAGGAGGAGCATTGGCGGACAGCTCGTTTACGCACCTCGTCGTGGTCGGGTCCTCCGCAGGCGGGATAGCGGCGCTCTCCGGGCTTGTTTCTTCCCTACCCGATGAATTCGATGCTCCCATCGTCGTGGCCCAGCACCTCGACCCCAAGCGCGAGAGCCATCTGCAGGAGATACTCGCGCGCAAGAGCCCGCTACCAGTAAAGACCGTCACCGAGCACGAACCGCTTCAGGCTGGCGTGGTCTACGTGGTTCCTGCCAACAGACACGTGAACATATCCGACTCGGAGATAGAGCTCAGCTCCGAGCAGTCCTCGAGGCAGCCCATGCCCTCTATAAACCTTCTAATGGAGACCGCAGCAGGGGTCTACGGGGAGAACCTCATCGCCATAGTCCTGAGCGGCACGGGCACGGACGGCACAGAGGGCGCACGCACCGTTAGCCAGGCTGGAGGCACGGTCATCATACAGGATCCCGAGACCGCCGAATTCGGCGAGATGCCACGCTCGCTAGCCCCGAGCACCGTCGACATCGTCTCTTCCCTGGAGGGGATCGGGCCAGTACTGAAGAGTTTGATCTCGGGCGAAGCGGCGGTCGAGGAGATCTCGGAGAACAAAGGGCGCGACCTGGAGCGGTTCCTCGAGGAGCTGCACCGCAACCGCGGCGTGGACTTCAGGAGCTACAAGCGGCCCACGATCATGCGGCGCCTGGCTCGCAGGATGGCCGCCACCAACTGCCAGAGCCTTGATGAGTACTACGGGTATCTGGAGGAGCATCCGGAGGAGTACAGGCAGCTCATTGGCGCCTTCCTCATAAAGGTGACAGAGTTCTTCCGTGACCCGGAACTCTTCGATTACCTCAGAGAGGAGGTTCTGCCCGAGCTTATCGGGGAGGTCCGCGAAGGGGAGAAACAGCTCAGAATCTGGTCTGCTGGGAGCGCCACCGGCGAGGAAGCCTACTCGCTGGCGATCCTCCTCTCCGAGGTGCTTGGCCAGGAGGCTGGCCTCTTCAACGTACGAATCTTTGCCACGGACATCGACGAGGGTGCCGTAAGATTTGCCAGGCGTGGCATCTACCCTCCCTCGGCGCTTGGGGGGCTCTCTGAAGAGCAGATCAGGCGCTACTTCGTCGAGGAGGACGGTTCCTACCAGGTAAAAAAGCAGATCCGGGGCATGATCGTGTTCGGGGAGCACGATCTGGCCCAGCGTTCGCCATTCCCCGAGATAGACCTGGTGGTAAGCCGCAACGTTTTGATCTACTTCTCGAACGAACTGCAACGTAGGGCGCTTCAACTATTCGCCTACTCCCTGCGCGACGGAGGCTACCTGGTGATGGGTAAGGCGGAATCCGCCTCCCTTTTGCCCGATTTGTTCGCGTCCGTAGATCGGCACAACAAGGTCTATCGCCGGCACGGACAACGCTTCCTCCTGCCTCCCACTCTCCCGACGAGCCCAATACCAAGGGCGCGCCTGGGGCGGGGATCTAGAGATCAGGGCGCCCCCAGGCGCCAGGCCGAGACGCCACAGCTACCGTCTGCCGCCTTACGGGACCCGGGCGAGGACTTGCTCAACCAGCTGCCTGTTGGCGTCGCAGTCGTGACCCGCGATTACGCTATCGAGGCCATCAACGTCGCTGCCAGGGAGATGCTCGCTATCCCCAGCGTGGGTGTAGGGCAGGACTTCCTGCACGCGATGCAAGAGGCACCTTACGCGGAGGTCCGCAGGACCATAGACGAGGCTTTCAGGGAAGGAAGGATCACACAGGCCGATGAGTTCGCCGTCGAGGAGGCCGCCACCGGCGAGCCCAGGTATCTACGGCTCACCTGCCATCCCCGGCGCGCCGAGACCGAGGGGCAACGGGTGAGGCGCGTGCTAGTCGCGGTCGAAGACGTGACCGCGGAGGTACGGATGCGGCGGCTCGCGGAGAAGAACCTCAGGCTCGAAGAGGCCAACCGGGAGCTAGGCCAGCTCAACGAGGAACTTCAGGCCGCCCACGAGGAGTCTCTGGTGAATACAGAGGAGGCCCAGGCCTCGGCCGAAGAGGTAGAGACGCTAAACGAGGAGCTCCAGGCGACCAACGAAGAGCTAGAGACCCTGAACGAGGAGCTACAGGCCACCGTCGAGGAACTGAACACCACGAACGACGACCTGCAGGCCAGGGCCACGGAGCTGCAGGACCTGGCGCAGAGCAGGGAAGAAGGACGCCGGAGGGCAGAAGAGCTCGTCGACCAGCTGCAGGACCAGCGTTCCCGGCTCGAAGCCATCCTGGCGAACATCTCCGACGCGGTGCTCGCCGTGGATACCGATAGGCAGACATTGTTCAGCAACCACGTCTTCGAGGAGGTCTTCGGGGAGCACACCGGCGCGGAACAAGGCCAGCTCGGCTTCACAGAGGTGCTGGACGAGCGTGGCGAGAAGCTACCATCGGAAGCGACGCCGTCGTCGCGGGCCGCCAGGGGAGAGTCGTTCGCCATGCGGTTCACCGTCGGGGGCCTGGACGGCGTTCCGCGGTGCTTCGAGGCCAGGGGCCGACCAATCGAAGGCGATGGCGTTGCGGGAGGAGTACTCGTTATCCGCGAGGCAACCGATGGACAGGATTAGAGATCCTGCTATGCGGAAACCGGACTGGAACACCTGGGCGGCCGGAAGCCGGGGCGTCGAAGTAGAGCGCCTGGAACAGGAACTGGCGGAGTCGCGTGCCAGCGAGCGCCGAGCCCGCCTCGAGGCCGCAGAGACAAGAGAACGTTTCGAGCGCCTTCTCGACGCGAGCAGGAGGTTCACCCGCACGCTGTCTGACAGGAGGCGGCAGCAACAGACGAGCCGCCAGTTCCTTGCAGCCCAGCAC
>Ga0196962_10000436_pt1 | contig 17637 bp, 9 predicted proteins | sample S3v_20metaG_FD_183186 | JGI IMG/M metagenome (GOLD analysis project Ga0196962, IMG submission 183186) | Soil microbial communities from Anza Borrego desert, Southern California, United States - S3+v_20 | ecosystem: Environmental > Terrestrial > Soil > Desert | place: USA: California | collected... | reverse complement strand
CAGGCGGGGCTCGACCGCGACGCGCGCCTCAAGCCGCAGCGCGACGCCCTGAGCGCGCAGTTCGGCGGCGACCCCAAGCGCCTTCAGGAGGAGTTGCAGAAGCTCAACGCGGCGAACCCCCTGCCGAACACCACGCTCTCGATGATAGTCGACCACATCGACCACGTGGCGAAGGTGGCCGGCGTCGACCACGTCGGCCTCGGCTCGGACTTCGACGGCATCCCCTTCCTGCCCGAGGGCATCCGCGACGTGGCCGAACTGCCGCACGTCACCTACGAGCTGCTGCGCCGCGGCTACTCGGAGCGCGACATCCGGAAAATCCTCGGCGGCAACCTGCTGCGCGCCTTCGACGAGGTCGAGCGCGTCGCCCGCCTCCCCCGCCGCGCCATCAGCGGCGAGGGCAGCACCCGCCGGCTCGATTAAAAAACAGCACCGCGGGCGGAGGCGGGCGGGCCGAGTGGCGTCAACGTCAACCGGCCCGCGTGTTATAATCCGCCGCATCCGCCATGAGCCGAGCCGGGGTCTACATCCACATCCCCTTCTGCCGCGCGCGCTGCTCCTACTGCGACTTCGCCACGGGGCAGTACGAGGGCGCGCTGGCCGAGGAGTACGTGCGCGCCGTCGCGCGCGAGGTGGAGAACTTCCGCGGCGCGGAAGATGGCGCGGCCGTCGACACCGTCTACTTCGGCGGCGGCACGCCTTCGCTGCTCAGCCCCGCGCAGGTCGAACACCTCCTCGCCGCCGTCGGCCGCCGCTTCCGCGTCGAGCCGGGCGCCGAGGTGACGATGGAGATGAACCCCGGCACGGTCACGCCCGACGCCCTGCGGGCCTTCCGCGCGGCCGGCGTCAACCGCGCGAGCTTCGGCGCGCAGACCTTCGACGACCGCGAGCTGAGGCGTCTGGGCCGCACGCACACCGCCGACGACACGCGCCGCACGCTCCGAGACCTGCGCGCCGCGGGCTTCGACAACGTCAGCTTCGACCTCATCGCCGGCCTCCCCCATCAGACGCTCGAAGCGTGGTCGCGCAACCTCGACGAAGCCCTCGCGCTCGGCCCCGAGCACCTCTCGCTCTACCTGCTCGAAGTCCACGAGGGCACGCCGCTCGCCGAACAGATTCGTCAGGGCCGCTACCGCCCGCCGGACGGCGACCTCGCCGCCGAGATGTACGAGCTGCTCGCCGAGCGCACGCGCGCCGCGGGCTACGAGCAGTACGAGATTTCCAACTTCTGCCGGCGGGGCCGCGAGTCGCGCCACAACCTGAAATACTGGACGGGCGCGCCCTTCTACGGCTTCGGCTGCGCGGCCCACTCCTTCGACGGCCGGCGCGCGCGCTGGTCGAACGAGCGCGACGCCCGCCGCTACGTCGAGTTGATGAACGAGCGCGGCGGGGCCGTCGTCGAACGCGCCGAGCTTGACGACGCCGGGGCCAGCGCCGAGGCGCTCTTCCTCGGCCTCCGCCTCCTCGGCCGCGGCGTCGACCTCGAAGAGCACCGCGCCCTCTACGACCGCGACGTGCGCGCCGAGTTCGCCGAAGACCTGCGCCGCTTCGGCGACGCCGGCCTCGTCGAGCTCGAAGGCGACGTGCTCCGCCTCACGCCGCGCGGCGCGCTCCTCTCCAACGAGGTCTTCGCGGCCTTCGTCTGAGGATCGGGCTTCTAAACGACATGGGCATTGTTGATCTACGCAGCGACACCGTGACGAGGCCGACCGCGCGGATGCGGCGGGCGATGGCCGAGGCCGAGGTGGGCGACGACGTTTACGGCGAGGACCCGACGGTCAACCGCCTGCAAGAGCGCGCCGCCGAAATCTTCGGCAAGGAGGCCGCGCTCTTCGTCCCGACCGGCTCGATGGGCAACCAGATCGCCGTCAAGCTCCACACCGAGCCGGGCAGCGAGGTGGTCATAGAGGAGCGCGGCCACATCTACAACTACGAGATGGCCGCGATGTCGGCCGTCGCCGGCGCGCTCGCGCGCCCCGTCAAAAGCTCCGCAGGCACGGGCATCCTCTCGTGGCCGGACATCGAGGGGGCCGTCCACGCCAACGACGCCCCGTACTACGTCGCGCGCACGCGCCTGCTGGCGCTTGAGAACTCGCACAACCTCGCGGGCGGGAGCGTGATGACGCGCGGTCGCACCGAGGAACTCTGCGACCGCGCGCACGCCGCGGGCCTGAAAGTCCACCTCGACGGCGCGCGCATCTTCAACGCGGCCGCGGCGCTCGGCGAGACGGTGGCCGCGCTCTCGGCCCCGGCCGACTCGGTCATGTTCTGCCTGTCGAAGGGGCTCGGCGCGCCGATCGGCTCGGTGCTGCTCGGGCGCCGGGACTTCATCGGCGAGGCGCGCCGCTGGCGCAAACTCCTCGGCGGCGGGATGCGGCAGGCCGGGGTGCTGGCGGCCGCCGGCCTCGTCGCCCTCGAAGAGACGCCGCCGCTGCTCGCCGAAGACCACGCCAACGCGCGCCGGCTCGCCGAAGGCGTCGCCGGACTGACGGGCGTCGAGATCGACCCCGAAAGCGTCCAGACCAACATCGTCATCTTCGACGTGTCGGGCACGGGCCTCGCGTCCGACGAAATCTGCGCGCGCCTGCGCGCCGACCACGGCGTCCTCGCCTCCGGCTTCGGCCCCTCGATCCGCATGGTCACGCACTACGACGTAGACCGCGCCGGCATCGACCGCGCGCTCGAAGGGGTGAGAAAAGTTGTCAGTCGTCAGTAATCAGTCCTCAGTCGGCTCCGCCACGCGGGCGCTGACAGTCACACACCAGCCGCCCGTCAGGGACGGCCTTACTGATAACTGACAACTGACAACCGATAACTTATGAAACTAATCGTCGCGATTGACGGGCCTTCCGGGGCGGGGAAGTCGACGCTGGGGCGGAGGCTGGCGCGCGAGCTGGGGCTGCTCTACATCGACACGGGCGCGATGTACCGGGCCGTGGCGCTGGCCGTGACGCGGGCCGGCGTGAGCACGGCCGACCCCGCGGCCGTGGCCGAGGCTGCGCGCCGCGCCGACATCCAACTGGCCGGCGACCCCGACTCGTTGCAGGTGCGCCTCGACGGCTCGGACGTGTCGCGCGAGATTCGCGGCGAGCAGGTCGGCCACACCGCCTCCATCGTCTCGGCCATCCCCGAGGTGCGGCGCGAGCTCGTCCGCCGCCAGCGCGAGATGGGCGAGCGCGGCGGCGTCGTCCTCGACGGCCGCGACATCGGCACGGTCGTCTTCCCCGACGCCGACGTGAAGTTCTTCCTCACGGCCGTCCCCGAGGAGCGCGCGCGCCGCCGCTTCGACGAGGAGCGCCTCAAAGAGCGCGACCAGACTTTCGAGGCCACGCTCGCCGACATCAACGCCCGCGACCGCCGCGACTCGTCGCGCGCCGACTCGCCGCTCCGCATCGCCGACGACGCCGTCGTCATCGACACCACCGAACTCCCCATCGAAGAGGTCTACCGCCGCATGCTCGAAGTCGTCCGCGCGCGACATCCCGGCGCGGGCGGGGCGGCATCCAACCCGCAGCCCTGAGGGCCGGAGGTCGGCCGCGAGGGGAATCACCCGCCGGAGCGCCACCGCCATGAGCAGACTCGCCGCCACCTTCGCCGCCTCGCTCCTCCTCGTCTCGGCGCTCGGCCGCGACCCCGCCGCCGCGGCGCAGCAGCCGGAGGTGCTGACCCCCTTCGCCCCCGCCTACCCGCCCATCGCGAGGGCCGCGCGCGCCGTCGGCGAGGTCGTCGTCGAGGTGGAAATCAACGCGGACGGCAGCGTCGCCTCGGCGAAGGGCGTGGGCGGCCACCCGCTGCTCCGGCGGGCGGCCGAGAGCGCGGCCTCGCGCTGGCGGTTCAGGCCGGACGTGCGCGCGACCTCGGCGCGCCTGACCTTCGAGTTCCGCTGGGAGGCGCCCGGCGACGAGGCCGCGGCGCCGTCGCCCTACCATGTCGTCGTCGTCCCGCCGAAACCGCCCGACACGGAAGACCGCGTCCCCCCGGACGCCGAGGGCCGGAGCTGCGAGGTTCACGGCTTCAAGCTGGAGCGCGACAAGGTCAGGATCGCCTACGGCCTGCCGGTCTTAGACCCGGTCGGCGCGGAGGCGTCGGGGAGGCTGTTCCCGCACGCGAACAGTTGGGCCGGCGGGGGCTGCGTGGTCACGGACGACAGCCCGAAATTCGCCGAAGTCCTCTACTGCCGGGCGTGCCGCGCGGCCGAGGCGAGCTGGCGCGAGCAGCGCGGCGAGAGCCCGGAGGATAACTGACGGCGGCCGCACGTTTTCGACGGCGCCCGGCGCGCGGCCCGGCTCCTTCGCGGCCGCCCGAAATTGTTTGACACGCCGCGCCCGCGCGCGTATCTTTCGGCCGTCCAGCAGGGTCAACCTCACGCCGGCGGGCGTCCCCGCCGGACTCTCGCGCCCCCGTCCTCGCCCGAACCGAAATCCCGCATGAACGAGCCGCCCGCCGCCGACCCGCCCGCCGCGGTCGCAGCCTGATTTGACGACCGCGCGGCCCCGGCCGGCTCGCCCGCAAAAAGGAGAGCGCAACCATGCCCGACTATTACTCGGAGCCCTTCCTCAACCTCGCCGGCCTCACGCACAAGTCCGCCCTCGTCGCGTGGGGCGCCTTCTACTTCAGGGTCAAAGACTCCGGCAAGGAGTTCAAGCTCGTGGACGACGACGACCTCAGGAACGTCCACCCGCCGCGCGCCGACTCCATCGGCGCGTCGTCGAAGTCTTACGGCCCGGCCCGCGTCGAGGTCTCCGACGCGGCCGGCAACGTCGTCGCCTCCGTCACCGAGACCGAGCGCAACCACCGCTGGGTGACGGGGCTCGAACCCGACACCGAATACACCTACAAGGTCTTCGTGAAGTCGGGCGGGCAGGAGGAGGAGTGGGCCGGCGGCCCGCGCCGCAACTGGGAGCGCGCCGGCGACAAGATGGGCCTCGGCCCGAAGAGCAAGCCTTACGTCAACCGCTTCCGCACCTTCCCCGACCCGACCCGGCCCGCCCCCGGCCCCGTTACCTTCGCCGTCATCGGCGACTTCGGCGTCGGCGTCAGGAAGGACGAAGACCGCGGCCAGAGGCAGATCGCCGCCGCGCTCGAACGCGCCGTCGAGGAGCACGACGTGCGCCTCGTACTGACGACCGGCGACAACATCTACCGGGCGGGGGGCTTCCTCGGCCTGCCCGTCGGCGGCGACACCGGCGACGAGGACGACGACTGGTACTTCACCTACTACCAGCCCTACCGCTACGTCATCAACCGCGTCCCCGTCTTCCCGACCATCGGCAACCACGACGCGGGCGAGACCGAGTCGCGCGACGACCGCTCGCAACTCTTCGACAACTTCTACGTCAACGAGCGCGTCGCGGGCGAGGAGGCCGCGGGCCGCGCCTCCATCGGCCCCGGCCTCTTCTACCGCTTCCGCTTCGGCTCCGGCGTCGAATTCATCTGCGTCGACACGTCGAAGGAGCCGGAGTCGTTCGACCGCCGCAAGCGCCTCTTCGAGCACCCGAAGCACAAGGAGTTTCTCGACGCGGCCCTGCCGGCCGCGAACGGCGGGCCGCCCGTCTGGCGCATCCCCTTCTGCCACCACCCGCCCTTCTGCGCCGGCCCCAAGTACGGCAACACGGACGGGATGGAGGGCCTCGTCGAGCAGTTCGAGCGGGCCGGGGTGCGGCTGGTGCTGAGCGGCCACGAGCACAACTGCCAGCACGCCAGCCACCGCGGCGTGGACTACGTCGTGACGGGCGGGGCCGGCAAGATCAGGTCGGGCGAGCCGGGCAAGTTCGACGCGGCCCACACCCTCTCGTGGGCGGCCGAGTACCACTTCCTGCTCGTCACCATCGACGGCAAGCGGATGACCCTGCGGGCCGTGGGCGCGCTCGACGGCGGCGGCAAACTCGCGGACATCCCGCGCAAGGCCCCGGACGGCAAGCCCGTCAGCGGCCCCGTCGTCCTCGAACTCCCGTAACGGGCGCGGGGGGCAGGGCGCGGCGGCCGGCCCGAGGAGTCCGGTTTTGCCGCGCGCGGCGGGGTGCTACAATCCGGCGAGTTAAGCCGAACCAAACCTGAGCCGAAGCGAACTGATGTTCACGGGAATCATCGAGGAGTTGGGCCGCGTCCGCTCGATCGAGAAGCGGGGCGAGGGCGTGCGCGTGACGGTCGAGGCGCGCGTCGTGACGGGGGGCACGGGCGAGGGCGATTCGGTCGCGGTCAACGGCGTCTGCCTGACGGCGCTCGACGTGCGGCCCGACTCTTTCGCCGCCGACGGCTCGCGCGAGACCTTGCAGCGTTCGACGCTCGGCAACCTGCGGCCCGGCTCGGCCGTCAACCTCGAACGCGCCGTGACGCCGGCCACCCGCCTCGGCGGTCATCTCGTGCAGGGGCACGTGGACGCGCGCGGCCGCTTCCTCTCGGCCGAGGAGCGCGGCGGCTCGTGGACGGTGCGGATCGGCTACCCGCCCGAGGTCGCCCGCTACCTCGTCTTCAAAGGCTCGGTCGCCGTCGAGGGCATCAGCCTCACCGTCGCCGCCCTCGCCGAAGACCACTTCGAGATCGCCGTCATCCCGAAGACGTGGGCCGTCACCAACCTCTCGACCCTGCGGCCCGGCGACCCCGTCAACCTCGAAGCCGACATCATCGCCAAGTACGTCGAGCGCATCCTCTCGGTCGGCGCGCGCCCGGGCGGCGTGACGATGGAGAAGCTCGCCGACCTCGGCTACGCGGACGGCGGACGAAAGTAGCCGCGGGGGGACGGGGGGGAAGAAATAATCGCCCCCGAGGGAAGGCCGAGCAACGCCGCGGGCGCGCGCGGCAGTCCAAAGCGAAAGTGCCGCCCGCGTGGCCGCGCGGCTCTCCCTTCAGCGCGTCGTCATCTCCCGGTTTTCTCCGCGTCTGCGCGCCCCTGTGGCCGAATTTTTCCGGTTCGCAAAACCGGGCGGTTTCGGTTAACATGACGGGCGACACCAATTCTCTCCGCCGACGTTCGGGTTCGAGTTTAAAGCCATGCCTTTTGCTTCCGTCGAAGAGGCCGCCGCCGAGATGCGCGGGGGCCGCATGATCATCATCGTGGACGACGAAGACCGCGAGAACGAGGGCGACCTCTGCTGCGCGGCCGAGCTGGTCACGCCCGAGATCATCAACTTCATGGCGACGCACGCGCGCGGCCTCATCTGCATGCCGCTCACGGAGGAGCGCTGCGACGAGCTGCACCTGACGATGCAGGTCGCCGACAACACCTCGTTCCTCGGCACGGCCTTCACCGTCTCCGTCGAGGCGCGCAAGGGGGTGACGACCGGCATCTCGGCCCACGACCGCGCGACCACCATCCGCACGGCCGTCGACCCCGACACGCGCCCGCAAGACCTCGCGCGCCCCGGCCACGTCTTCCCGCTGCGCGCCAAGAAGGGCGGCGTCCTCGTCCGCCCCGGCCAGACCGAGGCGGTCGTCGACCTCGCCCGCGTCGCCGGCCTCTACCCGGCCGGCGTCATCTGCGAGATCATGAACCCGGACGGCACGATGGCGCGCCTGCCGCAGTTGGAAGAGTTCGCCGCCAAGCACGGGCTGAAGATGATCACCGTGGCCGACCTCGTCCGCTACCGGATGAGGAAGGAGGTTCTGGTGCGGCGCGCGGCCGAGACCGACCTGCCGACCGTCTACGGCACCTTCCGCGCCGTCGCCTTCGAGAACGAGCTGAGCGACGAGGTGCACCTCGCGATGGTGATGGGCGAGGTGCGCACCGAAGCGCCCGTGCTCGTCCGCGTCCACACCGAGAACGTGACGTGCGACATGTTCGGCTCGCTCATCGACGACACGGGCTTCCAGCTCCACACGGCCCTCGAGAAGATCGCCGCCGAGGGGCGCGGCGTCGTCCTCTACCTGCGCCAGCGCCACAACAACCTCGACCTCGTCCACCAGCTCAAGACCTACCAGCTCATGCAGGAGCGCGGGCTGTCGAAATCGGAGGCGTGCGTCGAGACCGGCTACGGCACCGACCGCGACTACGGCGTCGGCGCGCAGATACTTCACGAACTGGGCCTGCGCCGCATCCTCCTGCTCACGAACCACCCGCCGAAGGTCTCCGCCCTCGAAGGCTTCGAGCTGGAGATCGTCGGCAACGTGCCGCTCGGCAGCCCGGCGAGGGAGGGGAAGAGGGAAGTAGCGAGCAGTCAGTAGACGGTAGTCGGCAGGCGGTAGCGCCCCGCGCCGAGTCCGCCGACGCTGACACCCGAACGGTTCGACGAAGGATGATTTTTCTACTGACTACTGGCTACTGACTACCGTCTACTTGTTCGCCTCTCCGGCCGAAGAGCTTTATGTCCCCTGACGAGCAAGACCCGCGACAGACCCCGCCGGGCGACGAGCCGCCCCTGAAGTTCGAGGAGCCGCCGGGCGGGCCGGGCGCGCCCGCGCCGCTCACGCCGAAGGGGCGGCGCGCCGGCTGGCGCAGGGTCGTCAACCGCCGCAACGCGATGTGGACCGGCGTCGTCGCCGTCGTCGCGGCGGTCGCCCTCCTCATCATCATCTTCCTGCTCTACCGCAGCGGGCAGGTGGATCGCATCATCGCCCGCCAGCTCGTCAGCACGCTCGCGCGCTACAACATCCGCGCCGAGATAGACTCGTTCGAGACGAAGTTCTCGCCGCGCACGGCCGAGCTGCGCGGCCTGCGGCTCTACAACGCCGTGACCGGCGCGCAGATCGGCAAGGTCGACCGCGTCCTCGCCAAAGTCCGCATCGAGGACATGTGGGCCCTGAGTTTGCGCCGCGAGGTTGACCTCGAAGAGCTGACGGTGGACGGGCTGGAGCTGTGGGTGAAGTTCGACGAGCAGGGGCGCTCGAACTTCGCGGAGCTGACCATCCCGCCGCCGCGGCCGAACGAGCGTATCCTGTTCGCCTACTCGACGGCGAAGGTCACGCTCAACGGCGCCGTCGTCCACTACGACGACGACCGCTACGACATCTCGGGCGAGGCCCGCAACCTGCGCGCCCTCGTCCAGCCCGACGACCCCGGCGCGCCCGAAGAGAGCCGCATGAACCGCATCGACCTGTGGCTCTCCGACTCGACCTTCGTCTACAACGGCCGCCCCGTCGAGCGCATCGACCTCGAACTCCACGCCCGCGCCAACCAGACCCGCGCCGACATCGGCGAGCTCGTGCTGCGCTCGCCCGTCACCGAGGCGCGCCTCTCGGGCGTCATGGACGACTGGCGCGCGCTGCGCTACCGGATGCAGGTCAACGCGTCGGTCGACCTGACGCAGACCTCGGACGTTTTGCGGCTTGAGACGACGATGCGCGGCGCGGGCCGCTTCGAGGGCACGGTCTCGGGCGAGGGCGACGACTACCGCGTCGAGGGGCAGATCGTCTCCGACGCGCTCGCGGCCGACGGCGTCCGCCTTCAGGCCCTGAACGTCAACGCCACGGCGACCGGCAGCGGCAACTCCTACGAGGCGCAGGGGCGCGCCGTCGCCGAGCTGCTCTCGGCGGGCGACTTCCAGTTGAACGCCGTCCAGCTCGCGGGCCGCGTGACGGGCACGGGCACGGACTTCCGCTGGGTGGGCGATTTGCGCGCGGCCGCCGCGCGCAGCGGCGCGGGCACGATCGCCGGCCTCATCCTGAGCGACGCCGCGGCCGAGCTCAACGACGGCGCGCTCGCGGGCAGCGCCGGCGGGTTGACGGCCGGCTCCGTGACCTTCGAGGGCGGGCGAGCCTCGGGCGTCGGCGCGTCGGGCGTCGAGTTCGAGCGCGCCGAGTCGGGCGAGACGCGCGTGACCGTGGACGGCGCGCGCGCCGGCTCGGTCGCCTCGGGCGGGACGACGGTGAGCGGCGTGCAGGCTTCGGGCGTCGAGGCGCGCGTCGCCGCGGACTCTTCGGCCGAGGTCGCCGTCCGGCAGGTGAGGGTCGGCGGCTTGCAGACGGCGCAGGCGCGCACGGGCGCGCTCAGCATCGCGGGCGTGCGCCTCTCGGTCTCGCCGGGCGGGCGCGTCGAGGGCAGCTCGGGCGACATCAACGCGGGCGCGGTCGCCTTCACGACGGGGCGCGGGCCGGAGGGGCAGGGGCGCGCCGAGAACGTGCGGCTGGCGCGGCCGCGCTTCGTGCTCGAGCCGGGCGGGCGCTACCGCGCGAGCGCCGATTTGAGTCTGGGCGGCGGCGTGCTCGGCGCGATGCGGCTCGGCTCGGCGCGCGCGGCCGTCGTCGCCACCGGCGACCAGATTCAACTCAACGACTTCGTCGCCGAGGTCTTCAACGGGCGCGCGCGGGGGAGCGCGACCATCGCGACGGGCCGGCGCGGCGCCTCTTCGGTCAGGGCCGGGTTCGAGAATGTGGACGTGGGCGGCCTCGTCGCGGCGCTCACGGGCCGCGCCGTGCCCCTCACGGGCGGCGCCACCGGCACGGCCGAGCTGAGCTTCCCCGGCACGGACTTCCGCGCCGCCTCGGGCCGGCTCGAAGCGCAGTTCAGCGGGGCCACGGGGCGCGACGAGACGGCGCGCACGCCCCTGACCGGCGACCTCGCGCTCACGGCCGAGCGCGGCCTCTTCCGAGTCGAGCGCGCCAACCTCCGCACCGGCTCGACCGAGCTTAACGCCTCGGGCCGCTTCTCCTTCGCGGGCGGCTCCGACCTCGCCGTCAGCCTCAACTCGGCCGACGCCGGCGAGCTGCAAAGGGTCGCCCTCGCGACGGGCCTGCTGCCCGACCTCGAAGAGCGCGCCCGCGAGATGGGCGTCGCGCTGGCCGGCAACCTCAGTTTCGACGGGCGCGTCACGGGCGACCTCGACGACCCGCTCGTCAACGGCCGCTTCGAGCTCGGCTCGCTCGCCGTCCGCGGCCGCGACCTCGGCGCGCTCTCGGCCGACATCGCTTCGGACGCCGCGGCGACGCGCATCGAGAACGGCCGCCTCGCCGAGCGCGACGGCGGGGGCGCGCAGTTCGCCGCCGTCATCCCGCGGGCGGGCGAGAACAACATCTCGTTCGAGGCGACGCTCGCCGACGCCAACGCCGCCAACCTCGCCGGCGCGCTCGGCCTCGGCGGGCGCGGGGCCGTGGTCGGCGAGGGCACGGCGCTGCCGGGCGGCGACGCGCTGGCCGGACTCGGCCCGGCCTCGGGCCGTGTCAGCGTCACGGGCTACCCCGGCGCCATGTCGGGCAGCGCCGACCTGAGAGTCGGCGCGGGCCGCCTCGGCGGGCAGCCCTACGAAGAGATCGCCGCGCGCGCCACCTTCAGCGGCTCGCGCGTCAACCTCGAACAACTCGACGCGCGGCTCGCGGGCGGCCTCGTCAACGCCACCGGCAACGTGGACCTCGAAGCGCAGTCGTTCGATCTGCGCGCGCGCGGCGAGAACGTCCAGCTGGGCGCGCTCGCGGCCCTCTTCGGCGCGGGCGCGGGCCGGCTGCCGCCGCTCGGCGGCGCGGCCGACTTCACGGCCTCGGCCACGGGGAACCTGACCGACCCGACCAGCTACCGCGCCGAGGTCAACGCCAAGGGGCGCGACGTGACCATCAACGGGCGGCCGGCCGGCGAGCTGACTCTGGTCGGCCGCACCACGCCCGACCAGAAATTCGACGTGGAGTTGACCACGGGCCTGCTCGGCCAGCCGCAGACCCTGCGCGCGCAGATCGACCTCGCGGGCGAGGGGTTGCCGCTCACCTTCGAGACGGCTCTGACGGGGGCCGACCTCACGCCGCTCTTCGCCGCGCTGCTGCCCGGCGCCGACCTGCGCGTGACGGGGCGGGCCACGGGGACGCTGCGCGCCTCGGGCGCGCTGCTCGACGAGGAGGGCGGGTTCACCGCCTCGGCGCTCGCCGGCCGCGCCGAGTTCTCGGAGCTGACCGTGACGGTCGAGGACGTGCCGCTGACGGCCGAAAGCCCGCTCGTCGTCCTCTTCTCGCCGAGCGAGGTCACGTTCGAGCGGACGCGCTTCACGGGGCCGGGAACCAACATCACCTTCGGCGGCACGGCCGCCCTCGGCGCGGGCGGCCGCCAGAACTTCTCCGTCAACGGCGACCTCAACCTGCGCGTGCTCAGCAACCCGCAGAGCAACTTCTTCCTCTCGGGCGCGGCCCGCGTCGGCGTGCGCGTCGCCGGCACGTTCGAAGACCCCTCGATCACGGGGACGGCCTCGGTCGCCAACGCCTCGTTCGCGCTCCTCGTCAGCGACGAGCGCCTGACGGCGACCGGCATCAACGGCAGCATCCGCTTCAACGGCGAGCAGGCGAGCATCGAGACCCTGACGGGCCGGCTCGGCGGCGGCCGCTTCGAGGTCACGGGCGGGGCGCTCCTCGCCGGCTTCCGGCCGTCGCAGTTCCGCCTCGGCGTGCGCGGGCGGAACGTCACCGTGCCGTTCCCGCAGGACTTCCGCACCACGGCCGACGCCGACATCGAGATCAGCGGCCGGGCCGACGGGCAGATCGTCCGCGGGACGGTCGAGGTGCGCCGCGCCGAGTACACCGAGGACATCGACCTCGCCGACATCATCGACCGGCGCACGGAGCAGGCGTTGACGGCCGAGGCGGGCGCGGGCGGCGTCGGCGAGGGGCTGCTGGCCGGGCGCACCACGCTCGACCTCTCGATTCAGGGGCGCGACGCGCTCGTCGTGCGCAACAACCTCGCCGACATCGTCGGCTCGATCAACGTGCGCGCGGCCGGCCCCATCGACGACCCGGTCATCTCGGGGCGCGTGACCTCGACGCGCGGCACGCTCGCCTTCCGCAACGACCGCTTCGAGATTCAGCGCGCCATCATCGACCTGCCGCCGCGCCGCGACGCCGACCCGGTCCTGAACATTCTGGCCGAGGCCGAGATCGCCGGCTACCGCATCACCCCGGCCATCACGGGGCCGCTCTCGCAGCCCGTCGTCAACCTGCGCTCCGACCCGGCGCTGCCGCAGGCCGACATCGTCTCGCTGATCACCACGGGGAGCCTCGCCACCGGCGAGCAGAGCTTCTCGACCATCGCGCAGACGGGCCTCGGGACGGCGACGAGCCTGCTCACCGAGAGCCTGATTAACGCGCCCGTGCGCCGGGCCACGGACAAGCTGTTCGGCCTCAACCGCTTCGAGTTCGACCCCGTCATCGCGGGCCGCGGCGGGGCCAGCCCGACGGCGCGCCTGACCGTCGGCCGCCAGATCAACCGCGACCTCGCCGTCACCTTCTCGACGAACGTGACGGGCGAGCCGAATCAGGTGCTCGCCGTCGTCTACCGCGTCAGCGACCGCCTCTCCTTCGTCGCCCAGTACCAGCAGGGCGCGACCGACGCGCTGCGCACGCGCAGCAACAACTTCAACTTCGAGCTGCGGTTCAGGAAGCGGTACTGAAAAAGTTTCGAGTCTCGGGTTCGGAGTCCCGGGCTCGCGGGCCGGCCCCGGGCCCCGCCGCCCGCCCCGAACGGACGGCCTCCGGACTTGAGACTTCGAGCCTGAAACTTACATGAGGGTCTTGTTCGCCATCGTCGCGCTGTCGCTCCTGCCGCTCGCCGCTCGGGCCGAGGTGCGGCTCGCGCTCGACCTGACGCGGTTCGAGGGGCGCGTCGTCGAGTCGGTCGAGCTGGAGGTCGAGGGCGCCTCGGTGCCCGAGGCGGCTCTGGGCGAGCTGCGCTCGCGCATCCGCCTCGCGCCCGGCAACGCCTTCACCGCCGTCCTCGCCCGCGAGTCCCTGCAATCCCTCTTCGACTCGAACCGCGTCGCCGACGCGCGCATCGAGGCCTCGGACTCGCCGCGCGCCGGGCCGGACGGGAGGCCGCGCGTGCGCCTGCGCTTCCTCATCCGCCCGCAGGTCGTCGTCGACGATGTCGAGTTCAAGGTCGGCGTCACCGAGGGCACGGGGATCACGGAGGAGGAGCTGCGCGCCCGCCTCAACCTGCTTGAGCCGGGCCGCCGCCTGACCGAGCAGGCCCTGCGGCAGAACGCCGACGCCGTGCAGGTCTACCTGCGCGACCGCGGCTTCTACCGCGCCACCGTCGATTACGAGCAGCGGCTCGACGAGACGCGCACGCGCGCCACGGTCGTCTACCGCGTCGAGCCGGGGCCGCCCACCACGCTCGACGCCTTCAACGTCAAGATCGACGGGTTCGGCCAAGCCGACCTAAGCGCGGCCGCCGCCGCGCTGCCCATGCAGCCCGGCGAGGCCTTCACGCAGGCGGGCCTCGGCGAGAACCTCGCGGCCGTCCGCCGCGCCGTCATGGACAAGGGCTTCCTCGCCCCGCGCATAGACGAGCCGGAGGTCGTCTTCGACCCGGCCGCGAACCGCATCACCGTCACGCTCGCGGGGAGCGTCGGGCCGAAGGTCGCCGTCAACGTCACCGGCCACGACCTGAGCGACGAGCGCAAGCGCGAACTCCTCCCCGTGCTGCGCGAGGGCACGATCGAGTATTCGGCCGTCGTCGAGGGCCAGCGCCGGCTGCGCAACCGGCTTCAGGAGGAGGGCTACTTCTTCCCCGAGGTCACGGCCTCCTGCGCGGTCGTCCCGCCGCTCGCGCCCGCCCCCGCCCCCGCGCCGCTCGCCCTGCCCGGCGCCGGCGACGGCGAGCCCTCGACCTGCGAGCTGATCAACCCGGACGAGCTGGCCGGGCGCGCCGTGACCATCAACTACGAGATCGACCGCGGCCGCCGCTTCGAGCTGACCGACATCCGCATCGAGGGCACGGACGCGCTCGCCGTCGAGGAGATCGAGGCCGACCTGCGCAGTCAGGAGGCCAACGTCTTCGGCATCATCCCGTTCCTCGGCTACGGCCGCGGCTTCACCAGCGACGACGCGCTGGAGCGCGACCGCCAGACCATCCGCACGCGCCTGCGCAACGAGCTCGGCTACCGGCAGGCCGAGGTCAACGTCCGCCGCGGCGTCTCGCTCGACAGCGACGATCTCATCATCACCTTCGACGTGACCGAGGGGCCGCTCACGCGCGTCGAGGGCGTCGAGGTGCGCGGCAACCAGATTTTCACCGCCCGGCAGCTCGACGGCGCGCGCTGCCCCGACGACCCCCTGCCCGACGAGACCTGCGTCATCCGCGGCGCGCCCTTCTCGCGCGTGGACGCGCGCTCGGACGCCGACCGCCTACGCGGCTACTACGTCCGCAACGGCTACGTCGAGGCCGACGTCGAGCTGTCGGTCGTCAGCCTGCCGCGCCAGCCCGGCGCGGCCGACGACCGCGTCCGCCTGCTCTACACCGTCACCGAGTCCGACAAGGTCTTCATCAACCGCATCATCATCAACGGGCTGGTGATGACCCGGCGCGAGGCCGTCGTCCGCGCCATCCCGCTGCGCGAGGGGCAGGTCTTGCGCGGCGACGACCTCGCCGAGAGCGAGCGCATCCTGCTCAACACCTCGGACGCCTTCCGGCAGGTCATCATCCGCACCGAGCCGGCCGGCGAGACCGCGGGCGGCTTCAAGCGCCGCGACGTTTACATCGACGTCGAGGAGCGCGAGCGCATCACGACCGACTACATCGTCGGCTTCTCGACCGACAACGGGCCGCTCGGCGGCTTCGAAGTCCGCAACGTCAACCTCTTCGGCCAGCTCCGGCAGGGGGCCTTCCGCTCGCGCTTCAGCCGCCTCCAGCAGCTCGTCCGCCTCGAATACTTCGACCCGCGCTTCCGCAGCTACGGCGAGCGCGAGTTCGCCCCGCTCACCGTCTCCCTCCAGTACCAGCGCGACACCTCCGTGACGCGCTTCTTCCGCACCACCATCGACCGCGGCGCCAACGGCGTCGTCCAGCGCTTCGACCCCGAGGGCAACCTCCTCGACGAGTTCGGCCAGAGCGTCAAGGGGCCTTCGATCAACCGCTTCAGCTTCAACCTTGAGACGCAGCGCGACCTCGAACTCGAACTCTCGCCGGCCGGCGCCGTGCGCAAGCGCTCGACCCTCTTCCTGCGCTACAACTACGAGGACGTGCGCCTCTTCAACATCGGGAGCCTGCTGATCGCGCCGATCCTGCGGCCCGATCAGGCCGTGCGCCTGTCGCGCCTCGCCGCCTCCTTCGCGCGCGACACGCGCGACCGGCAGTTCGACCCGACGCGCGGCGACTTCCTCACGCTCGACTACTCGCTCGCGCTCAAGCAGCTCGGCGGCAACATCTCGTTCAACAAGTTCCTCGCCACCTACCGCCGCTACCGCACCGTCAAGCTCCTGCGCGACACGACGCTGGCCGGCAGCGTCCAGCTCGGCCTCGCCAACATCCTCCGGCCGTCCGACCGCGACGACGACGGCCTCATCACGGACGTTGACCGCCGCCTCCCCATCAGCGAGCGCTTCTTCTCGGGCGGCTCGAACACCCTGCGCGGCTTCAGCTTCGAGGAGGCCGGCCCGCGCGTGGCCGCGCCCTTCTGCGCCTTCGGCCCGCAGCCGTCGCCGCTCCCGCCCTGCGGCACGTTCCGCAACGAGAAGGGCGAGCCCATCGAGCTGAACCCGTTCACCGTGCCCGTCGGCGGCAACGCCCTCGCGGTCGTCAACCTCGAAGCGCGCGTCGGCGTGACGCGCGACGTGCAGCTCGTGCCCTTCTACGACGGCGGCAACGTCTTCGAGCGCGTCGGCGACCTCTTCGGCCGCGACGACCCGCCGGGCCGCGACCCGAACCTGCGCGCGCGCTGGACGCACACCGTCGGCCTCGGCGCGCGGCTGCGGACGCCCTTCGGCTCGCTCGCCGTGGACTACGGCTACCTGCTCAACCCGCCCGAGTTCCTGATCCCGCAGTTCGGCGGCGGCACGGCCATACACCGCCTGCGCAACACGCAGATTCACTTCCGCTTCGGGCAGACGTTCTAAAGTGAAGGCAGAAGGCGAAAGAGCGAGTCGCGCGTCGGGCGCCGGTGGCCGGGGAAGTGATGCGCCTCCGACCCGACGCGCCACTCCCGACTCCCGACTCCCCCTCCGGCCGCTCGCCTTCGGCCTTCTGATTTTCTTCGTCGCCTTCGGCGTCCGCCTGCTGATGATGCAGGACGCGCGCCTCGAAGCCGGGCGGGTGCAGATCGCGGTCACCGAAAACTACAAGCGCATGGCGCGGCTGCTCTCCGAAGGCGGCGCCGCGGGGTTCTTCAGCCCGGACTCGCCGGCGGCCGACCCCGACACGCTCGGCCACCCGCCGGGCTACCCCTTCGTCATCGCGCTCGTGCGCGGCGCGGGCGGCGAGACGGACGCGGCGCTCCGACTCGCGCAGGCCGCGGCCGACGCTCTGGCGGCCGTCCTCGTCTTCCTCGTCGCCGCCGAACTGCTCTCGGCCTGTGCCGGACTGGTCGCCGGGCTGCTCGTCGCGCTCGCGCCGCAGTTCGCGTGGAACTCCGTCCTCCTCCTGCCCGACACGCTGGCCGTGCTGCCCGTCGTCGCGGCCGTCTACCTCGTCGCGCGCGGCCTGCGGGGCCGGAGCCTCTTCGCGTTCGCCGCCGCGGGCGCGCTCGTCGGCCTCTCGTGCTGGCTGCGGGCCAACGCGCTGCTGCTCGCGCCCTTCCTCGCGGCCGCGGCGTTCGCGCTGATGGAAAAGAGGGTGAGGACTCGTTACGCGCTGGCGGTCTTGGGGGGGGCGCTCGTCGCCGTCGCGCCGCTGACGCTGAGGAACGCCGTCGTCTTCGGCGCGTTCATCCCCGTCTCGCTCGGCGCGGGGCAGACCATGCTCGAAGGCATCGCCGACTACGACCCCGGCGGCCGCTTCGGCATTCCGGCCACAGACCTCGG
>Ga0196962_10000435_pt1 | contig 17640 bp, 17 predicted proteins | sample S3v_20metaG_FD_183186 | JGI IMG/M metagenome (GOLD analysis project Ga0196962, IMG submission 183186) | Soil microbial communities from Anza Borrego desert, Southern California, United States - S3+v_20 | ecosystem: Environmental > Terrestrial > Soil > Desert | place: USA: California | collected... | reverse complement strand
AGTCCGTCCGCGTCGAGGAACAGCGAGTAGTTGTGCCAGCCGGTCGCCTGCAGCGCCTTCAGCATCTCGGGCCACACGCTGCGGTGACGCTCCTTGTACTCGTCGAGGCGGTCCGCCCGGACGCGGAGCAGGAAGCAGACGCGCTCCACGGCTCAGCGCACCTCGGCGTAGTCGAGGCCGAGCAGAGAGGCGACGTTGCGCACCTCGTCGGCCACGTGGCCGACGCCGAGCGCGACGTGGTGCGTCGGCCCTTCGGCGCACCAGCGCTCCAGGAACTCGCCTGGCGAGAGCGGGAACCGCAGGCGACTGTTGGTATTGCCGATGCGGAACGTGTCGCCGGGGATCGACTCGCCCTCGCCGACGATGAGCTTCAGCCGGCCTCCCGCAGTCTGCGTGCAGCCGACGATGGTCACGGGGCCGTAGCGGACCTTGAACTCGACGCTCAGGCCGGCGCCGCTCTTGCCGTGGTAGAGCTTGAGCGAGCGCAGCGTGGGCTGCTCCTGGGCGATCGCGATGTGGCCCGGGCCGTCATGGCCCATCAGGACGAAGCCCTCGGCGAAGTCCAGCGCGTAGTACTCCGTGTACGACCCTCCGGCGCCCAGCCGGTCCAGGATGAGCTGCGCGAGGTTGGTCTTGAGGTCGGCCTCGCCGGCCGTGGGCACGCCGCGCGCGGTGAGCAGCGAGTTGCCGACGATCACGCCGGCGCCGAGCCGCTCGGCCTCGTTGCCCTCGACCCCACGGTAGTAGTACGTCAGCGCGTCGAGGTCGAAGTCGGCGACCAGGCGGTCGAGGCCGACGGCGACGCGTGCGGACCAGTCGAGCTGCTCGGGCTCGATCGGTCCGGCGATCGGATCCGCCGAAGGATCGGCGAACGCGAACATGGCCTCGATCTCCGCGACCTTGGCGGCGACTTCCTCGTCGGTGGCGTCGGCCGTGCGCGCGCCGAGGTCGTCGATCTCGAGCACCTCGACGTGCGCGCCGGTCTGCGCATGCACGGCCGTGAAGTCCGAGTACATGTCGAGCATGCCGGGATAGACATGGCCCATGAACCCGATGCGCGAGCGGCGCAGCGAACGGGCGACGCCCGCTGCGCGGACCCAGGCCGCGATCCTCGACCAGGCGCGCTCGTCGTCGTCGATCGTTCCCGCCACGGTGTCGTAGGGGATGCCGGCGCGGGTGAACGCGCCGGCGATCTCCGGCACGCAGCACGCTGCACAGTTCGCGAGCCACTCGCCGGTGTCCGTGTTGGCATAGTCGAGCGTCGGCGTGGGCTGCAGGCCGAGCAGCACGACCGGGGCCTTGGCGGCCTGCGCGACGGGCAGCACCGTGCTGGATGTGGCGTAGGTGACGGCGTGACAGAGGACGAGATCCACCTGCTCGGCGGCGAAGCGGTCGCCCGCCTGCCGTGCTGCATGCGCGCTGTCGACGAGCCCGGCGGAGACGACGTCACCGCCGAGCTCGCCCACCCGCTGCTCGACGCGGCGCTGATAGCCCTCGATGCGCTCCTTGAGTCCCTCGAACTGCGGCCAGTAGGCATCCAGGCCGATGCCGAACACTCCGACCCGGGCGCGGGGCCCGGGCCGGGTGCCGGTGCCGGCCGTCAGCCGGTGGCTGTCGGCGACGGTCATGGCGACTCTAGAAGTCGTACTCGTCGATGTTCTCGGCGTCGAACGTGGTCAGCGGGCCGAGCACGATCTCGCCGTTCTTGCCGATCGTGTACTCGCCCAGCCGTCCGGCCGTGAACGTCTCGCCCTCCTTGCCGGTGATCCGGCCGGCCACGAGCGCCGCGGCGGCCTGGCCGGCGAGGTAACCGACGTCCTTCGGCACCCACAGCTGGAACTCCTCGACCGTGCCGTCGTTGACGAACTTGCGCATCTGGTTCGGGAAGCCGAGCCCGGTCAGCTTGACCTTGCCCTTCTGCGGCGAGGTCGACAGGTAGCGCGCTGCCGCGGCAACGCCGACCGTGGTCGGCGAGATGATGCCCTTCAGGTTCGGATACGCCTGGATGAGCCCCTGGGTCTCCTGGAAGGACTTCTGGTCGTCGTCGTCGCCGTAGGCGATCTTGACGAGCTTCATGTCCTTGTACTTGGGCTTCTTGAGCGTCTCCTCCATCACCTTGATCCAGGCGTTCTGGTTCGTGGCGTTGGCGGTCGCCGAGAGGATCGCGATCTCGCCCTCGTAGCCGATCTGCTTGCCGATCGACTCGACCTGGTTCTCGCCCACGAGCTGCGTGGTGACCTGGTTGACGAACACGCTGCGCGCATCGGCCGCCACGTCCGAGTCCATCCCGACGACCTTCACGCCGCGTTGGGCGGCCTGCTTGAGCGCCGGCGCGATCGCGTTGGGATCGTTGCCGGCGATGATGATCGCGTCCGGCTTCTGCTGGACGGCCGCGTTGATGATCGAGATCTGCGACGACGCGCTGGCGTCCGTCGGGCCGGAGACGCGGTTGGAGCCTCCGAGCTCCTGCAGCGCCTCGTCGACCCCCGAGTGCTCGAACTCCTCGTACGGGTTGCCGAGCTGCTTCGGGATCGACACCGTCTTCAGGCCCTGCGGGATCTCGGCGTTGGGATCGGCCTCGCCCGTCGCGGCCGCCGAGCCACCGCCGGTGCCGTCCTGCTCGTCATCCTGGGTCTCGCCGCAGCCGGCGAACACGATCATCGCGACCAGCGCGAGTACGGCGAACAGCGCGCGCAGCGCACGTAGGGACTGCATCGTCTAACCCTCCTCAGGGCGTTGGCGTGAGCGAAGCCGGCGTGCCTCCGTGGCGCGCGCGGCGATGTTGGGACCTAGCACCGATCCGACCAGCAGGACGCCGGTCACGATCTGGATCCAGTACGAGGAGATGGTCTCCGACAGCAGGATCGCCTTCTGGATGGCGCCGAGCAGCACCAGCGCGAGGATGACCCCGACGATCGTGCCGCGCCCGCCGAAGATCGACACGCCGCCGAGCAGCACGGCGGTGATCGCCGTGAGCTCGAAGCCGACGCCGACATTGGCGGCGGCGGTCGAGTTGCGGAGCGTGATGACGATTCCGGCCAGCGCGGCGACCGTTCCCGAGAGGACGAACAGGATCAGCTTGATCCGCTTGACGCGCAGGCCGGCGAACCGCGCGGCCTCCTGGTTGGCGCCGATCGCGTAGATCGATCGCCCGAACGGCGTGGCGTGCAGCAGGACGGCGAACGCCACGGCGACCATCGTGAACAGCACGATCGTGTTCGGGACGAAGGTGCCCGCGAAGTTGCCGAAGCCCCGGTCCGTCCAGGTGGCGGGGAAGTCCGTCACCGACTCGTCGCCGATGACCACGTAGGCCAGGCCGCGGAACAGCGCCAGGGTCCCGATCGTCACCGCCAGCGACGGCAGCCCGAGGTGCGTCACCAGCCACCCGTTGAAGGCCCCGCACAGGGCGCCCACGACGAGGCAGATCGGCATGATGAACTCGAGCGGCAGGCCGCGGTTCCACAGGTCCGCCATCAGCGCACTCGAGAGCGCGAGCACGGAGGCCACCGAGAGGTCGATCTCGGCCGCGACGATGACCAACGTCAGCGCCAGCGCCATCAGCGCGACCTCGGACAGGTCCAGCGAGCCCGTGGTGAACGAGTCCGCGCTCAGGAACTCCGAGGAGACGCTCTGGCCGAAGACGGCCGTGGCGACGATCAGCCCGACGAGGAGCGTCTCCCAGCGTCCGGCCATCGCCCGGACGCGGGCGGCGGACCCTTCTCGCGGCTGTCCGGCGGGCGCCGGCGCCGCGGTCGTCGAGGGCGACGTGGCGGTGTCAGCCAACACGGCGGGCACTCCTTCTGCGAAGGGCGGCGTCGACGCGGAGGCCGACGAGCCGGTCGAGGGCGATGGCGACCAGCAGCAGCGCGCCGATCGCGGCCTGCTGCCAGAACGCCTCGACGCGGAGGACGATCAGCGACGAGGTGATCGTCCCGAGCAGCAGCGCGCCGAGCGCGGCGCCGTAGACGCTGCCGGTGCCGCCGAAGATCGCCACGCCGCCGACCACGGCGGCGGCGATGACCGTCAGCTCGTAACCCGTTCCGGCGGTCGCGTCGACCGTGCCGAAGCGCGCCGTGAACAGCACGCCGCCCAGGCCCGCCAGCGCGCCGGCGAGGACGAACGCGGTCAGGACGCGGCGGTCCGAGCGCACGCCGGCGAGCCGGGCGCCCTCCGGATTCGAGCCGATCGCGTAGAGCTCGCGACCGGCGCGGTAGTCGCGCAGCCACTGACCGACCGCCACGACGACGATGAGCGCGATGAGGACGAGGAACGGCACCCCGAGCACGGAGTCGGTCCCGAGATTCAGGAACGCGTCGGGCAGCGTCTCCGCGTTGACCTGGCGACCGTCGGTCCACAGGAACGCGATGCCGCGGAAGGCGTACAGAGTTCCGAGCGTCACGACGAGCGCCGGCACGCGTCCCCATGTCACGAGCACGCCGTTCAGCAGGCCGCATGCGGCGCCGAGCGCGATCCCGAGCGCGAAGACGATGGGCAGCGCGAGCCCCTGATCGCCGGAGAGCAGGTCGCCGGCCAGAAAGGCGCTGAGGCCGAGGACCGAGCCGACCGACAGGTCGACGTTGCGGGTGACGATGACGAGCGTCTGGCCGACCGCGAGGATCGCGAAGATCGACGCGTTGAGCGCCAGGTTGCGCAGCGAGTTCGTCTCGACGAAGCGCGGCTCGAGGATCGCGGTGACCGCGATCAGCAGCACGAGCGCGATGACGATGCCAAGCTCGCGGACGCGGAACACCCGTTCGGTCAGCCGGCGCGCGCCGGCGCCCTCGATCGGTCCCGATCCGGGAGCGGGCGCGGCTTGGACGCTCATGCGGCGGCCTCCTGCACCTGGCCGGTGGCCGCGCGGATCACGCTCTCCTCGTCGGCGTCGGCGCGGCTGAGCGCGGCGGTGAGCCGGCCCTCGTGCATGACCAGCACCCGGTCGGCCATGCCCAGCACCTCCGGCAGCTCGCTGGAGATCATGAGTACGGCCAGGCCGCGCCCCGCGAGCTCGCTCATGAGCCGGTGCACCTCGGCCTTCGTGCCGACGTCGATGCCGCGCGTCGGCTCGTCGAGGATCAGCAGCTTCGGCTCGGTCGCCAGCCACTTGGCGAGCACGACCTTCTGCTGGTTGCCGCCCGACAGGAAGCCCACCGGGTTGTCGAGACGATGGAACTTGAGCTGCAGGCGGGTTGCCCACTCGCGCGCCAGCCGCTTCTCCGCGCCGCCGCCGATGAGGCCGAAGCGCGACAACGGCCGCAAGCGGGTCATCGTCGCGTTGCGGGCGATCGAGAGGTCCATGACGAGGCCCTGCTGGCGCCGGTCTTCGGGGACGAACCCGATGCCGGCGCGCATGGCCGCCAGCGGCCGGGCCGCCGGAACCCGGCGGCCGTCGACCTCGACGTGGCCGGCATCCGGCTTGTCGATGCCGAAGATCGCCCGGGCGACCTCGCTGCGCCCGGCGCCGACCAGGCCGGCGAGGGCGACGATCTCCCCGGCGCGCACCTCGAACGAAACGTCGAAGAACACGCCCTCGCGGGTGAGGCGCTCGACCTTCAGGACCGGCGCGCCGATCGCGGCGTCCTGCTTGGGGAACAGCGCGCTGAGCTCGCGCCCGACCATGCGTCGGACCATCTCGTCCGGCGTCATGTCCGCGACCCGCGCGTCGTGCACGACCGCGCCGTCGCGCATGACGGTGACCGTGTCGCAGATCTTGAACACCTCCTCGAGGCGGTGCGAGATGAAGAGCACAGCGGCGCCGTGCTCGCGCAGCGTCCGCACGACCGTGAAGAGCCGCTCGACCTCGGCCCCTGAGAGCGCGGCGGTCGGCTCGTCCATGATCAGCACGCGCGCGTCGAAGCTCAGCGCCTTGGCGATCTCGACGATCTGCTGGTCGGCGATCGACAGGCCGCGGACCGGCCGCTCCGAGTCGAGTTTGACGCCCAGTCGGTCCAGCAGGCCCTGGACCTGCCGGTGCATCGCGCGCCGATCGATGCGCTTGAGCGAGCCGAGGGGGTGGTAGCCCATCACGACGTTCTCGGCGATGCTCAGATCGGGGAAGAGCGTCGGCTCCTGGTAGATCACGGCGATGCCGGCGTCGCGGGCGTCGTGGGGCGAATGGAAGGCGACCGGCTCGCCGTCGACGAGCATGTCTCCGGAGTCGCGCCGGACGACGCCGCCGAGCACCTTGACGAGCGTCGACTTGCCCGCGCCGTTCTCGCCCATGAGCGCGCGAACCTCACCTGGGCGCAGGGTCAGGTTCCCGTCCCGCAACGCACGAACGGCGCCGTAGGACTTCGTCGCGTCCCGCAACTCCACCAGGGGAGCGGCGTGCTCGCTCACGCGGTCCCCCGTGAATCTGCAGGCCCACCGCGTACGACGGCGACCGCCCCGCCAGTGCCTGGCGGGTTATGGTCGATCAGCACGTTCTCTCCTCCTTATTCGACCGGAACCGATCAGAACAGATAGTAGTGTTGGTGTCAAGAGCTACATGCGATCGCCGGACGGAGCGGGTCGCCGTGCATGGCTGCTCGCGGGCGCAAGCACGCCGCAGAGCGGATCAGCGCAGTTGGTCGCCTTGACATTCCGTCGGGTGCGTGGTTACGTCGTACGAGCGAATGCCCCTCAGGAGAGCCGCAAATCGCACGTAAACGATCATCCGAAGGAAGGACGGTGCTCGCGGAAACCCGCCGGCGCGAGATCACCCAGACGCTGCGCGAGCACGGAGCGGTGACCGTCGCGGAGATCGAGGCGCGCTTCGACGTGTCGCCCATGACCGCCCGGCGCGATCTCGACGAGCTCGCGCGCCGCGGCCTGGTGCGCCGCACGCACGGCGGCGCCGTGGCGCCCACGAGCTCGGCGCACGAGGACTCCTTCTCGCGGCGCCTGAGCGTCTCCGCCGACGCCAAGCGCGAGCTCGCCGAGCACACGGTCGCGATGCTGTCCCCGCGCGAGACGGTGTTCCTCGACTCGTCGACCACGGCGTACTTCGTCGCCCGGCGGATGATCGAGACGGGGATCGCCGCCACGGTGCTGACGAACTCGCTCCCGGTCATGGAGCTCGTCTTCAAGGAGGGCGGCCCCGACGTCGAACTGATCGGCATCGGCGGGACCCTGCGGCGCCTGACGCGGTCCTACGTCGGACCTGACGCGGTTCGCACCGTCGAAGGGCACTTCGCGGACCGGCTGTTCTTCAGCGTCAAGGGTCTGACCGCGGCGGGGATGATGACCGACGCCGACGCGCTCGAGGCCGAGGTCAAGCGCGCCATGATCGCGCAGGCCGGCGAGTCCACGCTCCTCGTCGATCGGTCGAAGCTGACCGTCCGGGGTCTGAGCGTGATCGCCTCCGTGGCGGACATCTCGTGCGTCGTCGCCCATGGCTTCAGCTCCGCGGAGACGAACCCGCTCGTGGCGGCCGGCGCGAGCGTGCGGTCGCTCGGCGGCGACGACGTCACCGGCGACGAGGTCGCCGCGCGCGCGCGCCTCGCCTGACCCCTCGCGTGGCGCCGGGGCCGGCGAACGAGCGCGTCACGGGCCGCCGGCGCCGAGAAGCTCGACCGCGCCGAGCGTTTATGCTCGGTCACGAAGCTCGAGTGATCGATGTCGCTCGCTTTCGGCCATAAAGCGACTGTACTTGACCAATTTCGTTCTATACAGTGACCGCTCGACCGACGACCGAGGAGGGGAAGGGTGTTCGACGACCTGGCCGGCAAAGTGGCCGTGCTGACCGGCGGCGCGCGGGGGTTGGGGCTGTCGATGGCGCGCGCGCTCGGGCGGCAGGGCGTGCGGATCGGGCTCGTCGACCTGCTCGCCGACGTCGAGACGAGCGCAGCGCGCCTGGCCGATGAGCTCGGCATCGAGACCGTCGGCGTCACGGCCGATGTGACGTCGGCCGACGACGTCGCCGCGGCCTTCGGCAAGGTCTCGGAGGCGCTCGGCAGCCCGAGCCTGCTCGTCAACGCGGCCGGGATCACCGTCTGGGAGGACAGCCTCGACGCCAGCCCGGAGTCGTGGCGGCGGGTGATCGACATCAACCTCACGGGAACCTTCCTGTGCTGCCAGGCGCTCGGTCGCGCCTGTCGCGACGGCGGACATCCCGGCGCCATCGTCAACGTGTCGTCGATGTCCGGCCGCGTGGTGAACGTCCCTCAGCATCAGGCCTCCTACAACGCCTCCAAGGCCGCCGTCGACCAGCTCACGAAGTCGCTCGCCGTCGAGTGGGCCGACCTCGGGGTGCGCGTCAACGCCGTCGCCCCCGGCTACTTCCTGTCCGACATGACGCGGCAGTTCACGGACGCGAACCCGGAGCTCGCGGCGCGCTGGCGCGCCATGATCCCGCTCGGCCGCATGGGCGAGCCGGAGGATCTGGATGCCCTCGTGGTCTACCTGTCCTCGAGCGCCTCGTCGTACGTGACCGGCCAGAGCATCGTCATCGACGGGGCGTACACGGCGGTCTGAGCATGGACGATCTCCGCGACGTCGTCCGCCGCCGCCACGAGCCCGTCCGCTACGGGCCGGGCGGCGACGGCCGCGGCCTCTGGGACGCCGCCGCCACGCTGTCCACGACCATCGAGGGGGAACGTGTTCACTGAGATCGATCGCCTGGTCGCGCTGTCGCGGCTGCTCGGTGATCCCGCCCGCCGGCTCGCCATCCTGGGCGAGGGCAACACCTCGATCCGGACCGCCGGCGGCCGCATGCTGGTCAAGGCCAGCGGCGCGTCGCTGGGCATGGCCGCCGAGGGCGACTTCGTCGAGCTGGAGCCGGCCGCGCTGCTGGCCATCCTCGACGATCCGGCGGCCGACGACGCCACCGTCGCGCGCGCGTTCGACGAGGTCGAGGCCCGGACCGGGCGTCGGCCCTCGGTCGAGGCGATGCTCCACGCCGTCTGCCTCGAGCTCGGCGGCGCCGACGCCGTCGGCCACACCCACCCGATCCCCGTGCTGGCCATCCTCTGCTCGCCCCACGCGGAGGCGCTGGCCACCGAGATGCTGTTCCCCGACCAGGTCGTCGTGCTCGGGCGGTCGCCGGTCTACGTGCCCTATGTCGATCCCGGCCTCGAGCTGGCCCGGCGCGTCCGGGACGAGCTGAGGACGCACGGCGAGCCGCCGAAGGCCGTCTACCTCGGCAACCACGGCCTGTTCGCGCTGGGTTCGACGCCCGAGGAGGTCGTGCAGGTCACCGAGATGGCGGTCAAGGCCGCCCTCGTCCTCGCCGGTGCGCTGGCCGCGGGCGGCATCCGCGCGCTCTCGGCGGCGGCCGCCGACCGCATCCACCGCCGGCCGGACGAGCACTACCGCCGCGTGGCGCTGCGGGGAGGAGCACGATGAACGGCAAGGTCGCGGTGGTCACAGGAGCCAGCTCGGGCATCGGCCTCGCGGTCGCCCGCGAGCTCCACCGTCTCGGCGCCACCGTCGTGATCGCCGCGCGCTCGCGCGAGCGCCTGGACGGCGTGGTCGCCTCCGTCGGCGAGCGCTGCACCCCGGTCGTGGCCGACGTCACGCGCGCCGGGGACGTCGAGCGGCTGATCGGCGGCACGATCGAGGCGCACGGCCGCCTCGACGTCCTCATCGCCAACGCCGGCGTCTACGTCGGAGGCGACCTGTGGGAGAGCGATCCCGACGCGCTCGACGAGCTGCTGCAGACCAACGTGAACGGCGTCGTGAGGACCGTGCGCGCGGCGCTGCCGCACATGCTCGGGCGGGGTTCGGGCGACATCGTCGTGACGAGCTCCGTCGCCGGCCACCAGGCGATCTACTGGGAGCCCGTCTACTCGGCCTCCAAGCACGCGCTCCAGGCGTTCGTCCACGGCGTCCGGCGGCAGCTGCTCGGAACGGGCGTCCGCATCGGGGCCGTCGCGCCCGGGGTCGTGCTCAACGACCTCTGGGGCGTCTCGGAGCCGTCCGAGATCGAGGACAAGGTCGCTCGCGGAGAGGGGATCCGCTCCGAGGAGGTGGCGGACGCCGTCGCCTACATGCTCACGCGCCCGCCGCACGTGACGATCCGCGACCTCGTGATCCTGCCGGCCAATCAGCCCATCTGAGACGCGAGCGCGCCCGCCAGGCTCGCGGTCACCGGCAGCCGCGGGACCAGCGTGGCCTGGAGCGCGTGGTAGACGTCGGGCTTGCCGGCCCACGTGCGTTCGCTCGGCTCGAGGCGGTCGTCGAGCTCGTGATGCCAGCTTCCGCGCTCGGCGTCGCGGAAGTGCGCGCCGGCGAAGTCCCAGAACTCCCGGTACCGGTCGTCGTACTCCTGGTCGGCGGTCACGGCGTGCAGCGCCGCGGCGGCGGCGATGGCCTCGGTCAGCACCCAGTGCAGCCGGTCGGTGACGACGGGCCGGCCGTCGAAGCCGGTCGTATACACGAAGCCGCCGCCGGCGGCCCAGCCATCCGCGACCGCGCGGGCGAACAGCCTCCGTGCGGCGGGGACGAGCCAGTCGGGTGGCTCGTCCAGGCTCGCCTGCAGGTGCAACAGGAGGCGCGACCACTCGAGGCCGTGGCCCGGGGTGACGCCGAAGGGCCGGAACGGATGGCGGATGTCGTCGCGGTTGTAGTCCGGGAGCGGCGTCCACCGGGCGTCGAAGTGCTCGACGACGCGCCAGTCGTGCGCGCCGGCCACGTCCCGGATGAGCCGGTCGGCGATGCGGAGCGCGCGGTCGGACCAGACCGCGTCGCCGGTGGCGTCGCGCGCAGCCAGGAAGGCCTCGAGCGTGTGCATGTTGGCGTTGGCGCCGCGGTACGCCTCGAGCCGCTGCCACCCGCGATCCCAGGTGTCGACGCATGCTCCCTCCTCCTCCGACCAGAAGCGCTGCTCCACGATGCCCGTCGCCCGCTCGAGCAGCGTGCTCGCGCCGGGGCGGCCGGCGATCGCCGCGCTCGAGGCGGCCAGCAGCACGAACGCGTGCGCGTAGGCCTCCTTGTCCGTCCCGCCCACCTCGCTGAACCACCCCCCGTGGTCGCGGTCCTGGAAGGTCTCCTCGATCGAGGCCACGCCGTGGTCGGCCAGCGGCCCGCAGCCCGGCGTCCCGAACAGGTGCCCCAGGGCGAACACGTGGGTCATGCGGGTCGCGATCAAGAGCTGCAGGGGTCGCGAGGGATCGGGCCTGCCGTCGGCATCGAGCCAGCCGAAGCCGCCCTCCACCCGCGCACCGCGGGCGAAGTCGAGCAGCCGGCCGGTCTCACCGGCGAGCCACAGCCTGTGCGACTCGAGCGTCGGCCAGCTCAAGCGACCGTGCGGTTGGGCCTGGTCAGGCGACGGCGACGGTTGATCGCGCGGTCGAGGATCGCGACCGTCAGGTCGGACGAGCGGCAGCCGGTGGCGCGCGCGATCGGGGCGAGGTTCGCCTCGATCGACGCATCGAGGTCGACCGCGTCGCGGGCCACCACGAGCGTCTCCATGGAGACGCACGGGCCCGGGTCGAACATCGTGCCGCGCTCGGCGATGCCGTCCATCGGGATCGAGCTCAGGGCCGGCCGCATGGCGTCCACGGCGGTCTGTCGATGCGCTCCTCGTCGCGCGTCCCCGCGTGCCGGGCGGCGGCCATGGCCGCCGCCTCGGTCACGCGGACCAGCTCGAGCGCGGGATTGCGGTCGAGCGGGGGCACGTCGTTCAGCAGGTGGACTTGTAGACGGCGTCCTGGTTCTCGGCGAGGTTGTCCTGCGTGAGGATCGTCGACCCGGTGCCGATCTTCGCCTTGGTCGCCTCGCCCTTCAGCGCGGCGACGGCCTGCTGGACGCCCTGCGCGCCGATGTCGGCCGGCTTCTGGGCGACCAGCGCCTGGAGCAGGCCCTCCTCGAGGTCCTTGACCTGCTTCGGCCCGGCGTCGAAGCCGACGATCTTGACCTCCGTGTTGCCGGACTCGCGCAGGCCGGCGGCGGAGCCCTCGGCCCCGAACAGGTTGGTGCCGAAGATGCCCTTCAGGTCCGGGTGCTTGGCGATGATGCCCTTGGTGATCGCCGCCGCCTTGTCGGGCTGGTCCTGGTTGTACTCCATACCGACGTACTCGAGGCCGAGCTTCTTGGCCTCCTCCTCGAAGCCCTGCGCGCGCTGGTCGGTGGTCGAGATGCCCGGCTTGACGTTGTTGACGAACACCTTGCCGCTCCCGCCGATCGCCTCCGCGAGCGCCTTGGCGGCCGCGCGGCCACCCCCGAGGTTGTCGGACGCGATCTGCGAGACCGCCATGTCGGCCTGTTCGAGCGTGGTGTCCACGAGCACGATCTTGATGCCGGCGTCGGCCGCCTGCTTGATCGGCGCGTACATCGCCTTGGCATCCGTCGGCGCGATCAGGATCGCGTCGGGCCTCTTGGCGATCACGCCGTTGACGATCGGGGTCTGCAGCGAGGCGTCGAACTGGTCAGGACCCTGGAAGTCGAGCTTGACGCCCTGCTTCCTGGCCTCTTCCTGCGCGCCGCAGTTCATCGTGATGTAGAACTCGTCGCCCTTGACGCCGGCGATGAGCGTCATCGTGTACTCCTCGCCGCCGCTCGCGCCGCCGCCGCCTCCGTCGTCGTCGCTGCCGCAGGCCACGAGCCCAAGGCTCACGACGAACAGGCACCCGGCGAGCGCCCAGACTGTACGTTGCATCGATCTCTCCTCCAGGAGTGGTTTCGAACGGGTCACCGCGCGTACCGCGCGCGGCGGAGTTGGTCGAGGTAGACAGCGACGATCAGCACGGCCCCGACGGCTACCTGCTGCCAGAACGGCTGCACGCCGACGATCACGAAACCGTTGCGGAGCACCGCGGGGATGAACACGCCGACGACCGTGCCGACGATGGTGCCCACGCCGCCGAACAGGCTCGTGCCGCCGATCACGATGGCCGCGATCGCGTCGAGGTTCAGCGTCGTGTTGCCGGCGATCGACGTCGTGCCGAAGCGGGCGAGTGCGAGGTAGCCCGCGAAACCCGCGAGCGTCCCACCCAGCGCGTAGACCTTGATGAGGTGGCGATCGACGTTGACGCCGGCGCGCCGCACGCCCTCTTCGTTGGAGCCGATCGCGTACGTGTACCGACCGAACCGGGTCGTATGCAGGATGATCCCGAAGACCACCGCCACGACCGCCGCGATCAGCACCAGGTACGGGATCTGGTCGAACAACCGGCCGGTGCCGATCGTCTCGACCAGCTTGAACGGCACGTTGCGCTCGTCGACGCCGCCGGTGATCAGCAGCGCGGCGCCGAGGGCCATGCCCAGCGTGCCGAGCGTCACGATGAAGGCCGGGATCTTCGCCTTCGTCACCAGGAAGCCGTTCAGCGCGCCCCACGCGAAGCCGGCCGCCAGGGCCGTCAGCATGCCGATGAGGAGGACGCCCCAGCTCTCTCCGCCGATCGCGTTCATCATGCGAGCCGACACCACGCTCGAGAAGACGAGGACCGAGCCGACCGACAGGTCGATGCCCGCAGTGATGACCACGTAGGTGAGCCCCGTCGCCACCACGAGCAGCACTGCCGCGTCGGTGGCGATGTTGCGCGCGTTGGAGACGGTGAAGAACTGCTCGAAGCTCAGCATCGAGAAGACCAGGATCATCCCGACGAGCACGAGGAGGATCGACGTGCTCGGGCCGGTGAGCGCGCGCTTCCAGAGCGGCTGGCCGGCCTCGGGGGGCGCGTCGAGGACTTCCTCGTCCGGCGGGGGTGCCGTCGGCGCCGTCATGGCTTCTCCTCCTCGTCGTGGAAGGTCAGCGCGCCGGTCATGGCCGCGACGACATCCTCCATCGACACCTCGCTGGGCTTCAGGCGGGCGACGCGGGCACCGAGGCGCAGCACCTCGATCCGGTCGGCGACCTCGAAGACCTCCGGCATGTTGTGGCTGATGAGCACGACCGAGAGGCCCTGCTCGCGCAGGCGCTTGACCTGATCGAGCACGTTGCGGGTCTGCACGACACCGAGCGCGGCGGTCGGCTCGTCCATGAAGACCACCCGCTTGGCCCACGTCGCCGCCCGGCAGATCGCGATGCCCTGGCGCTGGCCGCCGGACATGTTGGCGACGCGAGCGCTCGTGTCCTGGATCTTGACGCCGAGCTTCTCGAACGCGTCGTCGCTCCGCCGGCGCATCTCGGGCTTGTCCAGGAACCCGAGCTTGCCGAGCAGTCCCGGCCGCATGATCTCGCGCCCGAGGAACATGTTCGCGGCAGGATCGATCTCCGCCGCCAGCGCCAGGTCCTGGAAGACCGTCTCGATGCCCAGGTCTCGGGCGTCGTGCGGGGTGTGGATGTCAACCGGCTTGCCCTCGAAACGGATCTCTCCGCTGTCGGGCGGGTGGACGCCCACAAGGGTCTTGACCAGCGTGCTCTTGCCCGCGCCGTTGTCGCCGACGAGCGCGACGACCTCCCCGGGGTACACCGTGAAGCTCGCGCCGCGCAACGCCTGCACGCGACCGAACGTCTTCACGACGTTCCGCGCCTCGAGCACGGGCTCAGGGGGCATCGCCAGCGCCTCCCCCGCGCAGGGCGACGGCTCTCACCGGCCGTGCGGTTACGCGCTCGCAGGCTGCGCCCGCAGCGCGACGGACTGACCTTCGCATTGCATCTCTCCTCAGACACCGGCGCGACGCGCCGACGCTCGACGCTGTACCCATCCCCCGACACGGATCTTGCCGAGTTGGTGCGATGGTAACGCGCGCCATCACACGAGTCAAGCCCAACCGAAAGCTATCGGAACAAAGTCGCGCATGACCGGCATCATGCACGCGCCGTGAGCAGCTCGATGTCATAGCCCGCGCAGAGCTCCTCGACGGCAGGCGTGGTCTTGTCCATCACGACCACGTCGACCACGTCGAGCCCCGCGATCCGCGCGAAGTCGGTCGTTCCGACCTTCGTGTGGTCGAGGGCGAGCACGACGCGGCGGGCCCGCTCGATGGCCTCCGCCTTGACGGCGGCCTCAGCGAGGCTGCCGACGCTGATGCCCACCTCGGAGAAGCCGCTGACGCCGATGAAGGCCAGGCCGAAGGTGAAGCGCTGGAGGTTCTCGAGCGCGAGCGCGCCCACCAGGGCACCGTCGACGCGCCTGAGCTGACCGCCGAGCAGGACGCAGTCGATGCCCGGGACGTCGGCGAGCGTGCTCGCGACCCCGAGGCTCGTGGTGAGCGTCGAGAGCCGCATCCCGGACCCCTGTGCGGCCAGGGCGCCGGCGACCGCGGTGACGGTCGTCCCGCTGTCGAGGAACACCGAGTCCCCGTCCCGCACGAGCTGGACGCAGGTCCGGGCGATCGCGTCCTTGGCGGCGGTGTTCGTCGCCTGGCGGCCGGTGAACTCGCGCTCGACCGACGGCTGCAGGGCGAGAGCACCACCGTGCGTCCGCTTCAGCAGCCCTCGCGACTGCAGGACCCTCAGGTCCTTGCGGATCGTCGGCTCGGTGACCCCGAACTGCTCGGCGAGCTCGCCGATCCGCGCCCGCCCGCGCACGGACACCAGCTCGGCGATCCGCGCCTGTCGCTCGTCAGCGAACACGGGAGCGTCGCCACCGCGTTCCATAGCCATCGCCGAGGGAGCGTACCAGTTGACAAGCATTTCGCGCTCGGCTGGTTTCGTTCCTTCGCCGCATCAGCGCATTGAGCTGTCCGACCATGTGATGATCGGGCCGCGATGCGCCGTCGCCACTTGGCGCCGCTCTTCCGCGTCTTGGCCGTCGGATGTTTACGGTTGCACGCGATTGCTTCTTGACACGCTCGATTCAGCGCGATATACCTACGGCTCCGAAAGATGCCGACGTCCAGATGATCATCGGAATCCTCACCAGCGGCGGAGACGCGCCGGGCATGAACGCCGCGATCGCGGGAGCCTGCGAGGAGGTGGAGCGCCTGGGCGGTCGTGCCCTCGGCATCCGCGGCGGCTTCGCCGGACTCGTCGCCCGGCGCGCCGAGCCGATCACCGCGCTCCAGGCGCGCGACCACGTCGCCGAGCCGGGAACCTGGCTCGGCACCAGCCGCTGGCCTCGGCTCCGCGAGCCGGAGGGCCGCGCCGCCGTTCTCGAAGCGATCGAGGCGCTCGGCGTCACCGGGCTCGTGGTCATCGGCGGCGACGGGTCGGCCAAGGGCGCGCGCGCGCTGGGAGGCGCCGTGCCCGTGGCCGTGGTCCCGGCCACGATCGACCGCGACCTCGAGGGCACGGAGCTCACGATCGGGATGGACTCCGCGATCGCGTACGCGACGGACGCCATCGACCGGCTGCGCGTCACGGGGCGCTCGCTGCCCGGCCGCGCCTTCCTCCTGCAGACGCTCGGCGCGCCCAACGGGTTCCTCGCGGACGCGGTTGCCGCCGCCGCCGGAATCGACGACGTCCTCGTGCCCGAGCGCCCGTTCGACCTGGACGACCTCGGACGGCGGCTGCGCGACCGGTCGGCCGACGGCTCGGCGATCGCCGTGATGTCGGAGGCCGTCGGTGACGCGGTCCGCGTCGCGGAGGCCCTGGCGGCGAGCAGCGGCCTGCGCGTGCACCCGACGATTCTCGGCCACGCCCAGCGGGCGGCGACCCCGTCGGCCCTCGATCGCGCCCTCGGCGAAGCTGCCGGCCGCGCGGCAGCCGGTGCCCTCGCCCGCGGTGAGTCGACCTTCGTGGGGCTCAAGGACGACGGTGGCGTCGCTCCCGCCCCGCTCGATCCTCGAGCCGCAACCGATCAAGGAGACACCGCCGTGACCCCGGGCTACGACCGCCCCCTGTACATCCTCGCCTTCGACCACCGGGCCTCGTTCCAGAGGAAGCTGTTCGGCATCGAGGGCACCCCCACTCCCGAGGAACGCGAGCGCCTGCGCGAGGCCAAGGGCATCATCCTCGACGGACTGCTCGCCGCGGCGGAGTCCGCGCCCCCCGGTACCGTCGGCGCGCTCGTCGACGAGGAGAACGGCGCCGAGGCCGCGCGCGAGGCCAAGAAGCGCGGGCTGCCGTTCGCGATGTGCGCCGAGAAGAGCTCGGTGCCCGAGTTCGACTTCGAGTTCGGCGAGGACTTCGCGAGCCACATCGAGGCGTTCGAGCCCGACTTCGTCAAGATCCTCGCCCGCTACAACCCGGAGGGCGACCGTGCGGTCAACCGCCGCCAGGCCGAGCGCCTGGCGCGGCTCTCGGACTACCTCGCTCCGCGCGAGACCAAGTACCTGTTCGAGCTCATCGTCCCGCCCGAGCCGCACCAGCTCGCCGAGCTCGAGTCCGACTCCGAGCGCTACGCGAGCGAGATGCGTCCGCAGCTGGCGGCGACCGCGATCGCCGAGCTCCAGGAGGCCGGCGTCGAGCCCGACGTCTGGAAGGTGGAGGGCCTCGAGACCGCCGAGGACTGCAAGCTCGTCGCCGACGCCGCCCGCGCCGGCGGTCGCGATGACGTCGCCCTCGTCGTGCTCGGCGCCGGCGCCGACGAGGCGACCGTCGCGCACTGGCTCCGCCAGGCCGCTACGGTCGACGGCTTCGTCGGGTTCGCCATCGGGCGGACGATCTTCTGGGACGCGCTCAAGGGCTGGCTGGCGGGCGACATCGATCGCGAGACCGCCGTCCGGACCATAGCCGACAACTACCGCAGCTCGATCGAGCTCTTCGAGAGCGCCGCGACCGCCGCGTGACACCGCCCGGCACCCTCTCAGCCCGGCGCGGCCGGGCCCAGCGGCTCCGGCGCGACACGAGCGCGGCCGCGCCGGTACAGCTGCGCGTCGAAGCTGCCGGCGACCGGC
>Ga0196962_10000432_pt1 | contig 17687 bp, 23 predicted proteins | sample S3v_20metaG_FD_183186 | JGI IMG/M metagenome (GOLD analysis project Ga0196962, IMG submission 183186) | Soil microbial communities from Anza Borrego desert, Southern California, United States - S3+v_20 | ecosystem: Environmental > Terrestrial > Soil > Desert | place: USA: California | collected... | reverse complement strand
GCGCGCCCAAGAACCCCGTCATCGGCTCGGACGTGGCCGGGGTCGTGGAGGCGGTAGGCAGGAATGTAAGCAGGTTCCAGTCGGGCGATGAGGTGTTCGGGATCGGAAAGGGCTCCTACGCCGAGTACGTGTGTGCTCGGGAGGACAAGCTCGCGCCCAAGCCGGCGAACCTCACCTTCGAGCAGGCGGCGGTTCTCGCCATCATGGGATCTACCGCCCTGCAAGCCTTGCGCGACCACGGAAAGGTGCGTCCAGGGCAGGAAGTGCTTATCATCGGTGCGTCGGGAGGAGTGGGGACCTACGCCGTGCAGATCGCCAAGGCCTTCGGCGCGCAGGTAACCGGCGTTTGCAGTACCGCGAAGGTGGAGATGGTCCGATCCATCGGGGCGGATCACGTCATCGACTACACTCGCGAGGACTTCGCCGAGGGCGATCAGCGCTACGGGCTGATCCTCGACATCGGCGGGAACTCCTCGTTGTCACGCCTTAGGCGCGCCCTCTCACCCCGGGGGACCCTCGTCATCGTCGGAGGCGAGGGGGGAGGACGGTGGCTCGGAGGCACCGATCGCCAGCTGCGGGCGATGATGCTATCGCCGTTCGTGGGCCAGAAGCTTGGCACGTTTGTCAATAAGGAGACCCACGAGGACCTGCTCGTCCTCAAGGATCTCATCGAAGCCGGCAAGCTCACACCCGTCATCGACCGGACTTACCCGCTGAGCGAGGTCCCCGAAGCCATGCGGTATCTGGAAGAAGGACACGCAAGAGGAAAAGTCGTTATCACCGTGTGAGGCGAGCCCGAAAGGTCTATTCACCCAATCTCGTAGAAGGGGGCTTCTCGGAAAGTCGCATCCAGGATCCTGCATATGAGGTGGCATAGGTACCGTTTTTGGCCCAGCGAGACCGGGATGCGCCGCGAAGGCGACCACAACTTCTGGTAGCCGTGGATATATATTCACGGTCACGCATGTGGCTATCGTGGCCACGAAAAAGGGGATTCTGGCCGCGTTGGTGTGGTAGATGTGCGGGCAATATGGCGCTCAGGACTTCTTCTTGCTCCTGTGACGCGCCTGGCGACATGCGTCGTCGCAGAACTTTTAATCCCGCTGGTGCTTTCTGCTCTCAGGAGAGGGACGAGCAAGGGTGATGAGCCGTCCACAATACTCGCAGCGAGTGAGCTCGCTTCCCGCTGCCATTAGCCAATACATCTGCAAGTACATAGCCCCAAGTAAGCTCTTGAAGTGCCACTGAGCCGTAACATCCGAAGGATCATGAGCACCTTCTTGCACCATAAGGACCGGGCGGCACAACGTACCGACCATACGCTCTACCTCGTCGGCTACGGTTTCTAGAACGTACCCAAGGTAGTCTCCATCATAGATCTCCTCGACTGACTCTTCGATGTGGCTTGTCACGAACTAACCAAGTGGAGTAAGAAGACTGCAGAGCAAGTGGAGCGCCTGCTCGGATCTTGCCTGTGCACTTTCACAACCTCTACACAATAGGCGGGGTCTCTCAGATAGCCGTGTTGGTGTAACGGTTGGTGTAGTAACAGCGGCACTCATAAGGGTTGATCCTGCGGCCAATAACCAGCGTGGGCGAAGAAGCTGGCCGCATCTTCTGCCGTGACGGCCCTCAGAGCTCGTCCTATAGCTTCCACTAGCGCCTCGCTAACGCGTGCGCCCTCCTTGCGCACGAGCGCCTTGACCTTGCTGAAGGCCTCTTCGACGGGGTTCAGCTCCGGTGAGTAGGAGGGCAAGAACACAAGATCTGCTCCCCTCGCTTCGATGAGCTCTCTTATCCTCTTTGGCCGGTGCGCCCCCAGCCCATCGAGCACCACCACCTGCCCCTCACATAGAGAGGGTGCTAGAAAGTGCTCAACATAGGCTTCGAAGGCTTCTGAGTCGGTGGCTGCTTCTACGGTCATCGACTCTGCCATAGCTCCTTCGAGAGTGATGGCAGCGATGAGGGTGGTGTTCCTGCCACGGTTCTTTGGAACCTTGCCGTAGGCCCTCTTTCCTTTCGGAGCTCTCGCTCTGAGGCGCCTCATAGAGGTGTGAAAGCCGGATTCGTCCACGAATACAAGGCGCCTAGCGTCGAAGCGGCTAGCCAGCCACCGCCACAGGCCCCTCGCTTCCTCGTCGCGCTCAGAGGCTATCTGTGACTTTTTTTGAGCGGCCAGCCGCCATCGGGCAACTCGGAGATGGCCCTCCCAACGGTGGAGGTGGAGACCCTCTGCCCCAACTCCTCCTCGAAAGCCTCGCTGTGCCCTTCTAAAGTGAGATCGTCGTTCGCCTCAAGGTGCTTTGGCAGCCACTCTTTGAGCAGAGTGCCCTTCCTGGAGGGCCTGCCGGGGATCGCTCTTGGCTGCACATCTCCGGTCTCCCGAGGCCTCTTTAGCCAGCGCTTTATGGTGGGCATCGAAACAGAGAAGGTCTTGGCGACCTCCTCCCTGGGGCTTCCGGCATCTACGGCCGAGAGCACCCTGAGTCTCAGATCCTTCGAATACGGTTTCATGCCCGGAGGCTAACACACATCATGGCTCAATATTTACGGGCACCGCTGTAAGAACTAAGGGTGCGTCCCTAAGCCATACGCGAAGCTTTAGCTATATCCAAGCGGATCTGATGAGTGGACCCGACGAGACTCGAACTCGTGACCTCCGCCATGCGAGGGCGGACAGTCATTTCCTATTTCGTCCTGCTGTGTCCTGTAGTCTCGCTTAAGCAAGCGGTTTGCGTCACATCAAGAGAATCCTTTGTCCGGTTGCGTACCGTTGCATACCAACCCGGTTGCAGTACGGGTTGCAGTAAATCGGCCCAGCGAACTTCAGGGATATAGATCCGAACTAATAACGAGTTAGGCCTTACGTCGCACCGCACCCTGGTCGCTTCTGGGGGTGCCATTGTGAAATGTTAGATACCTATAGAAGGCAAAAAACAGGAAGAAAGGCGACCGATCATGGAGCAAAAGGGACGGGAATGGGTGAAGGTGCCTGAGGCGGCCGAGTACTTCGGCGTGCCCCGCTCGCGGATGTACGAGCTCATCCAGAGGGGCGAGCTGCCCGCGGTGCGCATAGGGGAGAGGAGCATCAGGGTCAACTACAGGGAGGTCGAGAAGTTCCTGCGCGAGAACCGCTCTCTGGGACCGCAATGAAAAGCGGCTACGAAGCCAGCCAAATAATGCTATGCGGAGGCCACGATGCCATTTTGAAATGTTATGGGTATTGTGGAAGGCAAAACCAGGAGAAGAGGAGGCAAGCAGATGCCCGAGGATAAGCGGCTCGGTAATAAGTGGCGGATGCAGGACCGGAACCTCTTTGGAGGCCGCCGGAAAGGCACCAGAGTGTTCCTTCATGGGCTAGCGGCGTGTCGTTGGGCGGCTGCCCTCAGTGAGAGAGATGTAGCTGAACTTGCGGGTGCTAGCCACCCCACCAGCAACATCTTGGAAGTGAACCCCCTTATGCTCGAGCGTATACGCCAGGTATTGAAGGTGTGGCGCGAGGACCTGACTAATGAGGATGCTGTCGAGGACACCGCTCCGCAGGATGGAGCGGAGCAACGATCGGCGAGCGTCTCCGATGAGGAAAGGACCGAGCGACGCCGCGAGGTGAACAGGATCAAGAGCGACTGGCGCCTCCGCTCCAGCCACAAGGGGATCAGGCTGGGTGGGCTCAAGGCACGCCGCCTGGAAGCAGGGCTCAGCGAGAAAGAACTGGCCAGGATAATCGGCACGAACCTGACCACCATCCGCGAGCTTGAGAATGAACGTCGCTCAGCCTACCCCAAGACCATCCGGAATCTGTGCCCAGCGCTAGGGGTGCGGCCGGCTGACCTGATCTGCTCGGAACCCGTCAAGTAATGCGGCCTACTAAGCTAGCTTTGGGTGATGTTGAGTGCTTCTGGCCAGAGTGTGAGCCGCTGAAAGCGCTCACCCCTACGGACCCTAAAGGCCCCATGTATCGACCCCTCTTGCAATCTTTGTTGCAGATGAGCGGAGTGATAGGGAAAAAGTCCCGCATAATCACAAGTACCGGCTCGAGAACTCTTTGGATACCGTTTTGACACGTTAAAGGGTATTGAGAGGCCCGTTGAGGGCCCCTTCGAGGTCGTTAGGCACCTAGAGAGAGTAAGGGACCAGCGAGCGGTCCCGAGACGAACAGGAAGGAGGTGAAAGGATGGCGAGCAAAGAGAGCGCGACCGAGCGCCGGGAGCAAATCGGAAGGATCACCGAACAGGTGGGCGACGCCTACGGAGCCAGGAGCGTCAAGCTGCACGGGCTTTGGGGCTGCCGGCAGGCCGCGAACCTGACCCAGAGGCAGCTGGCCTCGTTGGTCGGGGGCAGCCAGACGACCATTCGCAGCCTCGAAGCCTTGAGGCGGGGAGCGTATCCGAAGACGATCTGCAAACTCGCCGAGGCGCTCGAAGTCTCGCCCGCAGATCTGATCAGTAGGAAGTAGGGGCCACGCCGATGACGCGGCGTAGCCCCCGAACAACCCCCTCGAGTCCCTGCTAAACCGACTCAGGAAGGAGATGTTCCGTTGAGGTATTCTAACCCCAATGGGAACGGTGCGAAGCCGTTCCTCACTAAACTAGCCGAAGAAAAGCCCCAGAACGCCCTCGAGTACGCCACGCTGTACGCCGGCATGGGTTTGCCCGTGGTCCCGAATGAGGGGAACAAGCCGCTCCTCAAAGGGTGGACGAAGAGGCAACTCACCGAGGAAGAAGTCCCCCTCCACTTCGGCAATGGGCAAAATGTGGGGCTGGTGCTCGGTGAACCCTCAGACGGACTCGTGGCTACCGACATCGATACTGCGGAGGCGCTTACGATCGCCGACCGGTTTTTGCCGCCGACGCTCGCCAGTGGACGCAGGGATACGCCCCGCGCCCACCGCTACCTTCGGGCACCCGGTGCGAAGACCATGAAGTGGCAGGATGGCAACGGTGTCGTGCTCCTAGAGCTGCGCTCTACGGGCTGCCAAATGCTCGTCGAACCATCTATGCACCCCGAAACGGGAGAACCCTACCGGTGGGTTCGGGAAGGCGCTCTGGAAGCTGTGGAAACCGTTGCAGAGGACCTCGAGAAGCGGTGCACCAAGCTCGCAACTGCTACGGTGATAGCCCGTCACCTTCCGCCGATAGGCGGACGCCACGAGTACGCCAAGGCCGTCGTGGGCTACTTGCTGCGTCGGCTGGACGAAGAGAGCGCGCGCGAGATCGTCCTGGCAGCGTGGCACGCTGGCGGAGGGGATAGCCCGGAGGCCGTACGCGACCTGGACGGGATCATTGAAGACACCGCCCACAGGCTCGCGGATGGCGAGGACGCCTTCGGCGCCCCGAAACTTGAAGAGATGGCGCCAGGGTTGCCGAAGCTCTTGGATACATGGTGGGGATGGAATAGCGGCGAGCGGGCGAGGATGGGCGATCTCGTGGTAGGTGACGAGGGGCCGCCCACCCATGACGAGCTCCGCGATCGTTTCTCGGCGGCCAACCCTCACCACGCCCACGGGCTCGGCGAGTGGAGGCATTACGAAGAAGGGGTGTGGCCTCCGGTTCCCGAGTTCTTGGTCAGGCGGAGGATCGTGGCCATCTTGGAGGAGGCCAAACCTGAAGGCATCAAGCCTACCTCGGGGCTGCTCTCCAGCGTTCACGAGCTCTCTCGCGTTGAGCTGGCCGTCGCGGATGAGACGTGGGACTCGGACCAAGATATTCTGGTCTGTGGCAACGGTGCGCTGCACATCCCCACAGGAGAGCTCCTGCCTCATAGCCCAGCCCACTTCGCAACCGGAGCCGTCCCCTACGATTACGACCCCGACGCCACAGCGCCGACTTGGGAGCGGGTCCTGGAAGATGTCCTGGGTAAGGAGCTCGCCTCATTCTTCCAGGAATTTGCTGGCTACTCCGCCACGCCCGACACCTCTCTGGAGACGGCGCTTTGGCTCTGCGGGCAACCTGGCGGTGGGCGCAGCACGCTGCTGGCAGGTCTTGAGACCATGCTAGGGCCACGGGCAGGGGTGCTCGGACTTGGGGAGATCGAACGCAACCGATTCGCCTTGGCACAGATCCCCGGCAAGTTCCTGCTGACGGCCACCGAACAGCCCGCAGGATACATGCGTGTGAGCCACACCCTCAACGCCCTCATAAGCGGCGAGCCGCTGCAGGTAGAGCGCAAGTTTCGTGACCCGTTCACCTTGGTGCCCCGCTGCAAGATAGCATGGGCGATGAACGAGCTACCGCGCCTGAAGAGCACCAGCGATGGGCTTCTGCGGAGGGTGAAGGTAATAGAGCTCGATCCCATCCCCGAGGAAGAGCGCGACCCCGAGGTCAAGAACAAGGTGAGGGAAGAGGGTCCTGGCATCCTCACCTGGGCCTTGGAGGGTCAGCGAAGGGTCAAGGAGCGCGGTGGCTTCCTGATTCCCAAGACGGTCAAGGACGCTACAGAAGAGTTCGGGCTCACCAACGACGTGCCCAAGAGTTTCGTCCAGGAAGCCTGCCTGACCGGCAAGCAATGCGAGGAGCAGGCCAATCCGCTGTACAAGGCCTACCGCCACTATTGCCTGGAGCATGGTCATCAGCCCATGTCCGCCAAGTCCGTCGCGAAAGAGTGGAAGCGGCTGGGGTTCGGCACCCGCACCCTACACGGGCGAACTCTCTACAAGGGCGTCAAGGTGGATCCAAAGTGGATCGGAGAGCAGGACGACTACCCGAGGTCCCGATAGGGCAAGGTGGGGGAGAGGTGTCGGCAAGGTGCGGGTCGGGGTGGGGATCATCCCGCCCCGCAACCCCTTATCTAAGCGGTATTCCTCCATGGAGGTGGGGGAGGTGGGGGTTAAGTGACAACCGCATGCGGTGGAGGCGCAGAGACATGCTGAGACGGCGTAGGGGCGGGGACTCATGCAAATTATCTTAAGTTGGCACAACCCCCACCTCCTCCACCCAGCGCCCAATAAAGCCCTCAAACAAGCCGAATTCACGAGGTGGGGGTCGGGGTTGTATCCCACCCCAGCTCCCGAGACAAGAGCAACGAGACGATAAGGAGATGACGTGACGAAGAACATCGGCTACCACGGCCACGATGACCAGCCCGATGAGCAGCTTCACGATTACGCGGTCGAAGATGCCGCCCCCGGGCAGGAGATAGACGAGTGGATCGACGCCATAATCAGCAAGCCTTGGTTCGCGGCACTGAAAAGCCTGCCCGGGGACCGTGGCCTCTGGCTCGGCACTGAGGATGAGCTCATGGAGGAGCTTAAAGAGCGGGTAAGCCCCGATGCCGCACTCTCGGAAGACTTTCCCTCAAACGCTAGAGAGATCCTCGAGCCGCCTCAGGACGTCGACTGGGCCATGAGAAAGGAGCGTCTCTCGATCACGGACTACCGCACCATGGAGAAGGAACTACGGGAGAACTACGACGTGCCGGGGTGGGGACGCAAGGCGCCGATCCTTCTCCAGCGAGGTTTGGCCGGGTTAAGGCCGTCGCGCGACGGAGCACTGTACCACCTCAGTCAGTATGGCAACCCCCTGGCGGCATCAGTCGTGGTGTTCACCTACATTGATAGCAAGTTCAAGCGTAGGGAACGAAGCTGGTCAGGTTCCACCGCGGAGCTTGCCCAACAGTTGAGCTTCTACCCAGTGAAAATCAATGACGACATGGAGCGCCACGAACAAATCTGGAAAGTACTCAGGCTAGAGCGCCGGGCTGACCTCCGCCGCTTTAGCGCAATGATGAGGACCTGCGCTTACATCCTCAAAGATGTGGAGGTAAATGTGACCTGGGAGAGAATTACGGGGCGGAAACCACTGACGGATGAGAAGTACGCGTACACGAGATGGACGGTTGAGGCGCCGAACTGGGCTCCCTGGAGGCCACCCTCTTCTTAGGAGCTAATAAGGCCGCAAAGGGCTACAGAAGGCCTTCTAAGCCCTTGGAGCCAGGGATGCAGCCTCGGGCCTGAGAAGATCTTACGAAGGTATCAAAGCGTCTTCGCACACACACGACTACAGACGCTGAAGATCTAGGGGTCTCAACAACGCACACGACGAACGAAGGAGCAAGAGCGTGAGCAACGAGCACAACGCAGAAGGCAAAAGGGGAGGCAAAAACATGCCGTGGAGGAGCGAGATCTGGGCGGGCCTTGAGCTGGACTTCAGTTCGGATCAGGAAACCCTCGACCCGCAGGCCGAGGCCTGGATCGAGAGGAAAGCGCAGGAACCTTGGCTCGCTGCCCTCCTGCGGCTGGTAGAGGAGGACGCGTGGGTCGGCACAGAAGAGCGGCTCCTTGATGAACTGAAGGTTCCCGCAGTCGAAGGTGTGTACCGATCTGGCGACTCCCCCCGCACCCTAGACGATCTGCACACCTACATCGCCTCGGACCGCAGGGTCTTTGGTCAGCTGGACCTCGATGTTCTGGACTACCGCGACGTATCTGGTGATTCCCTAAAGTACTGGCGCGAGGAAGTGACCTACCTGCCGGGCGCCTCAAGGTGGAGCCTAAAGAGCCCCATGCTCGTCTGCCGGCGCTCCCGCATACCCCAAGGCGAGTACTACTGGGCTTTAAGCAAGCTCCTGAAGCACTGGGATCCTTTCCCTCTCAGCCTGCTCCTCTTCACCGAGAGTGATGACAACTTCGGCCCCGCAGGCAGGTGGATAGACCCCAGCTTCGTGTTGGTCAACATCCTGCGTAGATACTACCCGACCTTCGATAATGTGCCCTACGATATCGTGGACCTTTCTAGCCCGGCGGGAGTGAGAGGTTGCCTCCCCGACTACGAGAACATCCGGGAGTACGGCAGACTCTTCGAGCCCCTGCGCAAGGACGACTACTCCCCTTTTAACGAGCGGATGCTTGCCTCCGTACCCATCCTCAGAGAGATCGGCGTCAGAGTGCGCCAAGTGGCCAGTAGCGAGGATCACGGAGGCGGGGAGCACACGGACCCCTCGCGGACCTACTGGATCGTAGAAGCGCCACGATGGGATAATCCAGACCTATTCTAAGAGCTACGTACTACCGTCCCCGTAACGATCGGTGGGATGGGGGAGATTGGGCGTATACGCTCTACGTCTCCCCCCCCCGATCCAGCTGACGCGTCGGCAACCTCTCTGATGAAGCCTCACGGGGCTTCGATACGAAGCAAACCGTCGAACGAACCCTATTCTCCTGCATCTCATCTTCGAAGGTCTTGAACCCCCTCAAAACCGCCTCGAACGCCGTTGAAGCCGCGGCTTGGGTCCTCGACGACCCGAGGGCCTAGCACCATTTTGCGGCCTCTAAGCGGCTTGTACACACACCTATGTCAGGCAGGCCGTACCTCTAGTAACAGACCCGGGGTCGAAACTCCTGACCACCCCCGGCCCCGCATAGTCGGTATCCTGACGTGATGACGCGTAGGCACCCGAGCGCATTTTTAAACGGATGCGCAGCATGAAGTGGTCGGCCTTCTGGGCCCTGAGTGTTCGAAGCGGCCGTCTCCGTCGGAGTACCGGAGCCATATGCACGGTTTTAGATGTGGACCTCGGAGAATTCCCCTGCCACGCACTACGGTGAATAAAGGGGTTAGACGGCTACCTGAGGAAACCTCGCCAGTTACCGCGCAACGCCCGCGCGGAGCGAGGACTGGCAGAATCAATGCTCCGCACGAAATCAGGCCAACAATCGCGCAACATGGGGGCCGCAGTTGAACCTGGCAGAGATAGAGAAATCATAGAACCTCGCCGATCACGCAGACTACGGGAGGCTCGAGCTCAACCGTTAGACGGCTGCATTCTCGTGTCTGTTGAGCGACTCCGATGTTCCGAGCGAGCCGGTCAGCAATCGAACACGTACCAGCACACCTCATTGCGCATCCTCTGGTCGTCCAGCACGAGTTCTCGGATCTCGCTGGGAAGCTGTGCCCGTTGCCACTGGCACTCTAGGAGACCAGCCTGCTCTTGCTCTCCTTCAGGAGCCGCCGCACGTGCGGCCCTGATCGCGTAAGCCGCTGCACCGAGTTCATGAGCTGGCACGTGAGATACCGCCACGGCTTGAGCGGCAGCAAGAGCCGCCCGCTTTGCAGCACCCGACACCTCTCGGGCCGCCGCATTTGCGAAGGCTGCCGTGCGGGCTTGCGTCATCGTGATCTCACCCCGCGCCCAAGCACGCGCCAATTCGATCGCGCGGCGCGGCCGGTCGTCACTGGGGCGCACGTGCTCGAAGTAGTGCAGCACATGCTCGGCACAATCGGCCGCCCAGAGCGCGAGGCGGTGATGATCGGCGTCCTGTAGAGTGCCGCCCCGACGCACGGTCACAAGCCGAGGGTCCCGCTGCTTACTGAAAATCATTCGTCTGCACCTTCCTATTCTTTCCGCCTAACTACTTCTTAGAACTCCGTAAAGCCGAAGTTCCGAGAATACACCTTCTACGAGGTTGGAAGAATAGCCGCCGCATCAGGTGTGGGCGGATACGATCTATGGTATATGTCTTCCAAGAAGCGTCGAGGAAGCGTACCACACAATGAAGATGGAGATCCTGTACTTCGACGGGTGCCCGACCTACCTGGCGGCAGAGAAAACCTTGCACGAGGTTCTCGAGGAGCAGGGCATAGCAGCAGAGGTCGAGTTGGTCGCGGTGAACACCGACGAGGAGGCTCGGAGGCTGCACTTTCCGGGCAGTCCCACCATACGGGTTGCGGGAAAAGATTTGTTCCCCACCGAGGAGCGTGAGGACTGGCGGCTGGGCTGCCGAGTGTACACGGTGCCGGAAGGGCTCAGCGGATCTCCCACGGTCGAGATGTTCGAGGAAGCGCTGACGAAGATAGGAGCGGCCGGTGCCGACGGCGATCTTTAGGGACGAGGTACGCGCGCTGCTAGCAGAAGGGGCCCAGCTCGTGGATGTGCTGCTGCGCGAGGAGTACAAGGACGAGCATCTTCCCGGAGCCGTCAACATCCCTCTCAAGGAGCTGAACCGGCAGACGACCGCTCGGCTTAAGCGAGATGCACCGGTTATCGTCTACTGCCACGACTACCAGTGAGACATGAGCCCGCGGGCCGCGTGGCGGCTCGAAGGTCTGGACTTCGAGAGTGTTTATGACTACGTGCCCGGCAAAGCGGACTGGTTCGCGAGTGGGCTCCCCAGGGAAGAAAGGCTGGCTTCCGTGCCCACCATCGGGGAGGCGGCTCGGCGAGACGTGCCTACCTGTGCTCCGGCTGAGTAGGTCGGCGCGGTGCAGGAGAGGGTGCAGGAGGCGAGCTGGAATAGGTGCGTGGTCGTAAACAAGGAGCGGATCGTGCTTGGGCTGCTGCGCGAGAAGGAGCTCTCGTTAGACCCCAAGATTCCCGTCGAGGAGGCAATGAGGAACGGTCCTGCCACGTTTCGGCCCAACGAGCCTGTTAGGAATATGGCTAAGCGCATGCAGGATCGTGAGGCGACAGCTGTTCTAGTGACGACGTCGGACGGCAGGCTGGTGGGCCTGCTGTACCGGGAGGACGCCGAACAGCTGGCTGGCGTGCAGACCTGAACCTTGCCGTCCGAAACCTTGGATAGGACGCTGCAGTACAATCAGCCCGCATAGGCGACATAAGATGAACCAATATCCTGGAGTGATACCGCCATGCAACCGCGGATTCGGTACGCGATCACGGTCGACGGGGTAAGCATCGCCTTCTGGACTCTCGGGAAAGGCGACCCCCTCGTTTACATGGCAGGAGGACCGTGGGGCCACGTCGAGTTATGGGACATCCTTGAGTGTCGCCGCTGGTATGAGCGACTGGCGCAAGAGAGGATGCTTGTCCGTTATGACATCAGGGGAACAGGGTATTCGGAGCGAGATGTATCCGACCATTCGCTGGATGCTTTGGTGGCCGACGTGGAGGCCGTGGTAGATCGCCTGGAGCTGGACAGGTTCGACATGTTCGGCGCCTTCGACGCAGGGCCTGTAGCCATCGCCTACGCCGCCCGCCACCCGGAGCGGGTCTCGCATCTCATACTCTGGTGCTCGTGGGCGAGAACTTCCGAGATGAGATCGCCCAGGATAAGGGCGTGGCTAGGGCTGATAGATCAGGACTGGGAGCTCATGACAGATACATGTGCGCACCTTGCGCTGGGATGGCCGGCAGGCGAGATGGGGCGTCACGCTGCTCAGCGCTTGCGGGAGAGCGTCACCCCGGAGGCGGCGCGGGCGGCTCTCAAGGCTATGGGCACCTTCGACGTCACGGAGCTACTGCCAAACCTGAAGGTGCCATCCCTGGTGCTCCACCGAAGCGATATTCCCTGGCTTCCGATTAGCATCGCTCGTGAGCTGGCCTCCCGCATACCGGACGCACGCTTGAGCATTCTGGAGGGAGAGTCGACGGCGCCCTACCTTGGAAACACCGAGGCGGCGATGAGCGCCATCGATGAGTTCCTCGGCGAAGGGAAAGTAGGACGGACAGCACAGCGAGAAGCGGATGCACTCCCCTCCGAGCGGGATGGGTCAGGTCTGACCCGAGGCTATCCGCACGGTCTTACGGAGCGGGAGGTGGAGGTGCTGCGCCACCTGGCTGGCGGAAAGACCAACGCCGAGATCGCCGAAGAGTTGTTTGTGAGCGTCCGGACCGTCGAGCGCCATATCGCCAACATCTACGCGAAGATCGGCGCCCGGGGCAGGGCCAACGCCACGGCCTACGCTCTCAGCCTGAACCTGATCTAGCTCTTCATTCCTCCTAAGAAGCCCTACGCGTTTACCGACACCGAAAAGCGCTGTGGTGCTCCAAAAATGGGTGGTTACCCCGATGGCGAGCACCCGCCGTGAGGGTAGCCTCTTTCGCAGATTATCCAAGTTCCCGAAAGGAAGCCCCAGATGAAAACCAACGACCTCCAAGAACTGGCGGCCCGTATTACGGCGCCGATGAGGATCACGGGCGGGAGAGCATTCCTCGAGATCGTTCCACTGACGGTCGATCTGTTGGCCAGGGGCAAACCGGCGTCCCCGGAGGAGATCGCCGCCACCTCCGCCAAGTCTCCGGAGGAGGTGCAAACCGCACTCGACCGGTTTCCCAGTGCCGAGTGGGATGAGCAGGGTAGGGTCGTCGGCCTGGGCTTGACGCTCCGCCTTACCCCACATCGCCTGAAATTGGAAGGTCGTACCCTGTTCGCTTGGTGCGCGCTGGACACGTTGCTCTTCCCCATCGTCTTGGGACGGCCGGCGAGCATCGAATCCCCATGCCGAGGCACCGGCGAGCCGGTGCACATCGAGGTGACGCCCGCCGGGATCGAGGCGGTAGATCCTCCCTCCGCGGTGGTGTCCATCGTCGCGGCGCGAGATCTCGCCAACTTCCGCAGCGTCGGCTGTCATAACGCGCACTTCTTCAGCACTCCGGAGGCGTCGTCCCGATGGCTCGAGAGGCATCCGGAGGCGACCATCCTGCCCGTGGAGGACGCGTTCCGGCTGGGGCAATTAATCGCGGAAGGCGTCTTAGATATTTCCCGGCCAAGCGAGCCGGCAGATGCCGGACGCGAATGAACCGGCTGAGGAAAGGAAACGATGTCGGAGGGTTCTGAACTCCATGCTCGCACGGTATCGAGAGGAGGTTAGAAGGTGCAACAGAAGCGGACGACCGGTGCGGGTCTGTTGGAGGAGAAAGCGAAGAAAGAACAGGATAAATCATGATTGAACCCAGGAACTTTCGTGGCCCGAAGGGAGCCGTCAAGCATCGATGGATCGGGGTAATGGTCGCGCTCGTGCTCGGCGCGTTGGCAGCGATTTCTCTCCTCGCGCTCGAACCCCTAGATCCTCGACCTGTGAGCACCCCGGCGAACGAGTTCTCGGCGGAGCGAGCCTTCTCCCATGTCGAGCAAATCGGCGAGCGGCCACATCCGGTGGGCTCTGCGGCCAACGCCGAGGTGCGCAACTACCTGATCGGGCAACTGGAGGATCTCGGGCTGCGCCCCACCGTCCAGGAGGCAACCTCTGCGCGCACGAAGGAGGGAACTGCCTCTATAGCGCGCGTGGAAAACATCCATGCGCGGATCGAGGGAAGCAACCCCACCGGTCATGTCGTGCTCGTCGCCCACTACGACTCGGTGCCGAGAGCTCCCGGAGCCGCGGACGACGGGGCCGGGGTGGCCGCCATCCTCGAGATCGCGCGAGCAATCACCTCGGGTTCTGCGCCCCGCAACGACATAGACATCGTGTTCACCGACGCCGAGGAACCCTGGCTTCTCGGCGCGCAAGCCTTCGTGAGAGACGACCGGCTCGACCCCCAGCGCAGCGTCGTGCTCAACCTCGAAGCCCGCGGCACCTCCGGACCCGCCTTGATGTTGCAATCGAGCCCGAACAACGCAACCGTCATTCCGGCGCTCGCGAATGCGCAGCGCCCGATCGCCGCTTCGGGGCTTTGGGAGGCGTGCTCCCAGCTGCTGTCCGGTGACACAGACTTTAGCGTCTTTCGCGACGCCGGTTTCGCCGGGATGAACTTCATCTTCATGGAAGGCTCGGCCCGCTACCACACTCCGGAGGACTCGCCTGCCAACCTCGACCACGCGAGCTTGCAGCACATGGGCTCAACCGTGTTCGCCGCCACCCGCCACTTTGCCGATCAGGACCTGAGCGCGCCGCGCGGCGGGTCGCTCACCTACTTCACCGTGCTTGGAGAGCCCATTTACTATCCGCAATCTCTGGCCGTCCCGCTGGCGATCTTCGCAGCGGTGGTGTTCGTAGCGACCCTGCTCTACGCACGGAGGCGGCGGGGTGTGCGGATACGCGGCGTGGGGTTGGCGGCGGTGAGCTTCCTCGCGCTCCTGGTGGTGACCATGGCGCTCGGGATAGGGGCTTGGCAGATACTGCTCCTCCTTCACCCCGGCTACGGGTCGTTCCATACCGGCGACACCTACCGGCCTGAGTGGTACTCCGCAGGCCTGCTCGCGCTTACGGCCGCGCTCACCATAGCCTGGTACCTGCAGATGCGCCGGCGCCGCACACCGGAGGAGCTCGTTATCGGGACCTGGGCCTGGTTCGTCGTGCTCGCTATACTCAGCGCTGCGTTCGTGCCTGGGGCAGCCTACCTGTTCACCTGGATTCCGCTAGTTGGCAGCGTGCTGTTGGCCGCCGCGATCAGCTGGGGCGGAGAAGAGCCGACGTGGCGCTATCTCGCCTCGAGTGCGGCTGCCTTACCGGCTATCGCGTTGTTGGTGCCGCTGGTCGACCTCTTCTTCATCCTTGGACTGGCTTTCGCCAGCGGTCCGATGTTCATGTCAGTCCTGGTTCTCGCCACCGCCCTGCCGGTGCTGGACTTTCTCGCGCTGCGCCGGGCCTGGCTAGTGCCGGTGGCGACAGCGGTGGTGGGGCTCGCCCTTGTAACCGCCGGGCTGAGCATGGACACCTTCGACGATGAGCATCCCCGCCAGACCAGACTGGTCTACGCCCTCGACGCCGACCGAGAGCAGGCGTGGTGGCTCAGCGCGGATCCTCGCCCGGCCCCCTGGACCGATCGGTACGTCGACTCAGAGCGCGTGCAAGACGACGACCGGTTTCCCGACAGCCCGAGCCTCTCCCTCGCCTCAAGCTACTACTCTGGGCCTGCGTCTGTAGCCCGGATCGAGCCACCGGACGTCACGGTGAGAAGGAGCGAAAGAAACGGCGAGACCAGGGAGCTTCGGTTGCACATCACCCCCGCAGAGGCCTCGCGCCTCGCCCTCTACGCCGACACGAGGAGCCACACCGTGACTGCCGCGACCGTCGACGGCGTCAACGTGGAGAAGGTGCCCGGCCAGAAGCAGGACACCGACCCATCGAAGTGGGGCTTCGTGTTCCACGGGGTGCCGCCTGAGGGGATCGACGTGATCCTCGAGATGCGTGGGGAAGGGCAGCTGCCACTGCGCGTCATCGGCTACCGCGACGGCCTCCCACAAGTCCCCGAACTCACGCCCCTACCTGACGAGCTGACCTGGTCAGGGACCTCATCCAACCTCAGCATGGTCGCCAAGAGCTACCGTGTGTAGCCTAGACGTGCTCGTGGGGTCGGCACGCCGATGCTTGTATACGCTGCCGACCCGGCAGCCCTACGATCAGGGTTGACAGCGAGAGAGGGCGGGGTACGCGCTTGGGTGCAGGATGTACGCCACCCAGGAGGGGCTGAGGGGGTCGCCCATGGCGGAGATGGTGCGGGCATCATTGGCCGAGCGTAACCTTGTATCGCGTGTGTCGTAAAATCAGGCGGATCGAGGGCACCGGGAAGGCGGACCAGCATGACGGAGGAGAACAAGGTCATCGCAAGGCAGGTTTACGAGATCGTCTCGACAGGGAACTTCGGGCGGGCAGAAGAGATCGTGGACCAAGACGCGCCAGACAATGAGCTACCCCCGGGCGACCCGCCCGCCAAGCTCATCGACACCTTCAAGGAGACCTTCTCCGAGGCCAGGGAGGGCTTCCCCGATCTCAGCATCACCGTCGAGGACGTGATGGCAGAAGGGGATCGGGTGGCGGCCCGAGTCGTCATGCGGGGCACCCACCGGGGAGAGTTCCAGGGGATCGCTCCCACCGGCAAGCAGGTGGAGATCAAGGCCATCGACATGTTCCGGATATCGAACGGCAAGATCGTGGCGCATTGGGGACACGCCGACGATCCGACCGACTTCCTGCGTCAGTCCCAGTGCTCCTGAACTTCTTAGAACTCCGTAAAGAAACTGTCTGAAAAGGGGTTCTGAGACGCTCACTCGGTAGGATACCGAGCATGAGAAGAGCATATCAGACCGGCCTTTCCGACGCCGAGTGGAGCTGCCTGGAACCCCACCTTCCCGCTCCCAGAGCCCCCGGGCGTCCTCGCCTCCATAGCCTGCGCGAGATCCTCGACGCCATCTTCTACGTGCTCCGTAGCGGCTGTGCCTGGCGACTGTTGCCCCACGACTTCCCACCGTGGAAGACCGTCTACCACTACTTCCGATTCTGGCGTTTGCACGGAACGTGGGAGAGGATGCATACCGCCCTACGCAAGCGCGTGCGGGTACGACTTCGGAGGAACCCCCAGCCTAGCGCAGGGATAGTGGACAGCCAATCGATCAAGACCACGGGTGTGGGCGGAAAAGAGCGTGGCTACGACGGGGCCAAGAAGGTCAAAGGAAGAAAGCGCCATCTGGTAGTGGATACGCAGGGATTAGTGCTCATGGCCAAGGTCCACAGCGCGAACATCACCGACCGCGACGGCATCAAGCTACTACTCGCACCCGAGGCGGGTACCGGTCTCCACGAGCGCCTATCGCATCTGTGGCTGGACGCGGGCTACACCGGCCAAGACAGAGGCGCTGGCTGGGTAGAAAGGGCGCTGGGCTGGACGGCCGAGATCGTGCGCCACTCGCCCAAGCTGGCCCCCGAGGAGGTGATGAAGGCATGGGTAAGAGAGTTCAACAAAGAGGGAGTGGCCATCGACGCGGAGAAGTTCACGCCCCAGAAAGGCCCCAGGCCCTTCCTGCCGAAGAGGTGGATAGTGGAACGAACCTTTTCTTGGTTGGGCCAGAACAGGAGGATGAGCAAGGACTACGAGAGGCTGCCGGAGAGCGGAGAGGCCTTCATCTACGTGGCCATGATCCGTCTGATGGCGAGGAGATCGGCCCGCTCGTGAGGGTTTTCAGACAGTTTCAAGGCGCTCGACTTTAGCCAATTGGAAACGGAGAGGGTAGGGTACGCTCGTCACCGATCTCGGCTAAAAGAGGTGAGCGAATTGCGTACCCTACCGCCCACGAT
>Ga0196962_10000431_pt1 | contig 17692 bp, 20 predicted proteins | sample S3v_20metaG_FD_183186 | JGI IMG/M metagenome (GOLD analysis project Ga0196962, IMG submission 183186) | Soil microbial communities from Anza Borrego desert, Southern California, United States - S3+v_20 | ecosystem: Environmental > Terrestrial > Soil > Desert | place: USA: California | collected... | reverse complement strand
GTTCCGGGCCGTTCAGCCTCGCGGCCGGTTGCGCTTCGCTTCGGCGATCTGCTGGCCGCGCGCCTTGGCGGCGCCGAACAGCAGTCGTTCCGAGGTCTCCGAGGCGGCGTCGGGGGTGAGGGAGATGGCGACCCCGTCGGGTCCGTCCATCATCACCTCGCCTTCCTCCGCGGTGACCTCGCTCGGCGTGTCGTGAACGATCCTGTCCATCGCGCCAGAACGGCTGGCGAGCGGCGCCGTTCCTCCGCTTGGCCGCCGCCGAGCCCCGGAACGGCGCAGGCGCCGGCGGCAAGCCGGCCGGCCGCCCCTTGCGTCACTCGTAGCGGAGCGCCTCGATCGGGCGGGTTCGGGCGACCCTGAGCGCCTGGCCGACCACCGTCGCCACCGCGATCAGGAGCGCGAGCAGGCCAGCCGCGACGAAATAGAGCGGGCTCAGCGCGATCCGGTCGTCGAAGCCGTTCAGCCAGTCGCGCATCGTCCACCAGGCGACCGGCCAGGCGATCAGATTGGCGAACAGCACCGGCCGGCTGAGCTGCCAGACGAGCAGCCGGGCGACGTCGGGCACGCGCGCTCCGAACAGCTTGCGCAGGGCGATCTCCTTGGTCCGCCGGGCGGCGAGGAAGGCGGCGAGGCCGAACAGGCCGAGGCAGCCGATCGCCACCGCGAGCAGCGAGGACAAAGCGAACAGCCGGCCGCGCCCGGCATCGCTCTCGTACATCCGGGCGAGCGCGTCCTCGACGAACAGCGATTCGAACGGCACGTCGGGCGCCCGCGCCTGCCACAGCCGCCGGATCCGCTCGACCGCGGCGGCGCCCTCTTCGGGCTCGACCCGGACGAGCAGGAAATTGGTCGAGTCCGGAGCGAGCCGGTAGACGATCGGCTCGAGCGCCTCGCGCACCGAGCGGTAGCGGACGTCCTCGACCACGCCGACGATCCGCGCCGGCACCCGGCCGTTGGCCGGGTCGATCATGGCGAGGCTGATCTGCCGCCCGATCGCGGCCTGCGGAGTGGCGAAGCCGAGCCGGGCCGCGGCCAGGGCGCTGACCACGACGTTGATCCCGCGCGCGGCCAGCGCCCGCTCGGCGGCGGCGTCGGGCTCGGCCGGAAGCGAGGAATCGTCCACCGCCCGGTCGCTTGAGAAGCCGCGGCCGGCGAGCAATCGGGTCCGCATCGTCGCGAAGAAGCCGGCATCGACCCGGTAGAGGCCGAGCTCGACCGGCCGGTCGGCCCCCGGCAGCCGGGCCTCGGTGACGCTGACATTGCCGCTCGCCGGAGCGATGCTCGCTCGACCGACCGCGGCGACCCCGTCGAGGGCGGCGATCCGGCGCACCAGGTCGCCGCCCGCCGCCCGCACCGGCGCCCGGTCGAGATTGTCGATCCGCACCAGCCCATGGCGGTCGTAGCCGGCGGCGGCGCTTCGGGCATGCTCCGTCTGGGCGTGGATCACCGCCGTGCAGATGGTGAGCCCGATCACCACCGCGAACTGGCCGAGCGCGAGGGCGCCGCGAAGCCGCCCCGAGCCCGGGCCGTCGGAGGCGGCGGCGTTGGCCTTGAGCACCTTGGCGGGCTGGAAGCGCGACAAATAGACGGCCGGATAGATCGATCCGGCGGCTCCGACCGCGACCATCAGTCCGAGGATCGCCGGCCAGATTCCGTCCGCGCCGAAATAGCTGAGCTCGAGCTCGGCGCCGAGCAGCTCGCCGGCCGTCGGCAGGGCGACCTCGACCAGGGCCAGGGCGATCAGTATCGCCGCCGCGACCATCAGCAGCGATTCGGTGAGGAGCTGGCCGACCAGCTGCTTGCGGCTGGCGCCGAGCGCCTTGCGGACGCCGACCTCCCGGGCCCGCTGGGTGGCCCGGGCGGTCGCCAGGTTGACGAAGTTGAAGCAGGCGACCGCCAGGATCAGGGCGGCGATGACGGCGAAGGTCGCGATCGTCTTGAGGTCCGACCCCGGGGTCATCGCCGCGACCTGGTTGGCGCCGAGATGGACGTCGCGGACCGGCACCAGCCGGTAGGAGGAGCCCTCCTCGCCGCTCCGTCCGTCGGCGGCCGGGATGTGGCGGCGGGCCCACGCCTCGAGCCGCCCGTTGACCGAGGCCGCGTCGGCGCCCGGCCGGAGCTTGGCATAGACGTAGCCGCTGATGTTCGACCAGTCGCCGAGCAGGCCCGGCGAGTCGGCATAATCGGAGGGGTTGAGCCGGAACACCATGGCGAAGCGCATGTGGCTGTCGGCCGGAAGATCGCGGTAGATACCGGTCACCCTGACGTCGCGGGTGATCCCGCGGTGGATGATCGTGATCGTCCGCCCGACCGCGTCGGTCGTGCCGAGCCGGCGCCCCGCCTCGCTCTCGCTGAGCGCCACGGAATCGACCGCGGCGAGCGCCGAGCGCCGGTCGCCGGCGGTGAAGGGCAGCTGGACGACGTCGAAGAAGGCCGGATCGGCCATCAGCACGTCGCGCTCGGGAAGGCTGGCGACCCCGTTCTCGAGGATCACCGGACGGGCGGTGAACGCGCCCGCCGCCGCCTCGATCTCGGGGAAGGCCTGGGCGAGCGCGGCCGCCGCCGGATAGGGCGCCATCTGCAGCCGGACCGGTGGCGACTGCGGGTCCTCGAGCGTCAGCTGGACCTGGTGGACCCGCGCCGAATCGGCGAGCCAGCTGTCGTAGCCGAACTCGTAACGGACGAAGATGAGCAGGATCAGGCAGGCGGCGAGGCCGGTGACGAGGCCGAACAGGTTGATGAAGGCATAGGCCTTGTGGCGGGTCAGGCTCCTCAGCGCCATCGTCAGATAATGGTGGAGCATTAGGCTTCCTCCTCGCCCGCGGCCGGCGCCGGATGCGGTTCCGCCTCTCTCGAAGTGCAATTGCCGTGCCACCGCCGCCTGAGTGGGCGCGGCGCCCCGCCGGTCCCCGCCCCCGTCCGCTATCGAACGCCGCCACTGTCCGCCTGCGGACACGCCCCGCCCTCCCACGTGCCGCGCGGCCGGGCGGAAGCGTGCACCCGCACCTCCCACCGTCATGCTGAACTGGTTTCATCCAGGTGGGGACAGGGACACGTACTTTTTCGCGAAAAAGTACATGTCCCCCGATCCCAGCCCGCACCCCCCACCGTCATGCTGAACTCGTTTCAGCATCCAGGGTCGGGCCTCGCGGCGCATGGGACAGGGACATGTACTTTTTCGCGAAAAAGTACATGTCCCCCGATCTCAATGTCCCCCGATCCCGCGAATTCAGGTGACCTCCCCGCTCACCCCACGGCCGCGGCCTCGCCGAGGATCCAGCTCTCGAACGCCGTCATCGCCGCCGTCGGCCGCTTCGACTTGAGCCGGGTCAGCCAGTAGCTGCCGCCGCCGGCCTCGGCCGCGAACGGCCGGACGATCCGCCCCTCGACGAGCTCGGCCTCGAACATGATCGCCGGGGCGAGCGCGATTCCGTGGCCCCGCGCCGCCGCCGCGACCATCGCCGCCGAGGAATCGAACACCGGCCCGCGCGCCGGCAACGCCTTCGCCCCCGCGGCCTCGAACCAGTCCGGCCAGTCCTCGGCGCGATAGGAGCGAAGCAGGGTCTCGCCGGCGAGGTCGGCGGGGCTGCTCAGCCGGGCCGCCGCCGCCGGGCCGCACAGGGGCGTCAGCGGCGCCTCGAACAGCCGCGCCGCCTCGGTTCCGTGCCAGGCGCCGTCGCCGAAGCGGATCGCGAAATCGAGCCCCTCCTCGGCGATGTCCACGCGGTTGTTGTTGGTGAACAGGCGCAGGTCGACCGCCGGATGGGCGGTCCGGAAGCCGGCCAGCCGGGGCAGCAGCCAGCCGAGCGCGAACGTCCCCACCGCTCCGACCGCGAGCAGCTCGCCCGGGCCGTCGCCGCGGAAGCGCTCGACCAGCTCGGCGATCCGGTCGAACGATTCGCGAAGCACCGGAAGCAGGGCCCGGCCCTCGTCGGTCAGAGCCAGCCCGCGCGGAAGCCGGCGGAACAAGGGCACGTCGAGCCGCTCCTCGAGCGCCTTGACCTGGTGGCCGAGCGCCGCCGGGGTCACGCACAATTCGATGGCCGCCTTGGTGAAGCTGAGGTGGCGGGCGGCGGCCTCGAAGGCGCGCAGGCCGTTCAGCGGCAGATAGGGCCGGATCAAGCGCTCGCCTCTCCCCTCGCCCGCCGCCGGGAAGCGGCGCGGCCGCCTTGGCTTGTAGCGCGCCCGCGCCGCCGTGGAAGCCGAGGAAAAATACGGGCTCTCCCGAGCTTTGCTCGTTTGCCGGCCGGCGCTCCGGGCGCCATCCTCGCCCCTGTTGCCGCCGCCAAGGAGCGAGTCATGGCCCCCTGCCCGCCGCCGGCCGACGCCGCCGCCGAACTCCTCTTCACCCGCCGCGAGAACCTGCTCGCCCTGCTGCCCGCCTTCCTCGCTTATGCCCTGCTCGGCGAGGCGCGCGCCGCCGCGCCCGAACGGCAGGGCTCGGTGCGCCGCTGGATCGCCAGCCAGCAGGGCATCGCCGAGGCGCTCGCTTCCGGAGCGATAGGCGGCCGCGCCTGGTGCCTCGAGGTCGAGCGGCTCGCCGCCGAGCTCGACCTCGCCGAGCTGGTCGCCGAGCTCGGCCGAGCCCGGCTCCGCCCGGCCGGGCCGCCGTTCCGCAACGACCCGAGCAAGCGCCACGTCAGCTTCCTCGACGAGAGCGGAGCGCCGCGCCGGCTCGCCTACGGCGCCGCTCTGTTCGATTTCGACCCGGCCAACGTCATCACCCCGCACGGCCACCGCCACATGGTCTCGGCCCACCTCGTCGTCGCCGGCGCCTTCAGGGTGAGGAATTTCGACCGCCTTCGCGACGAGGGCGAGGCGATGGTGATCCGTCCCACCCGCGACTATCTCGCCCGCCCCGGCCGGGTCTCGACGATGTGCTCGGAGCGCGACAACATCCACTGGTTCGTGCCCCAGGGCGGCCCGGCGACCACCTTCGACGTCGTCGTCTCGGGGCTCGATCCCGGGCTGCCCGATCACGACATCAAGGCGGTGGATCCGCTCGGCGGCCGCCGGCTCGCCGACGGCTCGATCCTCGCCCCGCTGATCAGCTTCGCCGATTCCTCGCGCCGCTACACCGCGGCCGTGTAAGGGACCCGCGGGGACATGTACTCGTACGTGTCCCCCTCTTTCTCCACCAGGGGGACACGTACGAGTACGTGTCCCCTTCCCCTTACCAGTCGCTGCTCCGGATCAGGGTGAGCAGGGCGCCGCTGGCATAGGGCTTGGTGAAGAACACCGCTTTCTCCGGATAATGTCCCGGCGCCGGCCGGGTCTCGCCCGAGATCAGGATCAGCCTGACGTCGGGCCAGGCCTCGGCGACCGAACGGGCGAGATCGAGCCCGCTCGAGGGGCCGTCCAGGTTGATGTCGGTGACCAGGATCGACGGGATTCGGCCGTCGCCGAGGATCGCCAGCGCCTGCTCGGCATTGCTCGCGCAGGTCACTTCGAGGCCGTCGTCGGCGAGCAGCCGGGCGGTCGAATCGAGGATCAGATGGTCGTCCTCGACGAGCAGGACCGCTGAAACGGGAATCGTCACGGCAACGCTCCTGATCGTGGTGCCGGTAGATCGAGCCAGCCGCCGGGAGGTTCCCTCGCCGTGCCTCGGCTCGTCGCATATCGTTTCGCCGTGGGAAGGGCCCGGACGGCCCGGGCTTGCCTCGCGCGGCAAATCCGGGAAAACCATGCCGGTCGCCGCTCGGGGCGAGGCAGAGGGGGAAGATGATGAACAGGGTCCTGATCGGGCTCGGCGGCGCGCTCGCCGTCGCCGGCTGCACGGTCTCCAGCGAGGAGGACCAGCTGGAGAATGCGATCCGCGAGAATCTGTCCTCGCGAGGCAACGTCCAGGAGGTCGAGCTGACCCGGCAGGACGACGACAACATGAACGGCTTCGTGGTCATGCGCGCCGCCGACGGCAGCGAGGGCCGGCTCAACTGCACGGCGCGGCGCAGCAGCGGCTCCAACTTCAACTGGCGCTGCTCGCCGGTGATCGACGAGCAGGTGCTCACCCAGATCGAGAATCTGATCCGGCAGAGCTTTTCCTCGCAGGGCACGGTGCTCGCCGTCGAGATGACCAAGCAGGACGACGACAATATGACCGGCTACGCCCAGATCCGCGATTCCGCCGGCAATGAGGGCCGGGTCGACTGCACCGCCGCCCGCGACCCCAGCGGCGACTTCGCCTGGCAATGCGCCCCGCCAGGCGCCCAGCCCGCCGAGTAGATCGCACCGCCCCGAGGCTCGACGCCGAACGCTGAAACGCGTTCGGCATGGCGGCTCGCGAGGGGGCCGGGTCAGCCGGTCTGGGCGAGCAGCTCGTTGACCCGGCGTTCGGCGTCGGCCAGGGCCTGCCTCGTCGATTTCTGACCGTTGAAGGCGGCGGCCACCTCCTCGCCGATCAGGCCTTCGATCGCGTTCTGGCGCTGGACTCCGCCGGGCAGCGGCCGGCCGGTGGCGGCGATCGGAGCGATGTTGGCTCGGTGCGGCAGCGCCCTGAAGGCCGGGCTGTCCACCACCGCCTGGAAGGCGGGAAGGTGGCCGGTGCGCGCCCAATCGAAATTATGCTCGGCGATGAAACGGAAGAAGCGGGCGATGGCTCGGCGCTGCTCCGGAGTCCGCTCGCGCCTGGGGACGACCCAGGCGTGGCCGCTGACATAGCTCACCGGCTCGCCCCACAGCCGCGGATAGGGGTAGACGGTATAGCTTCGGTAGAGCGGGCGGCCGGGCGTGTTCGCTTCCGCTTCGAACTGGCCGATCATCCATGTGCCCGTCGGGTAGATGCCGCCTTCGCCCGACATGAAGCTGCCGATGGCGGCCGGAGTGTCCTGGTTGCGCGTGCTCGTCCCCGACGCGGTGATGGCTCGGAAGAAGTCGACGATCCGCTCCGCCTCGGGAGTCCGCAGCCGGATCGTCCTGGGCGTGGGAAACATCACCGCGCCCTGCGCGAGGAGGTAGGTGTAGAGGTTGCGGGCCGCATAGGCGTTGTCGCCGACCAGGCTCTGGATGATGTAGGGCTTGCCCGTTCGCTCCGTGAACTGGCGCGCGTGGGCGAGCATCTCCTCGGGCGAGGTCGGCAGGACCGGCCTGCCGTCCCGCATCAGGCCGGCCTGGGCGAACAGCCTGGTGTTGATGTGGAACAGCCCGCCATGAGTGTCGAACGGAAGGCCGTAAAGGCGAGTCCCGATCGTCACCGCGCTTCGGCTCGCTTCGGTGAGCGCGGACGGCTGGAGCCCGGCTTCGGCGAGATAAGGCTCGATCGGCTCCAGCAGGCCCTCGGCGGCATAGTCCGGGATCACGCCTGTGTGCATGGTGACGAGGTCGGGCGGATCCTGGGCCGCCATCTGCGCCGAGAGCTGGGGGTAGCCGGGCCACGCGACGACGTTGCTGTCCACGTGGACGTCCGGATTGTCGGCGTTGAACTTGTTGATCATCGCCGTGATGATCCCGCACTCGCCTTCGACTCCGGAGACGTCCGTCGCGCTTCCATATTGGGCGCCGCATTCGCCGAAGAAGCGCTGAAGGTAGATTTCCGCGCGGTCGTCCCGGGCGCCATCGCCGCCGCAGCCTGCGGCGAGAAGCAGCGCCAGGGACCAATAGGCTCGCCTCACTTCACCGCGGTCCCGGCCATGGCGCGCACGATCTGCTTCTGGAACAATATGTAGACGATGAAGATCGGGATCGAGGCGAACACCGCCTGGGCCATGAGGAAGCCCAGGCCGCTGGTCTGGGCGTAGTTCATCTGCGCCGAGGCGAGGCCGACGGTGAGCGTGTACATGTCGCTTCGCGTCGCCGAGATGAGCGGCCACCAATAGCTGTTCCAGGTGCCCAGGAAGGTGAACACTCCAAGGGTCGCCTGGGCGGGCAGGGTCAGGGGCAGCAGCACTTTCCAGAAAAGCCTCAGCCGCGAGGCGCCGTCGAGCATCGCCGCTTCGTCGAGCTCCTTCGGGATCGCCCGCATATATTGGGTCATGAAGAACACGCCGAACGGGCCGGCCAGGCCCGGCAGGATCAGGCCGGGATAGCTGTTGTGGAGCCGCAGGTCCGCGAAGAGCTGGTGCTGGGGCAGGATCACCGCCTGCTCCGGAATGGCCAGTCCGAGCAGCACGAAGATGAACAGCGTCCGGCGGAAGGGGAATTCGAGGCGGGCGAAGCCGTAGCCGGCGAGGCTGCAAAGAGCGAGGACCCCGATCGTGGTGCCGCCCGAAACGATGAGGCTGTTGAGCAGCCAGCGGAACACCTGGTTGCCCTGGAGGATCGAGCGGTAGTTTTCGAGCGTGTAGGGCGGCGACAAAGCGGCGCCGCTATTGCCGATCAGCGCCTCGTTCTCCTTGAGCGAGAGGAGCAGGGTCCAGATCAGCGGCGCCAGCATCACCAAAGCGGCGAGCAGGATCGCGATCCACGTCAGCGGCGATCGGCGCTGCCGTTGGAGGCCTTGAACGGCCGTTTTCGCTTTTGCTCCCCGGCGAAAGCCGGGGCCCAGCGGCGCCGAAAGAAGGACTGGGCCCCGGCCTTCGCCGGGGAGCTCCGGATCCCGGCCTTCGCCGGGGAGCTCCGGATCCCGGCCTTCGCCGGGAAGCGCCGGAGTGTCGGCGCTACCGGCCACCGTCGTCCTCCGATCCGCGCATCGTGGTCACATATTGGGTGAGGGTGAGCGCCACGATCAGAAGGAAGAGGATCTCGGCCGCGGCGGTGGCGTAGCCAAGCTCCCAGCGGGCGAAGGCGGTCTCGAAGATGAACAGCACCATGGTGCGCGTCGAACCGCCGGGACCGCCGCCGGTGAGCAATTGCGCCTGGCCGAAGATCTGGAGCTGGGCCGCCGTCTGAAGCATCACGACCAGGACGACGGTGCGCTTCAGCGATGGCAGGGTCACCCGCCAAAGCGTCGTCCATCGGCCCGCCCGGTCGAGCGCGGCCGCCTCGTAGACGTCGCCGGGGATCTGCTGGAGGCCGGCCAGGAACAGCATCATCGGCAGGCCGATGGACCACCAGATCGTGGTGATCGCAAGCGCCCAGAGCGACCAGGTCGGGTGGCTGAGGAACGGGATCGGCTCCGCGCCGAACCCCTGCGCGGTTTCGCCCAGCAGCCCCGCGTCCGGAGCCAGCACGAAGCGCCAGATCAGGGTGACGATGGTGACGGAAAGGACCGAGGAGGAGAAGAACACGCCGCGGAAGATTGCCGCGCCGCGAGTCGCCCGGTTGAGGGCCAGCGCCAGCGCAAGCGCGAGCATCGTCAGCAGTGGGACGATCATCAGCGCGAGCAGGAAGGTGGTGAGGATCGAGCGGAGGAAGGTGTCGTCGGCGAAGAGCCGGGCGTAATTGTCGAGGCCGATGAAGCGGCCGCCGCCGAACAGGTCGACATGCTGGAAGCTCAACAGGATCCCGTTCACCAGCGGGTAGATGAGCAGGAAGCAATAGACGAACAGGAAGGGCGCGACGAAGGCGAATCCTCCCAGCCGTCCGCGCGAGGTCACGCCGCCGCCGCCTCGGCATGATGGCCGCCGCCGTCCGGCCCGAACAGGTGGGCGGCGCTGCCGTCGATTCTAAGGCCGACGCGGTCGCCGATCCTGACCGCGCTGGTGCCGCTGTCCTCGGCGATGACCGGCTGCCCGCCCTCGAGCGTGGCATAGATCAGGGTGCGCTCGCCGAGCCTTTCGACCAGCTCGACCTTGGCGCTGGTGGTCGCCTCGCCGTCGTGGACGACGCGAACGCTCTCCGGCCTCAGCCCGAGCTGGAGCGCGCCGCCCCCGGGCAGGGCCGCTCGCGCCACTCGCGTGTCGACCTCGGCGCCGTCGGGGAGCCGCACCCGCGCGAACCGCGCCGAAGAGTCGTCCCCGACCAGGGTCGCCGGAGCGAGATTCATCGCCGGCGAGCCCACGAAGCGGGCGACGAAGACGTTGGCGGGGCGGCTGTAAATCTCCATCGGCGGCCCGATCTGCTGGATCCGGCGGTCGTTCATGACGATGATCCGGTCGGCCAGGGTCATCGCCTCGGCCTGGTCGTGGGTGACCATGATCACGGCGGCGTCGACTCGCTGGCGAAGCTGGGCGAGCTCGACCCGGGTGCGCATCCTGAGCGCCGCGTCGAGGTTGGACAGGGGCTCGTCGAGAAGGAACAATTTGGGCTGCTTGACGATCGCCCGGCCGATGGCGACCCGCTGGCGCTGGCCGCCCGACATCTGGCCCGGCTTCTTGTCGAGATGGGCCTCGATCTCGAGCACCCGGGCCGCCTCGGCGACCCGAGCCTCGATCTCGGCCTTCGGCACCTTCGCGTTGCGGAGCCCGAACGCCATGTTGTCGCGGACGGTCATGTGCGGATAGAGCGCGTAATGCTGGAAGACCATGGCGACCCCGCGCTCGCCGGGCGGGAGCGGGTCGATCCGCCGCCCGTCGAGCCGGACCTCGCCCTGGTCGAGCGTCTCGAGGCCGGCGATGATCCGAAGCAGGGTCGACTTGCCCGAGCCGGACGGGCCGAGGAAGGCGACGAACTCGCGCTCGGCCATGGTCAGCGAAACGTCGTCGAGCACGGCGGTGTCGCCGAACTTCTTGCTGACGTTGCTCAACTCCAGGCTGGCCACCGACGCTCCCCTCGTCCCCGTCCGTACCATCGCGACCAACCGCCCGCCAAGCGCAATGTCCGAAGTCGCGAGCGCGGGGCGTTCAGGCGCCCGAGGGTGCCGATGGCCGGCAGGGCCGCGGCGGGCGTCGAGCGCGGCGCGGGTGAGGGGTGGGGTCGACACGCGTCCCGGTGACCCAGCGCGCGCGACCGCGCCCGGACCCCCCGTCCCGGAATCGCCCCGGCTCAATATTCGACGGTGACGATGACGCTATCGCTGTAGCTGCCGGCATTTGCCGACTGGCCGGCGGGGATCCGGCCGTAGACGGTTCGGCTCTGGGCGCCGCCGCTGCCGGTGCCGTTGACTCGGGCGCCGAGCGCGGTGCCGTCGCCCCAGGCCAGCGTCCGCCCCGAATTGCTGTACAGCTGGTAGCTCAGATAGCTTCCGCCCGGGCCGGCCATTCGCCGGGTCGTCCCGCTCGGATTCTGGCCGGCGGCGAGGCTCACCTGATAGGGCGCCCCGTTCGAGCAATTGACCGTGACGGTGGCGGTGCCGAGCCGGGCGGCGCTCGACACGTAGGTCCCGAAGGCGAGGGTTCCGGCCGAGACCGAGCAGGTCGGCGAGACGCTGCCGTTGATCGGAGCGCTGCCGGTGGCGAGGGTCCCGCCGCCTTTCTTGAGGGTGATCGCGAGAGTGTCCGAATAGCTTCCCCAGCTCGGGTTCTGCGAGCCGGCGATTCGGCCGTACATCGTGTAGGTCCGGGTCTGGGTCGAGTTGCTGCCGAAGTCGATGCTGATGTCGAGCCGGCTGCCGCCGTCGCAGAAATTGCTGACCCGAGCGGCGTCGCGATAGATTTGGTAGCCGAGCGAGGCGGCGCCGTTGCGCAGCTGGCGCGAGGTGCACGAGCCGCTATTGCCGCCGGTGAGGTTGAGCGACAGATTCTCGTCGCCGCTGCCGGTGCAGGTGACGCTGATCGTTCCCGTCGAGTCGACCGCGGGCCGGTTGACCGTGTCGTAGGGCGAGAAGGTGATCCCCGCGCTCGACACCGAGCAGCCGCCGACCGAGGCCTCGGCCGGGCCGGCGCCGAGCGTTCCGGCGAGGAGCGCCGGGGCGGCGAGGAGCAGGCTCCTCAGCAGGGCGATGCGGTGCAATCCTGTCATCGTCATGGGCGTGGGCGGCCCGGCCGTCGCCGGTCGCCCACCCGCTCCTCCTTCGGGCTGGTTCCCGGGCGGTAAATGACGATGGTGAAGAGAAGGTTAAGCGCCCGCCCGGCGCGCCTTTTTTCGCGCGCCGCCCGGCGACCTGCAACCAGTTCGGGGCTCAGCCGTTCACCCACCACATAACCGATGGGAGGCCACCAAAAAGCACTCCCGAGGCTGGCAACAACTAAAAACCCCGGTGCCCCCTTCCGGGGTTTTTGTTTGCCCGCGGCAACGGCCCCTGCCGGGAGCGGCCGAAACGATGTCGGGCTTGCTCACGCCGCCCGGCCGACCGTCTTTTTCCTGGCCGGCATGAACAAGCCGCCCCGCCGGCGAGTTTGACCGCCATGATCCGTCCGACCCTGATCGCCGCCCTCGCCCTCGCCGCGTGCGAGGCGGGAGGCGGGGACCGCCTCGCCGTCGGCCGCGACGAGCCGGCGCAGGCCAAGCCGAGCCGGGCCGGCCGCGGCGGCCCCCGCCCCGAACCGGGCCCGGCCGGCGGCTGTCCGCTCGAGATCCGCTTCGGAAGCTACGCCATGGGGATCGACCGGCCGACCCTGGAGGCGGTCGAGGCCCTGCTCGCCGGCGATCCCGCGGTCGAATCGGTCGAGCGCCACCCCTGGGGCCGGGAGGGCGAGGTGACCCTGTGCGCCCGGGTCGCGAGCGACGAGGAAGCGGCCCGCCTCCACGGCCGGGTCGCCGCCTTGTTCCCGCCCGACCCGCGCGGGCCGCTCAGCGTCTCGACCCGCGGCGGCCTCGCCTTCCACTCCCCGCCCCGCGAGCGTTAGGGCACTTTGGGGACAGTCACTGTGACTGTCCCCTCTCTCCGCAGCGCGCGTTCAGGGGCGCCGAGCGATAATGCCATTCGACCGCCTGAGCGCGGCTTCCCGACCCGCCTTCGATCCGGCCGGTCAGACGATCGCCGTCGCGGCGGTAGATCACCCGCTGCGGGAAATCGTGCGCGGGATTTTCGAACACCGCCTCGTTCGGGCCGCCCCGAGCCAGCCGGAACGCCGCCGGCGCCTGCCCCCTCGGCTGGGCGTGGAAGACGAGGCCCTCGGGCTCGGCCTCGATCCGCATCTGCTCCCAGGAGAAGGCGTCGTCGCCGACTGTGATGCTGGTGCCGAGCATGATTCCGCCGCGACGGGCGCTCCACGTCTCGGCGACCTCGACCCCGTCCTCGCAGGAAAGCCAGTAGCCGGCCAGCCAGTCGAGATCGGGCTGCTCCGGCCCGTCGGCCTGCGCCGCCGCCAGCGCCGCCGCCATCATGATCAGCATCGCCCCCTCCTTCCGGCCCGGCGCCGCGCCCTTTGCCATTGCCCGGGCGCTTCGGCGGTGCGATGCCTCTATCGGCGAAAAGGCGGCGCCCGGCAATCGCGCCGGGCCGAGCGGAGCGATCATGGCGGAGCGGTTCGAGCGTCACCGGCAGGCCTGGACGAGCGAGGAGATCCGCAAGCTCCACCTGCTCGCCGGCAAGGGCATGGCGCTGAAGGCGATCGCCAAAGCGATGACCCGAAGCGAGGAATCGATCAAGGAGCGGGCCAGGCTGGACGGGCTTCGCATCGCCAAGTTGCGCTGAGGCCGCGCGCGCGGGCGAGGAGCGCGGCTGGGCCTCAGTGGCGGGTGGGCGCGGGCTCGGCGAGACGGTCGAGCCGGTCGAGCAGGTCGCCGAACGGCTCGAGCGAGCGCATCTCGCCGTCCATCGCATAAGCGTGCCGGAGCGCGCCGCCGATTCCCGCCAGCGGATTGGGGGGAGCCACCATCACCCCGCGCCATCCGGTTTCGACTGCCATGACCATCGTCTAAGTTCCTGTCCTGGCGAAAAAACACCCGGCCCCCCTCGGCGTTCCCACCGTTGCGGCCGCCGAACGAACGGCGCCGAGCCGGGCCGGCGACGGTCCGGTCCTCCCCGGGGACGGGCCGAGCGACCGGCCGCCCGGCCCCGCCCGCATCGCCCGGCCCCTGCGGCGGCTTCCCTCGGCCCCGATAAAGGATCGGAAAAACGGGGACTTATCTTCATCGCCGGTTCAAGTCCGGCGTGGTTTGCCGGGCTCGTGCGGCGATCGGAGCGGCGCCGGCACCGGCTTGTTTGGCGTGAGGATCGATTACATGGCTTGGATCAAGGGCACTCGGTACAATGACGATCTCGAAGGCACCGCCGCCGACGACATCATCGAGGGATTTGGCGGGCACGACTGGATCTGGGGCCTGGGCGGCAACGACTCGCTCTACGGCGGCTCGGGCGACGACGACCTTTACGGCGGCGCCGGCGACGACGACCTCTATGGCGGGACCGGCTGGGACTATCTCGAAGGCGGCACCGGCAACGACCATTATTTCGTCGATTCGCGCAACGACCAGGTCGTCGAGCGAAGCGGCGAGGGCAATGACCGGGTCTACACGACCCTTTCCTTCTACCGGCTCGGCGCCAATGTCGAGGAGGTCGTCTATGACGGCTATGGCGACTTCGACGGCATCGGCAATTCGCTCGCCAACCGGATCCACGGCGGCGACGGCCACGACACGCTCGACGGCCTGGCCGGCAACGATTCGCTCTACGGCTATGGCGGCGACGACAACCTCGTCGGCGGCACCGGCGGCGACGGCCTGTCCGGCGGCGCCGGCTACGACTGGCTGTTCGGCGGCTCCGGGATCGACACGCTGACCGGCGGCAGCGGCCCCGACGACTTCCATTTCGACACCGCTCTCAGCGCGTCGACCAACGTCGACCGGATCCGCGACTTCGAGGTCGGCAGCGACGCCATCTTCCTCGACCGGGCGATCTTCCGCGGCATCGCGGCGGACGGCCAGCTCAACCCCGACGCCTATGTCGAGGGAAGCCGGGCGCTCGATGCCGAGGACCGCATCGTCTGCGACCAGGCCCGCGGCCGGATCTCCTACGATCCCGACGGCAACGGCGCCGCCGCCCAGATCCTGTTCGCGACGGTCGCCGCCGGCACCGACCTCGAATCGGTCGACTTCTTCGCCTACGGCTGAGCGGTCGCGAGTCCGGAAACGGCGGCGCGGGCGGAAGCCGATCCGCCCCGCCGCCGCCCCCCGCTCGCTCGACGTCGCCCCGATCTGGATCGTTTCAGGGTCCGGCCTCGACCCGCCCCGCCGCTCGACGCCGGATGCCGAACCAGGCGCGGCATGACGGGCCCGCCCGCGAAGCGCCGCGCCGACGGAACGCCAAGGGCGGTGGTCCGTTACGGGTCCGTCAACATCAGGGAGAAGACATCATGCGCATGGGGATAAGCGTCGGCGGCCTGATCGTCCTGCTCATCATCCTGTGGCTGCTGTTCGGGCGCTAGGGACGGACTTTGCCCCCGGGCCCGAGGCCGGGCCCGGGAGGCGGTCGCGGGGGACCCGATGCGGCTGAACATCGCGGTCGAGCTCGACTATCGTTTCGCCGGCGCCACCGACGTGCTGCTGGCGATCGAGGCCGCGCCGCTGCCCGACCAGCGCCTGATCGAGGACCGGCTCACCGTCGACGGAAGCGGGCCGCTTCGCCCGATCGCCGGCGAGGAGGGGATCGGCCGGCGCACCTGGCTGACCGCGAACGGGCCGTTGCGCGCCCGCTACCGGGCGACGGTCGAGGTCGGGCGGCCGAGCGTCGACCTCGCCGAGCTTGCGATCGCCCCGCTCCGCGAGCTTCCGGGCGAGGTCATCCCCTATATCTGGCCGAGCCGCTATTGCGAGGCCGACCGGTTCGAGACCTTCGTCGCCCGCCGGTTCGGGAGGCATGAGGGCGGCGCCAAGGTCGCGGCGATGGCCGAGTGGATCCGGAGCCGGCTCGACTATCGGTCCGGAAGCAGCGATTCGACGACCACCGCGGCCGACACCTTCGTCTCGCGCGAGGGCGTGTGCCGCGACTATGCCCACCTGCTCGCCGCCTTCGCCCGGGCGGCGGCGGTCCCGGCGCGGCTGGTCTCGGCCTATGCGCTCAAGGTCGATCCGCCCGATTTCCACGCCGTCGTCGAGGTCTGGCTGGGCGGCGGCTGGCGGCTGGTCGACCCGACCGGAATGGCGCCGCCCGACGGCCTCGTCCGGGTCTGCGTCGGCCGCGACGCCACCGACATCGCCTTCCTGACCAGCTTCGGCGAGGCCGAGATGAGGGCCCAGAGCGTCGCCGTCACCCGCGCCGAGCCCTGAGGATCGGGCGCGCCCCTCCTCCAGCGCCGAGGAGCGGTGGACAGCTGCCCCAACCCGTCATGCCGAACTTGTTTCAGCATCCAGCGTCGAGCCCCTGGGCGGGTGACGCGCTGGACCCTGAAACATGTTCAGGGTGACGTGCGGGGGGGGGCGGTGGCGGCCGACGTGGTTGACCCGGGGACCGGCCCCAACGCGTCATGCTGAACTTGTTTCAGCATCCAGCGTCGAGCGGCAGGGCGGGTGGCGCGCTGGACCCTGAAACGAGTTCAGGGTGACGTTGGAGGGCCGCGCTGCGCGGCGTACGCCCGCGTCCGGCCCCGACCCGTCATGCTGAACATGTTTCAGCATCCGGCGTCGAGCGGCAGGGCGGTGACGCGCTGGACCCTGAAACAAGTTCAGGGTGACGTGCGGGAGTGACATGCTCGGGATGCGCGGGGGGTTGCGGCGGGCGGCGGTGGCGGGGGGTTCGGGGGCTCTGGCCGGCGCGGGGCGGGCGGGCCGGGCGCTAGAGGAAGGCGACGAGGGCGAAGCCGGCGGCGAGAAGGATCAGGAAGGTCCAGCTGACCAGGGTCAGCCGGCGCTCGATGAACTCCTGCATCGGCGCTCCGTAGCGGCGAAGCAGCCAGGCGATGGCGAAGAAGCGCGCGCCGCGCGTGATCAGCGCCGTCACGACGAAGATCGGGAAGCTGAAGGCGGCGAAGCCGCTGGCGATGGTGACCAGCTTGAACGGGATCGGAGTGAGCCCCTTCACCAGGATGATGGCGGCGCCATATTCGGCGTACCAGCGGCGGAAATCCTCGATCCCGTCGTGCATGCCGTAGACGGTCATCAGCCACTGGCCGACGCTGTCGTAGAGGAAATAGCCGATCGCATAGCCGAACATCCCGCCGAGCACCGAGGAGATCGTGCAGACGGTGGCGATCAGATAGGCCTGGTCGCGCCGAGCAAGCACCATCGGGACCACCATCACGTCGGGCGGGATCGGGAAGAAGCTGCTCTCGGCGAAGGAGATGACCGCCATCGAGCGGATGGCGTGGCGGTGGCTCGCGAGCCGAAGGGTCCAGTCGTAAAGCGCTCGAAACATGAAGGGCCCCGGCTTGATCGGTCGCCGGGCCATAGCGGCGAAAAACCGGGCGCACCAGTGTGCCCCAGGCGGCGGCGTCAGTCCTCGTCGAGCGGCCGCTCCGGGTCGAGGAAGCGCGCCCCCGCCCCCTCCGCGGCCACGGCGTCGCCGGGATTGCGCAGCGGACAGGCGTCGACCGAAAGGCAGCCGCAGCCGATGCAGCCGTCGAGATTGTCGCGAAGCCGGGCGAGCTGGGCGATTCGCCGGTCGAGGTCGGCCCGCCAGGCGCCGGCGAGCCGGGCCCAGTCGGCCTTGCCGGGGGTCCGGTCGCCGGGCAGGGCGGCCAGCCTCGCCTTGATCTCGGCGAGCGAGACGCCGAGCTGCTGGGCGACCTTGATGATCGCGATCCGGCGCAGCGCCGCCCGCTCGTAGCGGCGCTGGTTGCCGCCCGAGCGCCAGCCGGCGATCAGCCCGCGCCGCTCGTAGAAGTGGATCGCCGAGACCGCGACTCCGCTCCGCCGGGCGAGCTCGCCCACCGACAGAACCTTGGGAAGGGAGGCCGGCGAGGCCGGTTCGGATTTTTTTCGATTCACCGCTTGACCTCAACTTTGGTTGAGGTTGCATAAGGCCCGCTTCCTGATTGCACAAGAGGGAGGAAGCGATGAACGAACCGATGATGATGCTCCGCCAGGGCCGCGCCCCGCGCCGGCTGTTCGCAACCGCCGG
>Ga0196962_10000430_pt1 | contig 17709 bp, 13 predicted proteins | sample S3v_20metaG_FD_183186 | JGI IMG/M metagenome (GOLD analysis project Ga0196962, IMG submission 183186) | Soil microbial communities from Anza Borrego desert, Southern California, United States - S3+v_20 | ecosystem: Environmental > Terrestrial > Soil > Desert | place: USA: California | collected... | reverse complement strand
GCGCTCTTTGTTAAAGTACCGTGATCGGGATGGTGTGAAAGAGATCGGGCGGACTATCTTAAAGAGACAAAAGTTAGGCACAGGCGGCTTCCCCCCGGGGGTTGTTCGAGAGGCTCGGTGGCTATTAGACTTGACTTCATTACAACAGGTGCAGGATCAGCTTCGGCGCTGGGAGGGTATTCTTCCTGCAGAGGTCGTGCTGGAGCTTCTGCAAAGTCTGAAGAATAAAACGCTGACGGGTCCTCAGATTCTGCGTTTACGTAAGTTACTTCGAAACGCGCTGCGAACACATCAACGGGAAAGTCAAGAACGTGTAACACTGCGCTACTTCCGAGAGGACTGGCGACGAAAACGGAAAATCTTCAAGCCGCGCATTCAAAAGAAGATGACCCGCCCGCAAGGGGGAGTGCGAATTGCCTTCATAGGCACCGACGGCGCTGGGAAATCCACCGTAATTCAACAGATCAAGAAATGGCTATCCTGGCGGATGAGCGTCAGGACCTATTACATGGGAAAGTCAAGGTCACTGCTGGCAACCCAGTTTGCCAAAAGAGTCACCTCCCTTTCGCGCAGCGTTTTTTCTGGTTGCAGCCGCTTATTCGGAAAAGGCAGTCTGATTACTCATCTGGCCAGGTGGAATCAACGCTTCTGGGAAAACATTTCCTTTTTAGCTGAAGGCTGGGAACGGAATCAGCAATTTCAACAAAGTATGCTGGAATCTGAAGCAGGATGCATAGTGCTCTATGACCGTTATCCTTTGAAAGATGTGCAGATGTTCGATCGTCCCGTTGATGGTCCAAGGATTGCGACAGAATGGAACGGAAGGGCAAGCGGGTTGGAACGCCGACTTGCAGGATTAGAGGAAGGTTTGTACCAGCAAATCACCACTCCTGACTGTACCATTGCTCTCCGGGTTCACCCAGAGACATCACGCGCACGCAAACCTGATCACGATTATGAGACGATCGTCCAAAAAGCAGAGGCAATTGACCAGGCAATTTTGACCGTCCCCGGTCTCATGGTCATCCAAGCTGATGCCCCCATTGAACAAGTGGTTCAGCAGGCGAAATCGATTATCTGGGATTGCTTATAATGTGGATTGAATTTCTCGGCGGCGTCGGATCAGGAAAATCAAGCCTGGCAACAGCACTCAGGGAACGCTTGAATACGGCTGAATTCCCAGTGAGTTCACCTCAGCAACTACTCGATATCCGCCTTGCACAAGCTCTTCCAGGAGCCATCCTCTACGGGCGTTCACAGAAAATCGCAAGACGAGCCTTATTGACTGGATACCAAACACGCTTCTCTTTGAAGCACCCAAAACTGGTATGGCAAGCGTGGAATGCAAGCCAAAACCTTCGTAATCTACCCGGCTGGCACCGTAATATTATCTTCCATCTTTTTTTTGAAGTCGCAGGCTGGTATGAAGCTGTGCCTTACAGAGTACCACCCAAACGTATAGTTGTAGTTGATGAAGGGCTGGCTCACCGATCCATTAACTTGTTTGCGTGGCAGAACAGAGATCTTGATGCAGGAGAGATTCAGGCGTACATTGAGAATCTGCCTGAGGTTGTGCTGACTATTCTGGTTTCCGCGCCAGTGCAGGATTGTCTGGAACGTGCATATAATCGTGGTCTCCCACTACGTCTCCGTGGAAAAGATCCCCAAACAGTTCGCCGCTTTGTTGAAAACTCCCACACAGTTGCACTGCTGGCGGGAAACGTTTTAACTTCTAAGGGAAGTCCCGTGATCAAAATAGATAATAGTTTGGGACTGGAGCAATCCATTACAACGCTTTGCAGGCAGATCACTGAAACGCCCATGTTTCAAAAATACTTCACAAAACAATACCAGACGGCCTTTTCGTAAACGGCTGAAGATGAAGCGTAACTCTATGAATTCAATACCAATTTTCTGGGTCAAAGCCGGACTTCAACTCCCTCGCCCGGATCGTCTGAATTTGAAGTCTGTTTTCACCACTAACAAACTCTCGAGAGAAGATGAACAATGGATCTCGGCGCTTGTATCCACTTATGGATTATCACTTTTACAACCGGTAAAAAAATTGGAAACGGATGGCAGGAGCAACAATTGGGTCTTAATAACGAACAAGGGAAAGAAAATCCTCAAAAAGTATAAGCCATCGGTAGAAGCAGAGCAGATTCTCCACGAGCATGCCATACTCTCTCAACTTGCCCTGTTTCAGTTCCCTGCCCCTCGCCTCAACAAGAATCTTCACAACGAGACGCTTACCCTTATCGAGAACAGTCGGTTTGCAATGTTCGATTTTCTGGATGGCTACTTTCAATACCACGAGCAGATTTATTTTCCGAATCAAACCAATACATTTCTCGAATTAGCGGCACTATCTCTAGCATCTCTCCACGAATCGCTCCGTGATTTCACCCCTGTTGGGAAAAATCCAAACGGCTTTATTTCAAAAGAAGGTCCACGATGGCTGGGCTTGAATTGGTATCTAGAAAAACTAACGGCTAACAAACAACAAACTCAGGAAAGATTAAAGGGAAGCTCGGGGTACGAACTTAATAGGATCCACAGCCGTGGAAAGTGGATTGAAGACCGCTTGAGTATGTTGGACGAGATCTTAACGACTGCGCCGCTGGACCGAGTCATTATCCATGGAGATTACGGACCCTACAATCTGCTTTTCAAAAATGGCAAACCCGTGGTGATCATTGATTTTGAGCTTGCCCGGTTGGACTGGCGGCTAACAGACCTAGCTACTTCCATGAACACCTTTACAAGAAACCGGATGGGCTTTCAACAAAAGAAAATGCGTGGATTCATTCAGGCTTATCAGAGCGCATCAAATGTAGGTACTGAACAACTTGATTACCTGCCAGTCGTTTGGGAATATCTGTCTCTACGACGGCTAATTGTCTGCTGGAGCAGGGCTTTGGAAACCGGTCAGAAGAAATGGCTGGTGGAATCCTTAGACCGTATGCAGATTATCGATTGGATCACTATGCATAAAAGTGACATGCTGAAATTGGTTACTCGTTGAACAGGAGAGAATACAAATGAGCCAAAGTTTCATTAGTGGAATATATTCATCACTAACCCAAACCGATTCCAGGGCTGCAAATCAAAGCTTGGCCGAGCAGGTACGCTCGAAAGCGCGCCTGGTAAAGAGTTATATTCGTTCCTATCGTTGGGCTCGTGAAAAGAAAGAGAGCTTTCACGATGTTCAACACTACTGCCTATTCGTAGGACATGCCAGAAGCGGAGGCAGCCTGCTGGGCGCGTTAGTCGATGCTCACCCGAACGCGGTGATCGCCGATGAGGTTGACATTTTTCCTTATCTCGAGGCGGGTTTCGAGCGCGAGCAAGTGTTTCATATCCTTCTAGAGCGCTCCCAACATCAAGCCAAGCAGGGACGTTTAAAGGCTGGGCGCGAGACACAACATTCGTTTTTTGTATCGGGGCAATGGCAGGGACGCTATGAGACCTTGCAGGTGATCGGCAATCGAAAAGCCGGAATCTCTACTCAGCACCTACGCCAAAACCCAAACTCGTACAACCAATTACGGCGTCTATTGGGTGAGAAAATCAACTTGAAAGTCATCTTCTCCGTCCGTAATCCATTTGATACAGTCAGCACCATGAATATCCGCAGCGGCCGTGACATAGTAAATGGCATTGACGCGTATTTTTCTAACTGCGAAACAATTGAGGTACTTCGCAGGAGCCTGCCGTCTACAGATTTTCTGGCAGTTCGGCATGAAACTCTCCTTGCAAACCCGGCAAATGAACTCCGGCAAATCTGCCAATTTTTGGCGCTGCCCGCTCTGCCCGATTACATTGAGGCATGCTCGAGCATTCTCTATCGGGCCCCCTCACGCAGTCGGAACAAAGTCAATTGGTCTCCTGAGTTAATGGAAACCGTCAAAACCCGGATTGGGCAGTTTGAGTTCTTACAAGGCTATTCGTTTGAAGACTAAATATACATTGGATAGGAAGGGTTACTATGAGTGATCGTGTATTAATTATTGGATTAGATGGAGCAACCTGGACGGTGCTTTTACCCTGGATGGAAGACGGGTCGTTGCCAAACCTGGCTCGGTTGCGCGCCGAAGGTTCCTGGGGCGAGTTGATGTCTACCATTCCACCGTTAACTGCTCCAGCATGGAGCACATTTCTGACCGGCAAGAATCCCGGTAAGCATGGGGTATTCCACTTTATCCCACTCGATGACGCTGCTGAAACGGAAGACATACAGCAGAAAGCCGATAAAATCGACGTGGTAGATGCCCGCAGTATTCAATCTGCTACGTTATGGGATATCCTGGCGCACCATAATCGAAAGGTTGGCGCAATCAACGTCCCGATGAGCTACCCGGCCCGCCCGGTAAATGGGTTCATGATTACCTGCCTGCTCACGCCCCCCCAGGCATCCATCTTCACCTATCCCCCAGAGCTTTCCAAGCAACTTACCGATTATCAAATTGACCTCGACCGATTCATAGACGAGAAACCCTTTGCGCGTGATGTCAGCGGGGCTCGCAAAAAGCGTGTCGTCAAACCCTCGCTTCAACTGGTCCAAGAGTTCGAAGAAATGGAAGATAAGCGCGACAAGGCAGCAGTGGATCTGATGACCAACCAACCCTGGGATACCTTTATGGTGGTCTTCACAGCCACCGACCGGATGGGTCATTACCTGTGGCCTTACCACCAAAAGCCCTCTGAAGGTGCTTCAGAAGAACATCAGGCACTTTACCAGGCTGTTCATAAGCTTTATAAGCGACTGGATGAACACATTGGGGAGCTCATTCAAAAAGCCGGTGAGAACACCACCGTAGTGGTAATGTCTGATCACGGGATGGGACCCATTTATCACAAAAACACCCACTGGAACAACTGGCTGTATAAAAATGGCTTTCTTGCGATAGACCAGCGCAGCAGTAAGTCCGTGGACGGCTGGCTTCTACGATTGCGCATCCCACGTGATTCGATTCGCCGAGTATTGAAGTTGGTGCCAGGGCTATACAGCAGTAAGGTGGTACAGAAAGCCAAGGAGGCTCCTACAGCACGCATTGATTATGCGCAGTCTAAAGCGCACTATGTAAAGATATTCGATCCTGTGGGCGGTATTTATGTACATGCAAAGGGCGAGGAACGCGAACGTCTGCGCGATGAATTGATTCGGAAGATTCGGGAAACTCTGGATCCAACCAACGGGAAACCTATTGTGCGAGAGGTATATCGGCGCGAAGACTGCTTCTGGGGCGAACATGTGGACGACCTGCCGGATATCATTATTCTGATGAACCCTGAATACGGTAGTAGTGACCGATTAAGCAACTACAGCTCGATTGTTACCGACCGGCCGCAAATCAGCGACCCGGGTGGGCATCACATCGAAGGGATTTTCATCGCCAAAGGACCAAAGATCGTTCACACCCCAGATCCCTTAGCAGACTTGAGCATTACAGACTTAGCTCCAACGATTTTGTACGCGCTGGGATTGCCCATCCCTGAAGATATGGACGGCAAAGTTATAACGCAGATCTTCGATCCGGCCGGTGTACAGGCGCACCCCGTACAGTTCGGACCAGCGTTCGGGCGCTGGCCTTCCGAGGAAGAAGCACAATCCATCCTAGAAGAAACGCCATCAGGAGAAGAGGTCATCCTCGATCGGCTACGCGCTCTGGGCTACGTAAAATAGGCACTAGACTACCGAGAATCCATTGAATACAACCCATCGTCCCTTACACATCATGCAGGTGGTCAACAACCTGGATATCGGTGGTGCACAAGAAGTGGTTCGCACGCTGTCCGCATACTTGATTGAGCGTGGATCACCAACAGTCGTTTGCACACTCCGAGATGGGCCATTGCGAAGCGAGATTGAGGCAATGGGAATCACCGTTGAGGTGTTGCCTGGCAGGAGTCATAGCTTCCTTTCCCTGGCCATGTTTCTCAAGGAGATAGTAGGCATTCGAAAGGGATTGATCCATCTGATACAAAAGTATCAGATCGACGTCGTCCAGACACATCTACTGCGCAGCCTTGATTTTTTAGTAGCCTCTCTCAAGCTCAGTTACCCAAACCTTCTTATATTTTGGACGGTGCATAACTATCTATTCGAGCTACGTGCTGACCAACTGCCAGGACAGCGCTGGCTGCTGAAACCAAAAAGGTTTATTCATAACGCACTTTACCGGATGGTTGCTAACCTAATAAATGGTTTTATTGCCGTATCAGATGAAGTAGAGCAAGCCATCCAGCAAACGATTCGCGTGGACCAGCGCCGCATCGTAACCATTTGCAACGGTGTGGACGTCCGGCGATACCAGCGGAAAGTCAACAGGATGGCAATCCGCGCAAGCCTCGGTCTGGAAGAAGAAGACCAGGTGATGATCCTGGTAGGGACACTTAAAGAGCAAAAGGGTCATTCTTATCTAATTCAGGCTGCAGCATCATTAATCGCACAAAATAAGCACCTACATATTTTGTTCCCCGGGGATGGTCCCCTGCGCGACTCATTGCGACAGCAGGTCCAACAATTAGGACTGGACAAGCACATTCACTTTCTGGGTAGCCGTAAGGATATCCCCGATCTGTTGGCAGCCAGCGATTATTTTGTGTTGCCTTCGCTATGGGAAGGGCTAGCAATGGCGCTCATCGAGGCAATGGCCAGTGGACTTCCAGTGCTTGCCACCTGCGTTTCAGGCAGCCAACATGTGGTTGTCCCAGGGGAGACTGGTTTACTTGTCCCACCCGGAGACACAGACCAATTACGCCAGGCAATGGCTGAGATGTTAGCAAACCCTGAGCGCGCAAAGAAAATGGGGCAGGCAGGCAGAACTCGTGCTGAAGCCGTCTTTGGCGCTGGCAAACAGGCAGATGAACACTTGGCACTATATCAAAAGGAATTCAAAAGGAATGGAGAAAGATAGTTCGTGAAGAGTGAAGCGGCACAAACACCCTTTGTAATCCTGACCTCCCAGCGTAGCGGTTCAACGTGGCTGGTTAGTCTGCTGAATCAACTTAAAGATACTACAGCTTACGGGGAACTTTTTTTGCCTAGAAAGCACGTGGAAAATTGGGATGCAGACTTTGCTTATCCTCGCTTCGATGAAGTCAGAGGTCAAATGGCGGGCATACGTCCTGTACGGGTTTTTCACTACTTGGATGGAGTGTATCAACATCGTGGTGCAGTTGGTTTTAAACTGATGTACTCGCAGCTGTACCGCTATCCGGAGCTATTGATCTATTTCTGGACTCATCGCGTTCGCGTTGTGCACTTGGTGAGGAAGAACGCCCTTGATTTTGTGATCTCGCAGACATTGAAACGCAAAATCCGAAAGGCGCATCGACTGGCGGATGACCCCCCATTGGAAGACGTGCAGATCGAGCTTGATCCCAAGACATTGATCCATAGGTTACAGGTCAGGCAGCGCAAAAGCAAACGCGGTCAAATGATTTTGCGATTGTCAGGACTGCGATCGATTGAAATTGGCTATGAAGATCTGCAAAAAGACCCTTCCGTTTTTCAGTCATTATGCCAGTTCCTATCGATTGAAACCGATGTCATGCCTCAGTCTCGTTTCCAGAAAGTTCGTCGCAAAACTCAGGACCAAATCATAAAAAACTATTCCGAAGTGAAACAAGTGTTGGAAGGTACCCGTTTTCTCTCTTATCTAGAGTAGTTTGTACTTTATCAATAGTGTTGAAAAGGGATTTCTTTTAGAGGAGTAATACGATGAAAAAGAGTCTGTTTCTGTATCGCTGGGCAACCTTTTTTACCATGATTGCGCTGGTTGCCGTTGGCTTTTCAGCAGCACAAAATGCATCTGCGCAGTCAGCTAATGCTTATGTATATCTAGTTCGGGAAATCGAGCTTGCAGAGTTGGGTGTGGCAGGTCTGGAAGGCCTGGCTTATTCACCGAATGCTGATGTTTTGCTTGCCATTCAGAGTCGAACCCAAAATGGTATCCGTCCAGTTGCAATGATTGATCGTGTTGAAGAACTACGCGGGAGGTCTGAACTACAAGGACAGCCTTTTAATGCATTGAATACCGCCTATAACGATAGAGCCAACAGCCTGTTCATCTTTGACCCTGCAACTCAGGAATTAGCCGCAACCGGAGCAGAACCGGATGGAAGACTGGCAGCTGCTGCCGCTTCTTCGACGCGCTATAACCTGCACATCCCTGGGTTGCAGCAAGCTCAAGGTATGGACTTCGAACCAGGCACCGGGCGGTTATTTATCCTAGATCCTGCTGGAAAGCGTATGTGGGTAATCACTCCCGACGAAGCGGGAAATTATGACGGCGATGCAGCCTTACGTGGTAATCGTGTACAGCGTATCGATTTGAATGGCATTGACCATAGCCAACTAAGTGGATTGGCGTACAACCCTGCCTCAGGCACCCTCTTCACGCTTAACCGCGAGCATACTATCCTGTATGAAATCACACAAAACGGCGAGCTTGTCAGCACTCGTGACGTTTCCTCGTTTGCAGAATTAGAGAGCCCGGCCGGAATGGTTTTTGCACCTAGTGGGGACACCACTGACGATCCGGCTACAAAAAGTCTTTATATTGCCGATCCCACTGACAATACAATCGCCGAAGTTGCCATCACCGCCGACGAAGTAATGGCCTTGCCGGCCGCCAGTTCGATCTCGCTGGTCAACACCATATTTACCAACACATGGAACCCCCCCAGCCCGGATCCATCAGCGGTTGACTACAATCACACAACAGGCGGTCTGACCACTTCAGACAGTGAAGTTGACGAGATGTCCATTTACAACGGAAAAAATGTCTTCCACTCTACTCTAAGTGGGAGCTTACAGTCGGGCTGCACAACATCAGCTTATAACAAGGAGCCTGCTGGAAATGCAGTCGATGCAGCCACTGGACATCTTTTCGTCTCAAATGATGGCAAGAGGCTAATGCACGAAGCTGTCATAAGTTCAAACGGGCAAACCTGCACGCTGGTTCGAACCGTCAATATGGCCACTTATGGAGTTGTCGATCCAGAAGGCATCGCCTTGGGGGCAGGGAAATTGTTCGTCGCAGATGGCACGAATAAGGAAGTATGGGTTATCGATCCAGGGCCCGATGGTGTGTTCAATGGTGCCGGGACCAGCGGTGACGATAAGGTCGACCGTCACTTTGATACTGCTGTCCTAGGTTTGCGTGACCCGGAGGGCATCGACTATCACCCGAGCCGTGGTACGCTCATCGTCGTCAGCCGGGGAGATGCTATCATAGCCGAAATCAGTCTCACGGGTACTGTCCTCCGAGTATTTGATATCAGTCCTTTCAATGTCGATGAGCCAGCAGGGATTGGAATAGGACCCGGAAGTAACAATCCCAACGTGCTGAATATTTATCTTGCTGCACGAGGGCTTGACAATAATGATTTCCCGAATGAGAACGATGGGAAGATTTATGAACTAAACATTGGTAATGACGGGGGACCAACTGTTACTCCGAGCCCCACCACACCCACTCCACCAACCTCTGACCTAATCTTCGCCGACGGCTTCGAGTCTGGTAACCTTTCCGCTTGGACGTCGAGCGTAACTGGCAGTGGCGACCTAAGCGTGAGCTCCGCGGCCGCCCTGGTGGGTACCCGCGGCATGCAGGCGCTGATCAACGACAATACCGCGATCTACCTCATCGACGAGAGTCCTGCTTCCGAGGCCCACTACCGCGCCCGCTTCTATTTCGACCCGAACTCGATAATGATGGCCAGCAGCGATAACCACTTTATCTTCTATGGCTACTCGGGCACGTCTAAGATAGTGACGAGAATTCAATTCCGCTTCACCAGCAATGCCGGCTATCAGGTACGTGCACAGGTAATCAATAACAGTTCATCCTGGACCAACAGCGCCTGGTTCCCCATCAGCGATGCACCCCATGCACTGGAAATCGATTGGCTGGCGGCTTCTTCTGGTGGGCTGACCTTCTGGATCGATGGCGTTCAGCGAGCCGCGCTTACCGGAATCCCTACTAGCAACTACCGGATCGAGCGGATTCGGCTTGGCGCGGTGAATGGGATCGACAGCGGGACCCGAGGGACCTATTACTTGGACGCATTCGAATCGCGCCGACAGACCTATATTGGGCCATAATGCTCTATCAAAGATACTGAGATCATGAACGGTAAAACTCCATCAATAATCTATATCATCGGACCATATCCGGGGCTGACCACTACCTTTATCGACCGGGAAGTGATGGCACTGCGCAGTATGGGTGTCCGCTTGCAGATCCTTTCTATCCGACAGCCCTGGACAAAGCTATCAGCGGAGCAGGAAGCGTTGCGTAAAGATGTCACTTACCTATTGCCGGTTAAGTGGCTACCCTTAATCGTCAGCCACCTGAGCTATGCACTCACGAAGCCAAAGCGTTTCTTTTCTACTCTCGTTTATCTCCTCACCCGGCCACACCCTTCCCTCCGAGCCAGGCTCATGACTCTGATCCATTTTGTTGAAGGGGTTTATGCAGCATACATGCTCCGTCACACACCCGGGCAACACCTACACGCTCATTTTATCGATCGTGCAGCGACTGTCGCGCTGGTTGCAAGCCGGCTACTTGGTATTCCGTATAGCGTTACCGCTCATGCTTCAGACATTTACGTGAATCCAGTACTGCTAAAAGAAAAGTTGGCGAACGCTAAATTCGCTTCAACCTGCACAGCATATAATCGCAGCTACCTTAGCCAGTTTGGCAAAGACCTGTTCAATCATAAATTGTTGTGCATTTATCATGGGCTTGAGCTAGAGCGCTATGTGAATGAGCAGCATACCCGAACGGGCCGTCCGATCATTCTTTCAGTAGGGCAATTACAAGAGAGAAAAGGACTGAGCTATCTGGTTGAAGCGTGCGGTCTCCTGCGAGATCGGGAGGTCCAATTCGAATGCCGAATCATCGGCGAAGGACCCCTGCGGCCAACTCTACAAGAACAAATCCATCAGCTAGAGCTGGAAGATTACGTCCGACTGGTCGGCGCACTGCCTCATGAGGAAGTGATCACTCAATACCAGGAGGCAACTGTTTTCGCCCTGCCTGCTATCCTCGGTAAAGACGGTGACCGGGATGGGATCCCAAACGTGATCCTCGAAGCGTTATCAATGGGGCTTCCCGTGGTATCTACGGCTCATTCGGGCATCCCAGAGGTGATAGAAGAAGGTGTCAATGGACTGCTGGTTCCTCCCGAAGATGCACAAGCTTTTTCCTCAGCATTGGAGCGACTCATTTGCGACCCGGAGATGGGGAACGCTTTTGGAAAAGCAGGCAGGAAAATCGTAGCCGATCGATTCAACCCGGAGAAAAACGCTCGCCGCTTGTTAGAAGCCTTTGTTGCCTAAAATCTCATCTAGCCTGTAACTTTTGAAGTCTTGCGACGTCATGGAAACGTTATGGAAGCAATTACTCAAGCTGCCAGTCGCAAGATCACAGAAAGTCAGGCTATTTTTCTTGTTTGGGCTGCTCCTACGTTTGGGAGCGGTCGGAGCAGGTTGCTGGCCAAAGAACTTCAAATGCCAGCTCCGATCCACCTTTATTCCACCCGATGGAAAGGTGCGCGGACAGCTCCCTTAAGGTACGTATTTCATGGAATGCAGACGTTGCGTTTGCTGTTCCAGAAACGTCCACGTGTGGTGATTGTCCAAAGTCCCCCAAGTTTTGCCGTTCTATTTGTAGCCTTATATTGCAAAATAACAAACAGTCGCTATATTATTGATGCACACAGCGATGCCTTCCAACGCGGCATCTGGACCCGCCCAGAGTGGTTGTACGACCGGATCACGCAGAACGCGGCGCTGACGTTGGTGACCGACCATTTTTTTCGCACTATGATCGATCAAAAAGGCGGTCGAGCCATGGTGCTGCGCGACCCAGTGGAATCTGCTCCGCTCTCCCCCATTCAACGACAGGAGCAATTCAGCGTGGCGGTCGTCAATACCTTTGCCCCGGATGAACCGCTTGAAGCAGTGCTGGAAGCTGCCGCTGGCCTTCCCGAGGTACGCTTTTTTGTCACTGGAAAAACAAGTCGGGCCAAACCTGCACTGCTCCAGCAGGCACCTAGCAACGTGGTCTTTACCGACTTCCTGCCCTACGAAGCCTACTACCAGCTCCTGCGCTCCAGCCACGCGGTAATGAGCCTGACAACCCGTGACCATACGCTACAGTGCGGAGCTTGTGAAGCACTCTCGCTCGAGCGGCCGATCATTACATCAAACTGGCCGCTGCTGCAAGAATATTTCTGCAGTGGGACAGTGCATGTGGATAACACTCCAGCTGGGATTCGTCAGGGGATTGAGGCATTAAGGTGGGATTACAACCGGTATGAAGCGGAAGTAGTTGAACTGCGTCATATGCGCCGCCAGGAATGGCAAAAGCAGTCGGTAGAACTGGCTGAGTTGGTTTTCCCGTCTCGGGCTTAAACCAGCGCGAGGATAAAGATTATTTATCACTTATTTCATTCAACAAGGAGTGGAGATAACTTATGGCAACCATAAGTGTTTTTGGACTGGGGTATGTCGGCTGCGTACTGGCAGCCTGCCTGGCAGAGCGGGGACACAATGTGATTGGCGTCGACGTCAATACAATGAAAGTGGAGAGCCTGAATCGAGGTGAAAGTCCCTTGATTGAGCCTGGCCTGGGGGACCTTATTCATAAAAATGTGAATGCAGGCAGATTAAAGGCTACCCAGGATACGGAATGGGCAGTTCTCAACAGCGATCTATCTTTTATTTGCGTCGGTACACCAAGCAATGCCAACGGCAGCTTGAATACCGATTATGTCACACGTGTATGTGAGGACATTGGCAGTGGACTTACCAAGAAGAATGCATTCCATATTGTGGTTGTGCGTAGTACGCTGCTACCCGGTACTACTGAAGAGATGCTACAACCCATTTTGGAAAACTGTTCAGGGAAAACCACCGGTATTGGCTTTGGCCTTGGCTACAATCCAGAGTTTCTGCGTGAAGGCACGTCCATTAAGGATTTCTTCGACCCACCTTATACAGTCATTGGCGCGGATGATGAAAAAGTCATGGAAGCTGTGAAGCAGGTCTACTCTATGCTCGACGCTCCGCTGATCGAGGTCCCTATCAAAGTCGCGGAAATGGTCAAATATGTGAACAATGCTTTCCATGCCTTAAAGGTCACCTTTGCCAATGAGATTGGCTCTATCTGCAAACAACAGAACATCGATAGCCACCAGGTGATGGAAATCTTCTGCATGGATCGGAAATTAAACCTTTCTCCTTATTACCTCAAGCCTGGTTTTGCATTTGGGGGCTCATGCCTGCCGAAAGATCTACGTGCTTTGTTGTATCACAGCCGCAAATTAGATATGCACCTGCCTGTTTTGGAAGCGATATTACCCTCCAACGAGTTGCAGATTGCTCACGCCTATCAGCTCATCCGTCAGACGGGCTGCAAGAAGATTGGTGTGTTGGGGCTTAGTTTTAAAGAAGGCACCGATGACTTACGCGAAAGTCCGATGGTCGAGTTGATTGAGCATCTGGTTGGCAAGGGTTATCAAGTGAAGGTGTACGACAAAAACGTATCTTTGTCGAAGCTGCATGGCGCGAATCGGGCATATATCGAGCATGAGATTCCCCATATTTCGCAGTTACTGACCGAATCTATCGAAGATGTGATTGAACACAGCGATGTTGTAGTGGTCGGGAATAAGACCGAAGGGTATTCGGAAATCGCCGAAAAGCTGCGTGAGGATCACAAAGTAATTGATCTCGTACGTGTGAAAAATGGACCTTATACGTCTAACGGACATTATCAAGGAATAGGATGGTGAACAATGCGACACTGTATGGTTGTACACTCTCATTACCCTATCGGGGAACCGCGCGTCGAACGCCAGGCCAAAGCACTGATCCAGCGCGGATACCAGGTAGATGTCATCTGCCTACGAAGTGACCAGGAAAAACCGTTCGAACGGGTGGATGGCGTCGATATTTTCCGCCTGCCCGTACAACGCCACCGAGGTCGTGGACCGGCGTTCCAAATGATTGAATATATGGCGTTCTTTATCCTGGCCTTTTTCCGGCTCAGTCTGCTTTACCTGCAGCGCCGATACGATAGTGTTCAGATTCATAACCTTCCCGACTTTCTGGTCTTCACTGCGCTCGTGCCTAAGCTCGGTGGAGCACGCATCATCCTTGATCTTCACGACCTTATGCCTGAATTTTTTGCGTCATCTTTCAAAACCGGGATGGAAAACGCGGCGGTCCGTTTACTTTTGATAGAGGAGAAGCTCTCCTGCTGGTTTGCAAATCATGTCATCACGGTCACAGAGCTCTGGCGGAAATCACTCATCGGGAGAGGGGTCTCTGCAGAGAAGGTTAGTGTGGTGATGAATGTTGCCGACGACTCAATCTTTCAGCGCCTCCCTATTCCAGTCACAGGTGGTGAAGAAAAGCCCACCAACAGTTTCAATCTAATCTACCATGGTACTCTGGCTCATCGCTACGGGATTGACCTATTGATTGAGGCGTTGGCGAAGATCCATCCTCAAATCCCGGAGATTCATCTCGTGATCCATGGGAGAGGTGACTTTATGGAAGAGTTGCGCCGCCAGGCACAGGATTTAAACGTTGAATCACTGATAACGTTCAGTACCCGTTACCTGCCGATGACAGATATCCCCCAAATGATTCAGCAGGCTGATCTTGGGATTGTCCCCTACCGACGGGATGTTTTCACGGATGGCATACTTCCAACCAAGCTGATGGAATATGTAGCCTTAGGTGTTCCTGTGCTGGCGGCGGATACTCCCATAATCCGTGAATACTTTAGCGAGTCGATGGTTCAGTATTTTCAGTCGGGAGACTCGGACGACTTGGCAAAAAACATTTTATGGCTTTATCAACATCGTGATCGATTGGCAGAGCTCGCACAAAATGCCGACCAATTCAACCTCCAATACAGTTGGAACAGGGTCGCAGACAGCTACGCCGAAACCCTAGACCGGTTATCCGGACAATATAACCCCATCTAACCCAAAACAAATAAAAGAGGTGATTCTATGTTAGAGCAACAGAACGTCGCACGGTTGATCTCCGCTTATGGTGGAACGTTGGTCAACCTCATGGTGAATGGAGAAGAACGACAGGAATGGATCGAAAAATCGAGCCGCTTACCAGTCGTTCAAATAAGCCCCCGCTCATTATGTGATCTGGAATTATTAGCAACAGGTGCTTTCTCGCCATTGACACGCTTTATGGGCAAGGCAGATTATCAACGCGTGCTTAATGAAATGCGCCTGGAAAGTGGAACCTTGTTCCCCATGCCGGTCACGCTTTCCCTGGATCCAAAAGTACTTGAGGGAGGTGTAGAGCAAGTTGTCTTGAGCGATGCGCGCAACAATCGCCTTGCCGTCATGCAAATTGAAGAGGCATATGAATGGAACGCAGACGAAGAAGCTCAATTAGTTTTGGGAACAACCGATCCTCGACATCCATTAGTCGCTGAGATGAAACGCTGGGGGAAGGTGTATGTTTCTGGTGCAATTAAGATGCTGGAGCTGCCCCGCTATCATGATTTTATTAACCTGCGCCGGACGCCGGCGGAAGTACGTGAAATTCTGACCGAGATGGGGCATGAAAACGTAGTGGCATTCCAGACCCGCAACCCCATGCATCGCATCCACGAAGAGCTGACCAAACGCGCTGCCGAAGAAGTAAATGGCAGCCTGCTCATTCACCCAGTGGTAGGGATGACCAAGCCGGGCGATGTCGACCACTTTACCCGAGTCCGCATCTATCGAGCGCTTGTCGAAAACTATTACGATCAAAAACGAACGTTGCTCAGCCTATTACCGCTAGCTATGCGCATGGCCGGCCCGCGTGAAGCTGTTTGGCATGCCATTATCCGTCGCAATTTTGGTGCGACACACTTCATTATCGGTCGCGATCACGCTGGACCAGGAAAAGACAGCAACGGCAAACCCTTCTACGGGCCGTATGATGCACAGATGTTACTGGCTCAGCATGCACCAGAGATTGGTGTGCAGCCAGTAGAGTTCAAGGAATTGGTCTACCTTGCAGATGCTGAGCGCTACGAAGAAGCAAATAAGGTTCCAGAAGGGACAAAGATTTTCACTATTTCAGGAACACAGGTGCGTGAGGACTATCTTGCCAAAGGCAAGCAGCTCCCTGAATGGTTCACTCGCAAAGAAACCTCCGATATTCTGCAACAGATGTATCCGCCTCGCGAACAGCAAGGTATCTGCATTTGGTTTACTGGCCTTTCGGGGGCTGGCAAATCAACAACAGCAGAAATATTAGTGTCTATGCTGCTTGAACGCGGTAGGCAGATTACGCTTTTAGACGGAGATGTCGTACGCACACACCTTTCCAAAGGCCTGGGATTCTCACGCGAAGACCGCGACGCGAATATCCTGCGCATTGGCTATGTCAGCAGTGAGATTGCGCGCCATGGCGGCTTGGTCATCACCGCCGCGATCAGTCCCTACCTCTCTACTCGCACGGAAGTGCGCAAACTAGTGGGAGATGAGCACTTCATTGAGGTGTTTGTCGATACCCCGATTGAAGTATGTGAGGAGCGAGACGTCAAAGGGATGTATGCCAAGGCCCGCCAGGGGATAATTACCGGTTTTACAGGTGTAGATGATCCCTACGAACCGCCGGTCAATCCAGAAATTACGTTGGATACAGTAAATTTCACCCCTGAACAGAATGCGGCGAATATCGTTCGTTATCTGGAAGTAAACGGTTATTTGCCCCTGGCTACCCCACCGATGGGTTTAAGTCGCGCAAATTAAGAAAACACAGAAAGATTCAACAGCCGCAAACACTAACGTTTGCAGACAGCAGGGTGACATTACCCACATCCTCAGCAAATGCCACCCTGCTGTTGACAGATAGGAGACTGCCATGCCTTTCCACTTTAACAAACGTAGCACCAGTACCGCTGAGTTCGTAACAGTGGTTTCAGGTCTGCCCAGGTCCGGCACATCAATGATGATGCGCATGCTGGAAACCGGCGGGATGTCGGTAGTGACCGATCATCTCCGCGTTCCCGATGAGAGCAACCCCAAGGGTTATTATGAGTTTGAACGGGTGAAGCAACTTCAGGATGGGAACACCGGATGGATTGCAGAAGGCAAAGGGAAGGTAGTCAAAATCATCTCTGCCCTCCTCGAATATTTACCGCCCGAACATCAATATCGAATTGTGTTTATGCAGCGTAACATGCCTGAAATTCTCGCCTCGCAGCGGGAAATGCTGCTGCGGCGGGGTGAACCAACGGACCGTGTTAGTGATCGTCACCTTACTGGTTTTTACCAGGACCACCTCTCACACATTACAGAGTGGATTGCCAAGCAGAGCAATATGCAAGTGATTTACCTTCATTACAATAAGATCATGGAAAATCCACATGAGCCCGTTGCCCAACTCTGTCAATTTCTACAACCCCTTCCCTTAGACCGGGATAAGATGATGTCCGTGGTTGAGTCATCACTCTACCGGCAGCGCGCGTCGCCAGCTGGAGAGCCGGTTCAGCAAATCTGAAGTTGTTCTTTTCTGAAATCCATTGCTGGATAGGGTAAGTAAAAGAGGTTGCTGTAATACAGCAACCTCTTTTCGTTTCCATATTTTGATAGATATATACTTTTACTGGCATTTTTCAGGTTTAGTCGGATTTGTCCGGTTGAGATACTCCTCTA
>Ga0196962_10000429_pt1 | contig 17722 bp, 13 predicted proteins | sample S3v_20metaG_FD_183186 | JGI IMG/M metagenome (GOLD analysis project Ga0196962, IMG submission 183186) | Soil microbial communities from Anza Borrego desert, Southern California, United States - S3+v_20 | ecosystem: Environmental > Terrestrial > Soil > Desert | place: USA: California | collected... | reverse complement strand
TCCCACGGGGCCGATGTGATCGACGCCATCGCACCCAGCCTCGTCACCGACGGGCCGATCTCGCTCGCCTGGACGCGGCCACTGGGCCCCGAGGACACGGTCGTCGTGCTCGGCCTGGCCGCGGAGGGGCCCGAGGGGTTCCTGCGGGACGAGGAGGGCGCGCTCGCCGAGCTCGACGAGATCGTCCGCCTCGCCGCCGGCGACGCCCCGGAGCGGCTGGCGGGCGTGGTCCGCGACTGGGCCGCTGAGGAGTTCAGCGGCGGCGTCGTCTCGGTTCCCTGGGGCGACCTTGAACGCCTGACCGCGCTGCTCGCCCAGAGCGTCGGCTCGCTCCACTTCTCCGGCGAGCACACCGACGACCTCACCACCACCTCGATGGACGCGGCACTGCGATCCGGCCGGCGCGTTGCCGACGAGATCCTGCGGCGGCGCGGGTGAGGGAGGGGGAGGGGATTTGAGCGCGACCATCGACCCGCCCGCGGAATCCCATCTCGGCCGGCTCGCCGAGCAGGCCTTCGATCGCCTCGGCGACTACGAGGTGATCTCGTTCGAGGGGCGGTGGTATTCGTTCGGTGGCCTGCTCGACCGCATCCTCCGCATCTCCGCCGGCCTGACGAAGCTCGGCCTCGAAGCCGGCGACCGGGCGGTTGTCTCGATGCCGAACTCCCCCGACGTGCCGGTCCTATACAACGCGATCTGGCGTGCCGGGGGCGTGGTGACGCCGGCGATGTCGATCCTCTCCGAGGAGGAGCTCCGCCACGTGATCGGCGACTCGGGAGCGCGCATGGTCGTCGTCTCGGCCGAGCTGGTCGAGAAGGTAAGCCGCGCCGTCGACGGCCTCGACGATGTCGAGAGGATCATCTGTGTCGACTCCGACCAGCAGCAAGGCACGGTGCCGCTGGCCGAGCTCGAAGGCGATGCCCGGCAGGCGCTGGTCGAGCGGCGCCCCACCGACATCGCCGCCCTCCTCTACACCGGCGGCACGACCGGGCGTGCAAAGGGAGTGATGCTCTCGCACCGCAACATCGACGTCGCCAGCCGGATCCTGACCGAGTACGAGCGCGACTTCGAGGTCAGCCGGGAGCTGATGGTGCTGCCGCTGGCGCACTCCTTCGGCCTCCTGGCGACGCTCGGGATCCTGCAGCGCACCGAGCCCAAGGTCTGGGCGATGGAGAGACGGTTCGATCCGCCACGGGCGCTCGCGCTGATCCAAGAGCACGCACTCGACGAGCTGCAGGCCGTCCCGTCGATGATCCAGATGATGCTCGCCGAGCCGCTCGAGGACTTCGACCTCTCCTCCTTCCGCGTCGTCTACTCAGGGGGATCCCCCTTGGCTCCCGAGGCCTACCACGAGTTCCGTCGCCGGGTGCCGTCGGCGTCGATCTACGAGGGCTACGGGCTGACCGAGAACGCGACCCTGCTCAGCTGCACGCCGCTGGGCGGCGAGCGCATCGGCTCGGTGGGGACGGCGCTGCCGGGAGTCGACGTGAGAATCGTCGACAACGACGGCGCGGTGGTGCCCGACGGCGAGCCGGGGGAGATCCTCACCCGTTCGGCCGCGGTCATGCTCGGCTACTGGCGAGATCAGGCGAACACTGCCCAGGCGCTCGTGGACGGCTGGCTGGCGACCGGCGACATCGGCCGCCTCGACGAGGACGGCTACATCTACATCCTCGACCGCAAGAAGGAACTGATCATCCGCGGCGGCTTCAACGTCTTCCCGCGCGACGTCGAGGACCGGCTGCTCGAGCACCCGGCGATCAGGATGGCGGGCGTGGTCGGCAGGCCCGACGCCGATCGCGGCGAAGAGATCGTCGCCTTCGTCGTCCTGAAGTCAGGCGGGACCACGACCGCCGCGGAGATCGTCGAGTGGAGCCGCGAGCACATCGGCGGCTACAAGTATCCGCGTGAGGTGCACCTGCGTGATTCGCTGCCGCTCACGGGGGTCGGCAAGGTCGACCGCAAGGCCCTTCGCCGGACCCTGGCGCCGCGCGAGACCTGACGCGCGCTGCTCGAATCCGATCCCGGGCTGCGCAATCCCGATCACCAGGCGCTCGGCGCCGGGGACGTCATTTCTGGGCAGATCGGCAGATCGGCATCTCCCCCACCTGGGCATAGTCGGGGGCCCCACGCTGTGGCGGGCTCCGGACGGACCTAGCATCGAGGCAGATGCACACGGCCACTCAACTGAATCAGTCGCAATTCTCGATTCGGTTAGCCGGCGAGCACACCCAGTGCGAAGGTCTGTTGCCGGGATGGGCGGCGGAGGACCGGTTCGGCATCGTCGTCCACGAGGCGTTCGGCGCGCTCGGGGCAAGCTTGCTGATCCAGGCCGTGATCAGCGCTTTCTTCGATTTCGCGCCGACTCGCCGAACTTCGATGGCTCAGTACCCAGAGATCTACGTCTTCCATGTCGGCGGGCGATACGGCGACTTCAGTCCGTTTGACTTCTGGCCCTCGCGCAAGGAGGTTTTCATCGACGACGATCCAGTGGCGGTCCTCGGATCGATCAATGACCGGGCAATCACCCGAATCGCCGTCCCCGACAGCGACCCTGTCCCGGTCGACTTTGCGTCCCTTGTCTCCGCGGGCTGGTCCGAGTGCAACAGCGCTCGCGAGCGGATCAAGGGAGCGTACGCTTACTCTCCCCGAGGGAGGGTCGGGAATCCGGACGTTTCGATTTCCGGCACTGATCCGGTGACCGAGGTCAACGGCTCGATGGTTCTCGATCCCCAATCCACCCTCGACAGCTTCGGCGGTCTCACCTCCGAGGAATACAAGACGTACGGGGAGACCGCCGAATTCGACATTCGAGGTTGGTTGAAAACGGTCGCCGAGCGGCTGACGGAGCAGCCTGCAGACGTGCGCCGCAGCGTTGCCCGGCAGCGCCAGTCCCTGGTCGAGGATGGGGTCGCCACCGAGACGTACCGGCGCATCAGCACCGACGATGCGCTTGGCATGCTGGTGCAGGTGCGTAGCTGACCTGACGTCCTCGGCATCGGCCCCGCGATCACTTCCCCCAGGCGGGGGAAGAATCGGTTCGAGGTTGGTGAAGCGAGGACCTTGAACCCTAGTTTCAAGCCAATGACAGAGAGAGGTCTGGCCCGTCGCCCTCGCGTCCTCGCCATCGATGCAGGCGGCACCCTGACCGACACCTTCATCGTCGACGACGCCGGCTCCTTCGTCGTCGGGAAGGCACAGACGACCCCTGGAGACGAATCGGTCGGCTTCATGCAGTCCTCCGTCGACGCGCTCAAGCAGTGGGGCTTGACGCCGGAGGAGGCCTTTCCCCAGATCGCGTCGGGCATCTTCAGCGGCACCGCGATGCTCAATCGACTTCTCTCGCGAAAAGGCGAGAAGGTCGGGGCGATCGTCACCGCGGGCCAGGAGGACATCCTCCAGATCGAGCGAGGAGTCCAGACCTACCTCGGTTACTCCTACTCGGATCGGCTGCACGCGGTAACGCACTTCCACAACGATCCGCTCATCCCGCGTGGCCGGGTGAAAGGGGTGCGGGGTCGCATCGACATGTTCGGCGACATCGTGCTTCCCCTCCGCGAGGCAGACGTGGCCGAGGCGGCCCAAAGGCTCATCGAGGACGGCGTCGACAGCATCGTCGTCTGCCTGCTTTTCAGCTACCTGAACCCGGAGCACGAGACACGGGCCGCCGAGATTATCGAGGCGGAGATCTCTCGACAGGGTGCTGACGCCCAGGTCTTCCGCTCTTACGAGCTGTACCCGAGTCGCCGCGACCTGCCGCGGCTCAACACGACGGTCATCGAGGCATACGCCGCCGAGCCCTCGCGCGGGACGATGCAGAAGGTCAAGGACGTCACGATCGATGCCGGGGCCGCCTTCGACCTCCGGGTCATGGCCGCCCACGGCGGCACGATCTCCACCGACGCGAAGCAGTTGGCGCCGACCTTGATGTCGGGTCCGATCGGCGGTGTCGTCGGGGCCCGGCTGCTGTCCGAGTACCTCGAGGAGCCGAATGTGCTGTGCACCGACATCGGCGGCACCAGCTTCGACATCTCGCTGATCACGGACGGTCGCTTCGAGATTACCGACGCGCCGGACATCGCCCGCTTCGTCCTCAACATCCCGTTGGTGCGCTGTGATTCCGTCGGTGCCGGCACCGGGTCCTTCGTCCGGATCGACGCCAACTCGGGGCGTCCGGAGATCGGGCCCGAGTCGGCTGCCGCGCGGATCGGGGTGAGTTGGTCGGAGGGCGGAATCGAAACGGTTTCGATCACCGACCTCAACCTCGTCCTCGGTCGACTCGACCCGCAGTCCTTCCTCGGCGGCGAGCTCGACCTCGATATCGATCGCGCCCGCGTCGAGGTCACCCGGCAGATCGCCGATCCTCTCGGCCTCGGCCTCGAAGAGGCGGCGGCCGGGGTCATCGAACTGTTCGAGTCGACCCTTCGCAACGAGGCCGTGGCACGGATCCTCGGCAAGGGCTACACGGCCGAGGACTACGTCCTCCTCTGCTATGGCGGCGGCGGCCCCCTGCACGTCGCCGGATACGCCGGCGACATCCCCTACAAGGATGTCCTGGTCCCGGCCTGGGCGGCCGGCTTCTCGGCCTTCGGCTGTGCTTGTGCGGACTACGAGTACCGGTTCGATCAGACGGTGGACGTGGCGATCGAACCCGGCGCCGACGACGCGGTAAAGCTCGGGACCGGGGCCGCGGTCACCGCTGCCTGGAAGGGCCTCGAGGACCGGGTTGTGGCCGAGTTCGCCAAATCGGGAGTCGAGCGGGCGGACGTCGAGTTCACCTACTCGGCTCGCATGCAGTACCTCTGGCAACTGAACGACATCGAGGTCAGCTCGCCGCGGCGAGACCTCGACAGCGCAGCGTCGGTCGACGCCCTGATCGACGGGTTCGAGAGTGCCTACGCGAAGATCTACGCACGGTCGGCGCGGTCTCCCGAGCTCGGCTATTCGGTCACCCAGGCGATTGTGGCGGGCCGCGTGGCGGTGGAGAAGCCCGTGCTGCCGGATCACCCGCGGGCCGACGATGCCGAGGCACCGGTGGCCCGAACCCGCCAGGTCTACTGGCGCGATGGATGGGAGGAGACGCCCATCCACGAGCTTGCCTCGCTAGAGAACGGACACGAGGTGAAGGGCCCGGCGATCGTCGAGGCTCCGGCGATGACCTTCCCCGTGCCCGCCGGCCGCACTGCCCGTCTTGACGCGCACAACATCTTCCACCTGGAGAGGAACCGATGAGCATCACCGAGGCACTGCAAACTGAAGAGAAGCCCGGTCTGGGCGTCGGAGGCGCGCGCCTTGGCGACATGCTGGCCGAGTCGGAGCGGCTGTTCGCCGAGACCGGGTGCTACCGGGGCCTCGACAAGCTGCCGCTGAAGGAGCGCGATCCGATCGGCTACGAGCAGCTCTTCAGCCGGCTTCGCAGCGGTCTGGTGTCGTCGCGCTCGGTGGCGATGAACATCTCCGCCTCGCCGATCGTCAAGGAGCTGGGCGAGCTCTGCTTCGCGCTCTACACCCCCGAGGGCGACTCGATCGCGCTCTCGACCGGGATCATCGTCCACGTCCACACGATGTCCGAAGCGCTGAAGTTCATGATCCGGTCCGGATACGAAGACAATCCGGGCATTCGCCCGGGCGACATCTTCGCCAACAACCAGCCGCTGATCGGCGACGTCCACAATGCCGACGTCCAGACCTTCGTGCCGATCTTCCACGAGGGCGAGTTGATCGCCTGGGCGGGCGGCGTCAACCACGTCATCGACATCGGGTCGCCGTGGCCCGGGAACGAGCCGTGGGAGCCGACCAATCGACGTGGGGACGGGATCGACCTGCCCTGCATGAAGATCGGCGAGAACGACGAGATCGCGACCTGGCACCTGAAACGGGTCGAGCTGCAGAGCCGCGCCCCCTACTACTGGATCCTCGACGAGCGTTGCCGCCTGGCGGGCTGCCACATGGTTCGTACCGCGGTCGAGCGCGTGATCCAGGAGGAGGGGATCGAGCGCTTCCGCCAGTTCAGCCGCGAGGCGATCGAGGAGGGTCGGCGCTCGACCAAGTCGCGCGTGCGCGAGATGACGGTCCCGGGTCGGTACCGCGCCCCCGCATTCGCCGAGGTCACCTCTGCCGACAAGGTGCAGCTGCCGACCCGCTCCCAGCGGGACTTCATGATGCACTCGTCGCTCGAGGTGCGGATCGACCGCGACGGCGACTTCGCACTCGACTTCGACGGCACCTCGGCATGGGGTCGGCACTCGATGAACTGCAGCCCGTCGGCGATGCAGGGGGCGATTTGGGTGCAGTTCACCCAGACGCTGATCTGCAACGACAAGGTCAACGACGGGGGCTACCTCGCCTTGCAGACCAACTTCCCCGAGGGGACCGTGGCGAACATCGGCAGCGGCGAAGGTTCGACCTCGACCGCCTGGGCGTTCCTGATCCCTGCCTTCACCGGCTTCCCGAGGGCCATCTCGCGGGCGCTCCAGTCACGCGGCTTCATCGAGGAGATCGCCAGCGCCTATTCGACCTCGGGCTCGGTCCTGATGGGCGGGGGAGAGGATCAGTACGGGCAGGAGAGCTCGATCCAGAATTTCGAGTCGGCAGCTCAGGGCATGGGGGCGAAGTACGTCGTCGACGGGACCGACTACGCCGGGGCGATGTGGAACCCGGAAGGTGACATGGGCGACGTCGAGGTGTGGGAGCTCGTCGCCCCGCTGATGTACCTCGGACGGCGGATCAAGGCCAACAGCGCCGGGCCCGGGCGTCATCGGGGTGGCTCCAGCGCGGAATCCCTGTTCCTGGTCAATAGGACGCCGTTCTACGAGCTGATGCATGGCGTCGGCGGGAAGACGTTCAACTCGTCAGGGATCTTCGGGGGCTATCCGGGATGTTGCCCGTACATCCACGACATCCGTTCGGCGGACCTGGTCGAGCGAGCCTGGCGCGGCGAGGCCTATCCCACTCATGACGGCTCCTTTGATGAGCCGGAGCTGATGCAGATCGAGGGCGATCGGATCTACCTACAGGACTACGTGACGATGCTCGAACCGGTCAAGACCGGGGATCTATATCTGACCGTGATGAAGGGCGGCGCCGGTCTCGGCGACGTCCTCCGCCGGCTTCCCGAGTCGGTCGCGGAAGACATCGCGGAGGGCCACCTCCTGCCGGATTACGCGTCGTCGATCTATGGGGTCGTGCTCGACGACAGTCTTGCCGTCGACCAAGAGGCCACCGTCGGCCTGCGCGCCGAGCTCACGAGCAGGCGCCGGCGGCGTGGTGTCCCGGTCCCGGAGTGGTGGGCCGAGCAACGCGCGAAGGTCGGTGCGAGCGACCTGACACAGCCAACCAAGGACTTCTTGGCCGAGTCGATGAAGCTCTCGCCGCGCTGGGCTGCCGAGTTCCGCGGCTTCTGGGACCTTCCGGAGGATTTCGAGGTCGAGGGCGCGGAGACGCCGACGATCAATCTCGAGCACGCCGAGGTGGGCAAGGTCACGCCGGAGGAGGCCGCCGACGCGTTCTTGGAGAAGTCCGAGCCGTTCGCGCCGGACGAAGCCGCGATACCCGTCGCCAACACGATGACCGAGAGCACGCTCGGAATGCTCGTCGACGAGCGCCTGCCGCGACGCGAGGTCAAGGACATCCAGTCGAACTACAAGGATCCCGATCGATTCGACAAGTGGCTCCGTGTTCTCCAGGAGCGGGTTGATTATTCGGAGCCGATCGTCCTGCCCGTCGGCGAGGGCCTCAACCTCGTGCGCAGCGCGCCAGGCGAGCTCAAGGTCCGCTGCGACTGCGGCCACGACTTTTGCGACGCGAATCGCAACTGGAAGATGAGCGCATCCATCTTCGTCCGCGACGACGTCGAGAAGCTGCGCGAGATCTACCCCAAGATGGCGCACTGCGATCCCGAGTGGATGGAGCTTCGCGAGTTCCTCTGCCCGTCCTGTGCCCGTCTGCTCGAGGTCGAGGCGGTGCCGCCCGGCTATCCCGTGACCTTCGATTTCCTCCCCGACGTCGAGGGCTTCTACAAAGGGTGGTTGGGACGTCCGGTTCCGTAATCGCAAACAAGGAAGGCACCAGAAATGTCAGTCGCACCTCCGCCGCCAAAAGTCATCTCACCGGAACACGTCGCCGACCCGTACCCGGGACTCACGATCCTCCGGGATCACTATCCCGTCTTCTACGACGAGGAGATCGGGAGTTGGCTCATCAGCCGGTACGAAGACGTCAAGCCGTTCCTGCGGGCCCACGGTCCCGGCGCATCGATGCAGGAATTGATCGGCGACTACCTCTCCGACGCCACCTTCTTCGTCGCCATGGACGGGACCGACCACCGTCGGCGCCGGGCCATCCTGGCCCCGTTCTTCTCCCGCGGTGGCGTGGAAGCATTGGAAGGCAGGATCACAGACCAGGCTCGTGGCCTGCTGGAGCCAATCTTCGAGCGCGAGCGCAAAGCCGTCGCCTCCGGCGAGCGCCTGCGTGGCGAGATGGACTTCGTCACCGAGTTCACGGCGAAGTTCTCGATCAACGTCATGTCGGAGATGCTTGCCTTCCCCGAGCAAGACTACGGGCGTACCCATGACTGGTTCAAAGCCTGGGGCGCGGCGGAGGGCAACATCAGCCGTGACCCGGAGATCTTCGAGCGGGCGTTGTGGGCGAAGGAGGACTTCGGTGGCTATATCAAGCCGATCATCGAGGAACGCAAGGGCAGCGACGGGGATGACCTGATCTCCTGGCTCTGCCGAGCCGAGATCGAAGGCGCGCCGCTGCCCGACGAGGAGATCCGTTCGATCGTGGCGGTCATGGTGCTCGGCGGCGGCGAGACGACCGATCACCAGCTTGCCTGGGTGATGCGCGAGTTGGTCCGGCATCCCGATGTCCAGAGCTCGCTACAGGCCGATCGAGCCCTGCTCGACCGGGTTCTGGCCGAGAGCATGCGTCACTCCTCGATCCTCCAGTTCTCCGGTCGCATACCCACGGAAGATGTCGAGGTTCGCGGCGTGACGATCGAGCGGGACACGCCGGTGGCCTTGATGCTCGGGTCGTCCAACCACGATCCGCGTCGTTTCAAGGACCCCGACGTGTTCGACATCTACCGCGACGATCTCGCCGTCGAGAAAGCCTTCACCGGCTCAGCGGATCACCTGGGGTTCGGCAGCGGCGCGCATTTCTGCATCGGCTCCCACATCTCCAAAGCCGAGATGGAGATCGCCATCAACGTGTTCTTGGACAACGTCCACGACGTGCGCCTCGCGGATGGTTTCGAGCCACGTGTCAATACCGAGGTCGCGATCGTTCGCGACCTTCCCAGCCTCAAGCTCAGCTTCGCGCTGAACTGACTCTCGGCCGTGGACCCTCTGATAATCAGCTGCGCTGTCACCGGGGATCAGCCAGCGTCGCTCAGCCCCCACGTGCCGGCGACGCCGGCCGACGTCGCGCGGGCGGCGATAGAGGCCGCGCGGGAGGGCGCCGCCATCGTCCACATCCACGCTCGGAACGAGAACGGGGAATCGGTCGGCTCCGTGGATTATTTCCGCCGCATCGTCGATCCCATCCGGTCCGCGGACGTCGACGTGATCATCAACCTGACGACTTCGTTCGGTGGCGTCAGCGAGGACATCTGGGACCAGGACGTGTGGGAGCGCCGCTTCGCCCCGCTCGAGATGCGTCCCGAGATCGCCTCGTTTGATTGCGGCACCTTGAATTTCGACGAGTACGTCTTCCAGAACTCACTGCCGTTTCTGAGGCTGCTCGGCAAGCGCATGCAGGCGGCCGGGGTCAAGCCGGAGCTGGAGATCTTCGACGCGGGGATGATCGGCACCGTCGCGCGGCTGGTCGACGAGGGGGTGCTGCGGGAGCCGCTCTGGTTCCAGTTCGTCCTCGGCGTCCCGGGTGGGGCGCCCGCGACCGAGCGGGAGCTGATGCACCTGCGCTCCTCGATCCCGGCGGGTGCGCCGTGGTCCGTCTGCGCCCTCGGCCGCAACCAGTTGCCGATGAACGCGGTGGCGATCGCCACCGGCGGGCACGCGCGGACCGGCCTCGAGGACAATCTCTACTACCGCAAGGGCGAGCTGGCCGACAACGCCCGCTTGGTCGAGCGGGTCCGTCGCCTGGCGGAGACGCTCGAGCGGCCGGTCGCATCTCCCGCCCAGGCGCGAGAGATGCTCGGCCTTTCGGCAGACGCCTGACCCTTCAGGTCGCCGGCGGGATGTTGTGGTTCAGGTGAAAGACGTTGTCGGGGTCGTACTTGGCCTTCAGCTCGGTAAGCCGCCTCCAGTCATCCTCGCCGTAGGAGCGGCGGTCGCGGTCGACATCCTGGAGGTCGGTCATGTTGCCGTAGACGCCGTCCGCCACCGGACCGTCCGCCCGCAGCTCGGCGATCACCGATCTGCCCCAGGCCCTGGCCCTCTCGTCGTCGGCCGGGTCCTCCCAGAAGATCCCGGTCACGATCGAGCAATCGCCCCGCATTCCCGTGGTGACGGCGTTCGGGAACTCCGGATCGCGACCCCGTCCCCATGGCACCAGGATGATTTCACCGTGCAGGCCGGTCTCGGCCAATGCCGCGGCCCCGCGCTCCACGATTCCGATCGCCTGCTCGGACAGCCCGCTCAGCTCGATCATGTCCCAGAACATTCGCCCCGGCGCGACGTACTGGTCCATCGAGCAGATGAAGTCATAGAGTCCGATCGACTCGATCGCGTCGAGCGCCGGCTGCAACTCCCGTAGCGGATGTAGGTCCTCCTCGGCCTGGTCCGGATCGCCGATGTGAACGATGGTGATCGCCAGCGCCGGCTTGCCGTGCAACTCGGCCGGATAGTCGGGATCCGCGGGGACGACGGTGTAGCTGCCGAAGACGGTCAGGTCCTCGGGGGCCTCGAGCGTGTACCGGTCGAGCATCCCAAGCACCTTGGCCGCCTGCTCGACGTCGTAGAGAAGGCTGCCCGCCAGAACCTCGTCGGGCACGGGGCAGAGGCGCTGCTTCACCCAGGTGACGATGCCGAAGTTCGCGGCCGCTCCGCGGAGCGCCCAGAACAGGTCGGGGTTTTCCTCAGGGCTCACCCGCAGCACCGCGCCCTCGGCGGTGACCAGCTCCAGCTCGAGGATCGTGTCGGCGCCCATGCCCAGCTTCGAGCTGAGCATGCCGAAGCCGCCGTGGAGGTTGACGCCGCCGACCCCGGTGCCGCGCATCCAGCCGATCACGCCCGCCAGGCCGTGCACCAGCGCCTCGGCCTGCAGGTCGCCGCCGTTGGCCCCACCCTGCAGCCAGGCGGTCTGCTCGTCGGGGTCGACCTTCACCGCTCGCATCCCGGAGAGGTCGATCACGATCCCGCCCTCGATGCGCGAGAAGCCGGCGCCGTGCTTGCCGCCCGAGCTGACCGCGATCTCGAGGTCCGCGGTGCGGGCGAACTTGACCGCGGCGACGACGTCGGCGGTCCCGGCCGGAACCGCGATCACCGCCGGGTGCTTGTCGTGGACCTGATTGAAATGCTGGCGCTGCTGGTCGTAGTCAGGGTCGGTGGGCAGGATCACGCGGCCGTTGAAGCCGGCGCGGAGTGCGTCGAGGCCGTCGGGGGCGGTCGCGTGGTCGGTCATCGGGTTCCTTTCTGTGGTTCGCGGAAGGCCTTGGACTGGGCGTAGAGGTCCAGGTCGCCGAAGCCGGCGTCGACCGCCGCTTCGAGGTTCGCCACGGTCGCGGCGAAGATGCGAAACGGGCGTCCGGTGCCCTGCAACCGGGGAAGGGAGTGCCGCATCCCCTCGAGGAAGATCGCGATCGTCGCCTGGTCGGTCTCGTGCTCGCCGCTCTCGATGTTCAGCGCCGCCTCTTCGGTCGACTGCTCGAGCATCCCCAACAACCGCTTCGTGGTCGCCCGCGTCGCCGCGGCGGGAACGCCGCAGCCCTGCGTATAGGCGATCGCCTCGACGTAGGCGCTCAGCGTCACCGTGTAGAAGCCGGCGAGAGCGTTGAAGGTCAGGTTCGCCGCTCCGACCTCGGTCGAGATGTGGGAGGAGGCTCCTCCCAGCTCCATCAGCGTCGCCTCCAGCGCGGACCAGACAGCGGGTGGACCGGCGTAGTTGAGCATCGTCTCGGGCAGGCCGATTTCTGCCGGATAGGAGACCACCACCCCGTCGAGATATGCGGCACCCCGCCCCATGGCCCACCTCTGCATCTCCTCGGCTTCCTCGGGAGTCCCCGTGGTGAGGTTCACAAGGGTCTTTCCGCTCCAGTCGGCGACCTGCTCCAGGGCCTCCAGGGTCGTTTCGTAGGTCGTCGTGCAGACGATCGCAAGCGGTGCTCCATCGACGGCCCCAGGCAGATCCCTGATCGCCGTAATCCCGTCGCCGGCGAGGGCCTCGGCGCGGGCAAAGGTCCGGTTCCAGGCGAGGACGCGGTGGCCGCCGCGCGCCAGGCAGCGGGCGATCGCTGCCCCGATCGAACCGCAGCCGACGACCGCGATGCTGCTCCCCCGGGTGCCCGGACCTCTTGATTCGCTCATTTCTCCTCCGGCCTTCCGATCGTCCCCGACAGGTTCTAGCTCGGTTATATGCAGTAGCGCGGAGCCGGGGGAGGCGACGGGTCGAGATCGGTCCATCTGGGGGAGCCGCGCCGGTGGGGCGGGCGCCTCGAGCATGGACATCCCCCAAGCGGGCCAGATCCGCAGCGGAAAGGCGCGCGGCTGCCCGGCGGTCTGCGATCACTGATTTCGGAAAACCTTCGTCGGCCATCTGGGCCAGAAGCGAAATCAACGAAGAGAGAGGTCCACCGGTGCGGAGATCATCGAGGCTATTGGGAGCGGTACTTGGCGTGATTCTTCTGGTCGCGCTCGTCGCGGGCTGCGGAGGCGGCTCGAGCAGCACCTCGGGCGGCACCTCCGGTGGGTCGGAAGGAGACGGATCGTCCTCCGACTACCTCTCCCAGGTGGAAGCCAACGTCGAAACCCTGCTCAGCCCGATGGGGACCTTCAAGGAAGAACCGACCACCAGCCCGATCAAGGCGGGCGAAGGCCGCAAGATCGAGGTCATCTCCTGCGGCCAGCAGGTGGTCACCTGCGCCGAAGCCACCGCCGGCGCGATGGAGGCGGCCAAGAAACTCGGCTGGCAGGCGACCCTCTTCGACGCGAAGCTGGACTACCCCTCGGCGGCCACCGGGATCCGCCAGGCCGTCGCCAACGGCGTTGAAGGGATCTTCATCTACTTCATGGACTGCTCGAACTTCAAGTCCGCCCTCGAAGAAGCCAAAAAGGCCGGCGTCTTCGTAGTCGCCGCCGACGCCCGCGACTGCAGCGAAACGAATCCCGGCGCGCCATCGCTGCTCGACTACATCATCCACTACGCGGGCAACGCCGACTATGACACCTACCAGGAAGAATACTTCCACGCGATCGGCGAATACATGATGGCCAAGACCGGCGGAGAATCGAAGGCCCAGTTCGTCGGTGAAGAAACGCCCACCGGCCAGCTCTCGGAAGCGTCCCTGAAAGAGCTCTACGCGAAATGCAGCGGCTGCAGCCTCGAATTCGTGAAGTACCCGGGGTCCGCCTTCGGGACGCGCCTGCAAGGGATCGCCGAACAGGAACTGTTGAAGCACCCGGAAGTCAACTCGGTCATCCCCGGATACGAAGCGGTCTCACTGGAAGTCTATCCGGCGGTCCGTGCGTCGGGAAGATCGAGTGAAATCATCACCTTCCTCGGCGAGGGCGCCGAAGCGTCGATCAACCTGCTGCGCGAAGGTGCCAACGGGGTCGCCACCAGCACTCCTGTCGAATGGGAAGGCTACGCAGGGGTCGACGCCCTCGGGCGAGTCATGCTGGGACAGAAGCCTGTGCCGATGGGCCAGGGGGTACGCCTCGTCGACGCTGAACACAACATGCCGAAGAGCGGGCCCGCGGGATCGCCGGTCGACTTCAAGGCGATGTACGAAAAGGCCTGGGGCCTGAAGTAGCCCGCGAACGAGAAACAGCCAGGAAGAGGAACAGAATGAGCCAACTAGCCGTCTTCGCCGACACCAATGTCACCGACTTTCAGCCGTGGGAGGATGACAGCGTCCGGGTGACCGAGGGGGATCCGGACGTCCGCATGCACACGCTTCGCGAAAGTGAGGAAATCTGGGCGGGCATCGCCCTAGTGCAACCCTCGAAGTTCGAGTACAGCTCGCAGCACGCCGGCGCCATCCAGCTTCTGGAGGGCGCGGCGACGGTGACGACCGAAGGCCGCACGGTCGAGCTGAAGGCCGGCGAAGTCATCTTCCTGGAAAAGGGAGCGAAGACCACCTGGGAGATCACGTCGGCCCTGCGGGAGTACTTCGTCGCCTTCGTCGCCGATCACGCCCCTGCCTGAGGCCCTCCCTGGGGAAGCGCCCCGGCGGGTGGTCTGGTAGGTCGTAGTGCCGGCTCAGGGCCGGTCACTGAGCGGTCCAGCCACCGTCCACGACGAGCACCTGGCCGGTCATGAAGTCCGAGGCGCGGGACGCAAGGAAGAGCGTGGGCCAGGCGATCTCGACGGGCTGAGCCCACCGACCCATCGGCGTGTTCCGTTTTATCCACTTCCTGAAGCCCTCATGATCAGGAGTCCCCATCGCGGTCTCGACGAAGCCTGGAGCGATCGCATTGACCTGGACGCCGCGGCGCGCCCACTCGAGCCCGATCGCCCGCGTCACCCCGATCAGGCCATGCTTGGCGGCAACGTAGGCGGATTCGTCGCGCATCGCAACCGTGCCCATGATCGAGGCGACGTTGATTACCTTGCCGCCACCATCTTCGAGATGGGGAGAGGCCTCTTTCATCAGCAGCCAGCACGATTGGAGGTCCAGATCGATGACTCGGCGGAAATCCGCGACCGCGAGCTCCTCGATCGGGGCAAAGCTGTCGGCGCCGGCGTTGTTGACGAGGACGTCGATCCCGCCCAGACGGTCGGCCGCCGTGGCGATGCACTCGGTTGCCGCCTCGGGCGGCTCAAGGTCCAGAGGAAGGGCCTCGACGCGACGGCCGGCGCCGCGGGCAAGCTGTGCCGTCTCCTCGAGTCCCGAAGCGGACCGGGCGACGATCAGGACATCGGCGCCGGCCTGCGCAAAGGCGACGGCGGTGGCGCGGCCGATGCCGCGGCTCGCTCCGGTGACGATCACGCGCCGGCCGGTGAGGTCAAATGCGTCTGCGGGCGACTCGACGGCCGCGGTTTCGGTGCTCATCCCGGAAAGTTCCCACGGCCAGCGCAAATCCATGGGCAATTCTGTTGCGTATTCCCCCAGATGGGTGAAGAGGTAAGGAGGCCAGGGGGCCAGCGCCAGTCGGCGCTACGGTCGCCGGTAGCTGACTTCGTTAGGAACCTCAATTGACCGCTGACGCTCCCGTTCCACCGAACATCCTCTCCCCGGAGCACATCAAGGATCCGTGGCCAGGTCTGGCGATCTTGCGCGACCACTATCCCGTTTACTGGGACGAGCAGATCGGATCCTGGCTAATCAGCCGCTACGACGCCGTACGGCCGCTCCACAGGAAGATCGAGGCGGGCCCCGTTGCGGGTGAAGGGTGAGGCTGGAGCTGGGACGTCGTGCTCGCCGGGGAGAATCGGTGGCGACCGCAGACGTGATGAGGAGGGAGCCAATGGCTATGTAGACGGCGACCGCGCCTACCGAAAGCGCGAGGACCGCGAGCGTCGAGGTCAATCGGGTCGTGTCGCCCGAGCGGCTGGAGGCGGAAGTGCGCACAATCGCGGCGGCACTGGCCGACCGGGCGCCCCTCTCACTTGCCGCCGCGGCTCAGATCCCGGCGCGCTCGGCGGCGAGCACGGCCCGCTGCAGCATCTGCTCGGCCGCCTTCGCGCTGTCGGCGGGATCGCCGTTCCGCGGATCGTCGAGGCGACGGCGGAGGACGCCCTCGGCGATCGCCGCCACCTTCCAGCAGCCGAGGGTCTCCCAGAATCCGACCGCGCCGACGTCGCGTCCGGAGGCCTCCGCATAGGCCTCGACGAGCTCTTCCCGGCGCGGGAATCCAGGTCGCGACGGGAACGGGGCGGGGTAGGCCGGGACCGGGTCGTCGGCCTGCGGCCAGTAGGCGAGCAGGCCGCCGAGGTCGGCGAGAGGGTCCCCTAGGGTGGAGAGCTCCCAGTCGAGGATGGCGCGCACCGAGCCGTTGTCGGGATCGGTGATACGTTGAGCAGGTGGTAGTCGCCGTGCACCAAGGTCACCTCGCGCTGCTCGGGCGCGGCCTTCTCGAGTCGGCCCGCGATCTCTTCGAAGAGCGGTAGGTCCCGAGTCTTCGAATCCTCGAACTGGCGCCGCCAGCGCTTCAACTGCCGGGCGGCGTAGGGCTTGTGACTGCCCAGATCGTCGAGGCCGACCGCAGCGAGGTCGACGGCGTGGACGGTGGCGAGGGTCCGGGCAAGCGAGATCCCGATCGCGTGGCGCCGCTTGAGGTCGACTCCGCCGAGGGCGGCATCCTTGTCGATCACCAGGCCCGGGACGTGCTCCATCAGCGCCAGCGGCGCGTCGATCCTCCCGTCCGGCTCGCGCAGCGCGATCGGGCGCGCGATCGGGACCGGGGTGTCGACGAGACTCGACAGGATGCGGTACTCGCGAGCCACGTCGTGGGCGGAGGGCAGCAGCTTGCCGAGCGGTGGTCGCCGCAGGACCCACCGGGATCCGACCTCGTCGGTGAGGAGGTAGGTGAGGTTCGACTTGCCATCGCCGAGCCGCGCGAGCTCGATCGGGGCGACCGCCGGAATCCCCAGGGCCCGGGTCCAGCCGAGCACGGCATCGATGTCGATGCCGGGCGTCGCCCGGATCGCCGGCTCGGCCATGGCTCAGAGAACCTCGAAGAGGCCGGCGGCGCCCATCCCGCCGCCGATGCACATCGTCACTACCACGTGCTTGGCGCCCCGGCGCCGCCCCTCGATCAGGGCGTGGCCGGTGAGGCGGGCGCCGCTCATGCCGTAGGGATGACCGACAGCGATCGCGCCGCCGTCGACGTTGAGGCGATCGGCCGGGATCCCGAGCCGGTCGCGGCAGTAGACGGTCTGCACCGCGAAGGCCTCGTTCAGCTCCCAGAGGTCGATGTCCTCGACGCTCAGGCCGGAGCGCTCGAGCAGCTTCGGCACGGCGAAGACGGGGCCGATCCCCATCTCGTCGGGCTCGCAGCCCGCGACGGCGAAGTCGCGGAAGGCACCGAGCGGCTCGAGGCCTCGCTCCCGGGCCAGCTCGGCCTCCATCACGACGCAGGCGGAGGACCCGTCGGAGAGCTGGCTGGCGTTGCCCGCCGTGACCGTGCCATCCGGGAAGACGGGGGCCAGGCCGGCGAGGCCCTCGATCGTCGTCCCGCGGCGGTTGCACTCGTCGGCGGTGAGCGTGACCGCCTCCTCGTGGGAGTCGCCGGTCTCGCGGTCGACGACGAGCTTGTGGGTCTCGATCGGGACGATCTCGGCATCGAAGCGGCCGGCGTCCTGGGCGGCCTCGGTGCGGCGCTGGCTCTCCAGCGCGTACTCGTCCTGGCGCTCGCGACCGATCTCGTAGCGGCCGGCGACCACCTCGGCGGTTTCGAGCATCGACATGAAGATCTCCGGCTTGTGCTGATCGAGCCACGGGTCCCTCGCCATGTAGTCGTTCATCTTGTCGTTCTGGACCAGACTGATCGACTCGAGGCCGCCGGCGACCAAGACGTCGGCCTCGCCGACCATCACCCGCTGGGCCGCGGTGGCGATCGTCTGCAGACCGGTGGAGCAGAAGCGGTTCATCGTCAACCCG
>Ga0196962_10000428_pt1 | contig 17738 bp, 12 predicted proteins | sample S3v_20metaG_FD_183186 | JGI IMG/M metagenome (GOLD analysis project Ga0196962, IMG submission 183186) | Soil microbial communities from Anza Borrego desert, Southern California, United States - S3+v_20 | ecosystem: Environmental > Terrestrial > Soil > Desert | place: USA: California | collected... | reverse complement strand
CAACGGCGGCGTCGGCGGCTCGGGCGGGCGGGGCGGCAACGGCGGCACCATCGTCGTCCGCACGAAGAACATCGCCGACGGCGGCATGGCGACGCTCGACGTGTCGGCCGGCGGCGGCGGGCGCGGCGGCGACCCCGGCACGCCCGGCCAGCCCGGCGCGCCCGGCGACGACGGCTCGACCACCGGCGTCTTCAGCGCCAGCAGCGAATGCCCGAACATGGGGCCTAACCCCAACTGGGGCGCGCCGGGCGGCACGCCCAACCCGCCGACGCTCGGCAACGGCCCGAACGGGAACCCGGGCCTCGCCCAGTTCCTCCAGATTCAATAGGCCGCGGCGCGTGCGCGCGGTCACTCACCGGGGGGCTCGCGGCACTCGACGCGTGCCGCGAGCCTCACCCCCGGCCCCTTCGCGAAGGCCGGCCCCGCGTCCGCAGAATTTGATTGACACGCGGCCGGTTCAGTAATAATTTTTACGCGCTTCTCGGTTGTCCCGCTGACGAGAGCCAAAGCTCGTTAGCCTCACCGGTCTTACAGGGGCCGCTTCTTTCCACTTGAGGCCGCCCCGGCCGCATCAAGGCCCAGAAAGCCTTTCATCACGCTCTCGCGTCCCGTGGCCTCTTGAACCATTCGCGCACCCGCTAAGGAGACAGCAATGGACGACCAGCGTTTCAGCGTCTATTTCGCGCTCGACGGCCCGCACCTCGACGGCCTCATCGGCAGCGCCGGCATCCTCCGTTTCGACTGGCCGGAGCGCAAGTCTTACATCCAGCACTTCTACGGCATCAGCTCGGCGCACAACCCCTCGCTCGCGCCCAACGGGCAGCTCGCGCTGCTCGGCAACTTCAGCCAGACCATCATGCTCCTCGACATCTCCGACCCGCGGAACATGCGCGAGGTGGCGCGCCAGTCCACGATGACCTTCGAGGAGTCCGACTACCGCCTGCGCGCCAACACGCACCACCTCTGGTACCCCGACAGCCTCCGCTTCCTCGGGGCCATCGGCGACCACCTCTACCGCTTCCACGTCGACGACCTCGGCCACCCGGAAAACCTCGGCCCCCACTACCTCGCCAACGCGCACGAGCTGCGCTGGGACGCCGCCCAGCGCTACGTCCTGATGGGCGACCTCGGCCCCGAGCGGCGCGACGTGCGGCAGGTCGCCGTCTTCGACCTCGAAGAACCCGTGCCGGAGAAGCGCGCGAAGATCGTCAAGACGCAGAACAACGTCTGGCACGTCCGCGTCCACCCCACCCGGCAGGTCGGCTACGCGGCGACTTACTCGCTCATCACCGACAACGACGACTGGGTCAACTGGTCGCCCGGCTTCATCCGCGAGTACATCTACGAGATCGACCTGCCGACCGCGACCATCACGCGCACGTGGAGCGGCTCGGCCGAGTTCCCCGCCCACCTCAACTCCGACCTCGAAATCCACGACGACACGCTCTACGTCGCGTCGGGCGGCAACCACGGCGTCGTCGAAATCCCTCTGGAGCGCTTCGCCGAGGCGCGCTTCCTGCCCGACACGCCGCGCTGGACGACGCGCGCCTTCGCCGTCCGCGACAAGCTGCACACGCTGCTCGGCGCCTTCTCGCGCAAGGCCTTCCCCGCCAGCACGCACTACATCCTCCAGACGTGGCAGGTGACGCGCGGCCGCATCCTCGACGGCGTCTACGCCACGCGCGTCTCGCCCGACGGCAAGTACATCGTCACCGGCAACCGCGGCTACAACACCATCTCCGTCTACGACCGCAAGAGCTTCAAAAAGGTCTACGAGGAGCTGCTCCCCTTCCGCCGCGACAATTACGGCAACGGCTTCGACCACTACCGGCTCACCAACCGCTTCATGGGGCTGCACCTCGGCGTCCACCACAGCGAGCTGATCGCGCGCGAACACTGACGAGGGAGGAGAGGGAGGATGAAATACGAGATCACGGGCCGCGTCCGCGAGGCCGAGTCGAAGGAGGGCGTCCCCGGCCTCGTCGTCAGCGTCTTCGACAAGGACATGATGTTCGACGACCTGCTCGGTGAAGTCACCTCGGACGCCGGCGGCCGCTTCCGTCTGGAGTACGACCAGAGCGGCTTCGCCTCGCTCTTCGCCGACTCGCCCGACATCTACGTCACGGTCAAGGCCCCTTCGGGCCAGCCCCTGAGCACGACGGGCGGGGCCGTCCGCTTCAACGCGCGGCCGCGCGAGGAGTTCGAGATCGACATCCCGCGCGACACGCTCGCGGCCGCGGGCCTGCGCACCGAGCGCGAGCTGCGCCCCGTCTCGCGCGAGCAACTCACGACGCTCACCTGCCTCGAAGGGGCCGACCCCGAAGACGAGCTCGTCAGGCAGATTCGCGCCGACGCGGCCGCCTCCTCCTCCGTCCTTGAGACGATGAAGGATTACATCGCGCAGCTCGAAGGCAGCTGGGACAACGACGCGCCGCCCTTCCGCAAGATGGCGAAGCTCTTCGAGCTGGGCAAGACCTTCGAGCGCCTCGACGGCCACTACTACGGCGTCGCGCCGGGCCTGCGCACCGGCGACCTGACCGGCCTCGCCGCCGAGTACGGCAACGTCCTCGGCTACGTCTGGGGCTCGGCCGTCGTTGGCGCGTGCCCGTGGGGCGGCAAGAGCTACCGGCCGATGGGCGAGGGCGAGCGCGCGCAGGTCGTCGGCCGCGACGTGCCGGCGGACGTGCCCGTCTTCCGCGGCATCAACCACTTCAACCGCATCGAGCAGTCGCTCGTCAACGTCGCCGCCAACGCGCTTCTGAACTTCATGTGGCACTTGCAGGAGCCGCCGCCGGCCGAGCGCCTGCGCTACGGGCACGACCGCAACGGCGGCCACTTCGCCGCCCACCGCGCGCCCTCGCTCTACAGGGGGACGCCGCGCGAGGTCTTCCGTCTGAACTACCGCTACCACGCGCTCGGCAACCAACCGCCGCTCACGCACCTCGTGGACGAGATGGTCGAGATCGCCGCGGGCCTCTACCTCGGCCAAGTGCTCTTCGCCACCGACCACCTCTTCGAGCGCTACAACCCGGCGGCCGACCCCGCGCGCTACCGCTACCAGCACTTCGGCTACTTCCTGCTCTTCGAGCCGGAGTGGAACGTCGAGGCGCAGCGCCTCTTCCCCTCGCTCGGCGTGACGGACGCCGCCGTCACCACCCGCGTCGAGGGTCAACAGGCCGGGCGCGAGAAGTTCGCGACGCTGCTGCTCGCCGAAGCGCCCGACGGCAACGTCGACGACGACGCGCTGCGGCAGGCGCGCGCCGACGTGGGGCAGTCCGGCGACGTGATGCGGACGCTCAAGGCGTACGCCGACGCGCTCGTCAGGGGGCACGACAACGAGGCGCCCGAGATGCGCAAGCTCTTCGCGCTCTTCAACGCCGGCCGCCCGCCGCAGAGGATGGACGGCTTCTACCGCGGCGCGCTCGTCTCGTGGCACAGCGCCGACCTGCTCGGGGCCTTCGGCGTCAACTCGATCAACGTCGCGTGGCAGGCTTCGCGCCACTTCTCGCCGTGGCTCGGCAAGCAGTTCCGCGAGATCGACGCGGCCGAGCTCGCCCGGTGGACGGACGGCGGCGAGGAGATGGGCCGAGACCCGGCGTGGTTCGCCTCCAACGAGGTCGCCTTCCGCACGGAGAAGGAGCGCTTCGTGCGGGGCCTGATGAAGGTCGCCAACGTCTGGATGGAGCCGGCCACGCCCGAGGAGAAGCGGCGCTACGACTACGACGCGCACACCTTCTTCTTCATCGGGCGGCCGAACCGGCCGAGCAAGCTCGCCGACAACGGCGGCAAGACCGTCTACCAGTTCAACTACCGCTGGCCGAAGCTGCGCAACATCCCGCCCGACCGCTTCTGCATCGACGAGATCGTCGAGATCGCCTCGGGCCTCTACCTCGGGATGCTGCTCTACGCCACCGACTGGCTCGTGCCGTGGAGCCCGCAGACGCCCGACGCCGCCTACAAGTACCGCCTCTTCGGCTACTTCCTCCTCATGGACGAGGAGTGGCACGCCCAGCGCCTCCGCGTCGGCCTCGACCTGACTAACACGTAGGGGGCGGGCGGCAGACGGCAGGCCCGCGCGAGGGCCGCCGACGCCGACGCCCTGCCGCCGCCCCGCTTGCCGCGGAGGAGTCAACGCCATGCCAGTCGTCCTGACGGACGTTCAAATCGCCTTCGCCGCGGGCGCGCTGTTCGCCGACGCAGGCGCGCCGGTCATCGAGGCCGCCCGCCGGCGCTCAGAGGCGTCGCTCGCGGCCGTCTACCACCGCCACCTGCTGCGCTCGCTCGTCTACGCGGCCTTCTTCCTCGGGCCGGGGGCGACCGTCTTCATGCTCGCCTACCCGGCTTGGGAGACGCAGTACATCAGCCCCATCTTCGACCGCCTGCCGGGGCGGCCCGACTACGCGGCCTTCTACGGCCTCTTCCTGATGGGCCTGTTCGCGGGCGGGTGGTTCGGCAACTGGCTCGGCTTCCGTTGGGTGCTGCGGGGCTGGCGCAAGCGACTGCGCGCCCTCTACGTGGCGGTCGCGGGCCTGAGCTTCGCCGTCTTCTTCGCCCGCTACCCGGCCCCGGCGCGCCTCGGCTCCTACGCCGCCTTCCGGGCCGACCCCGACGCGCTGCCGTGGGTCACCGAGGACCGAACCTTCTTCGTCACCTTCCTCATCCTGCTGGCCCTCACCGGCCTCCCCATCCTCGTCACGTTCCTCCTGACCCGCCGCGAGGTCGGGGAGCTACGCCGCGGCTCGACGCGGCCGACGGAGGCCGCGCCCGCGGGCGGCGCCGGTGAGCGAAGATGAAAGAGTCTTACGACGTGGTGGTCATCGGGTCGGGCTTCGGCGGCGGGGTCAACGCCTGCCGGCTGGCCGGGGCCGGGCGCTCCGTGTGCGTGCTGGAGCGGGGCCGGCGCTGGGGCCGGAAGGACTTCCCGCGCACGACGGGGCAGGTCGCGCGCGCCTTCTGGAACGACAGAGATTTCGGGCTGCTCGACTACCGCGCCTTCAGGAAGATTGACGTCATGCAGGCCAGCGGCGTCGGCGGCGGCTCGCTCGTCTACTTCAACGTCCACCTCCGCACGCCGCCCGAAATCTTCCTCGACCCGCGCTGGCCGAAGGGCGTCAAGCGCGAAGCGCTCGACCCGTTTTACGACAAGGCCAAAGAGATGCTTGAGGCGCGGCCGCTCACGCCGCCCGCCGGCCTCGCGATGCCGCGCCGCACCGAAGCCTTCCTCGCCGCCTCGGCCGCCGCGGGCCGCCGCGCCGAGCTGGTGGACATCTGCGTCTACACCGGCCCCGAGCGCACGAACCCGCACGGCGCGACGCAGGACGGCTGCGTCTACTGCGGCAACTGCATGCTCGGCTGCCACGTCCACGCCAAGAACACCGTCGACCTCACCTACCTGCGCGCCGCCGAGAACCACGGCGCCGAGGTCTACCCGCTCCACCTCGCGGACAAGATCGAGCCGGCCGGGGGCGCGGGCTACCGCGTCCACTTCCGGCGCTACCGGGCGGACGACGGCGGCCGCTTCGAGCGCGGCTCGGTCGTCGGCCGCAAGGTCATCGTCTCGGCCGGCTCGCTCGGCTCGACCGAGTTGCTCCTGCGCTGCCGCGACCAGCACCGCACGCTCCCGCGCCTCGGCCCGGCCCTCGGCCGGAACTTCTCCGGCAACGGCGACTTCATCCTCGCCGGCACCTTCGAGTCGAACCGCGAGGTTGACCCGGGGCAGGGGCCGAGCATCACGGCGATGACCACGCTCGCCGCGGGCGAGCACCGCGTCAGCATTCAAGACCTCGGCTTCCCAGACCCTTTCCTCTGGTATCTGGAGAGCGCCCTGCCCTCGCCGAGCCGGCTCAAGGAGCTGAAACTCTTCCTCCGGAAGTACGCCTACCGCGTCATGGGGCTGACGCGGGCCTCGGCCTTCACCGACGGGGCGGAGAAACTTTTTCAGGGCGGCGTGACGCCGCGCCTGCTCCCCTACCTCGGCATGGGCACGGACGCGGCCGACGGCCGGATGAGTTTGTCGGGCGGCAACATCGAGATCAGTTGGGACAGTTCGCGGAGCAAAAGGATGTTCGGCGAGATGGAGCGCGTGCTCAAGGAGTTGAGCCGCGCGCTCGGCGGGCGCTACGAGACGAGCCTGCTCTGGCGCTGGCCGCTCCGGAAGCTCCTGACGGCGCACCCTCTGGGCGGCTGCGCGATGTCGGACGACCCGGCGGCCGGCGTCGTCGGCGAGTTCGGCGAGGTCTACCACTACCCCGGCCTCTACGTCTCGGACGGCTCCGTCATCCCGACCGCGCTTAGCGTCAACCCCTCGGCGACCATCACCGCGCTCTCCGAGCGCATCGCCGAACACATCGTCAACGCGTGAAGAGTTTCGGGTTTAAGGGTTTCGAGTCACGGGCGGAGCAGCCCCGAACTCGAAGCCCGCAACCCGAGACTCGGGACTCGAAACCCGGAACCTGAGACTCGGAGACTTATCTCCTATGGCATACCTTGTGATTCCCCACGGCGTGACGGCCGACACGGCGACCGTGTGGGTGGGCGCGCTCAACGAGGGGCTGGGGCAGGCGCGGCTCGCGCTGACGCCGCCGGCCCCCCTGCCGCCGCTCCCGCTGCCCGGCCGCTGGGCCGCGCAGGACGGCTCCTACACGCTCGAATACGCGCGCTACAGCTTCGCCGCGCTGGAGCCGCGCCGCGAGTACCGCGCCGAGCTGTTCGTCGGCGACGCGCGCCGCGGCGAGGCGACCTTCACCACGCTGCCGGGCGCGCTCCCGGCGCTCGACGCCAAGCCCTTCACCGTCATGCTCGGCTCCTGCTTCTGCGAGCGCAACGACGAGTCGGGCAAGCTCGGCAACACCTTCTTCAACCTCCCCGAGGGCGAGCGCCCCGACATCAAGCTCTGGTGCGGCGATCAGGTCTACCTCGACGCCCCGTGGTACCACTACTCCGTCCACACCCACACGCGGGCCGAGCTCGAAGTGCGCCACTTCGAGAACTACTGGCGCGCGTGGAGCCAGTCGGGGACGGCCGCCGGCTTCAACGAGGCGCTGCGCCGCGGCGCCAACTACTTCACGGCCGACGACCACGAGTTCTGGAACAACGCCCCGAACTGGGCCACCGCCATCCGCGACAGCTGGAGGCAGGAGGGGCGCGACGACTGGTGGTCGGTCGCCCGCTCGCTCTTCGACGCCTTCCAGTCGGACTTCAGCTCCGGCTCGGCCGTCGTCGAGTTCTCCGTCCCGCCGCTCTCCTTCTTCTTCGCCGACACGCGCGTCAACCGCACGCCCGACCTCCGCCAGTTCATGCTCGACTCCGACCTCGAGCGGCTGCGCGGCTGGGTGGCGAACCTGCGTGGGCCGGGCGTGCTCACGCTCGGCCAGCCGCTCTTCGCCGAGAAGGCCGGCTTCTGGGGCAAGTTCACCGACCGCCACCTCCCCGACTACAAACAGTTCGAGGAGCTGGCCCGCATCATCGCCGGGTCGCGCCACTCCGTCGTCATGCTCACGGGCGACGTTCACTACGGCCGCATCGCGAGCGTGCAGCTCGGCTCCGGGGCCGAGCTGATCGAGGTCATCTCGTCGCCGACCGCGCTCGTCGACGAGAAGGTCGGCCGCAAGTGGAGCCGGCCGCCGGGCAAGTACCCCTCGTTCGAGGTGCAGGGCGCGCCGAGCGGCGAGATCGTGGTCGAGGAGGCGTACACGCTCGTGGACGACCACTTCCTGACCGTCGAGTTCGCCGACGCCGGCGCGCGCGTCCGCATGGACATCAAGGCGTGGCCCGTCATCAAGCCCGGCGAGCGCCCCCGCTCGCAACACATCCACCGACGCTTCATCCAATAGGAGAACCGCGAATGACGATCTCGATCCGACACGCCCCGGCGACCAGCAAGAACCCGGGGCTGGAAGAAGTCCCCGCCAAAGACGGCGAGTCGAACCTCGACTGGCTCAAGCGCGCCACCGCGGGCGCGGACGCGGCCGGCTCCGTCATCCTCCTCGGCGGCAGCGACCTCGCGCACTTCCGCATCCGCTGCGCGCAGAGCCGGCTGCGCGCCGACATGCTGCCGAGCTTCTGGTCTCTGGCCGGCATCGTCGCGAACGACCGCAGCTTCGTCTCCGTCCCGCTCGACCTCGGCGACGTTTCGGCCGTGCCGCAGACCAACGCCGTCCGGCGCTGCCAGCTCCGCGATTACGCCGACCCGAAGTGGTTCCCCAACGTCGCCGTCGTCAACTTCACCGACACGCCGCGCCCCGTCACCAACAACGTCGCGCGCGTCGAGATGCAGCGCAGCGTCATCGACCTGCCGAGCCACGTCCTGCCGTGGCTCGCTTACGTCTGGGGGACGGGCGCGGGCGAGAACCCGCTGGTGGCCGGCTTCGGCCTGCCGAGCGCCGCCTTCGTCGAGACCGTCTTCGGGCTGGCCGGCATCGAGCTGACGCCCGGCCTCTCGTCGGCTTCGAGCTGCCCCGAGGCCATCTGGTCGACGGCCTCGTGGTGGCAGGACTTCTACGAGGCGCGCGCCGAGGCCGAGAGCCGCGCCGACGCGGCCGCCCCCATCCCCTCGGCCGAGGAGGTCAGGGCGGCCGGCGAGGCGAAAGGGGCCGGCAAGGCTTCGCGCAAAAAGTCGCCGGGCAAGGCTTCGGCCGCGGCCGACGCGACGGCCGACCCGCGCCGCGCGCGCGCCCGCGTCCCCACCGGCGTCTACACCGTCCGCCAGCCCGCCGCCTACGTCGAGGAATAGAAGTTTCGGGTTCCGAGTTTCGAGTTTCGAGTTCAAGACGAAGCGCCGGCCGCGAAGTTGATGCTTCGCGGCCGGCGCTTCGTCTTTTGTCTTTTGCCTTTAACTCGAAACCCGAAACTCGAAACTTTCTTTACCGCTTCGGCAGCGCGAGCATCTCCTGCGCGGCCTTGCGGCGGGCGACCTCGCGGACGAGGTTGATGATGCGGTCGATGCTGAAGGGCTTGGGCACGACCCAGTCGGCCTGCGACGCCGACTGCTCCTCGTGGCTCACCGTGTCGCCCCAGCCCGTGATGACGGCCAGCGCCACGGACTCGTTCTTCCGGCGCACGTAGCGCGCCAGCTCCCACCCGCTCATCCCGGGCAGCCCAACGTCTGTGAAAACGGCGTCGAACTCGCGCGTCTCGAAGAGCGACATCGCCTCGTGGCCGTCGGCCGCGAGGATCACCTCGCAGCCCTCGCGTTCGAGGATGTCGCGCAGCAGCTCGCGCACGTAGTTCTCGTCGTCCACGACGAGGAGCCGCAGGTCGCACGGCGCGGGCACGGGGAGCTGCGCCGCGACGCGCCCTTCGGCGTGCGGCTGCACGGCGTCGGCCGACGCGGCCGGCAGCCGCACCCGGAACGTCGTGCCGCGCCCGACCTCGGACTCGACCTCGACCGTCCCCTCGTGGCGGCGCACGATGCCGTAGCTGACCGAGAGGCCGAGGCCCATGCCGGCCTTGCCCTTCGTCGTGAAGAACGGGTCGAAGATGCGCGTGCGCACCTCCTCGGTCATCCCCGTCCCCGTGTCGCTCACCGAGATTTCGACCTCGCCGTTCGTCGCCCGCGTCGAGAGCGTGAGGCGGCCGCCCTGCGGCATCGCGTCCACGGCGTTGAAGACCATGTTGATGAGCACCTCGCGCAGCTCGCCGGCGTCGCCCATGATGGTGGCGCGCGAGCCGATCTGGCGCTCCAGCGTGATGTGGACGTTCTGGGCCTCGGCGTGATCCTTCCAGCGGGGCCGCGTCATCTCGGCCACCTCGTGCATGAGCTGGTCGGCGTCGATGGGCACGAAGTCCTTGTCGCGCCGCTGGCGCGCGAAGTCCTGAATCCGCTTGACGGTCTTCGCGCCGTCCTCGGCCGTCCGGATGATGATCCCGAGGCCCCGCTCGATCTCGGCCGGGTCTTTCGCCCCGCGCAAAAGCTGCGCCCGCGCCAGTATGCCCGTCAGCGTGTTGTTGAAGTTGTGCGCCACGCCCGAGGCCAGCTCGCCCAGCGCCGACAGCTTCTCGATCTGCGCGTAGTGCGCCTGCATCCGCTCGCGCTCGGCCCGCTCGGCCTGCTCGGCCGAGGTCTCGATGTTCTTGAGGTAGGTGCGGTAGGTCAGGTAGACGATGACGATGATGGGCGTCGTCAGCAGCACGTAGTAGAAGCCGAAGTGCGCGACGAGCCGCGAGATGATGCCCGCGGCCGACGCGCCCGCGAGGTGCGTGATCGAAGACCAGAGGTAATACTTCGCCCACGTGTGGATGATGCCGTCGTTGCGCTTGAGGGCGGTGAAGACGGCGGCGAGGATCGAGTTGACGAGGTACTGCACGAGGGCCATCGTGCAGATGGCCGCCACGAAGGTGCGCGGGTCGGACTCCGGCAGCTCGGTCAGCGGCCCGAAGACCCACCTCAGCGTCGTCCCGCAGATGAAGGTCGAGCCGCCCATGATGGCGCTGTTGAAGGCGACGGTGCTCGCCTTGCGCCCGTAGGAGATCGAAGAGTAGCCGCCCTCGGCCGCGGCGAGGAAGACCGCGGCCTCGCGCCCGTAGAGGAGCATGACGAGGAAGATGAAGGTGTCGGAGACGGTGAGGTGGCCGCTGGAGTTGGGGACGGCGATGGTGATGCGCGAGCTGAGGAAGATGGTGACGAGCGACAGCAGGACGTACTTCATGTCCAGCCGCCCGGCGGGCACGTGGAGCGCGCAGTAGACGAGGATCACCGCGCCCACCAGAATGTTGATCCCGACGAAGTAAGAGATGACGCGATTATTATTCATGACTTCGCAGGGCCGGCCGCGCCGGGCGCGACGACACCGACCCCGGGGCCGGGCCGGAAGCCCGCCCCGAAAAAAATCTCCGGGCTGTTAATCGTCAAACCGTCCCGGTGAGGTGCTGCCCCGGACGGCCTCCCCCGCGTGCGCGGGGCGACGGGCGCGTGAGCGGCGGGGCTGCGGAGTATCATAGTCGCATGCCGCCTAAAGGACAATCCTCTCCGGCCGCCGCCCGCGGCGGTAAAAAGGAACGGGGCAGCCCACGACGTGGCTGCCCCGCCCCGGCGGCGACGGCGACCGGGATGATTCGCTTGAGCGTGCCCGCGCGACTCGCCGCCGACCTAGCGGCGGGCCTTCGCCCGTGACTGGCCCTTTACGACCGCCCCGACGACTCTCAGGTTCTGGCCGGTGATGACGCCGTTAACGATCTGAACGTTGTCGCCTTCCACGACCCCGCCGGTGATCTGCATGCCGTCGCCGGGGAAGACCCCGCCGCTATGCACCGCCTCACCGTCGCCGGGGAAGACGCCGCCGGCGTTCGCCGTGTAGCCGTCACCGGGGAAGACGCCGCCGGCGTTCGCGGTATAGCCGTCGCCGGGGAACACGCCCGTAACGTTCGACGTGTAGCCATCGCCGGGGAAGACGCCGCCGGCATTCGCCGTGTAGCCGTCACCGGGGAAGACCCCGCCGGCATTCGCGGTGTAGCCGTCGCCGGGGAAGACCCCGTCGGCGCTCGCGGTCGTTTCGCCGTAGACGACGCTGTCCACGAGGCCGACGCTGCCGCGGAAGACGCCGCTCGTGACGACGCCGTTCACCCGAACGTTCGTGGCGCTGATGGTGCTAGCGACGAGCGTGCCGCGGGCGACGACTGCGCCGCCCCGCGCCCCGCCGGCCTTCGCCCCCACGGCCGCCACGCTGTGGACGTTGGTCAGGTCGGCGACCAGAATCCCGAGCAGAAGAGAAAGTGACATCGCCAGTGATGTCATCGGGGAGAGTAGATTTTTTCTCACGTGAACCTCCAGAATTGACGGAAAATGGGCCTTGATGCCGGTTTCCCGGCATCCCAAATTTGTGCGAACGGGCACACCCAGCCTTCTTCCCTACGGCCAGATAAGGGGTTATTTTCAGACGGAAATAAAAGGACAGGCGACCCGCAACTTCCCCCTGATGTGGGGGAACAGGGTCGCGCGCAGCTTAAAGGAACCTGACAGACGTTGTCAACTCCTTTATTTGCAACGGTTTATTTAACTTAGTTAAACCTTGCAAATTCTGTTGCTAAAATAGCTTCGCGCCGCCGCGAGCAGCGGGCCGGGTGGGGTTGGTTTCGCGCGTCCGGCAGGGGTGGAGCGCCGGGCCGCGCGGGGGCAGGTAAAACCGTATCCTAGGGCGCGGCGGGGGAGGCCGCGCGCCCGTCGATGATCTCTGGACGGAGGCGGTAGAGGCGTATGTTGTTGGGCCGCCCCCACGCGTCGATGCGGGTCTCGCTGATGGCCGGCGCGAGCGTCGGGTTGCGCGCGGTCAGTATTTGCATGGCGCGCTCCATCTCGGCCGGCCGGCTGAGGCGCTCGGCGCGGCCGGTGAGCATGACGCTCTGCCAGCGGCTCGCGTCCGCGATCTCTTCCACCTGAAGGCAGACTTCCGGGTTGGCGTCGATGAACTCGGTCTTCGTGCCTTCGGTGGTGAAGAAGTAGAGGTCTGGCGCATCGTAGGCGTAGTTCATCGGCACGACGTAGGGCCGCCCGCCGCGCGCGCAACCCAAGTGGCCGAACCCGATCCGGCGCACGAGGGCCTGCATCTCGTCGAGGCTCATGTCGCGGACTTTAATCATCAAGGCATCCGCTCCCCGGTCAAGAGGGCGCGCGCGCCGGTGACGAGCGAGGGCCGGCGGCGGACAAGGACGCTTCAGCTCGGAGGCAATTATAGACGAAGGGCGGGCCGCGAAAAAGTTCTGCGCGCGAAAAGTTCGAGAAAGGCGCAGGGCGCGGGCGGTGAAGTGACCGGGAAGCAAGAGGGGCGCGCGGCGGAAGTCAAACGCTTCCGCCGCGCGCCCTTCGTGTCTGGCCGCCCTCTCGGCGGTCGCCCCGCGCGCCGGGTCTGCGCGTTCGAGCCGGAGGGGCTTTGCGCGTTGTCGCCCGCCGCGCCGTTTATTGCGCGCGCAGGCGGACGGTCAGGTAGTTGCTGCGGCCGTCGCGCGTGACGAGCAGGAGCACGGGGCGCTCGCCCGCGCCGGCGAGCGCCGCGCGGAGGTCTTCGCGCGTGGCCACGGGCCGGCGGTTGAGTTCCTGAATCAAGTCGCCGCGGCGGATGCCGGCCTCGGCCGCGGGGCCGTCAGGGTCAAGGCCCGTGACGAGCAGCCCGCGGGTGTCGCGCGGCAGTTCGAGCCGCGCCGCGGCCTCCGCGGTCAGAGGCTCGACCGTCACGCCGAGCCTCCCGCCGCCCGAGGTGTTCTCCTCGCCGCCGGCGGCCGGGCGTTCGCCCTCGGCCCGCTCCACGGGGAGTTCGGCGAGCGTGGCGCGCAACTGCTGCTCGCGGCCGTCGCGCGAGACCGTGAGCGTCACCTCGGTGCCGGGCTGCGTGCGCGCGATGACGTTGCGGAACGCGTTGTAGTCGGCCACGGGCGTGCCGTTGACGGCCGTGATAACGTCGCCGCGGCGGACGCCGGCGCGCTCGGCCGGGCTGTCGGGCTGCACCTCGCTGACGAGGGCGCCGCGCGCGGCCGGCAGGCTGAGGCTGGCCGCGATGTCGGCCGTCACCGGCTGGATCGAGACGCCCACCATGCCGCGGCGGACGCGGCCCGTGCTGACGAGCTGGCTCATCACGTCGCGCGCCATGTTCGAGGGGATCGAGAAGCCGATGCCGATGTTGCCGCCCGAGGGCGAGAGGATTTGCGAGTTGATGCCGATCAGCTCGCCGGTGGCGCTCACGAGCGCGCCGCCCGAGTTGCCGCGGTTAATCGCCGCGTCGGTCTGGAGGAAGTCCTCGAAGCTGCCGTCGCCGAGGCCCGTCTGCCGCCCCTTGGCCGAGATGATGCCGGAGGTCACGGTCTGGCCGATGCCGAGCGGGTTGCCGATGGCGAGCACCACGTCGCCGACGCGCACCGTGTCGGAGTTGCCCAGAGGCAGCACCGGCAGGCCACGCTCCTCGACCTTGAGCACGGCGAGGTCGCTCGGCGGGTCGGAGCCGACGAGCTTGGCCCGCAGAGTCCGGTTGTCGGTCAGCTCGACCGTGATCTCCTCCGCGCCGTCAACGACGTGGTGGTTCGTCAGGATGTAGCCGTCGGCCGAGACGATGACGCCGGAGCCGAGGCCGCGCTGCCGCTCGCTGCGCGGCTGCTGCCCGCCGCGCGGGACGCGCTGCCCGAAGAACTCGCGGAACAGCGGGTCGTCCATGAACGGGAACTGCTGCGAGGCGCTCACGCGGCGCTGCGAGCGGATGGTGACGACGGCCGGCGCGACGCGCCCGACCACGTCGGCGTAAGAGTTCTGCGAGGCGGCGGCGCGCGGCGGCGTGGCCGTCTGCGCCGAGGCCGGGACGCCGAACGAGGCGAGCGTCACCGCCGCGAGGGCCGCCCACAGCGCCGCCCTCGCCCGCGACAAGGTCGAAGTTGTTTTCTGCATGTTTGAATACTTTTTGCCCTTCATAACACCTCACCTGAGCCTGAGATACTGTTAATAAAGATGATTTTCGCGCGGGCGGCGATGCCTCCGCGGGGGCGCCGGGTTTCGGGTTAAGACGGGTCGCCTTCCCCGTCGCCGGGCGGCCGGCACCCGGCGCCCTTTTTTTGTGCTAGGCTAAGGGCCGATGCCTGTGCGCGGTGAGAGTGTCGAGCAGGGCGCGGCGCGTGTGCGGAGGCGCTGGCTGTGGTGGCTCGTCGGCGGGCGGGTGCTGGCCGCGGGGCTGCTGCTCGGCGTCGGCCTGCTCTGGTCGGAGTCGGCCGCGGCCGGCCCGCCGGCGGCCGGCCGCCCCGGCGCGACGCTGGCGCTGGCGCTCGCCGTGCTGGCCCTCTCGGGCCTCTACGCGCTGGCGCTGCGCTTCTCCCGCATCCGTCTGGAGACGCAGGCCGGCGTGCAGTTCGCCCTCGACATCCTGCTCATCACGTGGCTCGTCTGGGTGACGGGCGACATCTACTCGCCTTACTCCGCGCTCTACATCGTGGTCGTCGCGGCCGCCAGCGTCTTCCTCGGGTCGCGCGGGGCGCTGCTGACCTCGGTCGGCTGCGCCGTCAGCTACACGGCGGCGATGTTCTCGCTGGCGTCGGGCCTGCTGCCCGGCGGCGGCGGCGCGGCCGGCTCGTCCACGCTGCCGAAGGTGACGGAGGCGGTCGGCTTAAGCGTCGCCGCCTACCTCGCCGTCGGCCTGCTGGCCGCGCGCCTCGCCGCGCGCCAGACGCGCACCGAGGCCGAGCGGGCCGAGGCCACGCACGCGCTCGCGAGCCTGCGCGCGCTGCACGAGCGCATCGTCGAATCCATCCGCTCGGGCGTCATCACCACCGACCTCGAACGCCGCGTCTACACCCTCAACGGCGCGGCCGAGGAGATGACCGGCTACGCGCCCGACGCGCTGCGCGGCGAGGACGTTTCCATCCTCTTCGGCGACATCCGCCAGCAGATCGAGACCTCCCTGCGCGCCGCCTCCGACGGCCACGCCAGCCCGCGCTTCGAGGCCGACTGCCTGACGGCCGAGGGCTTCCGCGTCCGCCTCGGCTACAGCGTCTCGCCGCTCTCGGCCAAGACGGGCGAGACCACCGGCCTCGTCATCACGTTTCAGGACTTGACCGACATCCGCTCGATGGAGGAGACCTCGCGGCGGCAGGAGCGGCTCTCGGCCGTCGGCCGCGTGGCGGCCGGCATCGCGCACGAGATACGCAACCCGCTGGCGGCGATGCGCGGCTCGATTCAGGTCTTGCGCTCCGAGGTCACAGACCCGTCGCAGGGCGAGCTGATGGACATCGTCCTCAGCGAGAGCGACCGCCTCAACCGCATCATCACCGACTTCCTCACCTACGCGCGCCCGCGGCAGGTCTCGCTCAGGGAGACGGATCTGCGCGAGCCCCTGCGCGAGACCTTCGCGCTCCTGCGCCACAGCCCCGAGGTCGGCGGCGGCCAGAGGCTCGAAGAGGTGGTGCCCGACGAGCCGCTCGTCGCGCCGGCCGACGCCGAGGGCGTCCGGCAGGTCTTCTGGAACCTCGCGCGCAACGCGCTCAAGGCGATGCCCGACGGGGGGACGCTCCGCGCCGAGATGGGGCGGGCCGGCGAGCGCGCCGTCCGCATCACCTTCAGCGACACGGGCCGCGGCATGTCGCCCGCGCAGGTCGAGCGCCTCTTCGAGCCTTTCTCCTCCTCGACGACGGGCGGGACGGGCCTCGGCCTCTCCATCGTCTACCAGATCGTCAAAGACCACGGCGGCACCATCAACGTCCGCAGCCGCGAGGGGCATGGCACAACGATTACGATTGAGTTACCATCGGCGGCGAGCACCGAAGCCCGCCCGCCCGCGGATGGCGCGGCGCCCTGACCTCACCGGCTGGAGGCTCTCGCTGACCGAAACGCTGAACCATGGCTAACCTATTAATCGTTGACGACGAGCCGGGCATGAGGCAGTTGCTCTCGCACGTCTTCGGGCGCGCCGGCCACGCCGCGCGCGCGGCCGAGAGCGGCTCGAAGGCGCTGGAGCTTCTGCGGCAGGAGCCGGCCGACCTCGTCATCTCCGACGTGAAGATGCCGGACATGAACGGCATCGAACTCCTGCGCCGCCTGCGCGAGTTCCTGCCCGACGCGGCCGTCATCATGATGACCGCCTTCGCCACCGTCGAGACGGCGCGCGAGGCGTTCAAGCTCGGGGCCGACGACTTCATCCAGAAGCCTTTCGACGTGGACGAGCTGAAGGTCATCGTCTCGAAGGCGCTCGAACGCCTGAGCCTGCTGCGCGAGAACCGCGCCTTCAAGCGGGCGCAGCGCGAGCGCGGCCGGCTCGACCAGATCATCGGCCACTCGGCCAAGATGCAGGCCGTCTACCAGATGATCGACACGGTCGCGCAGGTGCAGTCCACCGTCCTCATCACCGGCGAGTCGGGGACGGGCAAGGAGCTGGTCGCGCGCGCCATCCACAACAACAGCCCGCGCGCCGACAAGCCCTTCATGCCGATCAACTGCGGCGCGTTCACCGAGACGCTTCTGGAGTCGGAACTGTTCGGCTACGTGCGCGGCGCCTTCACCGGCGCGACGGCCAACCGCAAGGGGCTCTTCGAGGCCGCCGACAAAGGCACGATCTTCCTCGACGAGATCGGCGAGATGTCGCCGACGATGCAGGTCAAGCTCCTGCGCGTCCTGCAGGAGCGCAAGGTGCGGCCCGTCGGCGCGCACGAGGAGGTCTCCACCGACACGCGCGTCATCGCCGCCACCAACCGCGATCTCGCGGCGATGGTCAAGCAGGGGAGCTTCCGCGAAGACCTCTTCTACCGCGTCTCGGTCATCCCCATCGAGCTGCCCCCCCTGCGCGAGCGGCGCGAAGACATCCCCGACCTCGTCGAGCACTTCGTGCGCAAGTTCTGCCAGCAGACCGGCCGCGACCTCCACGTCTCGGAGCGCTCGACCGAACTGCTCGAACGCTACTCGTGGCCCGGCAACGTGCGCGAACTCGAACACACCATCGAGCGGGCCGTGGCCTTGGAGCGCACCGACGCCATCCAGCCCGAGTCGCTCCCGCAGGCCGTCACCAACTACAACCCGGCGCGCGCCGCCGCCTCGGCTTTCGAGCTGCCGGAGGCGGGCCTCAACCTCGTCGCGCACCTCGAACACCTTGAGAAGAGCTACCTGCTCGAAGCGCTCCGCCGCACGGGCGGCAACCAGACGCGCGCCGCCGAAATCCTCCACCTCTCGGTGCGGAGCCTGCGCCACCTCCTCGACAAGCACGGCATCCGCAGCCTGACCGCGCAGCTCCGCTCCGACGCCGCCGGCCGCGGCGCGTCCGAAGGCTGAGGCCGGGGCGCCGGCC
>Ga0196962_10000427_pt1 | contig 17780 bp, 15 predicted proteins | sample S3v_20metaG_FD_183186 | JGI IMG/M metagenome (GOLD analysis project Ga0196962, IMG submission 183186) | Soil microbial communities from Anza Borrego desert, Southern California, United States - S3+v_20 | ecosystem: Environmental > Terrestrial > Soil > Desert | place: USA: California | collected... | reverse complement strand
GGCGGCGGCGCCGGCCGGCGACGACGGGCCCGCCACGGACTCGCCGGGCGAGAACGGCCAGGCCGAGCCCGGCGACGACGACGCGGTACAATCGAAGCCTCGGCGCCGTGGCCGCAGAGGCGGACGGCGCCGTTCGCGCGGGAAGGCCGAGGCCGACGCCGCCGAAGCGTCCGAAGCCAGCGAGTGACCTGAACGATGCCCGATTCCACGTACGCCGTCGTCCGCACGGGCGGCAAGCAGTACCGAGTCGAGGAGGGGACCACGCTCCTCGTCGAGCGCCTCGCGGCCGACGAGGGCGCCACGGTCGACCTCGAGCCACTGCTTTATGCCAGCGGCGACCGCTCGCTGTTCTCGACCGCCGATCTCGGCGGCGTGAGCGTGCAGGCGACGGTGCTCGGGCACGAGCGCGGGCCGAAGCTCCGCGTGTTCAAGTTCAAGCCCAAGCGCGGCTACAAGCGCACCACCGGTCACCGGCAGGAGCTCACGCGGCTGCGCGTCACGGGCATCTCCGCGACGAAGGGGTCCTGAGGGATGGCACACAAGAAGGGCCTCGGCTCCAGCCGCAACGGCCGTGACTCCAACGCCAAGCGCCTCGGCGTGAAGGTCTTCGCCGGCGAGGTCGTGACCGGCGGCGAGATCATCGTGCGCCAGCGCGGCACCAAGTTCCGCGCCGGCGACGGCGCCGGCATCGGCAAGGACGACACGATCTACGCGCGCCGCGCGGGCGTCGTGCAGTTCCGCGAGGGGCGCCGCGGGCGGATGATCTCGGTCGAGCCGGCCGAGCCCGCCGCCTAGCGTCGCCCCCGCCGCCGCGCGCGGCGCGGTTTTCCCAGCGTCAGTCGCCTGCATCGAGCGCCCCGCGCCTCGCGGGGCGCTCAGTCGCGTCAGTTGGGCTGCGCCGTCGGGCGCACCATGATCTCGTTGACGTCCACGTGCGGCGGCTGCGAGATCGCGAACATGACCGCCCGCGCGATGTCGTCCGCCTCGAGCGCGCGGATCGACGGCGGCTCCTCGAAGAACGGCGTGTCGACCATTCCCGGCTCGATCAGCGTCACCCGCACGCCCGTGTCGTTGAAGTCCAGCCGCGCGGCCTCGCCCATGGCCGTCGCCGCGAACTTCGTGGCCGAGTACAGCGATCCCTGCAGCGCGCGCCGGCCGGCGATGCTCGACGTGATCACGAGGTGGCCGCGGGTCTCCACGAGCGCGTCGAACGTCGCCCGGATCGTGAGCGCCGCGCCGTAGACGTTGGTCAGCACCATCTCCTTCCACTCGTCGGGGGATCCCGACTGGAAGCCGCGCGGACCGCCGAAGCCGGCGTTCGCGAAGGCGACGTCGACGCGGCCGAAGGCGTCGAGCGCCCGCCCGACGAGCGCCTCCTGGTCGGCCCACTCGGTGACGTCGCAGCGGACCGCGATCGCCCGCTCGGAGCCGCCGAGCTCGTCGGCCAGCGAGGCGAGCTTGTCCTCGGAGCGGGCTGCGAGGACGACGCGGTACCCGGCGTCGGCAGCGTGGCGGGCGGTTGCGGCGCCGATGCCGGTGGAGGCGCCGGTGATGAGCAGCACAGGGTCGTCGGCCATGGCTCTACCGTTACCCCGGATGCTTCACGACCGCGCGAGGATCGAGGTGCGCGCCGGAGCGGGCGGCAACGGCGCGCTCTCCTTCCGCCGCGAGGCCCACGTCCCCAAGGGCGGGCCGGACGGCGGCGACGGCGGCCGTGGCGGCGACGTCGTGCTGCGCTGCGACGACAACCTGCGCGACCTGCAGTCCTTCCGCCGCCGCGCCCACTTCCGCGCGGAGCGCGGCGGGCACGGCGAGGGCGGTCAGCGCCACGGCCGCGACGGCGAGACGCTGGTCGTTCCCGTCCCGCCGGGCACGGAGGTCACGCGCTGGGACGGCACCCGCTACGACCTCGTCCGCCCCGGTCAGACGGTGACCGTGGCCCGCGGCGGCCCGGGCGGGCGCGGCAACACGCGCTTCAAGTCCTCCGTGCGGCAGGCGCCACGGCTGGCCGAGCGGGGCCTCCCCGGGGACGAGGGGCCCATCGAGCTGCATCTCAAGCTCCTGGCGGACGTCGGCCTCGTCGGCCTGCCCAACGCGGGGAAGTCGTCGCTGCTCGCCCGCATGACCCGAGCGCAGCCGAAGGTCGCGGCCTACCCGTTCACGACGCTCGAGCCGGTGCTCGGGACGCTCGAGGCCGACGACCGCCAGCTGGTCCTCGCCGACATCCCCGGGCTCATCGAGGGCGCGAGCGCCGGCGCCGGCCTCGGCCACGACTTCCTCGCCCACGTCGAGCGCACGCGGCTCCTGGTGCACGTCCTCGACCTCGCCCCGCTCGACGGGTCGGACCCGGCGGAGAACCACGCCGTGATCGAGCGGGAGCTCGCGCAGCACGATCCGCGCCTGGCCGCGCTGCCGCGCATCCTCGCCCTCGGCAAGGCGGACCTCGTGGAGCCGGCGGTCGCCGAGGCCGCGGCGGCGCAGTGGCGGCGCCGCCTCGGCGACGACGTCCCCGTGCATGTCACCTCGAGCGCGACGGGACTCGGGCTCGACGCCCTGGGGCGCGACCTGCTCCGGCGCGTCCCGCAGGCCGAGCCGGTGTCCGGCGACGCGGCGGCCGGCGAGGACGACGTCGCCGAGTACCGCGTCTTCCGCCCCGCGGCCGCGCGCGCGTTCGACGTCGCGCGCGTCGGCGACGGCGAGTTCCGGGTCACGGGCGAGGCCGTCGACCGCCTCATCGCGCGCCACGACCTCGAGAACGAGGAGGCCCTGGCCCACGTCGAGCACCGCCTGCGGCGGATGGGCGTCGTCGCCGCGCTGGAGGCGGAGGGGTTCGAGCCGGGCGACGACGTGGAGATCGGCGGCGTCGTGTTCGAGCTCGATCCGCGCTGAGACACGCCGGCGCGCCGGGGCGCGGCCGCCCCTCTTGCGCCCGTGGCCCTGCGTCGCCGTCAGCCGATCTGGCTGCCGCGGATGCGATTGCTCGCGTCGAGCGCGGCGACCTTGTAGGACTCCGCGAACGTCGGGTAGTTGAACACCGCGGTCTCGAGGAAGTCGAGCCCGTGTGGACCCTGCGCCATGACCGCCTGCCCGATGTGGACCAGCTCCGTGGCGCTGGTCCCGATGCCGTGCACGCCGAGCACCGCGCGCTCCGCCGGATCGACGAGCAGCTTGAGCATGCCGTCCTCGTCGCCGGTCATCAGGCCTCGTGCGAGCTCGTGCCAGCGCGCGATCCCCGTGATGTAGGGCCGGGCCTCGTCGGTGAGCTGCTCCTCCGTCGCGCCCACCATCCCGATCTCGGGCACGGCATAGACGCCCGTGGGTACGAGCGCGGGGTCGCGCGTGACGGGCTGGTCGAACGCGCGGAGCGCCGCGATGCGCCCCTGCTCCATCGCGGTCGCGGCCAGGCCCGGAGGCCCGACCACGTCTCCGACGGCGAAGATGTGCGGAACGGTCGTCCGGTGCTCGGCGTCGACCTTGATCTGCCCGCGCGCGTTGGCCTCCAGCCCTGTCCGCTCGAGCCCGAGCGCATCCGTGTCCCCCTGCCGGCCGACGGCGTAGAGGACCGTCTCCGAGACGATGTCCTTGCCGGAGGCGAGCGACACGCGCGCCGCCCGCTCGTTGACGCTCTCGACCGCGCTGACCTTCTCGCGCAGCCGGAACGTCACGTTGCGCCGGCGCAGCAGGTACTGGAAGGCCTCGCCGATCTCCGAGTCGAGGAAGTTGAGGACCCGCTCGCGCTGGTCGACGACCGTCACCTTCGTCCCCAGCGCGCCGAACATCGAGGCGTACTCGACGCCGATCACGCCGGCGCCCACGATCGTCATCGTCCGCGGAACCCGGTGCTCGAGCCGCAGGACGCCGTCGGAGTCGATGATCGTCCGGTCGTCGAACTGCACGGTGTCCGGTCGGGCCGGCCGCGTGCCCACGGCGATGATGATCCGCTCGGCGCGGATCGGCTCCTCCGAGCCCGTGATCCGCACGGTGTGCTCGTCCTCGAAGCACGCCTCGCCCGGCAGCAGGCCGACCCGGTTGCGCCGGAACTGCTCGCGCACGACGGCGGTCTCGGCGGCGATGACCCGCGAGGCCCGGTCCATCAACTGGTGCAGCGTGAGTTGCTCGGCCTCCTCGATCCGCGTCGGGTCGAGGACGTCGAGCGGGCGCTGCGCCAGCACGTCGAGGACCGCTTCCCGCAGCGTCTTCGACGGGATCGTGCCCGTGTGGATGGAGACGCCGCCGAGGCGGTCGCGGCGCTCCGCCACGGCGACGTGCTTGCCGAGCTTGGCCGCCTGGATCGCCGCCTTCTGGCCGCTGGGGCCGGACCCGATGACGAGGAGATCGAGATCCACGGGCCGCATCTTCCCTGAAACGGCCACGCCCATGTGTTCCCACCATGGCCGGAGCCCGGCGCCCGGCCCGAGCCGGCGCGCGCTGACCTACGCTACGGACGTCATGCCCGTCGTGGTGGTCAAGCTCGGGTCGTCGGTCGTGGCCCACAACACGGGCGAGCTCCGCCTGTCCGTGGTGGCCCGGCTGTGCGAGGAGGTGGCGGGCCTGCACCGTCGCGGCGTCGACGTCGTGGTCGTCACCTCGGGGGCGATCGCGCGCGGGATGCGGCTGCTCGAGCTGCCGGTGCGCCCGACGGAGATCGCCGAGCTGCAGGCGGCGAGCGCGGTGGGGCAGGGGAGGCTCTACCGGACCTACGACGAGCTGCTCCGCGAGCAGGGGCTCCAGACCGCGCAGGTGCTGCTCACGTTCTTCGACATGAGCGCGCGGTCGCACTATCTCAACGCCCGCCGCACGCTCCAGACGCTGCTGGGCTGGCGCATCGTCCCCGTGATCAACGAGAACGACACGACGACCACGGACGAGATCTCGTTCGGCGACAACGACTTCCTCGCCGCGCAGGTCGCCGTCCTGGTGGGCGCCGAGCTGCTCGTGCTGCTGACCGACACGGACGGCCTCTACACCGCGGATCCGCGCGCGGATCCGGGTGCCGCGCTCGTGCAGGAGGTCCGGCACCCCGACGAGCTCGCCGAGTTGCGGATCGGCCACGCGGTCTCGCCGCTGGGGTCGGGCGGGATGCGGTCGAAGGTCGTCGCGGCCGAGATGGCCACGGCGGCGGGCATCCCGACGGTCATCGGCAGCGGCCTCGCAGGCCCGACGCTGTCGCGCGCGTGGGCCGGCGAGCCGGTCGGGACCCGCTTCCTCGCCCAGGCCGCGCGGCATTCGAGCTTCAAGCTCTGGCTGAAGTACGCCAAGCCGTCCCACGGCACCGTCACGGTCGACGCCGGCGCTGCGCGCGCGCTGCGCGACGGCGGCACGAGCCTGTTGCCCGTCGGCGTCGTCGACGTCGCCGGGGACTTCGACGCGGGCGACGCGGTGGTCGTCCGCGAGGCCGGCGCGAGCGAGATCGGCAAGGGCATCGCGAACTACTCGGCGCAGGAACTGCGGCGCGTGATGGGCCTCAAGAGCGGGCAGGTCCGCGAGCTGATGCCGCGGGCGACGGAGGAGGCCGTGCATCGCGACTACTTCGTGCTCGCCTGAGGCGCTCGACGCCCCGGCCCGCCGCCGTAGACTCCAGGCATGGCCGTCGCGACCCAATCCGTCACCGAGCTCTGCCTGGCGGCACGGGCGGCCGCCCGCGAGCTCGCCACGCTCGACTCCGCCACCAAGGATCGCGCGCTGCTCGCCGTCGCCGACGCGCTGATCGAGCGGACGCCCGACATCCTCGAGGCGAATGCGCGCGACCTCGACGCCGGTCGCGAGTCCGGGCTCGACGCTGCGCTGATCGACCGGCTCGCGCTCGACGAGGCGCGGATCGCCGCCATGGCCCGCGGCGCCCGCGAGATCGTCGCGCTGCCGGACCCGGTCGGCGAGGTCATCGACGGCCGGCGCTTCGCGAACGGGCTCGAGATGCGCAAGGTCCGCGTGCCGCTCGGCGTGGTCGCGGTCGTCTACGAGGCGCGCCCGAACGTCACGATCGACGCGGCGGCGCTGTGCCTCAAGTCCGGCAACGCGATCCTGCTGCGGGGTTCCTCGTCCGCGGCGCACTCGAACGCGGTGCTCGCGGCCGTGGCGCGGGAGGCCGCCGAAGGCGCGGGGCTTCCGCCCGGCGCGCTGTCGCTCGTCGCGGGCGGCGGGCGTGAGGAGCTGGCCGAGCTCGCGACGCAGGAGGGCGTCGTCGACTTGATCATCCCGCGCGGCGGCGAGGGATTGAAGAAGGCGCTGTCGGCGGTGGCGCGGGTCCCGGTCATCTACGCCGCGTCGGGGAACTGTCACGTCTATGTCGACGCGGGCGCCGATCTCGACATGGCCGAGGCGATCGTCGTGAACGCCAAGACGCAACGGCCCGGCGTCTGCAACGCGGCGGAGACGCTGCTCGTGCACGCCGACATCGCCGCGTCGTTCCTGCCGCGCGCCTTGGCCGCGCTGCGCGGGGCGGGGGTCGAGCTGCGGGTCGATCCGCGGACGCGCGCCGCCGCCGGCGATCCGGCCGACGGCGTGGCGGAGGCCACGGACGACGACTTCGCGCGCGAGTTCCTCGCGCTGGTGCTGGCCGTCAAGGTCGTCGACTCCGTCGAGGACGCGATCGACCACATCAACCGGTACGGCTCCGGGCATTCGGAGGCGATCGTGACGCCGTCCACGGCCGCGGCGCGCGCGTTCCAGATCGGCGTCGACGCCGCATGCGTGTACGTCAACGCCTCGACGCGCTTCACGGACGGCGGCGAGTTCGGCATGGGCGCGGAGATCGGCAACTCGACGCAGAAGCTGCACGCTCGCGGCCCGATCGGGCTGCGGGAGCTGTGCACCTTCAAGTACCTGGTCGAGGGCGCGGGCCAGGTCCGCGGGTAGGCGGCGTTCGCGCATGGCGCGCGTCGGCCTCCTGGGCGGCACGTTCAACCCACCCCATCTCGGCCACCTCGTCTGCGCCCAGGAGGCCTGCGACCAGCTCCAGCTCGGCCGCGTCGTGCTGGTTCCCACCCGCGTGCCGCCGCACAAGGTGGTGCACGACGACCCCGGCGTGGCGCACCGCGTCTCGATGTGCGAGACGGCCGCGGCGGCGGACCCCCGCCTCGAGGTGTCGCTCGTCGACGTGCGCCGCGACGGGCCGTCGTACACGGTCGATACGCTGCGACTGCTGCATGCGGACGCGCCGGGAGACGAGCTGACGTTCATCGTCGGGGGTGACATGGCCCACTCGCTGCCCACGTGGCGCGACCCGGAGGCCGTGCTCGCTCTCGCCACGATGGCCGTCGCCGCGCGCGAGCGGATCTCGCGAGAAGCGATCGTCGAGGGACTGGCCGGCCTGCCCGGAGCCGCCGAGCGCCTGCGCTTCTTCGACATGCCGCGCATGGACATCTCGAGCTCCCTCATCCGTGCGCGCGTCGCCGCCGGCCGGCCGGTCCGCTATCTGGTGCCCGACGGCGTTCGGGCCTACATCGAGCGGGAGAGGTTGTACGCCGCTGTCGCGCCCACACCTGTCGGAGGTCACGCATGAGCGAACCGCAGTTCACGTCGACCGCGAGCCAAGGAGCCGCCGTCGAGCCTGCGCGGCTCGCGGAGCTGGTCGTCGCCTTCGCGGCGGACAAGAAGGCGATCGACATCGTCGAGCTCGACCTGCGCGGGGTGCTCGGGTACACAGACTTCTTCGTCGTCTGCTCGGGCAACACCGACCGGCAGACGAAGGCGATCCACGACGGCGTGCACCAAGGTCTGAAGAAGGACCATGGCCTGCTTCCCCGCCGCGTCGAGGGTCTCAACGAGGCGCGCTGGATCCTCATGGACTACCTGGACGTGATCGTCCACATCTTCACGCCCGAGGCACGCGCGTTTTACCGCCTCGAGCAGCTGTGGGGCGAAGCCCCGCGTCGCGCCGCTCGCGCGTAGGACGAGCGCCGCAGCGAGAACCGCGGGCGACGGTCCTCGTCGAGTGGAGCTAGGGGGATTCGAACCCCCGACCTTTCGGCTGCCAGCCGAACGCTCTCCCAGCTGAGCTATAGCCCCGTGCAGGTGCTGCGCGGAGCATTGTACCCGGGCATCCCGCCGGCCGTGCTCGGGCCGCGCCCCGCCGCTTGCGGATCCCCGCCGGGCCGCCGGCTTCGCGTGTTGCGGGTGCTCCGGGACGGGCCGCCGGATGGCGCTACCCTCACGGCTCCGATGACCGAGCGCCGCTATGACCCGCGCACCATCGAGCCGAAGTGGCAGGCGGTGTGGGAACGCGAGCGCACCTGGCAGGTGGCCGACGACCCGGACGCCGGCAATCCGAAGGCGTACGTCCTCGAGATGCTCCCGTACCCCTCGGGCGAGCCGCACATGGGGCATCTCAAGAACTACTCGGTGGGCGACGCCGTGGCGCACTTCCGCCGGCGCACCGGCTTCCGAGTGCTGCACCCCATGGGCTACGACGCGTTCGGGCTGCCGGCCGAGAACCACGCGATCCGGACCGGCGAGCATCCGCGCGTCTCGACCGCGGCGTCCATCGAGCAGTTCCAGAAGCAGTTCCGCGAGTGGGGCATCTCGATCGACTGGTCGCGCGAGTTCGGCACGCACGAGCCCCGCTACTACCGCTGGACGCAGTGGCTCTTCCTCCGGCTGCTCGAGCGCGGCCTTGCCTACCGCAAGGAGGCGGCGGTCAACTGGTGCCCGAACGACCAGACCGTCCTGGCCAACGAGCAGGTGATCGACGGCCGCTGCGAGCGCTGCGGCACGCCGGTCGAGGCGCGCCAGCTCGAGCAGTGGTTCTTCCGCATCACCGATTACGCCGACCGTCTGCTCGACGATCTCGAGACAATCGACTGGCCGCCGCACGTCGTGACGATGCAGCGCAACTGGATCGGCCGCTCCAAGGGCGCGGAGGTGTCGTTCGCCTGCCCCGAGCTCGACACGGAGTACCCCGTCTTCACGACGCGACCCGACACGCTGTTCGGAGCGACGTTCTTCGTCATGGCGCCGGAGCACCCGGACGTGCTGCGGCTCGCGGCCGGCACGGAGCACGAGACAGAGGCGCGCGAGTACATCAACCGCGCGTTGACCGAGAGCCGCGAGGAGCGCGGGTCCGCCGACCGCGAGAAGACGGGCGTCCCGCTCGGACGTACCGTCGTCAATCCCGTCAACGGCGAGCGCATCCCGGTCTGGGTCGCCGACTACGTGCTCATGGAGTACGGGACGGGCGCGATCATGGCCGTGCCGGCGCACGACGAACGCGACCACGCGTTCGCGGTCAGGTTCGGCCTGCCGATCCGGCGCGTCGTCGAGGGCGGCGAGGAGCTGCCGTACACGGGCGACGGGCCGATCGTGAACTCCGACCCGCGCTTCGACGGCATGCACAACCGCGAGGCGATGGAGAGCATCGTCGACTGGCTGGACTCCGAGGGCCGCGGGCATCGCTCGGTGAACTACCGGCTGCGCGACTGGTTGCTGTCCCGCCAGCGCTACTGGGGCTGCCCGATCCCGGTCGTCTACTGCGCCGACTGCGGCATCGTCCCGGTGCCCGACGACCAGCTCCCCGTCCCGCTGCCGGACGTCACCGACTACAAGCCCAAGGGCCGGTCGCCGCTCGCGACCGCCGAGGCTTGGGTGCACACGACGTGCCCCAGCTGCGGCGGTCCGGCGGAGCGCGAGACGGACACGATGGACACCTTCGTGGACTCCTCGTGGTACTTCATGCGCTACTGCGACGCCGACAACGACTCGGCGCCGTGGGACCCCGAGATCCTCGCGCAGTGGATGCCCGTCGACCAGTACATCGGCGGCGTCGAGCACGCGGTGCTGCACCTGATGTACGCCCGGTTCTTCACCAAGGCGCTCGCCGACATGGGCCTCGTCTCGGCGCAAGAGCCGTTCAAGGCGCTGTTCACGCAGGGCATGATCACGCGCGACGGCGCCAAGATGTCCAAGTCGAAGGGCAACGTGATCAGCCCCACGGCGTACGTCGAGCGCTACGGGGCCGACACGGCCCGCTGCTACACGCTGTTCATCGGCCCGCCGGACCAGGACGCGGACTGGAAGGACGACGGCGTCGAGGGCGTCCACCGCTTCCTCGGCCGGCTGTGGCGGCTCGCCGCCGACGTCGCCGCGTCCGGCGACGTGCTGGTGCCGGAGAGCCGGGCCAACGGCGCGGCCGGCGACGACCTCGAGCTGCTGCGCAAGGCGCACTGGGCGATCGACAAGGTCACGGGCGACATGACCGGTCGCTTCGCGTTCAACACGGCGATCGCCGCGGTGATGGAGCTCACCAACGAGTGCTACGCGCGGCGCGACGCCGTCCAGCGCGAGACGCTCGCGTTCGCCCTCGCGACGGCGGCGTCCCTGATCTTCCCGTTCGCGCCGCACTGCGGCGCCGACGTCTACGACATGCTCACGGGACGCCGCGTGTGGGAGGAGCCGTGGCCGGTCGCGGACCCGGCGCTGCTGGAACGCGACGTCGTCGAGCTCGTCGTGCAGGTCAACGGCAAGCTGCGCGATCGCGTCGAAGCGCCCGCCGCCGCGGCGCGCGACGAGCTGGAGTCGCTCGCGCGCGGTCGCCCGCGCGTGCAGGGCTACCTCGACGGCAAGGACGTCGTGAAGGTGGTCGTCGTTCCCGGAAGGCTCGTCAACTTCGTCGTTCGCTGAACCCCGGTGGCGCCGGCGCCGTGGATCGCGGTCGTCGGTCCGGGGCGCGATGCCGCCGCGGCGGAGCTCGCCGACGCCGAGGACGCCGGGGCGGCGATCGCCGAGGCGGGCGCGGTGCTGGTCTGCGGCGGCCTCCGCGGCGTCATGGAGGCGGCGTGCCGCGGCGCCCGCTCGCGCGGCGGGCTCACCGTCGGGCTGCTTCCCGGCGACGATCGCGAGGCCGCCAACGGCTGGGTCGTGGTCGCGCTGCCCACCGGCCTGGGCGAGGCGCGCAACGTGCTGATCGTCCGAGCCGTGGACGCGGTCGTCGCCGTGGGCGGCGGCTGGGGGACGCTCAGCGAGATCGCGCTCGCGTTGCGCGCAGGACTGCCCGTCGTGGGCGTCGGCACGTGGGAGCTCGCGCGAGCGGGGACGCGCGTCGAAGGCGTCGTCACGGCGGGGGACGGGCGGGCGGCGGTGGCGGAGGCGCTGGAGCGGGTGCGGCACGGGTCGCAGCCTCGCGCCTCCTGACGCGGTCCAGGGCCGACGACACGGTTTCGGCACGAATTCCGCGCAGTTCCGTCACGGATCGGGACTGAGGCGTGACGGAGGCACGCGTACCTTCGCCGCATGGCCGATCTGAGCCGCAATCAACTCGTCCTCTGCGCGCTCGGCGTGGTCGCGGTCCTGCTGCTCGGCGTGCGACAGCTCGGGCGCGACGACGACGACGGCGCCGCCGGCGCGCCCGCCGCCGCGCCGGCGCCCGCACCGCTCCGCGTCGAGGCGGCGGAGGACGAGCGCGTCATCGTCCACGTCGCCGGTGCCGTGCGCCGGCCCGGCGTCTACCGGCTCACCGCGTCCTCGCGCGTGGACGATGCGGTCCGGCTGGCGGGCGGCGCGACGCGGCGCGCGGACCTCGCCGGCCTCAACCTCGCGGCCAAGGTGGAGGACGGCCGGCAGGTGCTCGTGCCCGAGCGAGCGCCGGCGGTCGCGGCGTCGTCGGGCGGCACGGGCGGATCGAGCGAGGCCGCGACGACGGCCGGCGCGGCCGCGGCGACTGCGGGGCCGGTGAACCTGAACACCGCCACGCTCGAGCAACTCGACGTGCTGCCGGGCATCGGGCCGGCGATGGCGCAGCGGATCCTCGACCATCGCGAGGCCAATGGCGGCTTCACTTCGGTCGACGAGCTCTCGGACGTTCCGGGGATCGGCGACGTCCGGATGGCGGCGCTCCGCGAACAGGTGCGCGTATGAGACCTCGCGCGGGGATCGCCCGCCAGCGGTCGCGCGCCGTGCGCGCCCCGATGCCGCATCATTCCCCGACCGCCGTCGCACCCTGCCAGGAGGACCTACGTGACGCTGCCCAGCACGCCGGAGCCGACCGTCGACGAGGCGGACGCGGCCGGACGGACGCCGTGACCGACATGGCCACCCGATCCGAGGCGCCCATGGCGGGCGCGGCGGAGGCCGGCGTCCACAGCGTCCGCTTCGAGCACCACCGCGAGCCGCTGGGCATCGGCGAGCCTCGCCCCCGGATCTCCTGGAAGGTCGCGACGGACGCGCCCGGTTGGCGTCAGTCCGCGTACGAGGTCGAGGTCCGCGACCCGGTGGGGGAGGACCACTGGGCGTCGGGCCGCGTGGAGAGCGACGAGTCGGTGCTCGTGCCGTGGGACGCGCCGCCGCTGCGCTCGCGCGGGCGCCGCGCCGTCCGGGTGCGCGTGTGGGGACCGGACGGGGGTGAGCCGTCCGCCTGGTCCGACGCCGCCGTCGTGGAGGCGGGACTGCTCCAGCCCGAGGACTGGAGCGCGCAGCTCGCCTCCCCGGCGGAGGACGAGACCCGGCCGGTCGACGGTGCCGCGCCGCTGCTGCGCCGAGCGTTCGCGCTGCGGGCGGATGTCGCATCGGCGCGGCTCTACGTCACCGCTCACGGCCTCTACGAGGTCGAGCTCAACGGCGTGCGCGTTGGCGACCATGCGCTCGCGCCGGGCTGGACCGTCTACCGAGAGCGCCTGCGCTACCAGACGTTGGACGTCGGCGGCCTGCTCCGCGCGGGCGCGAACGCGATCGGCGCGCAGCTCGCCGACGGCTGGTTCCGCGGCCGCTTCGGCTTCGAAGGCGGCGTGCCAAAGATCTACGGCGATCGAGTCGCGCTGCTCGCCCAACTCGAGGTCACCTACGCCGACGGCACGATCGAGCGGGTCGGGACGGACCGGGAATGGCGGTCCGCCACCGGGCCGATCACTGCCGCGGGCATCTACGACGGCGAGGCCTACGATGCGCGCCTGGAGCTCGACGGGTGGTCCTCGCCCGGCTTCGACGCGAGCGCGTGGACGCCGGTCGAGATCGAGCCGCTCGACCTTGCGCGGCTGGTGGCGCCGAACGGGCCGCCCGTCCGGTGCACGGGGGAGGTGGAGCCGCTCGAGATCACGACGTCGCCGTCGGGCCGGACGATCGTCGACTTCGGGCAGAATCTCGTCGGCCGCCTGCGTCTCCGGGTCGCCGGCGAGGCCGGGCGGACGATCACCCTTCGCCACGCCGAGGTCCTGCAGGACGGCGAGTTGTGCGTCCGGCCGCTGCGCCATGCCCGGGCCACCGACACGTACGTGCTCCGCGGCACCGGCGCCGAGGAGGAATGGGAGCCGCGGTTCACGTTCCACGGCTTCCGCTACGCCGAGGTCACCGGCTGGCCGGGGGAGATCGGGCCGGGGCAGCTCACCGCCGCCGTCTACCACACGGACATGGAGCGGACGGGCTGGTTCTCGTCGTCCGATCCGCTGCTCGACCGCCTCCACGAGAACGTGGTCTGGGGCATGCGCGGCAACTTCCTCGACGTCCCGACGGACTGCCCGCAGCGCGACGAGCGGCTCGGCTGGACGGGCGACCTGCAGGTCTTCGCGCCCACCGCGTCGTTCCTCTACGACTGCGCCGGGATGGTCACCTCCTGGCTGCGCGACCTCGCCGCCGAGCAGGGCGAGGACGGCAACGTGCCGGTGTTCGTGCCGTTCCTTCCGCTGCGCTTCGGCGGCGACGACGCGCTGTCCGCTGAGATCCGCAACGCCGCCACCGCCGCGTGGGGGGACGCGGCGGTCATCGTGCCGTGGGTGCTGTACCAGCGGTTCGGCGACCTGGCCGTGCTCGACGAGCAGTTCGACTCGATGCGCGCGTGGGTCGACCTGGAGGCCGAGCGCGCCGGCGAGGGCCTCCTGTGGGACACGGGCATGCAACTCGGCGACTGGCTCGACCCGAGCGCGCCGCCCGATCGTCCCGCGCTGGCGTCGACCGACGCGCACCTCGTGGCCACCGCGTACCTGTCGTACTCGGCGCGCCTGGTCTCGCGGGCGGCGGCGATCCTCGGGCGGACGGAGGAGGCCGAGCGCTACGCAAGCGTGGCGGATGGCGCCCGGAAGGCGTTCAACGCGGAGTACGTCACGCCGGCCGGGCGCGTGGCGAGCGATTCCCAGACAGCCTACGCGCTGGCGCTCCAGTTCGAGCTGCTCGAGTCCGAGGAGCAGCGGAAACGGGCCGGGCGGCGGCTGGCGCAGCTGGTCGCGAGATCCGGGTACCGGATCTCGACCGGGTTCGTGGGCACCCCGCTCGTCTGCCAGGCGCTGCAGGACGCGGGCGAGCTGGAGGCGGCGTACGCGCTCCTCCTGCAGCGCGAGTGCCCGTCGTGGCTCTATCCGCTCACGATGGGCGCCACGACGGTGTGGGAGCGCTGGGACAGCCTGCTGCCGGACGGGAGGGTGAACCCGGGTGAGATGACGTCGTTCAACCACTATGCGCTCGGCGCGGTCGCCGACTGGATGCACCGGACGGTGGCCGGCCTGGGGCCCGACGCGCCGGGGTACCGGCGACTGCTCGTGCGGCCGCGGCCGGGCGGCGGCCTCGCGCACGCCGAAGCCGCCCACGAGACGCCGTACGGGCGCGCCGAGGTGCGGTGGCGGCGCGCGGACGGCGAGCTCGAGGTGTCCGTGCTGGTGCCGCCGAACACCACGGCGCGGGTGGACTTGCCCGGCGACGGGGAGCCGGCGGAGGTCGGCTCCGGCAGTCACCGCTTCCGCGTGCCGTTCCCGGGCCCCGAGGAGGACGAGCCGCCGCAGGCGTCCGGCTTTCGAAGCATGTGACCGTCGGCAGCTGTTCCCTCTCGGGTTTCCGGCGGCCGGACCGATCGAGCGCATGGCCTCCGTCGAGTCGGGCCGGCGGCGGACGTACGCGCCGGCGGCGCGTCACGCGCGCGGATGCGGGCGCGCGTGGCGCCTCGCGCCGTGATCGCCCCCTGCGTGCCGGCCCGGGATCTTCGCCGAGGGCGGCGGCGAGATCGGCACGGGTGCCGAAGTCGAGCTTGCGGTGGACGGCGCTCCGCCGCGCCGCCGCCGGGCGGCGGGGCGGCCGCCCCGGATCGTGGATCGCGCGCTCGTCCTCTCCGGCGGCGCGGCTACGTCGGGTGAGCGCGCTCGCGCGCGCCTGTCGCGACGTCAACGCCCGGATCGTTGATGCACCCCTCGGCGCCAACCGAGCCCCGCGCCCACCTCGCGCACGCCGCGGCCGGGGTGGGGGCCGGCCTGCGCTGATGCCGGACTCGCGGCGAGGGGGCGTCGTCAGACGGACGCGAAGTGCGTCGCGCAGTACTGGTCGCGAATCGCGGCGGCGTTGGAAAGCGGCAGGTAGCTGCCGGCGTCGCGGAGCAGCCTGGCTCGCGCGGCGGCGGCCGCCTCGATCTGGCGGGCGACGTCATCGCGGGCGGCTGCGGTCGGGGCGGCGGCGAGGCGCTCCGCGTTCCTCCACGCCTCCTCGCGCCACGCCTGCAGCGGCTGGAACAACGCGGTGTCATCGAGCGTGCCCGGCGTGTTGGCGTCGTCCACGGTCGGGTCCAGCCGACGCGCGATCTCCCGGACGATCGGGAGCTGCACGCTGTTGAGCAACGGGTTGATCTGATCGTGGTCGCCCTTGCGTGAGGTGCCGTCCGGCGCGACCAGCCCGACCAGATAGAGCATGAACGGGAGGTCGCGGTTGACGTGCGCGTTGATCCCGAGCAGCACGTTGGTGCCGGGGCGGACGCGCTTGTCCCTCGCGGCGTCGAAGGCGATCCTCCACGCCTCCGGCAGGGGTCCCGTACCGGTGCGCCAGTTGGCGTAGGCCTGGAAGTAGAGGTCCGCGAAGACCTGGTCTTCGCGAGCGACGAACCGGGCGTCCGCGAAGAAGCCCGGATCGTCGAGCGCGAGGCGCACGGCTTCCGTGACCCGGAGATAGGTGACGGCGAACGGCGAGTGATGCGAGCAGCGGAACGCGTCGAGGTCGTCGCGCAGGCGACGGATGACCTTGTCGACGCACGTGGGTCGTCCGGCCCGGCACTCATTGGTCGACCCGGGCTCATAGGCGAGCGCGCCCGGCGGAAGCGCCGACGACCAGCCGAGGAAGATCGGAGGCTCGTCGGCGTACGCGGGCGCCGCGAGTGCGGCCACCGTGACAGCGACGACCAGCACGCCCCGAAGAGCGCGGCGAAGACGCGAAGTCGACACGGCTCCTGAACGGCGGGGGGGACTCCGCGACCCGTGTTCCCGTCCCGGCGGGCAGGGAAACCGTCGGCCTGCGGGCGGCTGCCGCTATGCCGTTCCGGCGCCGCCGCGGCTTCGCAAGAAGGCGAGGCCCTCCTCGACCGTCGCGAACACCGGCACGAACTCGGCGACGCCCGAGAGCTCGAACAGGCGTGCGACGGCTCCCGTGCCGGGCGGGACGACCACGCAGAAGGTGCCGGCCGAGGCCGTGATCTCCTGGCCGGCGAGGATTACCGCTCGCAGTCCGGTCGAGTCGCAGAACTCCAAGGAGCCGAGATCGAGCAGGACGCGAAGGTCGCGGCGACCTCGAGCCGACTCGAGCCGGAGGCACAGCGACGGAGCGGTGGACAGATCGAGCTCGCCTGCCGCTTCGACGACGCGAACGCCGTCCCGGTCGCGCTCGGTCACCCGGAGCTCGCCGGGGGTCGCGGGGCGCTGCGCCGGCCCGCCGCTCGCTGCGGCACCGTCGGCGGTGCGGCTCCGGCTTGCGAGGTCGCTCTCGGCGTGCATCTCGGACCTCCTGTCCTGACGGTCGTGGCTCTCACGACCTACCCGCTGCCCCGTCGGTGCAGGCCTGTGGCGTCGCGCCCCGAGGCCGGCTCGCGCGCCGGATGGATGGTGCCCGTGCGCGCTTCGCCGCCGGCCGCAGCGCGGACCGGCGCCCGACGGCGCGTCAGCTCAGTACGCGCCGTAGGTTCCCTCCGGGTCCACGGCGGCCCCGCGCAGGCGCACCTCGAAATGCAGGTGTGGTCCGGTCGAATGGCCGGTCGATCCCACGCGCCCGATGAGCTTCCCCGCGCGCACGCAGGTTCCTCGCTCGACCGGAACGGAGGAGAGGTGGGCAGACCAGCTGGTCACGCCGAGACCGTGGCGCAGGACGACGGTCGTGTCGTAGCGCCCCCCTCGAGCCGGTGAAGGCCACGCAGCCGCGACCCGCGGCACGCATGCGCGCGCCGAACGGGGCAGGAAAGTCGTGCCCCTGCGCCCGCGGTCGTCGCGGGGCCCGAACGGGTCGGTTCGTGGAGCGGCGACCGGGCGCAGGAACCGCAACGGCGAGCGCGGCGGCGTGCGGGCGAGGGCGGCGAACGTGGACGGACCGGCGATCCCGTCGGCGACGATTCCCGCCCACGCTTGGAGCCGGGCGACGGCAGCGCGCGTCTCGGCGCCGTAGTCGCCGTGCACATGGCCGCTGGAGAAGCCGTGGAGCCCGAGGAGGAACTGCAGACCGGCGACGTCCCAGGCACGCGTCCGGGCGGGTCCCACCAGGCGGGATCCGACCGCCGGGCGTCCGCGCACGCCGAGGGCCCGCCGTGTCGCCGGCCCGCGATGCCGTCGGCGGCGACGGCATGGCGACCTTGGAAGGCGCGCACGGCTGCGCGCGTGTCCGGGCCGTCGATCCCGTCGATCGTCCCGTCGTAGTCGCCGGCGGCGCGCACAGCGCTTTGCAGCGCCGCCACGTCCGCCGACCTCCCCTGCGCGGCGGCCGGCGGCGCGAGCAGCATGGCGGCGAGCGACGTCACCGCAAAGCGGCATGGCCGACACGCCGGCTGTTGTCGACGGAAGCGGTCGCCGCCCTGCGTGACGGCGGGGGGCTTGCACGCCGAGCCGGCCCGCCGGCCTGCCGGCCCGCCG
>Ga0196962_10000426_pt1 | contig 17785 bp, 21 predicted proteins | sample S3v_20metaG_FD_183186 | JGI IMG/M metagenome (GOLD analysis project Ga0196962, IMG submission 183186) | Soil microbial communities from Anza Borrego desert, Southern California, United States - S3+v_20 | ecosystem: Environmental > Terrestrial > Soil > Desert | place: USA: California | collected... | reverse complement strand
GGATCCGCACCAAGCCCTACGTCTGGGGCGGCGGCCACGGCCGCTGGTGGGACCGCGGCTATGACTGCTCCGGCGCGGTCAGCTACGCGCTGCACGGCGGCGAGCTGCTCGACAGCCCGCTTCCCTCCGGGCCGATGATGCGCTGGGGAAGCCCCGGCCGCGGCCGCTGGATCACCGTCTACGCGCACGGAGGCCACGCCTTCGCGGTGATCGCCGGCCTGCGCTGGGACACCTCCGGCAACGCGCGCGGCACCGGGCCGCGCTGGCACGCGGAGATGGCGAGCACCCGCGGCTTCGTCGCGCGCCACCCAACGGGGTACTGAGTGGGTCGAGGCGAGTTCGGGTCCCGGGAGGACGCGAGCTCGCCTCGATAAGGTCGGTGCGGTGGACCTTCCCCCAATCGTCAGCGAAGCGGAGTGGCGCAGCGCCAACCAGGCGCTGCGCGAGAAGGAGAAAGCTGCGACCCGGGCCTCCGACGCACTGGCCGCCGAGCGCCGCCGCCAGCCGGTCATGGAGTTCCCAACCGAGTACCGCTTCGACGGGCCCAACGGAGAGGTCGGCTTCCTCGACCTATTCGAGGGGCGGCGGCAGTTGTTCGTCTACCACTTCTGGTTCCCCCCGGGGGGCAAGCCGTGCGGTGGCTGCTCGATGTTCACCGACCAGATCGGCCACCTCGCGCACCTGAACGCGCGGGACACTTCCTTCGCGCTCGTCTCCCGCGCCTCGCAGCCGGAGATCGAGGACGTCAAGAGCCGGATGGAGTGGCCGATTCCCTGGTACACCGTCGTCGGCGAGGGATTCCAGCGAGCCCGCGAAACGACCGAGTACTTCTCGCTCGACGTCTACCTGCGCGAGGGCGAGCGGGCCTTCCTCGCCTACGAGACCCGGGGCCGCGGCGTCGAGGAACTGGGCAGCGTCTGGACCTTCCTCGACCGTACCCCGCTCGGCCGGCAGGAGGAGTGGGAGGACACTCCGCCCGGTCGCCCGCAGTCGCCCAAGTACAGCTGGTGGCGGCTGCACGACGAATACGAGTGAGCGCTACCCCGGCGACCGCTCGGGGTCGGGCGGAGGCTCGTCCTCGCGCTGCAACGAGCCCTGGATCGCCGCGATCAGGATTGCGGTGAAGCCAGCGGCCATCGAGCCGGCGATCACGTCGGCGTGTCCCGGATTGCCGCTCGCGAGGTCGACCAGCGCGTAGACCTCGCCGGCGATCAGGATCAGCACCGTCATCGCGCTGAGGATCCAGTTGACCGGGCGGCGGCGCCAGCGGATCGCGCCGGCCTCGATCACGTACCCGACCAACAGCACGACGAGGATCTGCGATGCCTGCTCCTGGAACTGCAGGCCCTCCGATTCCTGCGGCAGCGGCCAGGTGACCGCGACGAAGACGATGAAGGGGGCGAGGAACGGCACTTGGGGCGCGGCCCAGACGACGAAGTCCGCGAGGAAACGGCCGAGCTCAGCGAGCCAGGCGATCGAGGCCCGGGGGCGCGGGAAGGGCGGGGGGGTCCTCCCCGAGCATCTCCAGTCGGTAGGCGACCAGGGCACCGACCGCGACCAGGGCGAGCGGCGCGACGAGGACACCGAGCAGCGCGGTGCCGAGCCCGGCGAGCAGCGAGACCGCGGTGAGCAGGGCGGACAGCAGCGGCTTGCGCTCGGCGTCCATGCTCGAGCAAGCTACCGATGGCTGCAGCGGGAGCAGGCCAAGCTGCAGACGGCGCCAGCGGGAATCGCTGTGACTTTTGGGCGCTATAGCGCCCAAAAGTCACAGCGGAATGGCTGCGTAGCATGCGCTTCGTCGCATGCCCGAACCGATCCAGCGAAATCAGCGCTACATGCCTGGCCTCGACGGGCTGCGCGCGATCGCGGTGCTCGCCGTCATCGCCTTTCACCTCGGCTACGGGTGGGCGCCGGGTGGCCTGCTCGGGGTTGGCATCTTCTTCACGCTCAGCGGTTACCTGATCACCGACATCCTGCTCTCGCAGCTGGCCCGGCGGGGCCATGTCAAGCTCGGCAAGTTCTGGCTGGCTCGAGCCAGGCGCCTGCTGCCGGCCCTGTTCGCGATGCTGATTTTGGTCGTCGCCTGGGTCACGATCTTCGGCCCCGCCCAGCCGCAGCAGTTCCGCGACGCCGTCGTTGCCAACGCCTTCTACGTCGGCAACTGGCAGCTGATCCTCGGCGACGTCTCCTACTTCGCCCGCTTCGAGCCTCCCGGGCCGCTCAACCACCTCTGGTCTCTGGCGATCGAGGAGCAGTTCTACATCCTCTGGCCCTTCATCCTCCTGATCGGCGTGAAGGCGGTGCGCGAGGCGCCGCTGCCCTCCGGGGTCCGGCCGCGCCTGGCGATCGCGACGCTTGGCCTGGCTCTGCTCTCGGCGGTCCTGATGGCGGCTCTCTACAAGCCGAGCCTCGACCCCTCGCGCGTCTACTACGGCACCGACACCCGCGCCATGGAGCTGTTGTTCGGCGCCGCTCTGGCGATGGTCTGGCCGAGCCGCAAATTGAGCCCGCGGATCGGCGCCGGCGCCCGCAACACGCTCGATGCGCTGGGCGTGGCCGGCCTCCTGGCGATCGCGCTGATGATCTGGCAGACCGACCAGTACTCCTCGTTCCTGTACCGGGGCGGCTTCGTCGTGCTCTCGATCGCGACGGTGATGGTGTTGGCGCCGCTCGCCCACCCGGCCTGCCGCCTGGGCCCTGTGCTCGGCTGGAAGCCCCTGCGCTGGGTCGGGATCCGCTCCTACGGGATCTACCTCTGGCATTTTCCGATCATCGTCCTCACCACCCCGGGCGGCGTCGCCAACGGCTCCGAGCCGCTGCGCGAGGCGCTGCAGGTGGCGGCGATCTTCGCGATCGCGGCGCTCTCCTGGAAGTACCTGGAGGAGCCGATCCGCCATGGCGCCCTCGGTCGCCTCTGGAAGCGCTTGCGCGCCGGCGAGTGGCGGGCGCAGAGCATGCCGCGCGAGGGCTGGGCGGCGGTCGGCGTCGCCGCGATCGTCCTCCTCGCCGCCACCGCCGGGATGGCCGGGGTCAACTCCGCTCCGGCCGAAGGGTCGGAGAGCAGGGCCGAAGAAGCGCGCGCGGCCGGCGCCACCAGGCCGGCGCCGCTCACCCCGGCCCAGGCGAACGCCTCGACCCGCTCCTCCTGCAAAGCCGTCGTCCACATCGGCGACTCCACCTCGGAGGGGTTGACCTCGCCCGAATACCTGCCGCTGGAAAGCCAGCGGATCGAAGCTCGCTACGCCGACGTGGGCGCGGTCGAACAGCACATGGAGATCTCCGGGGCGCGCTCGATCGAAGAGCAGTTCGAAGGCGAACCGAACGCCCAGGAAGTGGCGGAAGCGTGGAAGCTCGAAGGGTTCAAAGGGTGCTGGGTGCTCGCGCTCGGGACCAACGAGGCGGCCAACGTCTTCGTCGGCTCCGCGGTGGACGAGATGGAACGGATCGAAATCATGATGGAGACGATCGGCGACGAACCGGTGATGTGGGTCAACGTCCGGTCGCTGGTCGAAGCGGGGGACCCCTACGCGGAAGAGAACATGGAGAAGTGGGACGAAACGCTGGTCGAAGCGTGCCCCAAATACCCCAACATGCGCGTCTACGACTGGGCCTCCGACGTCAAAGACGCCTGGTTCATCGAAGACGGCATCCACTTCACCTCGCCCGGCTATGCCGCCCGCGCCGAGCTGATCGCCCAGGCTCTCGCCCACGCCTTCCCCGCTAAGGGGGAAAGCGAAGGCGGCGCGAACTGTCTGGTCAGTTGAGCGTTTTTGCCTTTCGCCCTTGCGGGTAGCCGACCTCGGACACCGATCGGAAGGACGTAGAGATGGCTGATTTGAACGAGCGCGACGCGAAGCTGGTCCAGTACTTGAACGAGGCATACGGCAAGGAGAAGGAACTGGAGACGGCCCTGGAGGCCCACATCGCGATGACCACCCGCCCGCCCTACAGAAAACGGCTGAAACAGCACCTGCGCGAGACCAAGAGTCACGCTAAACAGGTCGAGCGCCGGATCAAGAAACTGGGTGGCGGAGGCAGCACCCTGCAGACCCTGGTGGGCAAGGCGACGGCGGCCGCGAAGGGCCCGCTCCACATGGTCCGTGGCTCGGGCGAGCAGGAGAAAATGCTGAAGAACGCCAAGACGGAGTACTTCAACGAGCACGAGGAGATCTCCACCTACCTGGCGATCGAGACCTTCGCCGAGAAAGTCGGCGACAAAGAGACGGCCAAACTCGCGCGCGGGATCCGACGCGAGGAGGAACGGATGGCCAAGTTCCTCGAGGGGCAGATCAAGTCGCTCTCGGGTGCCGTGGCAACCGACGAGGTGCCGGCGGCGCAGCGACGGGCGTCCTCGAACGGCGGCCGCTCCCGCAAGGGCTCAGCGCGTAGCGGCGCCAAACGGTCCAGCGCCAAACGCGCGAAACCGAAAGCGCCCGCCAAACGCAAAACGGCGAAAGCGAAACCGAAAGCCCGCAAAAAAGCGGGGGCGAGGCGCTAGGCCGTCTGCCCCTCCTTGGGCTCCTCGCGCGGTTCGAGCTGGGCTCTCCGGCGTCGGGCGGTCTCCCGCCCGCCCCGGCTGCCCGTCGGGCCTAGGCCGAGCCGTCGATCTCGACCGGCTCGAGCTCGTCGGCCGGCGTGAAGCCGAGTATGCGGCCGTAGAAGTAGAGCTCGGCTTCGAGGCAGCGGAGCTCGGTCTCGGCGCGGCGGAACCCGTGCGCCTCGCCCTCGAAGGAGAGGTAGGCGTGGGGCACGCCGTTGCGTCGCAGCGCCCCGACCATCGTCTTCGCCTGGCTCGGCGGGACGACCTCGTCGTCGAGTCCCTGGAAGAGGATCACCGGGACCCGCAGCTGGTCGACGAAGTGGATCGGCGAGCGTTCGCGGTAAAGGTCGGCTCGCTCGGGATAGGGCCCGATCAGGCTGTCGAGGTAGCGCGACTCGAACTTGTGGGTGTCGGTGGCGAGCGTCTCGGTGTCGGCCACGCCGTAGTAGCTGGCGCCGGTCGCGAACTCGTCGTGGAAGACGAGCGCGCAGAGGGTCGCGTAGCCGCCGGCCGAGCCGCCGCGGATCGCCAGCCGCTCGCCGTCGGCCTCGCCGGCGTCGCCGAGATGGCGGGCGGCGGCGATGCAGTCGTCGGTGTCGATGACGCCCCAGTTGCCGCTCAGCCGCTGTCGATAGGGGCGGCCGTAGCCGCTCGAGCCGCGGTAGTTGACGTCGACCACGCCGATTCCGCGGCTGGTCCAGAAGAGGAACTCGCGGCTCAGCGCCGGCGTCGCGTGGGAGGTCGGCCCCCCGTGGCTCTCGACGATCAGCGGCGGCCGCTCGCCCTCCGGCGGCTCGAAGCCCGGGTTCGTGGGCGGGTAGTAGAAGCCGTGCGCGGTCTCGCCGCCGGTGGTCGGGAACTCGATCGGGCGCGGGATCGAGACGTACCCCTCCGGGAGGGCGTCGTCGGCGGCTCCCCGGATCTCCGCCAGCTCCCCGCCGCGCACCTCGAAGCGGACGATCGCGGTCTCGCGGGCCGGGCTCGCGGCGGCGAAGGCGACCTCGGTCCCCCGGACCGAGAGCGAGGGGTAGCCGAACGAGGTGTAGGGGAGCTCCAGATCGGCGAGGCGCTCGGCGCCGGGCTCGAGTAGGAAGAGGCGTTCCTCGCCGAGCTCGGTGCGGATGCAGACGATGGCGCCGTCCCCGAGCAATGCATACGTGGAGCCGCCGAAGAGCCACTGGGGATGGGCGAGGTCGGCTTCTTCGTCGGTCAGTTTCAGGATCTCCTCGCCCTCGTCGCGGTAGAGGTTCCACCAGCCGTTGCGGTCGGAGACGAAGTGAAGGCGGCCCTGGCTGTCCCACTCGGGTTGGAAGACCGACTCGTCGGGCCCGCCCGCGACCAGCGTCGCGTTCGCCGGGTCGTCCCACGGGGCGACCCAAAGCTCGGTCCCGTCCCAGGGCATGTTGGGGTGATCCCAGCAGGTCCAGGCGAGCTGGGAGCCGTCGGGGCTGGGGCGCGGGAAGGAGTAGAAGTCGCGCCCCGAGACGAGCACCCGCGGCTCCGCCGACCCGTCGAGCGGCAGGGCGACGATCTGGTTTTCCGCTTCGCCCTCGCCATGGACTTCGCGGACGCAGACGACCGTCTCGCCGTCGGGGGCCAGCCGCACGTCCGCGTAGCGCAGAGCTGCCGGCTGCTCCGGCTCGGGAGTGATCGGCGCCGGATCCTCGCCGAGCCGCTGCCGGTGCAGGCGCTGGTCGGCGAAGTCCGTGAAGAGGACGAGGTCGTCGCCGCCCAGCACCCAGGCGCCGCCGCCGTACTCGTGGGCGCGCGTGCGGACGTTGACGCCCTCCGGCGTCACGTCTTCGGGCTCGCCGTCGGGGGCGCGCCGCACCAGGACCACCCGGCCCCCCTCCGTGGGCCGTCCCTCCGCCCACCACACCGCGCCGTCGCCTGCCAGCGCCGGCGCCGCCAGCCGCCGTCCGGCCGCGGCAACCATGCTGGCGTCGATCGGCGAACGCCAGGAGCCGTAAGGAGCGATCTCGGGCATGGCCGCGCACCATAAACTGCCCGGCCCGATGACCGAGACCTACGAAATCCCCCTGGAGTCGCGCGACCTGCGCGACATGGTGCGCCGGCTGGCGCAGGAGAAAATCGCCCCCCGCGCCGGCGAGATCGACCGCAAGAGCGAATACCCGTGGGACGTGCGCAAGCTGCTGGCCGAGCACGACATCCTCGGCCTGCCGTTCGCCGAGCGCTACGGCGGCACCGGCACCGGGACGCTGGTCTTGCAGATGGCGGTCGAGGAGATCGCCAAGGCCTGCGCCTCCTCGGCCCTGATCCTGATGATCCAGGAGCTGGGCACGCTGCCGATCCAGCTGTTCGGCTCCGACGAGCTGAAAGAGCGTTTCCTGCCGCAGTGCGCGAGCGGCGAGCACTCGCCCGCCTTCGCCCTCTCCGAGCCCGAGGCCGGCAGCGACCCCGCCTCGATGCGGACGACCGCGGTCCGCGACGGCGACGAGTGGGTGATCAACGGCCAGAAGAACTGGATCACCAACGCCACGATCGCCGACTTCTACGTCGTCTTCGCGGTGACCGACCGGGAGAACAAGCGGATGAGCGCCTTCGTGGTCGAGAAAGAGCGCGAGGGCTTCGACCCGGGCCAGCTCGAGCACAAGCTCGGGATCAAGGGCTCGCCGACCGGCTCGCCCTCGTTCACCGACGTCCGCGTCCCGCACGAGAACATGGTCGGGGCGGAGGGCAAGGGGATGAGCGTCGCGCTCGGCACGCTGGAGCGGACCCGGCTCGGCGCCGCCGCGCAGGCCGTCGGCATCGCCCAGGGAGCGACGGACTACGCCAACGGCTACGCCAAGGAGCGGATCGCCTTCGGCAAGCCGATCAACAACCTGCAGGGGATCCAGTTCAAGCTCGCGGACATGGAGACCGGCACCGCCGCCGCCCGCGAGCTCCTCTACAAGGCCTGCTCGATGGCCGACAAGCCGCAGCGCCCCGCCGACCTCGGCAAGTGGACCTCGATGGCGAAGCTGTTCGCCTCCGACAACGCGATGCGGGTCACGGTCGAGGCGATCCAGGTGCTCGGCGGCTACGGCTACGTCAACGAGTACCCGGTCGAGCGGATGATGCGCGACGCCAAGATCACCCAGATCTACGAGGGGACGAACGAGATCCAGCGCGTGGTGATCGCCCGCGCGATGGGCGCCTGAGGGCGCCGTCTACTCCACCTCGCGCAGCTTGTGCGTGTCGACGTCGTAGACGAAGCCGCGAACCGTGTCGCGGTGGGGCAGGAAGGGCGACTGGCGGACGCGTGCGATCGACTCGCGCACGGCCCTGTCGACATCCGTGAAGGCGCCGATCGGGAACGCGGGCTCGACTCCGGCCGCGGTGGCCAGCTCGCTGCTGAACTCCTCGTCGGTGACCTTTTCCAGGCCGCAATCGGTGTGGTGGATCAGCATCACCGCGCGGGTTCCGAGCTTGCGCTGGGAGAGGGCGAGCGAGCGGATCGTGTCCTCGGTGACGACGCCGCCGGCGTTGCGCAGCACGTGCGCCTCGCCGTCGCCGAGGCCCAGCGCGGCGAAGACGTCGAGGCGCGAGTCCATGCAGGTGACGATCGCCAGCCGCCGGCTCGGCTCGACGTCGAGGTGCCGGTCGGCCAGAGGCTCGGCGAAGGCGCGGTTGTTGGCGAGCAGCTCGTCGATCGTGTCCATCGCGCCGCAGCCTAGACGCCTGGATTGGGCGCGGGCGGCGCGGGTAGCGAGAGGGCGCACCCGCAAACGACTGGAGAGAGGAAGCGATGGAGGCGAAGAGTTTCGACAAGGGGATCCTCGACGGGGACAGCTCGGCTACCCGCGATCACATCGTCGAGCTGCTGACCAAGGCCTACTGGATGGAGATCGAGACGGTGATGAGCTACCTCTCCGCTTCGACCAACCTCGACGGGGTGCGGGCCCAGGAGATCAAAGAGTCGCTGGCCGAGGACATCGAGGAGGAGCTCGGCCACGCGCGCCAGTTCGCCGTCCGGATCAAGGAGCTCTACGGGATCGTCCCGGGCTCCGAAGAGTTCGCGGCCGAGCAGAGCTACCTGCAGCCGCCAGAGCACCAGACCGACACCGTGCACGTGATCCGCGGCGTGATCAAAGCCGAGACCGGCGCGATCGAGCACTACACCCGGCTGATCGAGGAGACCGACGGGGTCGACCCCGTCACCCAGGACATGGTGACCACGATCCTGCGCGACGAGCAGGGTCACCGCCGGCTCTTCGAGGGATTCCTGCGCGAGTACGAGTTCGAAGGCAAAGCCTGAGCATCGAGCTGCATCCGATCGGTCGGGTCGAGTCGCCCCTGACGGACCCCGCGGGGGCCCCGAAGCAGGGGGACGAGGGAGCGCCCGAGGCCACGCTCGTCTTCGGCGGAGAGGTTGCGGAGGGCCTGCGGAGCCTCCGGGCCGGCGACGAGGCGATCGTGCTCACCTGGCTTGACCGGGCCCGCCGCGACGTACTCGCCGTCCACCCGCGCGACGACCCGGCGAACCCGGAGACGGGAGTCTTCAGCACCCGGTCCGCCGACCGTCCCAACCCGATCGGCTTGCACCGTGTGGAGATCGTCACGATCGAGGGGACCCGCTTGCGGGTGCGGAATTTGGAGGCGCTCGACGGCACGCCGGTGCTCGACCTCAAGCCGGTGCTCGGGCCGGTGGGAGAGCGGTAGCGATGGGGGAGGGGTTGACGATCCGAGCGGCCGCCGAGGCCGACGTCGGGACGCTCTTCGGCCTGATCCTCGAGCTGGCCGAGTACGAGAAGCTGACTCAGGCGGTGCGTGGCGACGCCGAGGCGCTGCGGCGCTCCCTCTTCGAGGAGGAGGCGGCCGAGGCGCTGATCGTCGAGGACGGAGGCGAGGCGATCGGCTACGCGATCTTCTTCCCCGCCTTCTCGACCTTCGAGTGCCGCTCGGGGCTCTGGATCGAGGACGTCTACGTGCGTCCCGACCGGCGGCGCGGCGGGATCGGCCGCGTGGTCATGGAGCACCTCGCCGCGCTCGCGCTGGAGCGCGGGCACGTCCGCCTCGAATGGTGCGCGCTCGACTGGAACGAGCCGGCCCTGCGCTTCTACGACAAGCTCGGCGCTACCCGGCTCGACGATTGGAAGCTGCTGCGGCTGGAGCGCGACGGGATGCGCGAGCTCGCCGGGCGTTGACGGCTTACTCGTCGCGCGGGGTGATGCGGAAGAGCGAGACGACCTCGGCCTGGTGCGCCTCGGGGTGGACGACGTAGGCGCTGGGGCCGCCGCCGAACCAGCCGGCTGCCTCGTTGTCGCCGACGAAGACGCCCGGGTGGTGCTTGCCGTTGCCGTCCTCGACCCAGACTTTGTCGCCCTCCTTGAACCCGTGCTCGATCGCCTCGCTCATCGCGGCGAGTCTATTAGCAAGGCTTCATTCGCGAGAGCTTCTGGCGGTAGATGCGCATCGAGGCGTGGCGCCAGTCCCCGTGAGTCTGGTCGCGCAGGCTCGGCACCAGCTCGCGGTGATAGGGGGAGCGCAGGCTCTCGTTGTGGCCGATCGTGTCGCGCAGGCGGATCCCGAACTTGCAGCGCAGCCACTGGGTCAGCCAGAGGGAGGCCCGCAGCTGGCGGCGGTTGCCGAGCACGTCGCCGTCGCCGTAGCCGACGTGCTCGATCCCGATCGCGGTCCAGTTGAGGCCGACCGTGTGGCGGCAGCGGGTGCGGAGGTTGACCAGCTTGAAGACGCGCCCGGAGCGGCCGACCACGAAGTGGGCGCATACGTTGGGCAGCTCGCCCAGCTCGACGTCCGGCGCGTCGGGGGCAAAGGCGTTGAAGACGGCTCCGACCGTCGAGGTCTGAGCCATGTGCTCGACGATCACGTGTGGGTCGCGCAGCCGCCACTTCGCCTCGCCGTAGTGGCGCTGCGAGTAGGCGGCCATCTCGCGCTTGCGTTTGGGGCCGAAGGGAATCAGCCGCTCGACGATCGGCGGGCGGGAGGCGCTGGTCGTCGCGGAGTCCGAGGCCCCTGCCGGCCCGATCGCGAGGCCGGCGAGGGCAGAAACGGCGAGCACGGCAGCGGTGGCGCTCGATGCCCTAACGGGGTTCACCGGACGCAGGGTAGCCTCGCCGTATGGCCCGTGCGACCGAGCCGATGAAGGCGAAGCTGACCGACCGGCCCTTCAGCGACCCGGCCTGGGTCTTCGAGCGCAAGCTCGACGGGATCCGCGCGGCGGTGCGCAAGCAGGGCGGCGAGGTGATGCTGACCTCTCGCACCGCCAAACCCCTGACCGACGCCTATCCCGAGCTGGTCGAGGCGCTCGCAGCCGAGCCCGCGGACGACTTCCTCGCCGACGGCGAGATCGTCGCCTTCGACGGCTCGCGGACGAGCTTCGAGCGCCTGCAGGGCCGGATGGGAATCCACGACCCGCGCCTCGCGCGCCTGACCGGGATCCCGGTCTACCTCTACCTCTTCGACCTGCCGGAGTTCGACGGCCACGACCTCTCCGGCCTGTCCCTGCGCACCCGCAAGGCGGCGTTGAGACGAGCCTTCAACTTCCACGACCCGATCCGCTACACGCCGCACCGCAACGAGCGCGGCGAGGAGTTCTTCCGCGAGGCCTGCGCGAAAGGCTGGGAGGGCCTGATCGCCAAGCGCGCCGACAGTCCCTATGTCCACGGCCGCAGCGGCGACTGGCTGAAGCTGAAGTGCTCTTTCGAGCAGGAGCTGGTGATCGGCGGCTTCACGCCCCCGCAGGGCTCCCGCCGGCACCTCGGCGCCCTCCTCGTCGGTTACTACGAGGAGGGGGAGCTTCGCTACGCGGGGAAAGTCGGCACCGGCTTCAGCGAAGCGATGCTGGCGAAGCTGGGGACGATGTTGGGCGCCCTCGAGGCGCCGAAATCGCCGTTCAGGCGGGGCGGTGGCCAACCGCGCGACGCCCGTTGGGTCGAGCCCCGCCTGGTCGGCCAGTTCGCCTTCGGCGAGTGGACCCGCGACGGCAAGCTTCGCCACCCCCGCTTTCTCGGTCTGCGCGAGGACAAGCGCCCGGGAGAAGTGGTGCGCGAGGGAGCACTGGGCTAGGTGGGTTTGTCCGCACTGTCCAGGGGGTAGAAGCCCGGCAGGATCGTTGGTTATGGGAATCGAGGAGGGGTACGGATGTTCCAATGCGAGAGATGCGGGAGTGGCTACAACGGGAACTACATCGGGGTCGAGAACTGCCCCCGCTGCATGCTTCTGGACCGGGTGCAGGCGCCTCTGAGCTTCAAGATGTTCAAGATCGGCGAGACGAAATCCCGACCGGTGGGCGAGACGATCGCCCCGGAGCCTCCCGAGCCCTGCTCCCAGGAGCCGGCCCGCTCAGCGCCCTAGTCGCCGAGCTTCTCTCCCGGTCGCCGAGGGACCCCCTTCCCGCGGCTTTCGAAGAAGCCGACGCGCTTCTCGCGGCAGTCGAAGAGCCGCTTGGCGACGACGATCTGCAGCTCGCCCTCTACCTCTGCTTCGAGCTGCACTACCGCTCCTTCCCTGGGGTCGATCCCCGCTGGGAGTGGGACCCGCGCCTGCTCAGCTTGCGGGCACGCCTCGAGGCAGCCTTCGTGGGCGCCCTGGAAGCGGCGGTCGGGGCCGGAGACCCGGTCGACCCGGAGGGGGTCGGCGATCTCCTTTTCCAGCTCGAAGCTGGGGACGAAGGCGTCTCGCTCTCGCGCCGCCTCGAGCTCGAAGCCGATCTCGGGCAGTTTCGCGAGTTCGTCGTCCACCGCTCGCTCTACCAGCTGAAAGAGGCCGATCCGCACAGCTGGGCGATCCCACGCCTCAGCGGCGCGGCGAAGACGGCGCTGCTGGAGGTGCAGGGCGACGAGTACGGCGGCGGGCGACCGGAGCGCATGCACTCGGTCTTGTTCGCGAAGACGATGCGGGCGCTCGGGCTCGAGGATCGCGAGAACGCCTACTTGGACCGGATCCCCGGTCCGACGCTGGCGACGGTCAACCTGATGACGGCGATGGGGTTGCGCCAGGCGCGCCGCGGCGGGATCGTCGGCCACCTGGCGATGTTCGAGATGACCTCGGCCCAGCCGAACCGCCGTTACGGGAACGCGCTGCGCCGGTTCGGCTTCGACGCCGAGGCGACCGACTTCTACGACGAGCACGTCGAGGCCGACGCGGTGCACGAGAACATCGCCGCCTACGACCTTGCCGGTGGCCTGGCGCGCCAGGAGCCGGAGCTGGCCTGGGACATCGTCTTCGGCGCCCGCGCGCTGCTCTTCCTCGAGGACCGCTTCGCCCGTCATCTGCTGGCCGCCTGGGAGGCGGGGGAGACGTCGCTGCGCCGGCCGCTGTGACCGCCTATGTCCTGCCCCTGCGCTGGACCCGGCCGGGGCCGATCGAGGAGCTGGCCGACTACCTCCGGTCCCTCGCCGGCGAGGTCGAGGAGATCCTCGTCGTCGACGGCTCGCCGCCGCCGCTGTTCGAGCGCCACGCCGCCGCGCTGGGCGACCTCGCCCGGCACCTGGCGCCCCACCCCGACCTCGACTTCGCGATGGGCAAGGTGAACGGCGTGGTGACCGGGGTGCGCGAGTGCTCGCAGGAGCGGATCGTGATCGCCGACGACGACGTCCGCTACGACCTCGAAGCCCTGCGGCGGACGGTCGACCTGCTCGCGGAGGCGGACCTCGTGCGGCCGCAGAACTACTTCGACGAGCTGCCCTGGCACGCCCGCTGGGACAGCGCCCGCTCGCTGCTCAACCGGGTCTTCACCGGCGACTTGGACTTCCCGGTCGGCGACTTCCCCGGCACCCTGGCCGTGCGCCGCAGCGCTTTTTTGGCCAGCGGCGCCTACGACGGCGACGCCCTCTTCGAGAACCTCGAGCTGATGCGGACGATCGCGGCGGCGGGCGGGAGGGTGCTCACGCCGCTCGACCTCTACGTCGCGCGGCGACCGCCGAGCTCGGCGCACTTCTTCTCCCAGCGCGTCCGCCAGGCCTACGACGACTTCGCGATCCCGGCCCGAATCGGCGCCTTCCTCCTCGCCGGGCCGTCGGCCGTTTGGCTAGCTCTGGGTCGCCGGCGCCGCCCGCTCGGCGTCGCGGCTCTCGCCTCGATCGCGGTCGCCGAGGCGGGACGCCGCCGCGGCGGGGGAGCCGCGCGCTTCCCGCTCAGCGCCTCGCTGCTGGCGCCGGCCTGGATCGCCGAGCGCTCGGTCTGCGCCTGGCTGGCCCTGGGGGCGAAGCTGAGAGGCGGGGTCCGCTACGGTCCCGGCCGGCTCAGTCACTCGGCGACGCCGATGCGCCTTCTGCGCCGCTCTCGGCCCGGAACCCGACCGCCTTGTGGGTCCCGTCGCAGAACGGACGGATCTGAGAGCGGCCGCACCGACACAGAGCCACGACCGGTCGTCTGAGCTCGATCTCCTCGCCGTCCTGGTCGACGATGGTGACGGGCCCACGGACCAGGTATGGGCCGTTGCGGTAGGGCGTGATCCGGGTCGGGCTGCGCTCGGCGGGGTCGCTCATCGCGTGCGCTCCGCCAGGTGGTCGAGCAAGCCACTCATCCCTACGGCCTGATGGACCCGGCGCTGCACATCGGCGCCGTTGCCGTCGCGCAGGATGCGCTCGATCTCCTCCAGCGCCGCCTCGCCACCCAGCTCGCGGGCGCAGGGACGCACCGAGTCGAGCACCCGCCGGGCGACCTCCCGAGCCGGTTCGGGCGAGTCGGTGTCGAAGAGGATCTCCGCGTCGAGGCCGTGGCTGGCGGCCTGGAAGTAGGACTCCTCGAGCGTCTCGCGGTAGAGACCGGGAGCGGTGGGGCGCTCCAGCTCCGTGGCGGCGATCGCCTGGATCAGCGCCGCGACCGCGGCCGAGCCGGCGGCATCCGTCTGCACGTCGACCGCCCGCACCTCGACGGTGCCGAGCTTCGGATGGGGGCGCACGTCCCACCAGATGTAGGTGTAGTCGTCGACCCCGGCGGCGGCGATCAGCTGGTCGGCGACCCGGCAGAAATCCTCGTAGTCGCGGAAGCGGCGCGGGACCTGGAAGCGCGGGTAGCTGCGCACGACTTGGGTGCGGGCGCTGGCGTGCCCGGAGTCGGCGCCGGCGCGGAACGGCGAGTTGGCGCTCAACGCCTGCAGGACGGGGAGGTAGAGGCGGAATGCGTTGGCGATGCGCACGGCGGTCTCGGGGTCTGGTATCCCGACGTGCACGTGGAGGCCGCAGGGCGGCGTGCGCAGGAGGTCGCCGAGGTCCTCGCGCACGATTTCGTAGCGCGGTTTGGCGACCAGCCGCGGCTGGTCCGGTTCGTCGGCCGGGTGCAGGCCGGCGCCGAGCAGGCCGAAGCCGGCCTCGCGGATCGTCAGGCGCGCCTCGCGCAGCTCGGCGAGCGCTTCGTCGGCGCCGAGGCAGATGCCGGTCTTCAGCTCGATCTGCTCGGCGAAGATCTCCGAGGTGATCCGGGGCGCTGCCGGTCCGGAGACCTCGTCGAGGACCCGCTCGCTGACGGCGCAGAGGCGCCGCTCTTCGTCGACCAGAAGCAGCTCCTCCTCGATCCCGAGCGAGAACGGCGCCGAGTCGCCGAAGCGGTGCGCGTGTAGTTCCGGCCCGGTCGAGGGGTCCGGCGTCGGTTTCTCCCTGTACGCCACTTCGTCCTGCATACCCGTGAGCCGGTCCCGGTAGACATCGCCCATGGCAGCGACTTCGGGCCGCGCCTGCCGCCTGGTCAGGCGACCCCGGCGGGCTTTCCAGCCGGAGCGCCGTAGCCGAATTCCTCTAGCGCCCCGCCGAGCACGTCGTGCATCGTCGCCTGCTCGTCGGCACTCAGGTTTTCCCTCCAGCCGCCGGGCCTGGCGGCGCGCGCGGCCCGGCGTGGCCCGCGCTGATCCGGGGGCACTTCGTCGAAGCTGTGCCGGGCGACGAGCGACTGCAGGCCGTCGCGGTCGAGGCCGAGCATCGCGCAGATCTGTTCCAGGTAGACCGTCGTGTCGACTCGCAGATCCTCGTAGCGGATCAGGATCCGGTCCTCTGGAGGCCGCGTCTCGAACGCCCTGCGCACCGCCCGGCAGCGGAAGGCCCAGACTTCCGAGAGCCAGCGGATCAGCGGGATGCGCCCCTCGGGGGGGACGGGGAACGCCCCGCCGGGGATCGCCCACGACCCCTCGCTGTAGGCGTCCAGCCAGGAGTCGACCACGTCCCGTCCGTCGCGCAGGAGGAAGATCAGCTTCGAGGCCGGGAACAGCTCGGCGAGCAGGGGAGCGACGTGCGAGCCTGGCTCCTTGACCACGAAGCGCTCCTCCCCGGAGGGCTCTCCGCTTTCGGTCGCCTGGGCTTCGAACCGCGCGCCGATCAGCTCGCGCAGCGGCTCCCACCAGGTCTCGCGGTAGCGCTCGGCAAAAAAGTAGCCGGGTTCGTCGGCCTTGAGGTCGAGCAGCGTCGTGAGCTGCGGCGGGTTCTCGCAGGTGGCCCAGGCGAGCGGGATCGGGCGCCAAACCCCGAGATGGTGGCCTAGGTGGGGGTCGTCTACCGCTACGACTCCCTCCAGGTCAGAGAGCATCCTCAGCAGCCAGGTGCTGCCGCTGCGCGAGGAGCCGAAGATCCAGGCAAGTCGGTCTTCGCTTTCGACCAGGCGACTCACGTTGCGCAGGCATTACCCCGCTCGGGGCCCGCCTGAAACCGACGGCGCTGCGGCTGCGTCGAGGTCTCAGCCGAGACCCTTCTCCTCGGCGGCTCTGTAGGCGATCTGGAGGAAGTCCGAGATCGTCAGCGCCGAGAAGACGGAGGCGACGAAGCGGGTGACGCGGGGGGCGAAGACGAGTCCGAAGGAGAACAACGCGACAACCCAGAGGCCGAGGCAGTACGGGCAGATCAGGAGCTCTCCGATCGCCTTGCGGAGCCCCCGGCCCCGTGCGCGCTCCTCGAACTCGGCGGGGCCGCCCTTGCCTTCGAGTTCGGTGAAGGGGGCGCGCAGCGGGCTCGTCACCTTGTCCTTGGCGAGCAGGCGGCTCGCCTTGTGGGAGGCGGTTCCGATCAACGCCAGGTCGCCGGCTCCGATCCGCTCCGGCAGCTCGTGCCCGCCGCGGCGCACCGCAGCCAAGCCGCCTCCGAACAGCGCGGCGAAGAGGGTCATGAAGGTGGCGTAGGAGGACAGCGGAGGCTTCTCGGCGCCGTTGGCGTACCCGTCGACCATCGTTTGTTCCTACCCGGCGTCGGGCGCCTGCAACCGTGGGCGTTTCCGCGCCGGAACGCGGGTAGGTTGAGCCCGTGGGCCACAGGGGCGCAAGACACGACCGCTACCAGGGCCGCTCCGGCGCCACCGCGCTGGTGATCGTCGACATGCTCAACCCTTACGAACATCCCGAGGCGGACCGTCTCGCCGAGCGGGCGAAAGCGGCCCTGCCGGCGATCGTCGAGCTGCGCGACCGCGCTGGCGAAGCCGAGGTCCCGATCGTCTACGTCAACGACAACTACGGCGACTGGAACTCCTCGGCACGGGAGCTGGCCGAGGCCGCGATGCAAGGCGAGCACCCCGAGCTGGTCGAGCCGCTGCTGCCAGGCGAGGGCCACTCGTTCGTGATCAAGGCCCGCCACAGCGTCTTCTACGAGACCCCGCTCGAGTACCTGCTCGACCAGATGGGCGTCGACCGCCTCGTCCTCGCCGGGCAGGTGACCGAGCAGTGCATCCTCTACAGCGCTCTCGACGCCTATGTGCGGCACTTCCGCGTCGTCGTCCCCACCGACGCCGTCGCCGCGATCTACGACCGCCTCGCCGAAGCGGCGCTGGAGATGATGGAGCGCAACCTCTCGGCCGAGCTCTGCGCGGCCGCAGAGTGCTCGCTGGGGTGAGCGCGATGGGCAAGCTCGAGCGCTACGCCTCCAAGCGCGACTTCGAGACGTCGCCCGAGCCCTCGCCGCGACGGCGGCGTCGCACGCAGGGGGCCCCACGCTTCGTCGTCCAGGAACACAGCGCCCGCCGCCTGCACTGGGATCTGCGCCTCGAGCACGACGGCGTCGCCGTCTCCTGGGCAGTCCCGAACGGGATTCCCGAGGACCCCGCCGAGAACCGCCTCGCGGTCCACACCGAGGACCACCCGCTGGAGTACCTCGAGTTCGAGGGCGAGATCCCGGCCGGCGAGTACGGGGCGGGGACGATGCGGATCTGGGATCGCGGCACCTACGAGTGCGAGAAGTGGGAGGAGCACAAAGTCGTCTTCAGCTTCGAAGGCGAGCGGCTCAGCGGGCGCTACGCCCTGTTCCGCACCGGCGGCGAGAAGGACTGGATGATCCACCGCATGGACCCGCCGGCCGGGGACCGCGACCC